>Ga0268298_10003455_pt1 | contig 16140 bp, 12 predicted proteins | sample WWTPWeurt_MetaG_FD_194462 | JGI IMG/M metagenome (GOLD analysis project Ga0268298, IMG submission 194462) | Activated sludge microbial communities from WWTP in Nijmegen, Gelderland, Netherland - WWTP Weurt | ecosystem: Engineered > WWTP > Aerobic digester > Activated sludge | place... | reverse complement strand
GCACGCCAGACCAGGTGAACCGCGAGGTCTGGGGCCTGGTGCGCGAGGATGCCCTGAACGTCTACGCCCTGCATACCGAGGTCGAGGGCGGTGCCCTCGTGGAAACCTTCGACGCCTTCCTGGGCGGACTCAACGACCGTGGCGTGGTGGCCCGTACCCACGCCGACTGGCTACCGGAGTTGCTGGCAGCCGGTCCAGCGGCCAAGGCGATCACCCGCAGAGAGATCCCCGGCCGGGCAGGATGGGTGAGCTGGGAGGGCTGATGCCAAGGCGTGTCGCCACCGAGATCTCAGCGTAGAAAACCGAATTCAGCCACCGATAAACCCCGATGAATGGCTGGTGGGGAAAAGATAGCTACTGCCCCATGGGTCGGCTAGGTGTGGCTTGTGTCCGTGTCATTCTTTTATCGGTGGGCCTCGGTGTTGATCGGTCGTTCCCATGTCGTTGAGTGTTGGACTGGGTCTTGCACTTCCAGCCCTGGCCAAACCCAGCCATTCCGCTCGACCATGGTTTCCGTCCGGGATTCTCAGCTCCTGCGAGAAAGGGCCGACGACCCAGGACCTTCGTCCCACTCACCCAGAGCCCCTTGCATTACGCTCAAGGCGACCCCTTTCAGGAGGCTGGCATGCGTCGATCCCCCTGCTCGCTCCTTTGTGTCGGCTTCCTGGCGGGCTCCCTGCCGCTCCTGGCCCAGGAATCCCGGGACGAAGGCCGACTGAAGAAAGTGGAAAAGCAGGTGGATGGGCTCCGCTGGAGCCAGGACGCCCTGCGGAAGGCTACCGACGACCAACTCTGGTTCCTGCGGCTCTCGGACGTGGCCGTGGTGGACAAGGTCACCTTCACAGGCCCTCCCAATCCCCGCGCGGAGGAGAGCTACGGGATCAAGAACGAGCGCCACCCGCTCAAGATCCAGCAGTATGTCTTCGTGCCCCGCAAAGCCGAGAAGGGCCGGAAGCTGCCCCTCATAGTGCTGCCTCACGGCGGGGTCCATGCCGACTTCACCACCTACCACGCCCACATCGTCCGCGAGATGGTGGAGCGCGGCTTCGTCGTGGTGGCGCCGGACTACCGGGGTTCCACGGGCTACGGCAAGGGGTTCTACGAGGCCATCGACTACGGCGGTCTGGAGGTCGATGATGTGGTGGCAGGCCGCGACTGGGCCGTGGAGCACCTCCCCGTCGATCCCAAGCGCTGCGCCATGGTGGGCTGGAGCCACGGCGGCCTCATCTCCCTCATGGCCGTCTTCGACCACCCGGAGAAGTTCGCCGCCTGCTATGCCGGCGTGCCTGTCTCCGACCTCCTGATGCGGGTGGGCTATGCCGGCGAGGAATACCGGGACGACGCCGTGGTCCGCACCATGTTCGCAGGCAGGACCCCCAGCGAAGATGTGGACCTGGTGCGGCGCCGCAGCCCAGTCTGGAACGCCCACAAGCTCCGGACCCCGCTGCTGGTCCACACCAGCACCAACGACCGGGACGTGAGCGTGGTCGAGGTGGAAGCGCTCCTCACCGCCCTCCGAGCCGCCGGAAAGACCTTCGAACACAAGATCTACAAGGACGCCCCCGGCGGCCACAGCTTCAACCGCATCGACACCACCCTCGCCCAGGAGTCACGGAAGGAAATCTATACATTCCTGGAGAAGCACCTGAAGTAGTTCTCTACGAAAATCGCGGCCCGTGAAGGCCGCGATTTTTCGCAAAGGAAAACCCCTATGCGTGCTGCTTGAGCTTGTCTTTCCCGCCGAACCACTGATCCCAGTACACCACCACCGGGGCGGCGATGTAGATGGACGAGTAAGTGCCGGTGATGACGCCGATCACCAAAGGGAATGCGAGGTCCCGAAGCGCCGGACCGCCGAATAGCCAGAGGCAGACGGAGACGAAGAGCACGGACAGCGAGGTGAGGATCGTCCGGCCCAGGGTCTGGTTGATGGAGTCGTTCACCAGCTTGGTGATGGAGACGCGCCGGTAGTCCTGGCGGTGGCTATTCTCGCGGATTCGGTCGAACACCACGATGGTGTCGGCCATGGAGTAGCCCATCAGCGTGAGGAAGCTCGCCACCACGGGCACATTGAATTCGTAGCCGAAGGCCGCAAAGAGTCCCAGCGCCATGAGCAGATCGTGGATGAGGGCCACGATGCCGCCCACCGCGAAGCTCGCGGTGAAGCGGAAGATCACGTAGACCAGGATGGCCAGCATGGCGAGGCCCACGGCGGTGAGGGTCTTGCTCGTCCATTCACCGGAGATGCTGGGGGAGAAGCTTTCGTTCTTGCGGATACCCACCGCACCGAGCCGGTAGGTGGTCTGCACGGTGTCCTTGACGGCTTGGGGCAGGTCCTGGGGCAGCTCGCTGAAGCTGTGATAAAGGCCGGAAGTCAGGCGGTCCCGGCCTGCGATGATTTTTTCCGCCAGGGGCACATAAGTCGTGGTGAGAATCGACTCGTCATTGGCGACGCGGAGGGGGTTCACCTTGGCCAAGGAATCAGCCAGGGTCTTCGAGCCTTCGAGGTTCAGGGCCGGTAGGGTGCTGCCGACGGCCTCGGGGTCCAGCTGCTTGAAGATGACACGCAGGGCATTGGCCTGGATGGTGCTGTCCTTCTGGTCCCCATCCTTCTTCGCCTTGACCTTCACAGCAAAGTCGCGGACGGACTTGTCCGAGTTCTCATAGGCCACCACGGTGGTGTCGGTGAAGCCGTTCTTCGCCAGGGCGGCCCGGATGGTCTCAGGCTCCATGGCGCCGCGGAAGCGCACGGTCATGTCGTTGCCACCCACGAACTGCATGCCCAGGTGGATGCGGTTGTTGTTCGTGAGATTCCATGGGCGCACGAAGAAGAAGCAGAGCACGATGATGCCCCAGCTGATGGCCAGCGCCGTGCCCTTATATTTCATGAAGTCGAAGGCGGAACCCTTGAACATCGTGTGGACGCCAATGGACAGGGTCTTGGTGCCGGGGTGCTGCTCGAGGATCCAGTCGTAGATGAAGCGGCTGATGTAGATGCTGGTGAACAGCGAGGCCACGACGCCCACGGTGAGGGTCACCGCAAAGCCCTTCACGGGACCAGTGCCGAAAATGAAGAGCAGCAGGGCTGCGAACAGCTGGGTGACGTGGCTGTCCACGATGGTCCAGAACACCCGGTCGAAGCCAGCATCGATGGCCCCGGGGACGCTCTTGCCCAGTCCCAGCTCCTCCTTGATGCGCTCGAAGATGAGGATGTTGGCGTCCACCGCCATGCCCAGGGTCAGCACAAAGCCCGCAATGCCCGGCAAGGTGAGGGTGGCACGGAAGGAACCCAGCAGCCCCATCATCACGACGATGTTCACCGAGAGGGCGATGATGGCGTTCATGCCCGACCAGCGGTAGAAGTAAACCATGAAGGCGATGATGACGAGGAAGCCCACCAGGGCCGAGGTTACGCCTGCCCGGATGGAGTCCTTGCCGAGGCCGGGACCCACCACACCTTCTTCAAGGAACTTCATGGGCGCGCGCAGGGCGCCGCTGCGCAGCTGGCTGGCGAGATCGTCGGCCTCCTGGGCGGAGAAGCTGCCGCTGATGCGAACCGCGCCGCCGATGATCTTCTCCTTGGCGCTGAGCTCGGTGACGATCTTGTGGTCTAGCACGATGGCGATGAGCCGGTTCTCCTCCGAGGCCGTGCCCGTGAGGCGGGCGAAGTCGTCGTCCCCCTTCTTGTTCAGGGTGAAGTTGACCTCGTTGGCCTCGGTCTGGGAATTGGAGGCACGGTGCGAATCGATGATGTCGGCCCCGTCCACCGCGATGCGGCTTTCCAGCAGGACCCAGCGGCTGATCTTCTCCTCGCCGGGCTTGGCCTTGACGACCGGCTGGCCGCCCCGGCGGGCCTGCCGCTCGCTCTCGATCTCGGGGAGCAGCTCGAATTCCTGGGGGATCTGGCCCTTGAAGAAGGCCAGGGCCTCGTCCTTGCTGGTGAAGTAGATCTGGGGAGCCTTGGCCAGCAGGCGCTGCTCCAGGCGGCCGGGGGTGGCCAGCAGCTTCTTGATGCGCTCGCGGTCACCTTCCTCGATCCCGGGAATCTCGACCACGATGCGGTTGCCCTCGGCACCGCTGGCCGTGATCTCCGGCTCGAGCACGTTGGCCGGGTCGATGTCGCGGATGCGCTTCTCGATGACCTCCAGGGCCCGCTTGTTGGCATCGTCCTTCAGCTGCTTCTGGTAGGTGTCTTTCTGGGTGAGCCGGAAGTCATTGCCTTCGGAAGCGACCCCGTAGCCGGGAAAGAAGTCCTTCGCCACCTTCTCCACCGTGGCCTTCTGGTCAGCGCCCACGCCCTCCACCTTCAGGGCCGGGCCATCCACGCGCACCATGGCGCCGGGCAGGCCCTTCTCCCGCAAGCGGGAGACCATCCGGTCCTTGCTGTCGCGCAGGTCGGCGGCCAGGGCCTCCTGGCCCTGGACCTCCAGCTCGAAGTGGACGCCGCCGCGAAGGTCGAGACCGAGCTTCACCTTGGAGAGGGGTGTAAAGAAGTATCCGCAGCCGAACAGCACGGCGAGGACGATGGTGAGGCGCCAGAGGCTCCGTTTGGTCACGGGGCGCTCCTTACAGGAAGCGGGACGGCCCAATAATCGGGCATTGGAACCGGTCCGGAAGAATGGGGAAGATCAGTTCTGCTTGGGTTCCGCTTCGGAGGCCAGGGCCGCGACGGCCGTGCGGCGGGCCTTCACCACGGTGTTGCCGAGCTTCACGTAGAGGTCCTTGTCCTCGACGCGGTCGATGGTGGCGTAGAGGCCGGAGCTGAGCACCACCTCGTCGCCGGCCTTCAGCTTGGCCAGGCGGGCTTCCATCTCCTTGCGGGCCTTGCTCTGGGGTCGGATGAGCAGGAAGTAGAACATCAGGGCCATGCCGCCGATGAACACGAACTGGGTCCAGCCGGGGGCACCGCCGGCAGCGGCTTGTTGCAACAGGGCGAAGGTCATTCAGGGCTCCTCGGTCAACCATCCGGCACGCGTGGACTGGGCGAAGGCCGGAAAGCGGTTTTCCAGCAGGGCCTGCCGCGCGGCGCGGGTGAGCTCCACAGTGTAGCTCAGGTTGTGGATCGTGTTCAGCGTGAAGCCCAGCAGCTCCCCACAGCGGAGCAGGTGGTGCAGGTAGGCCCGGGAGAAGGTCCGGCAGGTGTAGCAGGGGCAGTCGGGGTCGAGGGGCAGGTCCGCCTCCCGGTGCCGGGCGTTCTTGAGGTTCAGGCGGCCCCGGCTGGTGAGGATGCGGCCATGCCGGGCCTCCCGGCTGGGCAGGACGCAGTCGAAGAGATCCACCCCGTTCTCGACGCCGAAGAGCAGGTCCTCCGGGGTTCCCACACCCATGAGGTAGCGGGGGCGGTCCGCCGGCAGCTCCTGCACGAACTCGGCCAACACGGCGTTCATGTCCGGCTTGGGCTCGCCGACGCTAAGACCACCCACCGCGAAGCCCTGGAAGGGTGTCTTCGCGTCCAGCTCCAGGGCCTCCGCCAGGTGCCGCCGCCGCAGGTCCAGATGGGTGCCCCCCTGGTTGATGGCGAAGAGGCCCTGGTGCGGTTGTAGCGCCACGGCCCGGCTGCGGGCCAGCCAGCGGGTGGTGCGGGCCATGCTGAGCTCCAGCTTGGTCCGCTCCAGCTGGCCAGGCGGACACTCGTCCAGGGCCATGCAGATGTCCGAGCCGAGGTTGCGCTGGATCTCCAGGCTGCGTTCAGGCGACAGGAACTGCGGACTGCCGTCGATGTGGCTCTGGAAGGTGACGCCCTCCTCCGTCATCTTGCGGAGGGAAGCCAGGGAGAACACCTGGAACCCTCCGGAATCCGTGAGGATGGGGCCCTCCCAGGCCATGAGGCGGTGCAGCCCGCCCAGCCTGGCGACCAGTTCGTCGCCCGGCCGCAACCCCAGGTGGTAGGTGTTGCCAAGGATGACCTGCGGTCCGATTTCCCGGAGTTGGAGCGGCGTGATGCCCTTCACCGTGCCCTGGGTCCCCACGGGCATGAAGGCCGGGGTCATTACCTCCCCATGCACTGTGCTAAAGCGGCCCGCCCGGGCCGCCGAGACCTGTTTTTCCGTCTCGTTCCTGAAGGTGAAGTCAGGAGTTGTGATTTTCGACATGACGCTTACCTGACTTTCTTAACAAAAATTAACAACCCCACCCTTTTCCCGGCTTAAAGGATGTTGCGGTATCCATGAAAAAACAGTGGAATGCCGTATTCACGAGGGGTTGCGTTCAGTTTCAACGCTTGACCAACCGCCGACCCTTTGCCATCTTAGCCGCTGGGCTTGCCCCAGTTCTTTACCCCAGTCGTCGTGGCCGAATCGGTGTTCCCGCCGTTTCGGCTAGCTATTTTTTCCCCCCTGGATCTTTCAAGGGAGCCGCATGAGCAAAGATCCCCAGAAACCCATTCCCGCCAAGTCGGCCGCTCCCGCGGAGACCCTGGAGGATGCCGTCTACCGGTCCTCCCTCTCTGCCGGGAACGACGCCATCAAGCGGGGCAACCCCATGGTGACGGTCCCCACGACCGTACTCATGTACGGGCTCTTCGCCTTCGTGGGCTTCCAGCTGGCGAAGCAGTCGTCAGTGGTCAAGGAGAAGCTGAAGACCGTGGGCATCGACATCTCCGAGCAGAAGCCGGACGATGCTCCGCCCCCGCCGCCGCCGCCACCGCCGCCCCCTCCCCCGCCGCCGCCGCCACCGATGGCTGCGACCTCCAAGGCGGATACGACGCCCATCGATCCCCGGCAGGAAGTGGTGCCTGAGCAGGCTCCCAAGGAGCTGCCCAAGCAGGATCACTCCCTGGGCGGCGTTCCCGGTGGCGTTCCCGGCGGCGTTCCCGGCGGCGTGATCGGCGGCGTGGTCGGCGGTGTGGTTGGCGGTGTGGTTGGCGGTCAGGGCAAGGTGGTCGACTTCGACTTCAGCCAGATCAAGATCAAATACCAGCCCCCGGCACCCCCCTACCCCCCCCTGGCCAAGATCGCGAAGATCCAGGGCACGGTGGTCGTGGAGATCGTTGTCGGTCCGGATGGCATCCCCACTTCGGCTTCGGCCAAGGAGGGCCCTCCCCAGCTCCGCCCTTCCGCTGAAGCCTACGCCATGATGTGGAAGTTCGAGCCCGCCATGCTGAACGGGCAGGCCCAGTACGCCCGCTTCAAGCTGACGATGCCCTACCGTCTCCGCTAGCCGCAGCCCCTTACCGAGTCATCCACCTTTTCTCCCATAAGGAAACCTCATGAACCTGCTTTCCTCCCCCCTCCTGCTCGCCCTCGCCGAAGGCGCCCACGACAGCTTCTCTCCCATGGAGCTCTTCAAGGCGGCCTCCCCCGCGAACAAGGGGATCATCATCATCCTCTTCATCCTCCTCGGGTACCAGATCTACGTGACCGTCGAGCGCTTCGTCACCTACGCCCAGAGCAACCAGGCTTCCGACAAGTTCCTGAAGCTGTTCATGGACACCCTCCGCCGCGGTGACTTCGAGGCCGCCAAGCGCGCCGCCACCACCCACAACAAGAGCCACGTGGCCCTGGTGCTGAAGCACGGCCTCGACATCTTCCAGTACGAGAAGCAGCTCAAGACCATGAACCCCAACCACGACGCCATCCAGCCTGTGGAGCGCGCCATCCAGCGCGGCACCGCCGAGGTCGTCGAGCTCCTCAAGAAGGGCATGAGCGGCCTGGCCACCATTGGCGCCCTGGCCCCCTTCATCGGCCTGCTGGGCACCGTCATCGGCATCATCAAGGTCTTCTCCGACTTGAAGACCAAGGGCGCCGGCGACATCAACGCGCTGGCCGGCTCCATCGGTGAGGCGCTCGCCACCACCGCCCTCGGCCTCATCGTCGCCATCCCCGCCGTGTGGATCTACAACCTGTTGACCAACAAGCAGGATGTGGTCGTCACCAACATCAACAATGCCGCTTCCCAGATGATCGACGAGTTCATCCGTCGCGAGAGCCAGGGCTAATCCGACCATCCATCCCCGTCCGGGGGCGCGAGTCCCCGGGCCGTTCAAGGAGAACACACCATGGATGCAGGTGGTGGTAAGGCGGGTGGCGTCAAGTCCGACATCAACGTCACCCCGCTCGTGGACATCGTGCTGGTGCTGCTGATCATCTTCATCGTGATCACGCCCGCGGTGAACAGCAGCGTCAAGCTGCCGACCGCCAAGCACAGTCCGAAGGCAGAGAAGAACAAGGACGAGAAGTACCTCACCCTGATGCTCACGTCCAAGCGCAACGACAAGTGGGAAGTCATCGGTCCCGGCGCCATCCTCATCGACGACAAAGACGCCAAGGACGAGGTCTTCTTCATCAGCAACGACGCCCAGAAGCAGAAGCTGGAAGACTACATCAACCGCAATGTCTCCCAGCTGAGCCAGAAGGTCGTGTTCGTGAAGGCTGACGCCGATCTCCCCTTCAAGTACGTGAACGAGCTGTTCCAGGTCTGCCGGAAGGGTGGGGCCGACGAGGCGTCCATCGTGACCAGCGAAGACAAGGCCGAAGACAAGCCCGCAGGAGGCAAATAATGGATGCCGGTGGCGCAAAAGGAAAGCAGAAGTCAGACATTAACGTCACGCCCCTGATCGACATCGTGCTGGTGCTCCTCATCGTCTTCATCGTGATGGTGCCCGGCCTCGACAAGGCCACCAAGGTCGTGGTTCCCCAGGTCGTCACGACCACCACGCCTCCCAAGCCCGATCCCAACAACATCCTGATCCAGATCGAACAGGACGGGACGATGCTGCTCCAGCAGGACAAGATCGACGCCCAGGGCCTGAAGGATCGGCTCCCCGAAGCGGTCATGCTCCAGCCCCTCGGCTACCGGAAAGTCTTCCTGAAGGTGGATGAGGATGTGAAGTTCCAGGCCATGGTGGACGTGCTCGACACGATCCGCGTCGCTTCGAACACCGCCAAGAAGAAGTCCCTGGAAAACCAGGACAAGTTCCTCGGCCAGGACGGCGGCGACGTGAAGGTTGCGGTCTCCCTCAAGAAGCGCCCGGCGAGTGCCACCGCTCCCGTGAGCTAGGCATTCCCGCTTGACCTGAAAGGGCCCCGACCGGGGCCCTTTTTCATGCCCGCTGCCGATGCCCGAGCACCGTGCCGTAGGTTACGCCGGCCACGGTGATGAGCACGCCGGCGAGCCCCGGGAGCGTCAGCCGCTCCCCCAGGAGCGGCACCGCCAGGACATACTGGACGATGGGCAGCAACTGGAGCCAGATGGCCGCCTCCGGGACGGAGAGCGTCCCGTAGGCTTCCGACATCAGGAGCTGGCCGGCGAAGGCCAGCAGGCTCATGAGGACCGCCAGGGACCAGGGGCCGGCCCCGCCCGGCCAGGGCGTGAGCGCGAAGGGAAGCACCACGGGCAGACCGGCGAGGCAGAAGAAGAAGAAGATCGTGGCGGCGTTGTCCGTGTGGCGCACGGCCCGGATGGCGTTGGCGCTGGTGGCCGCGAAGACGGCTGCGCCTAGGGCCGCCAGTTGGCCGTGACCGAACCCGAGTCCCAGATGGCCCTGGCTCAGCACCAGGGCTACGCCCAGGGAGGCGGCCAGAATGGCCAGCCACAGGTGGATGGTGGGCCGTTCCTTGAAGAGCACCAAGGACATGGCCACGGCGATCACCGGGAACACGTTGTAGAGGATGCCCGCCTCGCCAGCCGGGATGTGGGCCAGGGCGTAGAAATAGAGCACCACCACGGCGCCGCCCGAGAGCCCCCGCATCACCAGCAGGCGGTGGTTGCTGGGGCGGTACAGGCCAGGGATCAGACCGAAGGCCACCAGACTGAACAGGGCCCCCACCACGAAGCGGAGCACGGCCAGGTGCCCCGGCGTGAAGTCCATCCCCGGCTGGGTCAGCTTCCGGGCCAGGATGGCCATGAGGCCGAAGCACAGGGCCGAGCCCGCCAGCTGCGCCCGGGCCGCCATGCGGCGGCGGGACTGGGCAACGGTGAAGGTGGGCATGCCCTCCATCCTGCCTGGAAACCCGAAGATCTGGGTCAGGGGTTGTAGGCCCCCTGGGGCAGGTTCAGGCCCTCGGCATGGAAAGCCGACTGGAGGGCCCCGCCCCGGAAGGCACCGCGATCGGCGGCCTCCAGGTGGTCCAGCAGATGGGAGAGGTTGGCGCCGCTGGGCACCGTGGGCACGCCCAAGTCGGCGGCCAGCTGGGGCAGGGTCAGGTCATCGAGGAAGGTGCCTTCCTCCCTGACCACGGCGCCCCGCAGGGTGTACTGGTCCGTAGGCCCCGTCACGGTCCGCAGGCTGGATGAGGGCACCACCACCGCATCCACCCAGTCGGCCCTGCCGCCCTTGGCGTCCCGGTCCGCGTGGGCGGCGTACTTCAGGTCCTCGCCGCAGAGCAGCCCTGCGACCGTGACCGTCTCGCCGAAGCTGAAGTTCGTCGCGGCCACCACGCGCAGTTGGCTGCCCACGGCGCGGTTCAGCGCCGCGGCGACACGGCTGAGGGTCGGCGCGAAGCTGGCCCCCGTGAGCAGCAGCACCCGGCGGCCTGCGAAGCCTTGGGCCTTGGGGCTCTTGATGAAGCGGCGGCTGTGCTCCAGAAAGCGGCGCACCAGGCCCACGCCGTTCTCCAGCTGGGACCAGGAGCGCGAGTAGAAAGCCCGCCCGGGCACCTCGATTCCCGCCCGGGTGAACCACTCGTCCGCCAGCAGCAGCCAGGGCTCGCCATCGTTGGCCTTGGCATAGGTCCGCACAGCCGGTGACCAGCGCGCGACCCAGTCCCGGGCAAAGTCCTGGGTCACGTCCTGCACAGTGGGCAGGTTCTCGCGGTGCGCCGTGAGGCCCACGGGCACGCAGGAGAGGCTCAGCACGCTGCCCCTCCCCTCCCGTCGGCGGGTCCAGAGGTCGTCTAGGGTCTGCTGCCAGATGGCGCCATCGTTGAGGCCCGGCGCCACCACGGCCTGGGTGTGGACATCGATGCCCCCCGCCAGCAGGCGATCGATCTTGCGGAGGATGTCGCCCTCGCGGGGATTGCCCACCACCTTCACCCGGGCCTCGGGATCCGTGGCGTGGACCGAGACGTGGATGGGGCTCAGGCGCTCGCGGACGATGCGGTCCAGTTCTGCATCGTCGCTGCTCGACAGCGTGGTGAAGTGGCCGTAGAGGAAGGAGAGGCGCACGTCCTCGTCCTTGAGGTAGAGCGACTTCCGGAAGCCCTTGGGCATCTGGTGGACGAAGCAGAAGACGCAGTTCTGCTTGCAGACCTTCACCTCGTCCTGGGCCAGGTCCACCCCGATGCCCTCGCCGCCGTTCTCCACGAAGGCCTTGAAGGTGCTGGCATCCGGGCGCTGGAGCACGAGCTCCGCCTGGTCCTCCCGGGTGATGAGGTACTGGTAGCTCAGCTGGTCCAGCACCACCTCGCCGTGGATCATCAGGAGCGTGTCGCCAGGGCGGATCCCCGCCTCCTCGGCCAGACTGCCGGGCTCCACCGTGATGATCTGAACGCCCTTCTGTGCCAACGAAAATCCCCCCGGACCGTTCAGTCTGGGGGGATTTGGTTGACCGGGCAAGTCAGGATTGTTAGGCAGGCGCCTTGGTCTGCTTCCTCGCCTCGACCACCTTGTCGGCATCGCGGCCCACCAGCTCCTGCAGGTGGTGGAAGGCCCAGGTGAAGGAGCCGACGCCCATGGTGAGGCTACGGAGCTCCACCACCACGTCGCTCATCTCGGCCTGGGGGATGTAGGCCGAGACGATGTCCCAGCCGTTCCAGCCGGGCCGGGCATCGAAGCCGAGCACCTGGCCGCCGCGGCGGCCGGTGACGAGGCGCTGGGCCTTGGGCGTGAACTCGCTGGGCACCGCGATGTGCACCTCGCAGATGGGCTCCAGCAGCACCGGGTGGCAGACCGGCGCCGCCTCGTTCATGCCGATGCGGGCGGCGGTTTTGAAGGCCATGTCGGAGCTGTCCACGGTGTGGTAGCTGCCGTCCACCAGGGCCACGTAGATATCCACGACGGGGAAGCCCAGGGGGCCGCGCTTCATCCAGTCCACCACGCCATGCTCGACGGCGCCGAAGAAGTTCTTGGGCACCACACCGCCCACGATCTTCTCCTCGAACTGGAAGCCCTCGCCGCGCTGCCTCGGCTTCACCTCCAGCCACACATCGCCGAACTGGCCGTGACCGCCGGTCTGGTGCTTGTGACGGCCATGCACCTTGGCGGCCTTGGTGAAGGTCTCGCGGTAGGGGACCATGGGCGGATGGTGCGACACGTCTAGGCCGAAGCGGCTCTTGAGGCGGTCGAGGGCGCACTTGAGATGGACCTCGCCCTGGCCCCAGAGGATGCGCTCCTGGGTCTCGGCGTTCTGTTCCACCTTGAGGGAGGCGTCCTCCTCGCAGAGCCGCTGCAGGGCCAAGGAGAGCTTCACGTCATCGCCGCTCTTGGTGGTGTGCAGGCTGAGGGCCAGCATGGGCTGGAGGGGCTCGGGCCAGGTGAGCTCGACCTTGGCGGTGGGCGTGAGGCCCTCGGCCGTGTGCACCTCATCCATGCGGCCAAGGGCGATCACTTCGCCCACCATGGCCTTCTGCTGCTTGATCTGCTGTGCGCCGAATAGCTTGTTGATGCCGCTGACGCGGTTGCCGGCCAGGGAGCTGCCGTCGGCCACCTCGCCGCGCCAAACGCGGGAGATGCTCAGCTTGCCCACATGCTGGGCATGGACGGTCTTGAAGACCTGCACCAGGGAATCCTTCCCTTCAGGGATGCCCAGGCGCGCGGCCGTGGCGTCCACCCGGGGGGCCTCGTCGCAGAGGGCCTGGAAGAGGCGGCGCACGCCCGTATCCTTGTCTGCGGAGCCGAAGTAGACCGGGACCAGCAGGTCCTCGCGAACGTCCTTGGCCAAGTCCTCGGAGACCTCCTCCTGGGGCGGCACCATGTCACTGAGCAGCTCTTCCATCAAGTGGTCATCGAAGTCGGCCAGCTTTTCCAGCAGGAGCTGGCGGGCCTCCTGTTCCTCGGGCAGGACCGAGTCCGGCAGCTGCACTAGGTCCGCATCCTTGCCGGCCTCGTACCGGTAGGCGTGCTCGCTGATGAGGTCCACGTAGCCGGTGATCTGGTCACCTTCGCGGATGGGCACTTCCACCAGCACCAGGGGCCGCTCCGATACCACCTGCAGGGCGTTGAGCACGTCCTTGAGCTTGCCGGCGCTGCCCGGCGCCTCCATCTTGTTGATGAAGACCGCGTGAGGCACCTTGTGGTCGTCCAGGAATTTCAAGGTGGGCGCCACCATGAGGGCCCGGCTGGGATCGGGATCACAGACCACCACTGCGATGTCGGCCACCATCAGGGCGTGGGCAGCCTCCTGGCTGAACTCCACGGAGCCAGGGCAGTCGATGAGGGTCCAGGCCTCGCCCTGGAAGCTGCAGGCCGCCAGGCTCGCCTCGACGGACATCTGGCGGGCTTTGGCTTCCATGGAGGCATCGCCGACCGTGTTCCCCTCCTTGACGGAGCCCTTGCGCGGCAGGGCGCCTGCCACGAAGAGAAGACTCTCCATCAAGGAGGTCTTTCCGGAGAGGTAGGGACCCACGATGGCCGCTACGCGTGGAGTTGACTGGGAATTCCCGCTCACAGTGCCTCCTGATTGTTTGATCCAACTTAAGATCGCTCCAAGTGTTCCGAGCTTGTCACAGGCTGGCAACACCGAAAAAAAGCCGCCCGGGAAAAGGCGGCTTAAGTCACAAAATGGCGGGGGTTCTGATTAGTTTCTCAGGGGCCTTCCCGTCTTCAGGATGGCGTCCATGCGGGCCTGGGTCTTCTCGTAGCCGCAGAGGCGGGCGAAGGCCTGGCGTTCCAGTTCGAGAATCCGCTCCTCGCTGACCTCCTGGACCAGGCTCACATCGCCGCCACAGAGGATGTTGGCCAGCTCGCCCATGATGATGCCGTCGTGCTCGCTGGCCAGGCCCTGCAGTTGGAAGTCGCGCACGGCCATCTTGAGGGCCTCGCTGCCGCCCCGGCCCGGCAGGCGCAGGGTGCGCTCCTTCACGGGCTGGAAGTCAGCGGCCATCTTCATGACCTCCTGCTTGGCCTCGTGGAGCAGGAAAGCCTTGTTCATGACGCGGCGGTCTGTGCGGCGCAGGTAGCCGTTGCGCTGGGCCTCGTCGAAGCTGGTGTGGACCGTGGCGGTGCCGATGCCCTGGAAGCTGGCCTTCACTTTGGGCATGGGACCCAGCTCACCCTTGGCGGTCATGGCGTCTTCCATGCGGAGCAGCATCTGGAGGCAGCCGCCTCCGGCCGGGATGACGCCCACGCCCACTTCCACCAGGCCGATGTAGAGCTCGGCGTGACCCACCACTCGCTGGCAGGCCATGGTGAGCTCGCAGCCGCCGCCAAGGGCCAGGTTGAAGGGCGCGCCCACCGTGGGGAAGGGTGCGTAGGTGAGCATGCGGGCCGCGTACTGGAGGCGGCGGGCCGCCTCCTCGATGACGTCGAACTGCTTGTCCTTGGCAGCGTTCAGCACGAAGACGAGGTTGGCCCCGGCGCTGAAATGCTGGCCCTGGTTGCCCACCACCAGGCCCTTGAAGCGGCCGGGCACGTGCTTCTGGAGCGTGTCTTCCATGAGCATGATGATGCCGTCGTCCAGGGCGTTCATTTTGCTGCGGAAGCTGAGGCAGGCCACGTCGTCGCCGAGGTCCAACAGCTGGCAGCTGCCGTTCTCGGCCACCACCCTGCCCTTGCCCTCCTCGCGCTTGAGGATGGTCACGCGCCGGTCTTCGAGGATGGGATCGAAGGCCAGGGTCTTGGGATTCAGCTGGGATACGGGAACGCCATGCTCCCAGCGGTAGAAGCTGGTGATGCCCTTGGCGAGCATCTGTTCGATGAGGGGCGCAATGGGCTGATCCTCGAACTTCATGCGAGCGACCACACGCTCCACGCCGAGGATGTCCCACAGCTCGAAGGGGCCCACCTCGAAGGCGAAGCCGTTCTTGATGGCGCGGTCCACGTTCAGGGGGCCGTCGGTCACCTCGCCCAGGCGGTTCACGGCGTAGGTGAGGTTCGGCGAGATGCAACGCCAGGCCAAGCGCCCGGCTTCCGTGTCGCTGGTGAGCAGGGTCTTCACCTTCTCCGAAGGATCATCGATGCCCTTCAGCTCCTTCAGGATGGGCCAGTCCTTCTTCACCTGGGGGATGTACTCGCGGGTGGCGGGATCGATGGCCAGGAAGGTCTTCTTGCCCTTGGCGTCCTTGGGACCCTTCTTGAAGAAGCCCTGCTTCACCTTGTTGCCGAAGAGCTTGTTGTCCAGCATCCACTGCAGGAACTCGGGGAACTTGAAGGTGTCGCGGACCTCGTCGTTGGGGCAGAGGTCGTAGACGTTTTTCGCCGTGGCCGCGAGGATGTCCACGCCGGCCAGGTCCGCCGTGCGGAAGGCGGCGCTCTTGGCGCGGGCTGCCGCATCGCCCAGCACCGTGTCCAGCACCTCGAAGGGGATCTTTTCGGCCAGAGCCATGTGCAGGGTGGCCATGATGCCGTGGATGCCAATGCGGTTGCCGATGAAGGTGGGGCTGTCGTAGGCCGGCACCACCTCCTTGCCGAGGCTCTCCTCCAGCCAGGTCCGGAAGGCCTGGGCCTCGGCCTCATCGACCTCGGGCCCCTTCACGAACTCCAGCAAGCGCAGGTAGCGCACGGGATTGAAGAAATGGGTGATGACGAAGTGCTGGCGGAAGGCGTCTGTGCGGCCTTCGACCAGCAACTTCAGGGGGATGCCCGAGGTGTTCGAGCTGATCCATGCGCCGGGCTTGAGCTTCGGCTCCAGCCGAGTGTAGAGCTCACGCTTGATGGCCAGGTCCTCCTTCACCACCTCCACCACCCAGTCGCAGTCCGACAGGCGGTCCAAGTGATCCCGCAGGTTGCCGGGCCGGATCTTCTTCAGGAAGGAGCCGTGCATGGCCAGCGCGGGCTTGGATTTCGCCAAGGCCGCCAGGGCCCCTTCGGCCAGCTTGTCGGGTGCCGCCTCGTCGATGACGATGTCCAGCAGCTCCACCGAGCAGCCCGCCGACGCCACGTGCGCCGCGATGCCCGAGCCCATGACACCCGATCCGAGTACGCCAATCTTCTTGATGTTCATGACCAACCTCCGTGTCTCGATGTCGTGTGGTTGGATCAGAGCTTTTCGATGATGGACGCGATGCCCTGGCCGCCGCCGATGCACATGGTGGCGATGCCGTACTT
>Ga0268298_10003454_pt1 | contig 16142 bp, 11 predicted proteins | sample WWTPWeurt_MetaG_FD_194462 | JGI IMG/M metagenome (GOLD analysis project Ga0268298, IMG submission 194462) | Activated sludge microbial communities from WWTP in Nijmegen, Gelderland, Netherland - WWTP Weurt | ecosystem: Engineered > WWTP > Aerobic digester > Activated sludge | place... | reverse complement strand
AATTACAAGATTCAAATTCAGCTGACTAATAACTCCGACAAGAACGATCGCAAGAGTCATTGCTAATGCGCTTCTTCTCCTGCCAATTTGAAATATTCTTTCACTTAAAAATGACAATGAAAATCCTGCGAAAATCAGAAGTTCGGGCATAGCAGTCAAAGCATAACGCGGGACCGTGATAAACAGAGCAAAAACAGCATGAGACAAAGCGCAAAGAAGCAAAAAGAGCCTAAAATCCAGAGCACGCTCTTCAATATTGGGTTTTGCAAAAAGCCCTATACAAACGCCCAGACAAGCTAAGAGCATCATGAATTGATGCATAATCACCTGTGCTTGATTATCAATAAATCCGATTTTTAAACGAAAATCATTCCAATGAAATTTTAAAAGTCGCGGAGGTTTGTCCATCATCAGATGAAAAAACTGCTTGGGATTCTTCAGACGATCCGAAATTATCTGAGCGAATTTCAATTTTTCGACACCAGTCAAATCGGGATAGGGATAGGCAAGCCAGCCTTTATCATTCAAATTGAGCCCGGTCGAAAGATTGTAACTGCCCACCCGGTCTGTCACGAGTGAAGCTTTTCCAGTAGTCAACTTCTGTATCCCGAGCGAAAGCGAGAATATAAGTGCTCCTCCAAGCAAAAGACTTCCTGCCTGTTTCAAAAAAACTGGTCCAGGTTTCAGATCACGCCTTTTTATCCACAAAAGATACATCAAACTCAAAATCGAAATAATCACAAGAGGCGAGCGCGCCACCTGCATTACAGAAAGACTAAAACCAAGCAAAAGAAAATTTTTCCAGCCTCCATTTTTGGAAATACGTGCCAAACAGTAGAATGCAAGACACATAAAGAAGCAAGAAAACATCTCAGAATAGAGCCTGCTTGTGTTTACGATGAACCCAGGATAGACTGCGGCCAGTAAAGCCGCCCATAGTCCGGCTTTATAGTTGAAAGCATAATTTGCGCACAAACCAATAAGTGTGCAAGTGAGGGCACTCATGATCGTTTGAATCAAGATTGGCGCCCACCAGCTCGAATAATCTATTGGCGCCCCAAAAATAATGTGACTTAAATAAATAAAGAAAGGAAAAACAAATCCAGACTGTTTAACCAGAGGCATGAGAATAGCCATTTTCTGACGTGTCAGCTCTATTGTGTCAGGTGGAGCTACACCTAGAATCACGTTGAGCGCATCAATCCAAAAATTGGAGGGAAAATGGCTTACTGTTTCGAGATATTGAGCATCGCGCAAATATTCAGAAGCATCACAGGAGTAGACGCTTGGAACATGTCCGTCGGCAAAACAAAACCAAAGCCTGATTACAAGGGCAATTAGCCCTGCAAATAAGAACCACTGGAATTTCGCTTTTACCGCCACAATATTTGAAGTATTTACCAAGTCGGACGCTTGGACCTTGACTATCCTTAAGGTATCGAGACTCGAAACCCCCACCAGTACGCTTGAGAACCCACAAGCCAGCGCGAACAGTCGATAAATTCTCGGTTGCTTGAAATGCAAATAATGATGGTAGATATTTGTTAGATGCGACTATTAAATTTAGATAGCAGATTCTGTCGTTTGGATAGAAGGGGAGAAAGCCGGAATCGGTATGGATTGGGATGAAGCTTGCCGTCAAGCCTCGGCTATGGTTGCCACCAGGAACTATGCCGAAGCCGAACAAGTAATATACGGCGCCTATAACCAGGTAAAAGCTGAAAATAACCTCGAAAAGATCTGCACATCTCTTGATTTGCTCGGTTGGCTGTGTTTTATGCAGTCAAAACATCAGCAAGCTAGTGAGATTTACTACTACTGCGCCCAGGCGAAAGTCCAACTAATGGGAGCAGACAATATCGAAGTAGCCAAGACCATAAAAAACATCATTGCCTCAACCTATCAGCTGAAGCAATATGAGAAAGTGGTCGACATGGCACGTGAATGTTTGCGTATTTTTGCTCTTCATCTGCCACGCGAAAATCCTGAAATTGCAACTTTAGGAAAGAATTTGTACGAACTGCTCAAATGGATGAATCGAATTCCCGAAGCTGAGCACGTAAAACAACTTTATTTGGACCCTCCGCCAATGCAAGCGCAGGTCCAATCGGGTGCCTATGCTCTTCCACAGACGCAGCAACACGTCCAGCAAGCTCAGTCCGGGGCCTACACTGTCCCGCAACAGCAACAGCAAGCACAACCTCATCCCCAGCAACAACAAGCTTATCAACAACAACAACAGCAATATGCCCAGCATGCTGCACAAGCTCAGCAGCAGCAGCCACAACAGCAACAGCCTCAAAGCTCGACTGCAAGCGGCAATCAGTGGGCTCAACAAGCGTATGTCAATCAATCTCAGTCGCAAGCACAGCCAGCTGTTCAACCACAACCCCAGAACACCCAGAATCAGTGGGCACCACAGCCTCAGACCCAGTCTGGCGCTTATTCCGTTCCTCAACAAGCTGTGCAACAACCATCTCAACAGCAGCAACCAGCAAGCCAGGGTCATTTCCGTCAAATCTCTATTCCGGCTCAAAACGCTGCACCAGCACAACCAGCGCCCGCTCCGGCCCCAGCCCAGCAACAACCACAAAGCGCTCCTGTGACAGATTCAGCAGCCAAAGCCGCTGCAGCCAGGCGTAAAGATTATTCAAAATTCGCCAAGAGTGTATGCGAAGTTTGCAAGCAGGAATATGAAGGTGCCGGCTGCTTACGCTGCACATCAGCTGGTATCAAAGCTTTTGACCCAGGCTCTACATTTGGAAGCGAATGGTAATCTTCAAGCTAGTCTAAAAACTCGCTAGATTCAATGTGCTAAGCTATTTGCGTGGCGCGAATTCTAATGACAGTTCACAAGTTCTTTCCCGAACATAAAGCGGGAACAGAAGTGCTCACTTTGAAAATTGCTAAGGAGCTCATGTCGCGCGGACACGAGATTCTCGTGGTTACAGCATCGCCCCCGGATATAGACGCACGTCATGCCAGCGGTCCGGATTTTAGTGAATATGAATACGAGGGTGTCAAGGTCCATTCCATTGGAGAGGCGCTACGGCTGCGGGGATACACTTTTAGACATGAATACGAACATCCCGAAATGGGCAAGCATTTCGCCAAATTAATTGATAATTTCAAACCAGACTTAGTGCACGTAATGCACGCCCAAAACCTGTCAGGTTCAGTAATTTCAGTAAGCAAAAACAAAAAACTTCCAGTAGTTTTGTCTCCTACAGACTTCTGGTTTATTTGTCCCATAGTCCAGCTAAAACGTCCAGACAATAGCGTCTGCGAGGGACCAGGACCGGGGGCTGCAAACTGTTTGACCTGTTACACACCACAGTTAATACCACCTGCAGATCAAATCTCAGAAGCTATTTCGCGTCGAGTTCCAGCTCTAAAAGGGGCTTTTGCAGGCACTACAATTGGCAAAACCGCCCTTCAAACCGCCTACAGCGCTTACAAATTTCCAGCCGCAGTCAAAGCCACTGTAGATCGACCAGCCTATTTGCGAGACATTGCTAATTCAGCAGACGCCATCACAGTTCCCACCCTTTTGATGAAAAGATTGTTCACCAAAAATGGTATCAATAACGATCTAATTCACCATATACAATTTGGTATAGACCAGGAAAAACTACTCGGCTACCAGGAAAAAAAACCAAGCAATGTTCTTCGCATCGGCTACGTTGGAACTCTCTACGACCACAAAGGCGTAGACATACTCATCAAAGCTTTTCAACGATTGACACCAATCAGAGAACCAGAGCTTAAAATCTATGGCTCAACCGAGCAATTTGCCGAATATTCCAAATATCTAAAAGAACTCGCACAGTCAGATGCTAAAAGCAGCATGCGAGTCCATTTTCTGGGCGCTTTTCATAATGACCTCTTTGGCGAGGTGCTGAGTGGTATAGATGTTCTTGTCGTTCCTTCTATCTGGTACGAAAACACGCCTCTTGTGATGCAATCAGCACTGACCACCAAAACACCTCTCATTGCCTCCGATTTAGGCGGCATGTCCGAACTCATAAATCACGGCAAAGACGGGTTTGTTTTCAAAGTGAGAGACGATAAAGATCTGGCTGAGAAATTACAACTGCTTGTGGACCAGCCCGATTTATTAAGTAAGTTCCGCGCTAACATAGGTCCTCAAAGGTCCATTTCAGTCATGGTGGACGATCTCGAAGCAGTCTACAAAAAAGTCTATAAACATATTTAAGACGAAAATCATAGTCAGGTTTTATGATCAATCTCAAAGTAGAGTTGAATCATGCGCATTTGCCTTATTTCTAGAGAATATCCGCCCGAGACCGGCTGGGGCGGTATTGCCACATTCACACGCCACCTGGCGCACGGACTGAAAGAAATCGGTCACGATGTAGTTGTAGTTTCACTCTCCAAAGACGAAGACAAATTAGTGGACGATGACGGCATTGCTGTCCACAGGGTCAAACAAGAATGGCTCGGCAAGAGACTTGGCACTATCTCGCTTTGTATGCCTTACAGTCGTTACGTACTCATGACCAGTACTGCCTTGTGGCGAAAATTCTTTCTCCTGCACAGCGAGCAACCTTTCGATGTTGTCGATACCCCTGAATTACTAGCCGAAGGATTTTTCCCTTCTATCACTAAAGCATTACCGCTTCTTATTCGTCTTTATACGCCACATTCCAAGTTTATTGCCGAGCGCTTGCACAATGTCACTCCTTCGTTCGACCACGAGTTTGTAGCGGGCGTTGAGCGAATTGCCATGCTTGGAGCGAGCGTATTAAGCTCACCAAGCCGAGACCTTGCCGAATTTGTAGCAAACGACTTGAATTACGATGTAGAAGATATTCACATAGTTCGCAATCCAATAAGCGCTTCTGAATTTTCAGATGAAGGAATAAAACATTTGGCCTCAGACCAGGGCAAGATGCGAGTACTTTTTGTCGGACGCCTAGAAGAGCGCAAAGGTATTCACTATCTGGTGAAAGCCATTCCTGAAATTGTGATGCGTCACAAAAACGTCGAGTTTGTAATTATTGGCGATGACACTAAAAACGCAAGCGGTCAAAAATCTGTTCTAGACGAATTGAAAGCAATTATCGCCAAACATGAAATCAAACAATATGTCACTTTCATTCCCCGCGTTCCATTGACCGATTTGCCCGGATATTACAGATCCGCTGACATCTGCGTGATTCCCTCTGTTTACGACAATTCACCTTATACGTGCCTTGAAGCAATGTCTTGCGGCAGACCCGTAGTCGCCACCACTGGCGGTGGTACTGCCGAATACTTCGTTAACGGCGAGTCTGGTATTGCCGTAGCACCAAAAGACGAAAACGCCCTTGCAAGCGCGATAAATCGTTTGCTTCAAGATACTGAATACAGACTGCAAATTGGACGCAACGCTCGCAAACACGTGCTTGCCAATTTCGACCGCAAAGTGGTGGCAGATCAAACCTGCCAGCTTTATAAATTAGCCCAGAAACGACACGCCGAACGCTCGCGCTCGCAGTTTTATATAAAACCTCCCGCCAAGGTTTTGCAAGACACTGTGTTTATGCTTTCAGCTTTTGACACCATGATTTATGACACCCTTTATCAGTATTCCTGGCGTTTTCGCGCAAGACACTGGTATCGCATTATGCGCTATCGTCCACGCCTTTTCCTGGCAAAAACAACGCTCAAATTCACAGGCTTGCTTGGCTCTGCCACTGGGCACAAAATAGGTTCGCTAAATAAATTTGAGACATGGCTCAAAACCGAAACAGCCAGCAAACAAATCGATCCCGGACTGACAATCTAATGACAAAGAAATTTGGATTGTGTCTAGCACTGTCCTTATTTTTAGCGCCAGCAATTGCGCAGACTTCCAACGAATACAAATTGGGCATGGCGTCTTTTCAGACAAAAAAATACAAAGAGGCTGCTATCTTTTTTCTAAAAGCAATGGCTGCAGAACCTAAAAACCCTAAAGCATACTATTATGCCGGCTATTGCCTGTTCGTCGATGGCAGAAAAGAAGATGCATTCAACACCTTCAAACTTTTAGTCAATACCATGCCTAATACCAAAGAAGCGTTACAAGCAAAAGCATTTTTAAAACAAAATGACAGAAACTACTCTAAACGGCTGAGCTCAACCAGCTCCTCGTCAGAGTCCACCTCCACAGCAACAACCAGCAACACCGAAAGTTTCAAAAATAGTTCTTCCGATTATTATGTCAACCGACTTGTGCGTGTGCACAAACCACGAGGAAAAATTCCCGCAGTTTCTCCAACTTTTATAGCTGAGATCCAGCGACTTTTAAATGTAGTTCCAGTCTCTGTTCTTCGTATAATAGCGGAGAACAAAGGGAAAGTTAGCATTTATCCATCTATTATCGAAGAAGATTATCGTATTCAAAACGAAAGACCTCGCGGATGGGAAGAAGGAACGAGCTGGTCTAACAATACGGCTTTTTGCCGCGGAACAGAAATCGTAATATCTCAGTACTATTTAAGTAGAACTTCAGGCGAATTTGAAGACGCCTCAGAAGAGGCCGGCGCCATTCATCACGAATTAGGACACGCTATAGACCACTGCTTAGACATAAGCGACTCAGATGAATTCAAGCATATGTACAGACTGGAAGCCGCTCGCGTCCCTGTCGAAATGCACAAAAAGTTGCGATATTTCCTGCAATTAGACGAAGGTGGTCCTTCAGAAACCTGGGCTGAACTATTCGGCGAAAAATTTGGCGAAATTGCAAACCCTGGTGCAGCAAACGCTTCGCGAGTTAAACCATACTTCCCAAATTGCTATAAATTCCTGGAAAAAAAACTAAAAGAATTAGACAAGAAAAAATAGTCTAGTAACTCATCCCTTCCTGCAACATTGGCATAATGCCCATTTTAGTGATGAATCGGACCGGGATGCTTCGCCTGCGCTCGCCATCTATTGGAACATAAACTTCAAAATGCAAATGTGATCCATCAGCAAAACCTGTACTTCCAGCAAGTCCTATCGGCTGTCCGGCCTTCACTAGGTCTCCTAACCTTACCATCGTCCCGTTATATTGCAAATGCTGATAGCGAGCGTACGTCCCATCATCATGCTTGATGACAATGTAATTGGCAAAGTCTATAAATCTTTGAAACGGACCACCTTTTCTAGAGTCGACACGTACCGCAACTACTAATCCCGGTCTGGCAGCGCATACCACATTACCTTCAGGCATATCGAAATCGATAGCAAATTCAGAATTGGTTCCTTGCTGATGACTGTAACTGCCTCCATAACCCTGACCGATTTCGTGCAATTCTGTGGGTGAATATGGAAGATAGTACGCAATAGAGTCATTGTGCCTGCCCCCTCGAATGCCAACTTGAAAGGCTTCTTTATAATCCCAACTCATTTCCTTGGCGGGATCTTTTGCAATTCCTTTGAAAATTGCAAAAGGTTTACTAAAGTCCTGTTTAACCGCACTCACATCAATCGTCATTGGCATATAACTAGTGCCTTTCATGTTTTCAAATCGGCCTTTGATTGTTACGGTTGCTTCTAAAAGACGTGGGGGCAGCAAATTAATCGATATTGCGTTATCGATTGAATCGTCTAGACTTAAAACTAAAGTAGGGTCGTCCTGGGCAACTGCAGTCGAAAAAAATAGCCCGTGGGACAAAATCGCTACCATAATGGATGCTTTTAAGACCCTGGAATGATGAATAATTTTCATAAGACAAGAATACCCAAAATCTTTGAAACCGATTAATGGTAACTTTTGCATACTCAACCATGGAGACGATTATGCGCCGCCTTTTACTTGCTTCCGCCCTGCTCATTTCCTTAAATGCCGACTTGTCAGGTCTTAACGCGTTCGCCGCCGAAGATGCCCCGCCAGGACCAAGCTCTGCCGATTCAGTCGAAGGCAAGGTCTGGCAAGCCGAAGAGTGGGTCAAATCCAAAAATAGCCCGTGGTTGACTCCAGAGGACGGCGAAACCGACAAGAAAAAGCACAAAGGTCCGGTTCGCAATTTCATTAAAGCAGTAGCCAAAGGCACAGCCAAAGAACTGGGCACAAGCGCTGAAGACTTTGCCAAAGACATGGTTTTAGTCTTTTCAGTACAGGATATTGACCCTTACGAGCAAAAAGGCATTCCGACAAAGCGCCCAGCAATTATTCTAAAAATGACCATGGTAGACGGTACAAACGCCTACTTGCGCCGCTTCCCAGACGGAAGCTACGCTATTGAAGACGGATTCGCTAACGGAACAGTGCTTATTCCCAGACGCGACAAAGGCGATTACCTGGTCAAATACCCGAATGGCGCCCGCGGACGTATGGTTAAAGACAACACCGGCAACATCAAAATTTATAGACCAGACAACACAGTTACAACAGTAGCTCAAACCGCTTCTGGCGGGTACAGTGTCAGTAACACCAAATTCGGCTTTATGGGCGATGCCAGACCCGACAGCACGGGAATAAATTACGAATCGGGCCAGTGGTAGTAAACACCGCATACGGTGGCACTAAAAGGCGTTGAGATGACAAACAAAACTATTTTGAATTCAAAATTTCTTCTGACTCTATCGCTAGCATTATCTCTCAGCTCTTTCTTGTCATCGCCCGCTAAAACGGGAGAAGAAGAAGCAGCTTCCAAGCCAAAAGGTATGGAAGAATATCGTGCCGGCGTGGAAGCCTACGGAAAAAAAGACTATAAAGGCGCGGAACAGCATTTTCGCAAATGCATCGAACAAGGCAATAAACAACCAGGCGCCTGGCTTTACGCGGCTCATACCTTTCTTGCTCTTGGTCAATATGCGCAAGCAAAACAAACATATGAGATGGTAACTACCATGTTCAAAAAGACTCCCGAAGCTGATATCGCGGCTCAAGGACTCGAGTCTGTAAAAGCAAAAATTGCAGGTGGTAGCACCCCTGCCCCCGCCGCCAAGCCCGAAGCTAAGCCCGAGACACCTAAGACCGCTTCAAAAGACGAAGTGACCTTACTGGATCGCATAATTATCGTGCCACCAAAAATGGGACATCCCGCAGTGAGCTCTGCCTCTCTCAAAGCCGTGCGCGACGGATTGAACTCATTGCCTGTTCACATTAGAAAACAGCTTATCGAAGCTGATGCAAAGTTCAATATTGCTCCAAATATGATCGACAGATGGCCCGAATCGGTTGAAGATTTAAACGAAGAATCTGATACCTTGAATCTGGCCGAGCTTCCAGGCAGACTTTATGGAACCGATTGCTATATTTATGAGCGTCCCAAAGCTCGCGGGTCTAATGCACTCAAAGCAGCACGAAGCGCAAGCGAAATGAAACATACTGTGCTTAATGAATGCTTTCAGGTATTGGACGACAAATACAAAATATGCAAAGACCCAAAATTGATGGCAATTTACCGCGCCGAAGCCGATGGCGTGCCAGAAACATATGAAGAAAAAATGGCAACATTCACCAAAGAAGGTGAGTGGGGAATTCGCGAAACATGTTCCGAACTTTCCGCGGGAATGTTTGGTGGTCCTGGAGAAAGCGATTCTGAGCTGAACCGGTTTTTCCCTCGAACCAAAAAATGGCTGAGGGCAAAACTGGGAATTTAGTTATCTTCCAGAAAGTCTATTTTGCTAGTTTTTCGCAGTTACTGGCAGTCTTTCTGCATTCATTTGCACAAGCCAACATGGTGTTATCGCCCGAGAAGGCGTCCATTGTTTTAGCGCATTCGTTGCACGCTTGCACAGCCAGAGCACATGACTTTGCTTGCATTCCTGCAGAACCGCGATTCAAAAAATCAAACGATGATTTGCAAGCAGCTATGCAGTCTTTTAGCGAATTGGTCACGCTTGCCTCAGCATGTTTGCCGCCCTTTTTCACGCAATAGTCGAGCGTTTTTTGACAAACTTCAGCGCAGTGTTTGGTGTTTCCTTTTGCAATTTCAGGTGTGGTCTGACTCATTGCAGGCTGAAATAAGCCTAAAGTGGTAATTGCCATCGCAATTAAAAATGAGAAAAACGATTTCATTTGAACTCCCCCATAATTTTCAGTCTCATGAGGAAATTTAGCGCTTATTCAATCAAGCAGCGCCAAATTTGCAATTTAACGGATCCCGTGACACGTGACCCGTTAAACAGGATCACTTACCTACATGAGTCAAAGTCAGTCTTTTATTTTGATTCCCGCAAGTGTTTTCGCAAACAATTGTCTGGTGTCACCGTCTTTCCAGCCGACTGTGACTTGCGAGACAGCATAAGCTTTTCCATTATGCGTGAAAATTACCACCATTTGTTTTACGGGAGCACCATTTAAATCGAATGTGTGTTCCTCTACGACTCCATTTATCTTGGACATACTTCCAAAATTTTGAGTTTGCTTGCTTAAGCGACGATATCTGGGCTGAGGTTCAAAAAACTCTTTTTCCATAACTTCAGTAATTTGATCCAGAGTCCAGTCGGGTTGGACATCTCCTTGATGAACAACAATGTAAGCAAGCTCGCCTTTTGGACCTTGCCCCTCGACTTTAGCCATTTCGTTGTGATTGCCCGTGGGATCTATTTTCCAGGAACCTGGGTATGCGAAACTAAATGGGAGCTGAGCATTATCGAAACGTTTTTCGACCACAACTGCTTTGTTCTGACTTGGGCTATTTATTCTTTGCTTGGAAGCACCTGGATTGCTCACCTGCACGCTCAATAGGACATTGTTATAAAGCGGAACCAGCGCATCGAAATGAGCAGCGGGTGATGTGAACAGAAAATGATAAGTACCAGATACGGTACTAAAATAAACATATCTTTGCCGCACTTTAATACCAGCAATAACAAATTCTACATCTTCAAGCTCGGCTGCTATCCTTCTGGAAGCGCCTATTGCGACTCGCTTTTCTTGCAATGACTTGAACTCATTTAACTTTGGAAAAATAAACTGATGCACTGCACTTTTTGCAAACTGAGGAGTTATTTTTCCTTCGTTGGATTTGAATACAGCTAGTTTTATTTCGCCATTCTGGTTGCCACCTTCTAATTGACCTTCTATTTTTGCGATGTCGTCTGCATCGAGCGCCTTAGACTCTTTCCAGTCAGACGGATATGAAAAACTAATTCCTGACTTTGCATCGGTAAATGATGTCATCGTAATTCTGTTCAAGGTTACAGAAGGCAAATGCTCGGCGTTTTGCGGAGAGGCAGAGTAAGCCTGCGGTATGAAAGCAAAGCAAATTGCCAGACTCAGACTAGTTTTTATCCAATGTCTATTCATTAATTAGCGGCTCCTCTACTGCCTTTTTCCATTTATCAACCGTTTTTTTGGTAGGACGGAAAGTCTTACAATTTTGATCTACTGCAGTTACAAACTCTTTTGCATTATTCGCTTTAATGAAGATACCGTGTGGTGGCATGAATAAATACAGATTATCGAACTTGTATTCCGCCACCACATAATCCAGTGTGATATCTTTCATGCTCTGAGGGGTTACGACCAGGCGTTCAGATAGCGTGCCCCCTTTTGCGTCTTTGTTATTGAGCACTATTTGCATCATATTTTGAAAATCCCAGACACCATCAAAAACCGGTGCCCACATTGCATATGTTGGTATGTTTCCTACAATCACAGTTGGGTTTGATCCAAGCTTATCCTTGTTTGCTAATAGCACGTCCCAGGCGCGTTTTTGCACCAACCAGGATAATTTCCAAACATTTGAAATACCCCAGTTAGCTAAAACCAGAACGAAACACAATGTTGAATTTAAAACAAATGTGCACAGCACCCGTTTTTTCGCTTCGAGCTTAAATATACTCTGTCCCAGATAGTAAAAAAGCAGAGCAATGAGCATGGCTGCGCCAGCCGAGCTTCCATAGTTAATGCGATTGTACATGCTAAACAAATATGGACTGTGATTGGCAGCAAATCCATAAATAGAATATGCCGCAAGCATAGTGCCAAGACCAAGAACAAAAAGAAATTGATAGTCGGATTTTTCAAAAGCGCGATCTTCCGATGGCGTCTGTTTGAAGGCAAAAGCCCCAAGACCCGCTGTAAAAACGAGAGTTAAACCAAGCAAGATTTTTGCCCAGAGCATAGAAAAACACTGCATGCTATCGCGCACTCGATCAAAAAGGAAGCCAATACCTGACGGTCCAAGACTGACATTGAATCCTCCTGCAAGCACTTCGCAAAGATGCTCTGGAGAAAACTTAGTAACTGGAGTAAGGCTGCGTCCAAAGAAATGAATGAAATATTTTTGGTATAAAAACAGCGATAGGACAATCAAAACAAATGGAATCATCTCCAAAAGACCTTTCTTCCAATTTGCTTTATTACCCCAACTTCCCTCGCGCAGCCAGACTGAACCGGCAAGAAAAAGCGGAATGAAAGGTACACAACATTCATAGTTATAAATTGAATATGCAAACAAAAACATTGATGCAAGCATCCAGCTTTTGCGACTGGTCAGAACAAAGTTATTCCAACAATACAGACTGGCAAAATAGATGAAAATGCTCAGTGTTGCTGAGCTTGCAAGTACCCAGTAATGGGTGGCATCGTGGGTTGGATAGAGGACGAAAAGTGCGGCTGCGCACATAGAAAAAAGCCATGAACGACTGAATTGAAAGAGACATAAATAAAAGAAAACACCGGCACCGATCTCAAAAAAACCATTTACTAAATGGTAGGGAAGCGCTTTGACTCCAAACAAATAGAAAATTGTAGAAAAGTGAAATTGTTCCACGGGTCTGGGTAGTGCGCATGGCTCAAACAAATATGCATTCAAAAGACTGACATAGTCTTTGCCTGAAAAATGCAATAAACGCATTATTTTCCAGTCGTCAAAATAAAAACCTACATCTCGAAGACCAGGCAAGAACGCGGTTAGCTCAAGCAATATGATTAGAACTACGGCAAGAGTATGCTTTAGTTTCATTTCGCGGTGCCCGGCTTTTTAAGCTTGTAGACATAGAAGCCATCGCTCCACAATTGAAGCGGATAAAATTTAAACTGCTGGTAGTTTTGAAAAAACCACGGTTCTTTCAAAAGTCCAGAAGTAGCAAAAGATGCATCAGTTATGATGTAACGAGGTTTCATGTCCTCGACTATTTTGGGAATAATCGAAAACAATCCAGTGCCAACCTGAATTTCTTTTGGAGGGGGTCCGTATTTCAGCACGTTGTCGCAAACCAGTCCACCAAGGTCCAGAATAGGACCGGGGTAATAATGACCAATTACACCGACTTCGGGAGATGCGATATCAGAAATGGTTGAAGGATCATCTTCTTTAATTGCAAGAGCAGCTTTCTTGTAGATGAGCAACCTTTGAAATGCTCCATTCCACCAGAATGTTATAGCTGGAAGACCTGGAACGGGTCGGAACGGCTGTTCCAGCACTTGAACAGCTATCAAAAATACAAGAGCAACGATTGCCATAACCCTAATAGAAGAAGCATTGCGACCTGGTACATATTTTTGTTTTATCGCGCCATAAAGTTTAGATACCATAATCGGTACCAGAAAAACGGGCACCAAGCCGAACCATCCAAAATACCAGGGGAATAAATATGGATTTAGTATTGAAAACATTAAAAAATATGCCAGGACTGTCAAAGCGTAGAACCTTAACGCGCCTGTATCTAGCAATTTATAGACAAGAAGTAAAACTATCACTCCCGCGTACAAACGAGCAAAATCATAGATATCACTAAGCGGTCTTGCGATGAAATAATTCAATTCTGGAATCAAGGTTCCATCAGCCAGACGCCTCAGCACAAGAACAAGATCCATTAGAGGAAAAGGCTTGTAAAACATCAATGATTTTCCAAGCAAACTATGTGGCACGACTGTACCGTAAGCCAAATAAAGCATAATTCCCACAAGAGCTAAAATTGCTCCAGGCGCTATCCAAGCTTTGATAGCTGCCTTTCCATAATCTTTAAGCATCCACAAAAAAGAAAGCAGGCACCAGACTGCACCTTCCGGACGAGTCAAAAGTATCAGGGCCGAGTAAAAAGCAGCTTGATGCGGTTTGTTTTTTTGTAAAGACAAAAGACATGCAAGCATCAAAGCCATGAGCAGAACAGCTTCTTTGCCAGACATCGACTCCTGATACGCATAAGGCAAGAGCGCGAATACAGCCGAAGACATAAGAGCAATGACGCCACTACCTGCGATACCGCGAACAAAATAGAAGGCAAGAAAATAACAAAGTATACTCAATCCAGTATTTAGGTTTTGCGAAATAATGCCCAGGTCAACAGTTTTAAAAATGGACAAAAGAACAGTAAGCAAGGCGATATGCAAGTGCGAAGTAAAACCCATGACGCGCTCGGTAGGGTTGTAATCAAATCCAATATTGTTGACCCAGTTAATGACGTAACGAAAATCGATATAGGCATCATCGACGCACATTGGAAAATGAAGAGCTCGCGTCAGGACCAGATAGAAAAGAAAGAAACTGAACGCGCAATAAAAAGCTGTGGGATTTTTGATATTTCGCGAACGCTTTGAATCGGTATACGTAAATCCGACACAAAGCAAGAATGCCGTGACAAGCCAGACTAGATATTGATTAAAACTGGCCGGAACACAGGCCAACATCTGCGCATCAAGACCAGCAGCTTGTAACTGACTGATAGTTTGAGGCGCCAGGAATATTAGTGCTCCAAACAAAACGGCTATCACAAACTGATAGCCTATTGTCTCGAGCCTGTCTTGCGATGTTTTGATAACTGAAAAACTCATGCACAAACTATACAGGTTTTCGTTTCGTAACCGATAACCTATAAAGATGAAGCTTTTGATGTTATTTAGTAAGATTAGTGCATATTTTATAGGGCGACATGTCAAGGGAATTTAAATGTTTGGGCGAGGCCAACAACAGCCAGGGAAAATAAGACTTCCCAAACAGAACACTTTTCCCGATTACAACGTACTTCGCGGCGTTTTCGAGCAGGCTCAAGTCAACCGCGGTCAAGAAATAGAGCTTAACTGGGCAATTCCAGGCTCACTGAAGTCTTACAGCATTTTTGTAAAATTCGATAAAGTCACATCCACCCCGCAATGGCAGGTTTGGGAGGATGACGGAAGACAATCAAAACTGGTAAGCCGTTTTGAGACTGCCGACCTTAATTTGATTCTCGACGTAGTCATGATGCTCGAGACCCAAAGCCATCACCAGCCGCGCTCTACTGGCACTTTTCAAGCGATGACCAACCCGGCTGCTGGTACTGCAAGTGGTTCTTACAACTCAGCTTCGTCTGGCGTCCAACAAGGTCGCCCAGGAAATAGTCCCACTGGCGGGTTTCCAACTAACTCAGGGGTATTTCCCGGCTCCACAGGTCCTCAGGGCTACGCACAACCAAACCAGTCTGTTATGGGTGGAGCGACCTTGCCGCCTATGCCAGGCCCATCTCCAAGAGCATCCTCGGTTTCGCTGCCAGCATTGGGAAGTCAAAGTTATACAGGAACTCCTCTAACTTCAACCAGACAGCAGGCAACTACTAGCAATTTGCCTGAAGGTAGCCTTCCCCCAGATTTCTTCTCAAATAGCTCTGCCTTACCTGGCTCGAGCTCAGGTCCCTCTCAAAACACCGCGCTTGAAGGTAGTTTAGATAAAGCCAAAGTCGCGGATATTTTGAGCACGTACGGTATGAGCAGACTCACAGGCATGCTCGAAATACTTGGCGATAACGCTATTGGTCAGGTCTTCTTTGTAGAAGGCGTTCCCAAGCATGCGCAGGCTGGTACCGCCCGCGGTGACGCAGCAGTGAAAGAACTGGTGACATGGAGAAACGGAACTTATTCGTTTAAACCAAACAAGCTTACTGACATGAACTCGTGCGACAAGAGCTTGCAAGCTTCAATCACAGAAGGTACAGCGCTTCTAAATCAAATGAAAACCCTTGAAGACGCTGGACTCGTATATGAATCTTATTTGGTCCTCAAACAAAAGAATCTGAGCGATACCGAACTGAAGTTAATGCTCTCCAAAGGTCAGCCTTTAGATTTTGAATGGCAGAAAAGCATTTACGATTTGCTCAAACGCAAACGCACATTCACAGATTTACTACGCGATCAACCCATGGAATCCGCTCAATGGGCGCCGCTTTTGTTCAACTTCTTGTATTGCGGAATTATGGAGATCAAAGCCCCAGCTGGAACAAGAGGCGGTGCACTA
>Ga0268298_10003452_pt1 | contig 16155 bp, 12 predicted proteins | sample WWTPWeurt_MetaG_FD_194462 | JGI IMG/M metagenome (GOLD analysis project Ga0268298, IMG submission 194462) | Activated sludge microbial communities from WWTP in Nijmegen, Gelderland, Netherland - WWTP Weurt | ecosystem: Engineered > WWTP > Aerobic digester > Activated sludge | place... | reverse complement strand
CGGCGCCCGCGGCGTCGGCGGCGTCAGCGGCGTCCCACGTGGGAGGTGCGCCGGCCGCCGTCTCGACGCCGGCGGTTGCGGCGTCCCACGTGGGTGAGCCGGCGGTGGCCGCGGCCGTCTCGCCGCCGGCGGCGGCGGCGTCCCACGTGGGAGGTGCGCTGGCGGAAGCAAATGCGCCGACGGCGGCCGCGGCGCGCCACGCGGCAGTTGAGCTAGCGTCGGCCGCGGCGTCCCGCGCGGCAAATCAGCCGCCGGCGTCGGCCCCGTCTCACGTGAGACGCCGGCGAGCAGCCTCGGCGGCGGCTCCATCGCGCGTCACGGCTCGGCCGCCGGTCGCTGGGCGGACGCGCCGTCGAGGCAAGGCAGCCGCGCCCCGCGCGTCACCACGATCCACGAAGATCGCTGGCCGCACATGAGCGGCGGCGGCGGCTACGCCCGCTCGAACAGGCCGGCGGCGCCTTGACCGCCGCCGATGCACATCGTGACGATCGCGTAGCGGCCGCCGCGGCGGCGCAGCTCGTAGAGCGCCGTCGCGGTCAGCTTGGCGCCGGTGCAGCCCAGCGGGTGGCCGAGCGCGATCGCGCCGCCGTTGACGTTGAGCTTCTCATCGGGGATGCCGAGCTCGCGCTGGCAGTAGATCGCCTGGCACGCGAAGGCCTCGTTCATTTCGAACAGGTCGATGTCGGCCACGGTCAGGTTGTTCTTGGCCAGGAGCTTCTGCACTGCCGGCAGCGGGCCGATGCCCATGATCGCCGGATCGACGCCGACGGTCACGAACGAGCGGAAGTAGCCGAGCGGCTTCACGCCCAGCTCCTTGGCCTTGGCCGCCGACAAGACCAGCGCCGCGGCGGCGCCGTCGGAAATCGGCGACGCGTTGCCGGCCGTGACCGAGCCGCCCTGCGCGAACGCCGGCGGCAGCTTGCCCAGGCCCTCGAGGGTGGTCTCGGCGCGCGGCAGTTCGTCGATGGTGAAGTCCTTGTAGACCTTCTCGCCCTTGGCGTCGAACGAGACCGCGCGCACCGGTACGATCTCGTCCTTGAACACGCCCTTCTCGAGCGCGACCTTGGCCTTCTGCTGCGAGCCGTAGGCGAACTTGTCCTGGGCCTCGCGGCTGATGCCGAACTTCTTGGCGACGTTCTCGGCGGTGATGCCCATCGGCGTGTTGGCCGACGGCAGCGACGCCATCAGCTCAGGCGATGCGGAGATGTGGAAGCCGGTCATCGGCACGTAGGTCATCGACTCGACGCCGCCGGCGATGACCGCGTCGCACGAGCCGATCGCGATGGCGCCGGCCGCGGTGGCGATGGCCTGCAGGCCGCTCGAGCAGAACCGGTTGATGGTCTGGGCCGGGACCTCGATGCCGAGGTCAGCCGACAGCGCGATCAGGCGCGCGACGTTCAGGCCCTGCTCGCCCTCGGGCATCGCGCAGCCCATGACCACGTCGTCGATGTGGCCCTTGGCCTGCGGCACCCGGGCGATCAGCCCGCGCAGCACGTCGGCGGCGAGCTCGTCGGGCCGTCGGTTCGACAGCGAGCCCTTGTGACCGCGGCCGACCGCGGAGCGAACAGCTTCAGCGATGATGATGTCGTTCATGGGTCGGCTCCTCAATTGCGAAGGGGCTTCTGGTTCATGAGCATGTACTGCATGCGCTCTTGCGACTTGGGCTCGCCGCACAGTGACAGGAACGCCTCGCGCTCGAGCTCGAGCATGCGGTCCTCGTCGACCGGGCCGGCGCCGCCAGCGGCACCGCCGCACAGCACGTTGGCCAGCTTCATGGCGATCTTGCCGTCGTGCTCCGACGCGTAGCCGCCGGCCATCAGCGTGTTGACCATCATCTGCAAGGTCGCGATGCCGCTCTCGCCGGGCAGCTTGTAGCTGCGCGGGGTCGGCGGGTGGTAGCCCGAGCCTGCCAGGCCGATGGCGCGCTGCTTGGCCTCGTGCAGCTGGCGGGCGCGGTCGAACGACACGCCGTCGGTCGGGCGGAAGAACCCGAACGCCTTGGCCTCGTCGGCCGAGGTCGCGACCTTGGCCAGCGCGATGTTCTTGAAGGTCTGGACGACGAACGCCTGGGTGTCGATCTCGACGCCCTCGGGCACCGCCTCGAGCGAGCGCCACAGCATGTTGAGGGTGCCGGCGCCGCCGGGGATGAGGCCCACGCCGACCTCGACCAGGCCCGCGTAGGTCTCGAGGGCCGCCTGGACGCCGTCGCAGCCGTAGCAGAGCTCGAGGCCGCCACCCAGCGTCATGTTGTACGGCGCGGCGATGACCGGCACCTTGGCGTACTTCAGCCGCTGGGTCGCGTACTGGTAGCCGTGGATCATCTCGCGCAGGCCGTCCCACTGCTTCTGCTGCGCGGCCATCACCACCGCGAACAGGTTGGCGCCGACGCAGAAGAACTCGCCGGTGTTGTAGATGACCATGCCGCGGAAGTCGGTCTCGGCCTTGGCGGTGGCCTCATGCAGCATCTTGATGACGTCGGCGTCGATGCTGTTGGCCTTGGTCTTGAAGGTCAGGCCGAGGATGCCGTCGCCCAGGTCCCACGCCTCGGCGCCGTTGTTCTTGAGCACCGGCGCGCCGCCGCGCTTCATCACGTCGAACGTGACCTCGCGCGCATCGGTGGCGCGGGCGACGTACGCGCCCTTGGTGTGCGACCAGATCTCGCCCTCGCGGTAGAAGCCGGTGGCGCCGGCCGCGACCATCGCGTCGACCCACGCCGGCAGGGCGATGCCCTCGGCCTTCATGCGCTTGGTCGTGTCGGCGAAGCCCAGCGCGTCCCAGGTCTCGAACGGGCCGAGGTCCCAGTTGTAGCCCCACTTCATGCCGTCATCGATCGCGGTGACGTCGTCGCAGATCTCGCCGAGGCGGCGCGCCGAGTAGGCCAGGCTCTTCGACAGCGCCTGCCACGCGAACTCGCCCACCACGCCGGGCGTGGCGACCAGCTTCTTCACGCGCTCGCGGACGTCCTCGACCTTGTTCAGGCCCTTGCACGCCTTGGTGATGGCCTCGTCGCCGCCCTTGGCCCGGTACTCGCCGGTCTTGGGATCGAGCGTCAGCACGTCCTTGCCGGCGCGCTTGTAGAAGCCGCCCTTGGTCTTGTCGCCGAGGATGCCGCGCTCGACCATCGTCTTGACGTAGGCCGGCAGCGTGAAGACCTCGCGATCCTCGTCGGTGGTCAGGCTGCGGTAGCAGTTGTCGACGACGTGGGCCAGCGTGTCCAGGCCGACCAGGTCGGCGGTGCGGAAGCTCGCGCTCTTGGGGTGCCCCATCGGCACGCCGGTGAGGTTGTCGAGGTCCTCCGGCGCCAGGCCCTTCTCCATCATCAGGTGGATCGACGCCATCATCGCGTGGGTGCCGATGCGGTTGGCGACGAAGTTGGGGGTGTCCTTGGCCCAGACGATGCCCTTGCCGAGCTGGTCCTTGCCCCAGTGGGTGACCCGGGCCTTGCACGCGTCCGAGGTGTCGGGACCGGCCACCAGCTCGAGGAGCTTCATGTAGCGCGGCGGGTTGAAGAAGTGCGTGACCAGGAAGTGCTCCTTGAACCGCTGGCTGCGGCCCTCGAGCATCTCGGCGATCCGCAGGCCGCTGGTGTTCGACGCGATGATCGTCTCGCCCGACAGGAGCGCGTCGAGCTTGGCGAACAGCGCCTGCTTGATGTCGAGGCGCTCGATGATCGCCTCGACGATCAGATCGCACTCGGCGACCTTGGCCAGATCGTCGTCGAAGTTGCCGGTGCGGATCAGCTCGGCGTTGCGCACGTGGCTGAACGCCGCGGGCTTGGCCTTCTTGAGCTTGTCCTTGGCGCCGGCCGCGATGCTGTCGCGCGCGGCCTTGGAGGCCCGCTCGGCGTCGGTCAGCTTGGGCGGCACGATGTCGAGGAGCAGGACCGGGATCCCGGCGTTGGCGAGGTGCGCGGCGATGCCGCCGCCCATGACGCCAGAGCCGAGGACGGCGACGGTACGGATCGGTTTGGTCATGATCGCTTCCGTGGTGCGAGTCAGGGTCGGGTGAGCGGGCGCAGCCTAGCAGGTTCCATCGCGGATCGACGCGGTGCGGCGCGACGTCGCGCTGGTTGGACCGAGGGCGCCTCACGCGGGCGTCGTCTGTTACATTGGGCGTGGTGGCGACGTGAGCAACGCTGGGCCGCGCACGACGATCGCGAAGCTGGAGCAGCGCCTGACCGAGCTGCCGGTGCTGCCGGTGGTGCTGCTCGAGCTGCTGCGCCTCGATCCCGCGGCCGACGATCACTACGAGCAGGTGTCGCGGCTGATCGGGAGCGATCCGGCGCTGGCGACGCGCGTGCTCCGCGTCGCGAACTCGGCGGCGTATTCGCGCGGCCGCACGCTGGTGCACCTCGAGGACGCGATCGCGCGCGTGGGCAGCGTGCCCTGCGCGAACCTGGTGATCGCCGAGTCGGCGGCGCGGGTGTTCGCGCCGCGCCATGCCTGGCAGCGCGGGTTGTGGGTGCACGCGATCGGCGTCGCGGTGCTGGCCCAGTCGCTGGCCGCCAGCGGGTTGATCCGCGGCGCCGATCCGTCGCTGTGCTACCTGGCTGGCCTGCTTCACGACATCGGGCGCTTCGTCTTGTACCTCGAGGCGCCCGAGGAGCTGCGCGCCGTCGACGAGACCGCGTGGACGACGCCGGAGGAGCTGCTGGCCGCCGAGCAGCGGGTGTGCGGCTTCAACCACATCGAGCTCGGGTACCGCGCCGCGAGCAAGTGGGGCCTGCCAGGCCCGCTGCCGTTGATCATCCACCACCACCACGCGCGTCCGCCGTATCCGGCCGAGGTCGGGCCGGCGGCGGGCGCGGTGATCGCGTGCGTCGTCGCCGCCGACCACCTGTCGGTGGCGTCCCTGCAGTCGGGGGAGTGGCCGACGCTGGCGCCGTCGACGGTGGCCGCGCTCGGGGCCCGCGCCTTGCCGCTCCCGCCGCGGGAGGCGACCGATCTCGAGCACCTGCTCGCAGCCGCGTTCGCCGAGATCGCCCGCACCGTGCACGAGCTCGGCCTCGATTGAGCATCGCGGGACCGCGCCGCGCGACGCGATGAGGGAGCGCCCGCCCGCGCCGGCGTCGCACCTGTCGCAGGTGTCGCGTCGACGGCAAACGTCCGCGTCGCGCTCGATCGCGCGGCGGGCGCTGCTAGCCTCGCGGGGTCCGCGCCGTGTCATCGCCACCCTGAGGTCTCCATGCAGCCAGCTCGCGCGCTCCTGTCCCTCGCGCTGTGCGCGGCCCTCGCGCCCGCCACCACGTCCCCCATCGCCACGGCCGCTGCCGCGCCGCCGAAGCCCGTCGAGATCGCCTACGACGAGTTCACGCTGCCCAACGGGCTGCGCGTGCTGGTCCACACCGATCGCAAGGCGCCGATCGTCGCGGTCAACATCTGGTACCACGTCGGCTCGAAGGACGAGCCGCTCGGGCGCAGCGGCTTCGCCCACCTCTTCGAGCACCTGATGTTCCAGGGCTCGGAGAACCACAAGGGCGAGTTCTTCGATCCGTTCGAGCTGGTCGGCGCGACCGATCAGAACGGCACCACCAACAGCGATCGCACCAACTACTTCGAGAACGTGCCGACCACCGCGCTGGACATGGCGCTGTGGATGGAGTCCGATCGCATGGGCCACCTGCTCGGCGCGATCGATCAGGCGGTGCTCGACGAGCAGCGCGGCGTCGTGCAGAACGAGAAGCGCCAGGGCGAGAACCAGCCCTACGGCCAGGTGTTCGAGCGGATCTTCGCCGCGTCGTACCCGGCGACGCACCCCTACCACCACACGACGATCGGCTCGATGGCCGATCTCAACGCGGCGACGCTCGACGACGTCAAGAACTGGTTCAAGAGCTGGTACGGCCCGAACAACGCGGTGCTGGTGCTGGCCGGCGACATCGACGTCGCCACCGCCAAGGCCAAGGTCGCGCGCTACTTCGGCGACATCGCGCCGACCGCCAAGGTGAAGCGGATGAAGCCGCAGATCGCGGCGCGCACGACCTCGACCCGGGAGACCATGACCGACCAGGTGCCGCAGACGCGGCTGTACCGGGTGTGGAACATCCCGGGCGCGGGCACCGCCGACGCCGATCGGCTGGCGGTGCTCGGTCACGTGCTCGGCGGCGCCCGCTCGTCGCGGCTCGATCGCCGGCTGGTCCACGGTGACAAGCTGGCCGACTCGGTGTCGGCCTCGGCGTGGGGCAGCGAGCTCGGCGGCATGTTCTTCGTGCAGGCCGACGTCAAGGCCGGCGTCGACCCGGCCGCCGTCGAGAAGGCCATCGCCGAGGAGCTGACCGCGCTGATCGCCAAGGGGCCGACGGCGGCGGAGCTGGCCCAGGCCAAGACCGTCACCGAGGCCGGGTTCCTGCGCGGCATCGAGCGCATCGGCGGTTTCGGCGGCAAGGCCGACGTGCTGGCCGAGTGCACGGTGCTGGTCGGCAAGCCGACCTGCTATCGCGACTCGCTCAAGGTCACCGCCGCGACCACCGCGGCGCAGGTCAAGGCGGTCGGCAAGAAGTGGCTGACCAAGGGCGACTACACGCTCGTCGTCACGCCGGGCGCCAAGGCCGCGCCGGTCGATCCGCCGGCGGTCGCCAACGTCGCGCCGACCACCGTGCCGCCGCCGGCCAAGGGCCTGAAGACGACGCCGAGCGACGTCGATCGCACCGCCGGGCCGCCGGTCACGGCGACCTTCCCGCCGCTGGTGTTCCCGGCGCTCGAGCGCGGCACGCTGGCCAACGGCGCCAAGGTGGTGCTGGCCCGTCGGCCCGGGCTGCCGCTGGTGCAGCTGACCGTGCAGGTCGCCGACGCCGGCTTCACCTCGGACCCGACGGGCAAGCCGGGCACCGCGGCGTTCGCGATGGGCATGCTCGACGAGGGCGCCGGCAGCTACGGCGCGCTGGCGCTCGGCGATCGCACCGAGGCGCTGGGCGCGATCCTGTCGACCGGCGCGTCGTTCGATGGCGCGTCGCTGTACCTGTCGGCGCTGACCAAGAACCTCGAGCCGTCGCTGGCGCTCCTGGCCGACGTGCTCCTGCGGCCGACCTTCGACGCCAACGAGATCGAGCGCGTGCGCGCGCAGTGGCTGGCCGGGCTCAAGCAGGAGAAGGCGCGGCCGGGCTCGCTGGCGCGGCGCGCGATCTATCCGTTGCTCTACGGCGCCGGCCACCCGTACGCGACCGCGCCCAGCGGCACCGGCACCGAGGCCAGCATCGCCGGGCTGACCCAGGCCGAGCTGAAGGCGTGGGTCGCGGCGCGGCTGCGGCCCGATCGCGCGACGGTGATCGTCGTCGGCGACGTCACGCTCGCCGACGTGACCGCCAAGCTCGACGCCGCGCTCGCCGGGTGGAAGGCGCCGGGCGTCGCGGCCCCGGCGACGGCGTTGCCGGCGGTGCCGCTGCCCAAGCAGCCGCGGGTGTTCCTGATCGATCAGCCGGGCGCGGTGCAGGCGACGATCCTGGTGGCGCAGCTGGTGCCGCCGTCGACCGACGCCGGCGCGACCTCGCTCGAGATCGCCAACGCGGTCCTGGGTGGCGAGTTCGGCTCGCGGCTCAACATGAACCTGCGCGAGGCCAAGCACTGGGCCTACGGCGCCTACTCGGGCGTCAGCGACGCGCTCGGGCCGCGGCCGTGGATCGCCAGCGCGTCGGTGCAGATCGACAAGACCGCCGAGTCGGCCAAGGAACTCGACCGCGAGATCCGCGAGTACGCGACCGCCGCGCGGCCGCCGCTGCCGGCCGAGTTGACCAAGATCCAGGCCACCGAGGTGCGCGGCCTGCCGGGCAGCTACGAGACCGCGGGCGCGGTGCTCGGCACGCTGACCGGCATCGTCCGCTTCGGTCGCCCCGACGACTGGGCGGCCAAGCGCGCCGCGGCGGTGTCGGCGTTGACGCCGGCGCAGGTGCAGGCGGCGGCCGCCGCGATCAAGCCGGCGGCGCTGACCTGGGTGATCGTCGGCGACCTGGCCAAGATCGAGTCGGGCGTGCGCGCGCTCAAGCTGGGCGACGTCAAGGTGCTCGACGCCGACGGCAAGGTCGTGCGCTGATCGCCCTGGCCGCCGCCGTCAGCCGGGTGATCACGCCCCGGCGGCGGCCCGGGCGGCCCGCTGCGCTCGCCACGTCAGGATCGGCTGCTCGACGAGGTAGAACGACGCGATCGCGCAGGCGACGGCGAGCGCGAGGTTGAGCGGGTAGGTGGTGGCGCGGCTCGGGTGGAAGTGGTTGAGGAACGGCTCCTGCCACAGGTACAGCGAGTACGACAGCGTGCCCACCCACACCAGCGGGCGCCAGTTGAGCAGCCGGCCGATCGGGTCGGTGTGGCACCGCACCGCGCGATCGACGAGCAGCGCGACCCCGAGGTTGGCCGCGGTGGTACCGATCGTGAACTGGAACGCCGGGTGCGCCTGCGTCTGCCCGGCCGCGACCGCGATCGGCACCAGCAAGAACCACGGCGAGCGCAGGAACCGCTGATAGGCCGCCGAGGCGTCGAGCCGCGCCGCCAGGCCGGCCATCAGGCACCCGACGGCGATCGAGTCCATCACGCACGGGTAGGCCTCCTCGGCGAGGTTGTCCGAGCGCAGCAGGAACCACACCAGCGCGCGGCACACCAGCGCCAGCGCGATCATCGCGATCGCCGCCGGCACCACCCGGGTCCGGCCGACCAGCACGAACACGAACGGCCACACCAGGTAGAACTGCTCCTCGATCGACAGCGACCAGATGTGGCCGAGCTCCCACGACCGATCGTAGTGGTAGTTCATGGTGTAGGTGACCGCGGCCAAGAGGTCGCCGTGGTTGAGCGCGACCACGCCGATCGCCCACCCGACGACCATCACCGCGACGAAGGCGTAGAACGCCGGGAAGATGCGCCACACCCGGCGCACGTAGAAGCCCTTGAGCGAGATCGCGCCGGTGCGCGCGTGCTCCTTCATGAGCAGCGTCGTGATCAGGTACCCCGAGATGACGAAGAACACCTTCACGCCCAGGTAGCCGAAGTCGCCGACGGTCCCCATCGCGCGGGTCCCGAACGGAAAGCCGCGGGTGCCGAGCAGGTGCGACACGATGACCAGCGCGATCGACAGCGCGCGCAGGCCGTCGAGCGACGGGATGCGGCGAGCGGGGGACGACATGGGGCGCGGGACCTACCACGGTGGCGCGGCCGGCCGCTACCCCGAAGGTCACCGGCGACGGCGGGGCTGGAATCGGTTTAGATCTACGTAGGAAGGATCGCGCACACTGCCACCATGTCGGACCGCGTGCTGCTCATCGAGGATGATCGCGAGCTGGGCGCCCAGATCGTCGCGACGCTGCACAAGGCGGGGTTCGGCGTGACCTGGTGGACCGAGGGCCGCGTGCCGGACCCGGCGACCATCGACCTGCTGATCGTCGACCTGATGCTGCCGGGGATGTACGGGCTCGACATCCTGAAGGCGCTGCGCGCGACCTCCGACACGCCGGCGCTAGTGCTGTCGGCGCGCAACGACACCAGCGACAAGATCCGCGCGCTCAAGCTGGGCGCGGACGACTACATGACCAAGCCGTTCTGGCCCGAGGAGCTGGTCGAGCGGGTGCGGGCGCGGCTGCGGCGGCCGACCCTGGCCCGCAACGACGTGATCGAGGTCGGCCCGCTGCGGATCGGCCTGGCCGAGCGGCAGGTGTGGGTCGGCGAGCGGACCGTCGAGCTGACCCGGGCCGAGTTCGACCTGCTGGCGACCCTGGCCCGGCGGCCCGGCGCCGCGGTCACCCGGGCGGCGCTGGTCGACGCGGCGATCGACGCCGACCGCGACGGCGCCGAGCGCACGCTCGACGTCCACGTGTCGCGGCTGCGCAAGAAGCTCGGCGACGCCGGGATGATCCAGACGGTGTGGGGCGTCGGCTATCGCCTCGCCGGAAGCGCGCCGGCGTGAACCTGCGGCTGCGCCTCCTGCTGACGACCGTGGCGGTCGCGGTGCCGCTGGTCGCCGGGCTGGTGTGGCTCGACGCGCGCAGCCGGCACCGCGCGGCCGAGGAGGCGCTGGCGCGGCTCACCCGCGAGCGGTTCGAGCGGCCCGAGGCGCAGGCGCGGTGCGAGGCCGATCCGCTGGCGTGGGGGGCGCCGCGCCCGCCCGGCGCCGAGCATGGCCCCGGCGGTGGCGCGCGGCCGGGGCCGCCGCCGCACGGCCCGAGCGGCCCGCCGCCCGGCTTGCCGCGGGCCGCGCCGCCGCGGTTCTTCGCCTACGATCGCGCCCTGACCGCGCGCGATCCGGCCGCGCCGCGCGTCGATCGCGCCGCCGCGGCGGCGTTGACCGAGGGCGCGTGGGCGGCGATCGATCGCGCGACCTTCGACGATCGCGTCGAGGTGCTGGTGCGATCGCCGTGGCCCGACGGCCCGTGCGCCTACGTGCTGGTGCGCGGCTCGACGCCGCGCGGCTTCATCGGCGCGATCCTGCCGGCCACCGAGCTGTGGCTGGCGCCGCTGGCGGCGACGCTGATCGCGGTGCTGGTGGCGGTGGGGCCGGTGGTCGGGCGCATCCGGCGCCTGACCGCCGACGTGCGCCGCTCGGCGGCGGGCGGCTTCGTCGACGCGCCCACCGTGGGCGGCGCCGACGAGGTGCGCCAGCTCGGCGACGCGTTCGTCGCGGCGTCGGCCGAGGTCCGCCGCCAGCTCGCGGCCCGCGACGATCGCGAGCGCGCGCTGCGCGAGTACCTGGCCAACACCACCCACGACGTGATGATCCCGCTGACGGTGCTCACCCAGCACCTGGCGTCGCTGCGCGCCGGCGTGCGCACCCGCGAGCCGGGCGAGCTCGACGAGGTCGTCGCGCGGGCGATGGACGAGGCCCACTACCTGGCGGCGCTGATCCACAACCTGTCGGTGGCGGCGCGGGTCGACGTCGCCGAGCCGCGCCTCGAGCGCGCGGCGATCGACCTGAACGCGCTGGTGGCCCGCGTGGTGGCCCGCCATCGCCCGGTGGCGGCCGAGCGCGGCATCGAGCTCGACAGCGGCGTGCCGGAGCAGGCGGTCGTCGTCAACGCCGATCTGACGCTGCTCGAGCAGGCGGTGTCCAACGTCGTCTACAACGCCATCCGCTACAACCGGCGCGGCGGCCACGTCGCGGTGGTGCTCGATCGGGTGCTCGATCGCGCCGACGGTCAGTTCGTGCTGCGGGTGCTCGACGACGGGCCCGGCATCCCGCCGCCCGACCTGGGCAGCCTGATCCGCCGCGGCTTCCGCAGCGACGCCGCGCGCACCCGCACCACCGGCGGCCACGGCGGCCACGGCATCGGCCTGCACATCACCCACACCGTGGCCAAGCTCCACGCCTACCAGCTGGTGTTCAAGAACCGCGAGCCGAGCGGCCTCGAGGTCGAGCTGACCGGGCCGCTGTCACCGCCGGCCGCGGCGACCGCGTGATCCCGGCGCGGCGCGCGTGATCCCGGCGCGCCACGCGATCGCGGCGCGCGCGCCCGGTACACTGCGCGCGATGTCCTCGCGCGATCGATCGTGGTGCGCCGTCGCCGGCGCGCTGGCGTGCGCGCTCGCCGGGTGTCGCGATCGCGGCCGCCCCGCGCCGGGGCGCGACGCCGCGTTGGCGGCCGACGCCGCGCCGACGATCGCGCTCGACGCCGCGGCGCTGGACCGGGTCGCGGCGATCGCCGTGCCCGACGCGACGGTGCGGGTGCTGGCCCGCGGCGAGCGCGACCTGGCGCTGGCGGTGATCGCCGCCGACGCGCGGGTCGCCGTGACGGTCGCGGGCTGCCTCGGCTGCGCGCCGATCGAGCTCGCGGCGTGGACCGCGCGGCGCGCCGAGCTGGCCGCGCTGCTGGCGCCCGGCGTCGACGCGACGCCGCCGGTCGAGGGTGCCCGCCTGACCGTGGCGCTGCGCTCGGTGGGGGCGACGCCGACGATCGCCATCGACGCCCGCCGTGGCGCCGGCGCGGGCGCCACCTGGATCGGCCAGTGGAACGACGGCGCGACGCAGGTGGTCGCGACCTGCGAGCTGGCGGCGCTGGCCGCCGACCAGCCGAGCCCGTGCGCGCCCCGGGTCGACGCCGCGCTGGCGGCCGTCCTGGCGGCCCTCCGGGGGAGATGACGGATAGCGTCAGACCTTCGCCGTCCAAGGCCTGACGGATAGCTGCAAGCTGTTGTGATTACAGGGTCTCGCGGCTGGTCCGACCTTCGCAATACGACCGGGCATCATGCGCACCTCGCTCGTCGTCGCCGCCCTCGTCACCGCCTCGCTCGCGACCGCCTGCAACCACTCGGTGGTGGTGAAGCGCCCTGGCGACGCCAAGCTCGACGCCGCGTACACCACGATGTGGGTGCGCGAGCTGCACGCCAACGTGCAGGACGGCGACATCGTGCTCCGCCGCGGTTACGCGGTGCTGTCGGACATCATCCTCTTGGTCACGCCGGGCGCGCCGATGAGCCACGCCGCGATCTACGACGCCGCGACCGACCACTTCATCGACGCGGTGTCGAGCGGCGTGCGCGAGGTGACCGCCGAGCAGTTCCTCGGCGCCTCGCACCGCTGGATGATCATCCGCCCCAACCTCCCGGCCGCCGAGCGCCACGCGGCCGTCGCGCGCGCCCGCGCCGCGCTGGGCACCGGCTTCGACTTCTCCGGCTTCGTCGGCGTCGACAACGCCGACCGCTTCTACTGCTCGGAGCTGGTGGCCTGGGCGCTCGGCGTCCGCGACACGGTGTTCGCCGACGACATCCTGGTGACGCCGGCCGAGCTGGCGCAGGTGGGCCCGACGATCTACGCCTCGGCCGACCGCGGCGACCTGCCCACCGCGCAGGTCGATCCGTACTGGCACTGACCCTGGCCGCGCGCTGCCACCCGTTGCCAGCGCCGCTCCGCTATGGTGGTCCGATGAACCACCGCTGGTCGCGCCTCCTCGTCGTCGTGCTCGCTGTCGCTGTCGCGGGCGCGGGCTGCAAAGGGATGAAGCCCAAGCCCAAGGACGATCCCAAGGCCGAGGGCTCGACCCAGGACGTCACCAGCGATCGCTCGATGCAGGTGATGAACTACTACGTCGAGTTCTTCAACGATCTGATCGACGAGATCCCCGACCTCACGCGCAACTACTGGGAGCGCGCCGGCGACGCCGGGCTCGACGTCGAGACGATGACCAAGTGGGGCAACGTCGTGTGCGCCGGCGCCGGCTGGATGAAGATGAAGCGCGAGGAGGCCAAGACCCGCGTCGGCCAGATCGAGAAGCAGTCGAGCGGCGAGTTCGCGAAGATGCCGCCGCTGGCGAAGGCGATGTACGACGCCGCGATCGCCTACGCCGAGAAGCGCGACGCGATGTGCGCGTACGTGAAGGGCGGCGAGTTCAAGAACGACGCCGGCGCCAAGGCCAAGGCGCTGCACGCGGACCTGGTGGCGGCCTCCGAGGCGTGGGGCAAGGCGGTCGACGCGCTGGCGGTCGACCTCGAGCGCGTCGAGGACGCGCAGTCCAACGCCGAGCTGGCCAAGCACGAGGCGGGCAAGAGCTACGGCTACTGGTTCCGCCTGGCGACGATCCGCGCCAACGAGTTCCTGCGGGTGGCGCGCCGCGACGGCGCCAAGGCCGAGGCCGGCCTGCCCAGGCTCGAGGAGGCCATCGCCGGCTTCGCCGCCTTTGCCAAGGACAAGCCCAACGCCCACGCGTCGTTCGTCGGCTTCGGCAAGCAGGTCGATCGCATGCAGCAGGCGCTCGCCAAGCTCAAGCCGGCGCTGGCCAAGGCGACGACCCCGGCGGCCAAGGCCGCGGCGATCGAGGCGGCGATGGAGAACCTGCTGTCGATCTACAACACGATGGTCAGCCTGCACAACACGCTGGTCGAGGCCGAGGGCAACGGGCAGCTGAAGTAGCGGCCGCGTGCTACAGGTACCGGGTGCGCTTCCTGGTCCTGTTCGCGCTGGCGATCGCCGCCGAGGTGTCGAGCCTGGTGTGGGCGGGCCGGTGGCTCGGCGGGTGGACGTACCTGGCGCTGGCCGCCGGCGTCGTGGCGGGTATGGCGGTGCTGTCGGGCCGCGGCGTCGCGATGGTGCAAGCCGCGATCGCGGCGCTGGGCAGCGGCCAGTCGCCGACCGCGGCGATCGTCGACGGCGCGATGCTGGCCTTCGCCGGCATCTTGCTGATCATCCCCGGCTTCGCGTCGGACGCGGCGGCGTTGCTGTTGCTGGTGCCGCCGCTGCGGCGGTGGTGGCGCGATCGGCTGATCACCGCCGGCCGCGCTCGGCTGATGCGCGACGGCGTGGTCGTGGTCGACGCCAGCGGCGTGGGTGACGACGGCGTGATCGACGTCGAGGGAGTCGAGGTGCGGCCGCCGCCGCCTGCGGGCCGGCGCATGATCGACGGCTGACCGCGACCGCCGAGCGTCACCGCGTGATGATCGCCGCGCCGGTCGACGCGACGTCGGCGGCGCTGCGCGGCGGCGTCGGCACCGCCAGCCCGCGCTGCACCGCCGGGCGCGCCGCGATGTCACCGAGCCAGCGCGCCAGGTGCGGCAGGCCGTCGATCGCGACGCCCGACCAGGCGTGGGTGCGCACCCACGGGAACGTGGCGATGTCGGCGATCGAGTAGTCGCCGGCCAGGTAGGCGTGGTCGGCGAGGCGACCGTCGAGCACCTCGAACAACCGCCGGCTCTCCTTCTGGTAGCGGTCGATCGCGGCGGGCAGCTTCTCGGGGAAGTAGCGGTAGAAGACGTTGGCCTGACCCATCATCGGGCCGACCGCGCTCATCTGGAACATCAGCCACTGCATCACCACCGACCGGCCCTTGGCGTCGGTCGGCATGAGCTGGCCGGTCTGCTCGGCGAGGTACACCAGGATCGCGCCCGACTCGAACACGGCGAAGTCGTCGGCGCCGTGGTCGACGATCACCGGGATGCGGCCGTTGGGGTTGAGCGCCAGGAACCGCGGCTGCTTCTGGTCGAGCTTGCCCAAGGACAGCGCCTCGACCTGGTAGGGCAGGGCCAGCTCCTCGAGCGCGATCGAGACCTTGTGGCCGTTGGGCGTGGCCGCGGTGTAGAGCGTGAACATCGCCACACGGTAGCGCAGGCGCGCGCGACGACCAGCGCCGCGATCACGGCGCCGGCGTCACGGCGATCCCGCGCTCGGTCAGGAGCGCGCCGGTCGCGTGCAGGCGGGTCGCCAGCGCCTTCTGGTGATCGAGGAGCGCGGTCAGCTCGGCGACCTGGGCCGCGGCGAGCTCCTCTTGCCGCTGCGCGATCAAGAAGTTCGACGACGTGCCGTTGAGGAAGCGGCGCTCCTCGAGCGCGAGCCCGTCCTCGGCCAGCTGGCGGAACCGCGCGGCGGCGGCGACCTCGCGGGCGGCGCCGTCCTGGGCGCGCACCGCGTCCTTGACCTCGATCCAGATCCGCTGCAGCGCGGCGTCGCGCTGGGTCACCCGCTGGGCCTCGCGGCTGCGCTCGATCGCCAGCGCCGCGTCGGCGCGCCGGCTGAGCGGCGTCCAGGTCAGGTCGAGCATGACCGTCCAGCCGCGGGCGTCGGCGCCGCCCAGGTCGCGCAGGCTGGCGCCGGTGCGCTCGGCCTGGCCGATCAGCGTGCCGCTGACGCCGAGATCGAGCTGCGGCAGCCGGGCGTTGCGCGCCTCGCGGACGCCGAGCTCGGCGTCGGCGACGTCGCTGGCGAGCTGGGCCGGCTCGGGGCGGTTGCGCAGCGCCGCCGCCAGCGCGTCGTCGAGCGACTGCGCGCCCGGCGCGAAGCTCGGCCGCTCGACCGGCACGATCGCCCGGCGCCACTCGGGGCGCGGCAGGTTCATGACCGCGCGCAGGCGATCCCACGCCGCGTCGACCGCCTGCTCGGCCTGGACCTGCTGCAGCTGGCGCTGGGCCAGCGTGCCCTCGGCGCTGATCCGGTCCGATGGCGGCAGCACGCCGGCCTCGATCTGGCGCGTGGTCAGCGCCAGCTGCGCCTCGGCCCGGCTGGCCGAGCGCACCGCGAGGTCGTGGCGGTACAGCGCCGCGACGACGTCCCAGTACGCGGTCTCGGTGCGCAGCACGACGTCGGCCAGCACCACCTCGAGCTGGCCGCGGGCGCGCGCCGAGCCCAGCTTGGCGCGCAGGATCGCCAGCCGCGGCACCACCAGATCGGTCGAGAACCCGCGCAGCAGCGGCTGGGTCACGCGCAGGGTCGCCGTCGAGCGGACGTTCAGATCGGCGACCGCGGCGCTCGACGTCGAGC
>Ga0268298_10003450_pt1 | contig 16169 bp, 14 predicted proteins | sample WWTPWeurt_MetaG_FD_194462 | JGI IMG/M metagenome (GOLD analysis project Ga0268298, IMG submission 194462) | Activated sludge microbial communities from WWTP in Nijmegen, Gelderland, Netherland - WWTP Weurt | ecosystem: Engineered > WWTP > Aerobic digester > Activated sludge | place... | reverse complement strand
CCGGAGATTTCCGGCTGCTTGATCGAGAAGGTGCCGCCGAAGCCGCAGCATTCGGATTCGTGATCCTGCTGCGCGACGCGGACCTTGCCGAGCCCGTCGAGCAGCTGGCGCCCGGTGACATGGACGCCCATCTCGCGGCGCGCCGAGCAGGAAGTGTGGAGCACGACGGTGCACTCGCCGCCGCGGTCCTCTGGCTGCCAGCCGAGCACATGGACGAGGAAGTCGGTGAGTTCGTAAATGCGCGCCGCCAGCGCCTCGGCCTGCGCCTTGCGCGCCGGGTCGTGGGCGAACAGGGTGGGGTAGTGGTGCTTCATCATGCCGGCGCACGAGCCGGAAGGAACGACGACCGGCCAGTCCCCGGGAAACAGGGTGAGCGTGTGCGCGGCCACCTTGCGCGATTCGTCGGGGAAACCGCTGGTATGGGCCGGTTGACCGCAGCAGGTCTGTTCCTGCGGAAAATGGACGTGGACGCCCAGGCGTTCGAGGAGGGTGATGGCGTCCATGCCGGCGCCGGGGAAGAACTGGTCGACCAGGCAGGTGGCGAAGAAGTAGACATCGCCCGGGCGACGCGGGGGGGTGGGTGATTCGCTCATCTTGTCTCCGTTGGTCAATTGGTCAAACCAATAGCTCCTGGGTCGGGAATGTACGATACATCAGTGGTCCGGTCAAATGATATCAGGGTTTTTCCGGAGCTTGCGCTTTACCGGATTGCTGCTTAGAATGGCGTGGTCTTACCAATTCAGTTGGCCAATCCGCCGATGTCGCAAAACAGCTTGCACGTCCCGCGCATTTCCGACGCCGTCGCCGCCTCGCTCGAGCGCCGCATTCTGGAAGGCTCGCTCAAGCCCGGCGACCGTCTGCCGCCGGAACGGGAACTGGCGGTCGACTTTGGCGTTTCGCGCCCGTCCTTGCGGGAAGCCATCCAGAAACTGTCCTCCAAGGGGATGCTGCAGAGCCGTCAGGGGGGCGGCACCTATGTGACCGATCGGCTCGAATCGAGTTTCTTCGATCCCTGGCACGACATGCTGGGCGCCCACCCCAATCTGCGCGAGGACATGCTCGAATTCCGCCGGATGCTTGAAGGGCAGGCCGCCGAGTGGGCTGCCGAACGCGCCACCGAAGCCGACCAGGCGCGGCTCGACCAGGCTCTGGCGGCCCTCGGCGACGCCTTCCTGGCCGAAGATCTCGAACGCCGTTCGCGCGCCGACATCGCCTTTCATCAGGCCATCGGCGAAGCCTCGCACAATGTGCTGGCCGGCCATCTCTCGGCCGCCTTGCTGCGGCTGATGCACGACAACATCCGCCTGAACCTCGGTGAGTTGCGCAGCGTTCCCGCCGCCGGTTCGTTGCTGCTGCGCCAGCATGAGGCGATTCGCGCCGCCATCCGCGAGCGCCGGCCGCAGGCCGCGCGCGCCGCCGCCGAAACGCATATCGATTTCGTCCGCGAGACCCTGGCGCAGTCGCTGCGCGCCGCCGCGCGCCGTGAAACCGCGGCCCGCCGCCTGAGCACCGAATTCCCGCCTTACACCATTTCCTGACTCGACCCATCCGCAAGGAGTCCGCATGGAGCCCCTCGTCATTCCCTTTGAAAAGCTGCGCATGACTGATGTCGAACAGGTCGGCGGCAAGAACGCGTCGCTCGGCGAGATGATCAGCCAGTTGGCCGATTCCGGCGTGCGCGTGCCGGGCGGTTTCGCCACGACGGCGCTGGCCTACCGCGATTTCCTCGCACAGAGCGGCCTCGACGACCGGATCAACGCCGCGCTCGACGCGCTGGATATCGAAGATGTGAACGCGCTCGCCGCCTGTGGCGCGCAGATCCGCCGCTGGATCGTCGAAACGCCGTTCCCGACCGAGTTGACCGTGGCGATCACCGAGCAGTACCAGCGCCTGGCCGCCGATTCCGCCGCCGACGTGTCGTTCGCCGTGCGGTCGTCGGCCACCGCCGAAGACCTGCCGGACGCCTCCTTCGCCGGCCAGCAGGAAACCTTCCTGAACATCGTCGGCCTGGAAAATATCCTGCACGCGATCAAGGAGGTTTTCGCCTCGCTGTACAACGATCGCGCCATCTCCTACCGCGCGCACAAGGGCTTCATCCACGCCGACGTTGCGCTCTCCGCCGGCGTCCAGTGCATGGTCCGTTCCGACAAGGGCGCCGCCGGCGTGATGTTCACCCTCGATACCGAATCCGGCTTCCGCGGCGCCGTCTTCGTGACCTCCAGCTACGGCCTCGGCGAAACGGTGGTGCAGGGCGCCGTCAATCCGGACGAGTTCTACGTGCACAAGCCGATGCTGGCTGCCGGCAAGAAGGCCATCGTGCGTCGCAACATCGGTTCCAAGATGATCAAGATGACCTTCGCCGCCGAGAAGGCCGCCGGCCGCTCAGTGGTCACCGAGGAGGTTGCCGAATCGCAGCGTCACCAGTTCTCGATCAACGACGAGGAGGTCATGGAACTGGCACGCTACGCGATGATCATCGAGCAGCACTACGGCCGCCCGATGGATATCGAGTGGGGCAAGGACGGTATCGACGGCAAGCTCTACATCCTGCAGGCCCGTCCGGAAACCGTGCAGTCGCAGACCGGCGCCGGCAAGGTCGAGAAGTTCAAGCTCAAGCAGTTCTCCAAGGTGCTCGCCTCCGGCCGCGCCATCGGCCAGAAGATCGGCATCGGTCCGGTCCGTATCGTCAAGGACCCGAAGGAGATGGACCAGGTCAAGCCGGGTGACGTGCTGGTCGCCGACATGACCGACCCGAACTGGGAACCGGTCATGAAGCGCGCTTCCGCCATCGTCACCAACCGCGGCGGCCGGACCTGCCACGCGGCGATCATCGCCCGTGAACTGGGCATCCCCGCCATCGTCGGCTGCGGCGACGCCACCGAAACCCTGAACGAGGGCGAGGAAGTCACCGTCTCCTGCACCGAAGGCGACACCGGCCACGTCTATCGCGGCCGCCTCGACTTCGAAGTCAGTTCGCGCGATATTTCCGCCATGCCGGACGTCCCGGTCAAGGTCATGATGAACGTCGGCAACCCGGAACTGGCCTTCGAATTCGCCCAGCTGCCGAATGCCGGCGTCGGTCTCGCCCGCGTCGAGTTCATCATCAACAACGTCATCGGCATCCACCCGAAGGCCATCCTCGACGTCGAGCGCCTGCCGGCCTCGAAGCGCGACGAAATCAAGCGCCGCGCCCGCGGCTACGCCAGCCCGAAGGACTTTTTCGTCGAGAAGCTGGTCGAAGGCGTGTCCACCATCGCCGCCGCCTTCTGGCCGAACCCGGTTATCGTGCGTCTTTCCGACTTCAAGTCCAACGAGTACCGCAAGCTGCTCGGCGGCGAACTCTACGAGCCGGAAGAAGAAAACCCGATGCTCGGCTTCCGCGGCGCCTCGCGCTACATCGCGCAATCCTTCCGCGATTGCTTCGAGATGGAATGCCGCGCCATGAAGCGCGTGCGTGAGGAAATGGGCCTGACCAACGTCCAGCTGATGGTGCCGTTCGTGCGCACCGTCGGCGAAGGCCAGGCTGTTGTCGACCTGCTGGCCGAACATGGCCTGAAGCAGGGCGAGAACGAACTGAAGCTCATCATGATGTGCGAAATCCCGTCCAACGCGCTGCTGGCCGACGACTTCCTCAAGATCTTCGACGGTTTTTCGATCGGCTCCAACGACCTGACCCAGCTGACGCTCGGCCTCGACCGCGATTCCGGTCTCGTTGCCAACCTCTTCGACGAACGCGACCCGGCCGTCAAGCAGCTGCTCGCCATGGCCATCGCCTCCGCCAACAAGGCCGGCAAGTACATCGGCATTTGCGGCCAGGGCCCCTCGGACCACCCCGATCTGGCCGAATGGCTGATGGATCAGGGCATCAGCAGCATCTCGCTGAACCCGGATACCGTGGTCGATACCTGGACGCGGCTGGCCGGCCACAAAAGGGCCTGATTGTCGCGGTCGACCGCAAAATGCGGTCAATAATGAAGAAGGCCGGGAAGCGTTTCCCGGCCTTCTGTTTTACGGCGTTGCCACGTTTAGCCTGGATCGTTCTGCGGTATATGCCGCTCCAGGTCCATGCTGTCGTGCAAGAGCCGCAGAACGTCAATCACCTGGCTATCTTGATCACTGGCGACCCGGAACATGATGAAATGTCGCCCCTTGCGTCCATTCCCCGCAACATGAAGCGTCCGGATGTTGGTGCCGATTTCGGGCCGCTCCTTGACCCCAATGATGGAAGGACCGGCACAAAGGGCTTTCAACGCCGATGACAGTGTATCGGCATAAGCCCGCGCCTGCCCTGAACCAAAGTTATCTGCAGTCCAGCGCAGAATCTGACGGAAATCGGTCTCCGCAGCAGTCGATAGCCGAACCGTCCAGGAATTTTCAGCCACTACGCGCCAATTACTTCGGAAGTCAGCGCGGCCAGATGCTGGCCAAACATGTCCGCCGAGCCAAAACTGCGGAAGTTGCCGGCCTCGATGTCGGCAATGCCCACCTTGGCGGCATCACGCAAGGCCGCCAGGCGCATTTCGTCTTCCGATTCCCGGCGCTCAACCAGCCGCAAACCTTCGCGCAGAACTTCGCTGGCGTTCTGGTAACGCCCGGAGGTGACGAGTTGTTCCACAAAGTGAGCCTGGTGCTCAGTAAGGACAACATTACGTGTTGGCATGAGAGCCTCCTGAGTCAAGGTTAGTGTTGGCATACTATGCCATGCAGACCGGACTGGCAAGACAAGAGCTATCACCGCCCGCGGATGACCTTCCTGATCGCTGCGACTACCCGCCACCTAGCGCGTCCGCTTCGATGGGGTTTTCCCGGTTGGTAGCAGGGATGCCGCGAGTTGCTGGTACAGCCCGAAGAGAAACGCCACGCGCGCGGCATCGGTGAGGGCGTTTTTGTAGCCATAGGCGGCGTCGACCGCGGCATCCAGTCTCTGGTGCGCCTTCACCAGATCGGGCGGCATGGTCAGCGGGTCGTAGAGGTCGGCGAGCGTCGCGCCCGGATGCGCGGCGCGGGCATCGAGGACGGTTTGTGCGGCGGTCTCGATGGCGGCGCGCTGTTTGTCGGTGGGCGTGGGCCACGGGAAGTTGTTGTAGACGATACCTGCAGAGTATTGGTAGCGGCTCTCCAGGCGACCACAAACCGCACGCATCCAAGCCATGTGCATGACTGACTGGACGATACCAAGGCAATAGTGTGTTGCATCGGCAACCACCAGCCCTGACCCGCTGGCGATGATGGCCGGATCGCAGAGTCCAACGGGCATGTAGGGGCGATTTTCGGAAGAGACCTTCGGGACAAACAGATAACGACTCGCCGGCTGGCGGATTTCACCAAAAAGCGCTGGCGTTTCAGCCAGTGCACGGGTTTGAGGACGGCCGCTGGATAGACGAAATGCTCGATTCGCCGAGAGTCGTGCAACGATGTTTGGCCAGCCACGCAGCAGTGACGGGGGGCAATCAACCAACCACAGACAGAAACGCTCTCCGCCATTGATGAATTCTTCACCGCCGATATATGGACGAATGAATGATGCTGCATCGCGATAGTCGGAGCGAAGCTCGTTGGCTTCAGCGGCGGTCAAGGCAAGATTGCCGTTATCAATCGGCATGCTGCCGTAAGCCATTGGGGGAGCGTCCGGGCTGATAGGCAATGTTCTTCTTACGATGGAAACATCGGGTGCGTCCACCAGATACGGGTTGATGTTTGCCGCCTTCACTGCATGGGCATCGCCCTTGATCGGAATGCGCGGCAAACCTCGCCCTTCAGGGCGGGGAAGGATAGCGCGGACGCCACAGGCGTCCATTGCAGCGGCTAATGAGGCGTCTGCTGCTGTTCGATGTACTGGCGGATGACAGCGATAGGCGCTCCACCACAACTTCCGGCAAAGTACGAAGGCGACCACAACGCGCCACCCCAAAGTTTCTTGCGAATGGACGGATATTTTTTCAGTCGGATCAGGCGACTGGAAACGCCCTTGAGGCTGTTCACCAGAGCGGAAACCGAAACCTTGGGCGGGTAGTTCACTAGAAGATGCACATGGTCGTCCTCACCCTCGAATTCGACCAATTCTGACTCGAAGTCCGTGCAGACGCTGGTGAAAATACCGCGCAGGTCGCTCAGTATCTCGGCGGTAAAGACCTCGCGCCGATATTTGGTGACGAAGACCAAGTGGACGTGCATCAGAAATACACAGTGTCTGCCGTGGCGAATTTCGTTGTCTGCGATCATAGGCCAAGCGTATCATGGACGGATGCAGCGGCTCCAAGCCTTCAAATTCGAACTCATGCCCAATGGGGAGCAGGCGCGGAACATGCGCCGTTTTGCTGGGTCGTGCCGGTTCGTCTTCAACAAGGCACTGGCGCTGCAAAAGGCCAATCATGAGGCGGGCGGCAAGTTTGTCGGCTACGTCGCCATGGCCAAGCATCTGACCGAGTGGCGCAACGGAACGGAAACGCCTTGGCTGAAAGATGCTCCGGGGCATCCCTTGCAACATGCGCTCAAGGATTTGGAACGGGCCTACAAGAACTTCTTCGCCAAGCGAGCGGACTTCCCGCGCTTCAAGAAGAAAGGCCAGGGCGACAGTTTCCGCTATCCGGACGCCAAGCAATTCAAGCTCGACGCCGGCAATGGCCGAATCTTCCTGCCCAAGCTTGGCTGGATACGCCTGCGCCTCTCCCGCGAGGTGCTGGGTGCACCGAAGAACGCCACGGTCAGCTATTCCTGCGGCAAGTGGTACGTGTCGATCCAGACCGAGCGCGAGGTTGAGCAACCTGTAGCGCAGGCCACTAGCGCCATCGGTATCGATGTCGGCATTGCCCGTTTTGCCACCTTCAGCGATGGCAGTTTTCTTGCGCCACTCAACAGTTTCAGGAAACACGAACAGCGCCTCGCACGCTACCAGCGAGCAATGAGCCGCAAGGTGAAATTCAGCAACAACTGGAAGAAGGCGAAAGCCAGAGTCCTGCGTATTCATGCCCGTATCGGCAACGCCCGCCGCGACTTCCTGCATAAAGCCACGACCACGATCAGCCAAAACCACGCGATGGTGTGTATCGAGGATTTGCAGGTACGGAATATGTCCAGGTCGGCAGCAGGCAGCACCGAGAAGCCGGGGAAAAACGTTCGGGCCAAGGCTGGCCTGAATAAATCCATCCTCGACCAAGGCTGGTTCGAGTTCCGTCGCCAGTTGGAGTACAAGCTCAACTGGAACGGCGGAATGCTCGTCGCTGTACCGCCACAGAACACCAGCCGAACGTGTCCCGCTTGTGGTCATGTGTCGGCGGACAACCGGCGGACGCAGGCACGTTTCGCCTGTATCGACTGCGGTTTCGAGGAAAATGCCGATCTGGTCGGCGCGATTAACATTCTGGCGCGGGGACACCGCGTTGCAGCCTGTGGAGAGCCGGTGCAATCAGGCCGCTCTGTGAAGCAGGAACCCACCGAAGCGACTGCGCAAATCACCGCGTAGCGCCGTAGGAATCCCCTTCCTTCAGGGAGGGGAGGATGTCAAGTCTTCATACTCGAAGAGGGTCTTTCCGGCCACGTCGGCGAGGGCAAAGCCGACGATCACGCAGTGCACGGCAGCCTTGCCACGTGCCTCGTTGCTCCATGAGAAGGTGCGATGGGCGAAATGAATCGAAATCCCCTGCGCCAGCAGCCAGCCCCACAGCGCGCCGACCTGCTCGCCCTGGGTGATGCTGTTGGTCGACACAAAGGCGGCGCGAATGTCGTCATTCCCGCGTAGGCGGGAATCCAGTGCCTGCGAATGAATGGATTCCGGGTCAAGCCCGGAATGACGGCGTGAGGCCATGTAACGCGCGGCCTTCACATACCAGGCAGACACATAATCCAGCACGCCAGCACCGTTGATGCCGGCGCAAACCGCAAGCAATTCCGCCTTCTGTTCGGCGGATTGTTCCTTTTTCCCGACAAACGGCGGATTCCCCAGCACATAGCTGCAACTTGCGGCCGGCAGGACGGCGTTCCAGTCCAGTTGTAATGCGTTGCCGTGCACGATGGTGGCCGAGTGGGCGAGCGGGATGCGCACGAAGTAGGCGCCGAATTCTTCGCTGACCTTGATGTTCATTTGATGATCGACCAGCCACAGCGCGACTTGGGCGATCTGCGCCGGGAAGTCCTCGATCTCGATGCCGAAGAACTGGTCGACGTCCACGGTGATGAGCTGGTGAATGTCCAGCATCTGCTGGCCGCTGGCATGGGCGGCGCGCAAAACTTCCAGCTCCAGCAGGCGCAACTCGCGGTAGGTGATGACGAGGAAGTTGCCGCAACCGCAGGCGGGGTCGAAAAAGGTTAGCTTGCGCAGCCTGGCGTGAAACTCGGCGAGCTTCTTCTTGTTGCCTTTGATCTTCTCGAACTCGGCCCACAGGCCATCGAGGAAGAGCGGCTTGATCAGCTTGAGGATGTTTTCCTCGCTGGTGTAGTGCGCGCCGAGATTGCGCCGCGCCTTGTCGTCCATGATGCTCTGGAACAGGCTGCCGAAGATGGCCGGCGAAATCAGGCTCCAGTCCAGCCCGCACAGATCGAGCAGGCTTTCGCGCATGGCGGCGTCGAAGCTGGCCGGGGCCAGCATGGCCTCGAACAGTTTGCCGTTGATGTAGGGGAAAGCGCCGAGTTGTTCGTCCAGATTCTTGAGGCGCTTTTCCGGCGGCGTATTGAGAATGTGGAACAGGGTGGCGATGTGGTGGGCGAGGTCGGAACCGTCCACGCTGGTGCGCTGCTCGATGTAATCCTGAAACTGGCGTTTCTCGAAGATGCTCGTATCCTCGGCGAACAGGCAGAACAGCAGGCGGACGAGGTAAAGCTCCAGCGACCTGCCTTCGTAGCCGATGGCCTTGAGCTGGTCGTGCAGGCGGCCCATGCGCTCGGCGGCCTTGATGTTGATCGGGTCTTGCGGCTTGATGACCTGGGTTTGATAGCCGGCGATGAAGCCGAACAGGCGCACATGCTTGTGCAGTTCGGCGAGCGCGAATTCGTGAACGGCGTTTTCGGCGAGATCGAACAGGCGGAAGCGTGCGAAGTCGCAGACCAGCACGAAGCGCGGCAGATCGCGCTCGGCAATGCCGGGGAAGTAGTCCATCGCTTGGCCATAGGCGCGGTCGAGATTCTTGCCGCGCGATTTCATCTCGACCAGCAGGATGCCGGGCCAGAACAGGTCCACGAATCCGGCCGCGCCGCCGTATTTCTTGACGGCATGCTCGAAGCTGGCAATGCGCTTGTCGGTGATGCCGAAGATTTCGAAGAAGGCGATCAGGAAGGGCTTTGCCTCGGCATCTTCATTGCAGGCGTCGGCCCAATGCTTGGAAAACGCGAGGGCGCGGGATTTGATTTCGTTCCAGGAGAGAGGCATCAGTTAAAAGGGGAGAGACCAGGTCTTCTGGTCAGCGAGTTCAGCATGAAGCCAAGCGGGATCAAGATCTGCGCCATTCAAGGCGCGCTTTGGCAGATGACCAACGATGACTTCCAGTGTTCGAATGTCGATCTGCGCTTCGTGTTCTGCATACATGGCGTGAAAGGCGGCGGTGCATGTTCCCGCCAGAACATCTGGATGACGATGCCAAAGAACTGGCTGATCGTAGGCATAAGTGTGCGGGACCTTGAGGGTTTTCAATCCTAGCATGGCGAGATGGCGTTGATTTGATTCAATTAGACCGCCGCCGGCAAGATCGAAAAGTTCAAGCGAAGTCCGGGGTGCTGGCCGGCCATTTGAGAGCCTGATTGACGCGGTCGACCGCAAAAAGCGTGCAAAGATCCGGCAGCGAATCCCGGCCTTCTTTCATCCTGCTGCTCAAGGAGCGAACTGCGGGCGACGTTGACCGCTACTCGCCAGCGGCGTCAGAGCGGAAAGACCCAGGGCACCATGACGACGCCGACGACCATGACGATCAGCGTCAGCGGCAGGCCGATGCGGATGAAGTCGGCGAAACCGTAGTTGCCGGCGGTGGCGACCAGGCCGTTGATCGGCGAGATCGGCGTCATGAAGGCGCTCGATGCGGCGAGGGCGACGATCATCGCGAACGGGTAGGGCGAGACCTGCAACTCGTTGGCGATCGCCAGAGCGATCGGGATCATCAGTACCGCGTTGGCGGTGTTGGCGATGAACAGCCCGAGCACCACGGTGATCGCGAAGAGCAGGGCGAGGATGGCGCAGGTCCCGCTGTGGACGGTGAAGGCGACCAGCGCGTGCGCCGCCATGTCCACGCCGCCGGTGCGCTCGAGCGCCATGGCGAAAGGCATCATGCCGACGATCATGAGCAGGCTTTTCATCTGGATCGAACGGTAGGCCTGGTCGAGGCTGATGCAGCGGAAGAAACCCATCATCAGGCAGCCGATCAGCGCCGCATGCACGTTGGGCACGACGCCGGTGGCCATCAGGGCGACGACCAAGGCCAGCGTCAGGATGGCGTAGGGCGCCTTTCTCGCGGCTGGCAGCACCTCGTCGAATTCGCGCGGCAGATTGAGCACGACGACGTCGCGGCTGTCCTCCTGGAGCTGGCGGATGGTCCGCCACGGGCCGGCGAGCAGCAGCGTGTCGCCGACCTTGAGTTTCGTCTGGCGCAGGTTGTACGGTTTGCGCGCGACCTTGCCGCGGCGGACGCCGACCACCGTCAGCTCGGAACGCCCGAGTTCCTCGGCCTCGGCGACCGTCTTGCGCGCGAAGCGGGAGTCCTCCGGCAGGATGACCTCGACCATGCCGAACTCGTGAGAGCGGTCGATGAAATAGCTCTCCGACGCCGGCAGCAGGTCGACCTTGTACTGCTCGCACAGCGCCGCCACGTCGAGCTCCGGCAGGTCGAGGTCGAGCAACAGGGCGTCGCCGGCCTGCAGGACGGTGTCCGGGTTGCGCGCCAGCAGCCGGCGGTTGCGGCCCTCGCCGCGCTCGATGAGGATGATCCGCACGCCGATCAGGGCGGTCAGGCCCATCCTGCCGATGGGCTGCCGCAGCAGCGGCGAATCGGGGCGCACGCGGACGCGGTATTCGCGGTCGGCGAGCTGGTAGCGCTCGACCCACTTCTTGAGCTTGGGCCGGCTCTGCGCCAGGCCGTCGCCGGCCGCCTCGGCGCGCAGCCAGCGGCGCGCGAAATGCATGTAGGCGATGCTCAGGAACAGAATGGGCAGGCCGAAGGGAGTGAAGGAGAAGAAGTGGAAGCCGTCCGCGCCGTGGCGGATCAGCTCGTAGTTGATGACCAGGTTGGGTGAGGTGGCGACCAGCGTCAACATGCCGCTGATCAGGGCGGCGTAGGCCATCGGCATCATGAGCTGGCTGGGCGCGGCGCCGGTCCGGCTGGCGATGCGCATCACCACCGGGATGAACATCGCGACGACGCCGGTCGAGCTCATCACCGAGCCGAGCAGGCCGACCGCCAGCATCAGGATGGCGAGCTGGCGCCAGGGATTGTCGCCGCCGCGGGTCGCCAGCCAGTCGCCGATGCGCCGCGCGACGCCGGTGCGCGCCAGCGCTTCGCCGATCACGAACATCGCCCCGATGAGGACGATGTTGGGGTTGGCGAAACCGGCGATGGCCTCGTTCACGGTGATGACGCCGGTGAAGGGCAGCGCCACCATGGCGATCAGCGCCACGGCGTCGACGCGCGGCCGGTTGATGGCGAACATCACGATGGCGGCGCCCAGCAGCAACAGGATGGTCAGAAGCTCGGCATTCATCGGCGGCGGCCGCTCTCCCTGCGGATAAGGCTCAAGGATACATCAGGCGCGCCGCGCAGGATTTCTGCTGGTGACGGCCGGGGTTCTCCGCGGCGGGGCAGGGCGTGGTTGCGGTCGACCCACAAAAAACGGCAAAAACGACAGCGGGAACCCGGCCCGTTCGCCCGCTGAGTTGCTGGCCGAGCGGCTCGCAGGCCGTCCGCTGCGGCGCGGCGTCGGCGCGGTAATCGGCGAGACGTCCCGCCAGGAAGTCGAGAGAGCGGCGGACCGTAGCAGGCAGGCGGTTGCGTTGCGGGCGTACGGCGTCGATGCCGGCCGCGGTGCCGACCCAGGGCGCGAGCAGGCAACTGTTCCAACTGCTCAACTGCTCGCGAATGCCCGGAGTCAGGTCTTGCATTACGATATTGCGGGGTTGCGTGAGTCGCCAAGTGTTTGATTGCAGGACCTGACCCCGTCCAATCCCTGATGTCAGGCCGGTGTCGCAAGCTTAAGCCCGACGATCCCGGCAACAATCAGTGCAACGCTGATCAGTCGAGCGGCGTTGGCAGGCTCTCCAAACAGCACGATGCCTAGCAGCACAGTCCCGACGGCTCCGACCCCAACCCAAATGGCGTATGCAGTGCCAACTGGAAGTGACTTCATGGCAATGCCCAGCAACCCAAGACTGATAACCATCGACAAGATCGTCCCGACGGTAGGCCACAATCGGGTGAAACCGTCCGTGTACTTCAATCCGATTGCCCATCCGACCTCAAATAGCCCGGCGACAGTGAGAATGACCCAACCCATGTGTTGTCCTTTCACAAATACCGGGTTCGTCCCCTGTATGTTGGAGCGGTGAGGTCGTCCCCACTTCCGTTTAGCGGCCTAACGCTCCGGTTCAGCGGCGGCGCGGAGCGCCGTCCGCTGCAACCGGTTGTTAGCTGGTCACCTGACCTTCACGATTGCCGGCGGCTGCCACGTGCCCTTGCCGGCCGGCAGGATCGACGGCGCCTCGGTCTTTGGCCAATACAGGCGCATCACCATGTAGATCGGACCATCTGGTGCGGGCAGCCAGTTCGACTCCTTGTCCTTGCCCGGGGAATCCTTCTGGATGTAGAGGGTGAGTGATGCGTCCGCGTTCTTCTTCATCCCCGGCAGCATCGGCGAGTTGACCAGGTAGCGGTTGATCGGGTTCTCGACCAGCAGCTGGGTCTTGCCGTCATACATGGTGATCGACCAGAACGCATTCACCGGCGGCAGATCGCCCTTGGCAAAGGTCAGCGTGTAGTCGTGCTTGCTGCCGTCGAGCGCTTCGCCCTTCGCCAGGTCTCTGGTGAATGGGTACATGGCCTCGACGGCATCGTTGCCCAGGACGCCGGCAGCGGCACCCGCGGCACGCTTGAGCCAATCGCCGTTGTAGAAAGCGCGGTCTCCGAACGGGGAGAAGACGCCCCAGCCATTGACCCGCTTGACCCCGGACAGAAGGTATTGCTTGATCTTCGCCTCGCCGTCCTGTATCCCGGCCACGATCGTGGCCTTATGCTCGGTGGTGAGATCCTTGGAGTCGGAACGCTTGCCGGGCCCGATGCCGATGCTGGCGAGCCTGATGCGAATCGCCTCTTCCTCCGGACTTGGCGGAGCGAACTGTAGCGCGAAGTCCAGGTACTCGAAGAAGTTGGTCTTCACCAGATCCTTGTCGATCTTCGGGAAGTCGATTGCCACGGCAGCGGGCGGGGCGGCCTGCTTGAGGTACGCCGATAGCGGCCGGACCTTGTAGTCCGCCTGCACCTTGACCACGTTCGGCATGTCGTCCGGGTTGAAGAGCTGGGTGCGATAGACCCCCAGTGCGAACTGGGTGGAGGAGCGGAACACCGCCTTGATGCCTGCCGGCGTTTCGCCCTTCCAGTCCGGGCTGACGACCAAGTAGTTGCCGGCGTCGCTGCCGGTGGCACGGCTGCCGATGTAGCCGAAGTTGAACGAGTTGAGGTCGGTGAGTTGGACCGAGTAGTAGCGATCCCTGGCCACCGCCGGCACCGAAAGCACCAGCGGCTCGGTGCGCAGGTCCATCCACAGCCACGAGTACGGCGTATCGCTGTTGGGCGTGACGATCGCCGTGTCCTTCCAAGTGTACACCTGCGGCTCGTTCGTGATCTGGTTGAACGGCGCCTTGAACTGGCCGGAGTTCCGGTCCACCGCGTAGTCGTACATGATTTGGTAGATCATCACGATCGGCAGGCCGTAGACGAAGCCTTCCTCGGCGATGGCCTTGGCTTCGGCGGGCGTGATGTCCGCAGCGCGGGCAGACGCCAATGGGAACGACGCGAGCACTGCCACCGCGCACCCAAGGGCCTTTAGTAGTGTTGTCTTCATGAACAGGAGCTCCTTTGGTCTCGTTTGGTGAGTGGGTGGCCAGCTAACGTCCTAAGTTAAGCGTCGTGCGCAGCGCGTGCGCTTCAACGCAAGTTCGACAACTTTGAAACCGGGAGCATATCAGCATGGCCTACAGGATGAACAGTGACGGCTCTTTCCGCCTTCGGGCGTCCTTTCCGATGAACCGCAGGTTGATGCTCAAGGCGAACGCGGTTTGCGAGGCGCGCAGCATGTCGATGTACGCCTTGTGCTACGAGGCCGTTGATCAGTACTGTGATCGCGTGCTTGCCGCTGATAATTCCGGTTTGGCGGACACTGACGCGGCGCCGGTGGCGTATCAGGAACCCTACGAGGCTGCGGCCTAGGGCTTTTGGGGGAAACTCGCAAGACCCCGAATGTTCCCCGCAGGGGAAGCCCGCAGGGCCAAGCCCGTAGGGCGCAGCACAGGGTCTCTTGCGAGTTTGCGAGTTTCCCCCGGTTTTGACTTTGGTTTTTACCTTGTCGCATAGACGAGGATGCCCTGGATAGACAATTGAGCGTGGCGGACAGAGCCGCACTACACCGAAGGTAGCAGGGTGTAGGCCACACTCCCGGATGACCACGATGGCATCGGCTGCGACTCCTCACGGAGGCGGTAGCGGTGCCATTCTTGTTTGGTGGGAGTTCAGCCGCAGGGTCGTCCGACTCGGTGCGGGCCGATGCGTCCTCGCAGCGAGCCGCGCCGAGGCGTGCGGTTCTTGGGCTTGTCTCTTCTCAAACAAGTGGAACGCGGCTATGTCATCCGGATGCAATTCGCGTCGATCCCAAGGAAACACGGGTGTTGCGGATGCGTCGGCGGGTCTTGACCGGGGCGCGTCTGCACGTTGGGCAGGTCAGCCGTTGGCGTCCGGCGATGCTGACAATGACCTACCGGCCGGATGTGGCGTGGGATGGCCGGCACGTCTCCGAGTGTCTGCGCAATGCTCGGCAGTGGCTCAAGCGCCGGGGCGTCGCTTGCCGGTACGTGTGGGTGCTGGAAATGACCAAGGCGGGGAAGCCGCACTACCATGTGGTGATCTGGCTTCCGTTCGGGGTCAAGCTGCCCAAGCTCGACCTGGCCGGCTGGTGGCCACACGGAATGACCCGCATGGAGTGGGCACGGTGCGCCGTCGCCTATGTCTCGAAGTACGTTAGCAAGGGTCAGGAAGATGCGAAGCTGCCCTCCGGCGCACGCATGTACGGCGTAGGGGGGCTGACTGGCGAAGCTCTCTCCGAGGCGCGCTGGTGGGCGTTGCCCGGCTGGCTTCGGAAGATCGTGAAGATTGGTGAGAAAGTCCGGCGGCGCGTCGGCGGCGGCTGGCTCCATCACGACACCGGGGAGCTACTGCGCAGCCCGTGGCGGGTCATCTACTCAGGGGGCGTCCTGTGGATTATCCCCGAATGGGCCATCCCGGCACCGTAGCAACCGGCGGCGTCGAGGCGTGGAAAACCCCGGAGAGGCTCAACGTGCAAGGCCGAAGAGGGAGCGTAGCGACCGTGCCTTGCAGGTTGAGTGTCACCGGGGTTTAGCCTCGTAAGGCGGCGCCGGTAGCGGGGGTCGGGATGGCTGCGATTCGTGGAACTACCCTTGGAACTACCCTTGGAACTACCCTGTGAGTCTCGCATGCGAATGCGGGGCTTGACATTCGGTGTCGAACTAGAAGTAGACGTCAAAAACGTCCAATAAACCATGCCGGTGTCCAATAAGCTGGAACGCCGGACAAAGATTTCCCTTGCAGCGCAAGGGATTTGCGGGTACAACTGTGCATCCATACAGTAGTCCTTGATCGATGAAACCGGACATTTCCGACAGGGCGATTAGCGGATCGCCGCGCCTGATCGATCAGGTGCGCGCCGCGGTACACCTACGGCATTACAGCATACGCACGGAGCAGGCGTATGTCCATTGGATCGTCAACTTCATCCGCTTCCATGGCATGCGGCATCCGCACGAGATGGGGGCTCGCGAGGTGACGGCGTATCTGTCCCACCTGGCGGTCGAACGCGACGTGGCCGCGGCTACCCAGCAGCAGGCGTTATCGGCCCTGCTGTTCCTCTACAAGCGGGTTCTGCAGGTCGATCTGCCGTGGCTGGATGATCTCGTTCGCCCGAAGAAGCCGGCG
>Ga0268298_10003449_pt1 | contig 16171 bp, 11 predicted proteins | sample WWTPWeurt_MetaG_FD_194462 | JGI IMG/M metagenome (GOLD analysis project Ga0268298, IMG submission 194462) | Activated sludge microbial communities from WWTP in Nijmegen, Gelderland, Netherland - WWTP Weurt | ecosystem: Engineered > WWTP > Aerobic digester > Activated sludge | place... | reverse complement strand
AGATCCTCGCCAACCTCGAAACGGCCTACCGCGAGCAGTATGAGCGTGCCCGGGCCGACCAGCAGGCCCGCCGCATGGAGGAGCTCGATGCCGGGTACCTCCGCGACCAGCTGATGCTCGAGGTCCTGATGGATATCCGCGACCTGCTTGCCAACCCGCGCCCCCGCGCCTGAGGGTCCTGCCCATGCTCCGCCGCCCCGGTGTCACGCTCCTCCTCCTGCTGGCCGCCGCCTGCGCCCCGGGCACCCCGCCCGCCGACCTCGTGGTCTTCGGGAAGGTGTGGACCGGGGATTCCGCCCATCCGCTCGCCGCCGCGGTGGCGACCCGGGGCGATACCGTGGTCGCCGTCGGCGACAGCGCTACCGTGGCGCGCCTGGTGGGGGACAGCACCCGGGTGCTCCATAACCCCGGCGGCCTCGTGGTGCCCGGCTTCATGGATGACCACGTCCACTTCCTCGATGGCGGCTTCCAGCTGGCCAGCGTGGACCTGCGCGACGCGAGCAGCCCCGAGGAGTTCACCCGCCGGCTCCAGGCGTTCGCGCTGGAGCGCCGGCCGGGCGAGTGGATCCTGGGCGGCGACTGGGATCACGAGAAGTGGCCCGGCACGCCGCTGCCCCGGAAGGAGTGGATCGACTCGGTTACCCCGAACAACCCGGTGTTCGTGTCGCGGCTGGACGGCCACATGGGACTGGCCAACAGCCTGGCGCTCAAGGCGGCGGGCATCGCCAGGGGAACGAAGGACATCCCCGGCGGCACGATCGTGCGCGACCGGCGCGGCGAGCCCACCGGCGTGCTCAAGGACGAGGCGATGAGCCCTGTCTTCGGCGTGGTGCCCGAGCCCAGCGAGGCGCAGGTCGACGCCGCCCTCGGCCGGGCGATGCAGCACGCCGCCTCGCGCGGGGTCACGGCGGTGGCATCGGTGAGCGCGGGGTGGGGCCAGTTCGCGGGGCTGCTCCGGGCCCGGGAGCGCGGGGCCCTCACCCTGCGCGTGACGCTCTTTCCGGGGCTGGCGGGCTGGCGCCGCGTGGCCGACACAGTGGCCGCGCGCGGCCCGGGCGACGACTGGATCCGGCTGGCCGGCGTGAAGGGCTTCGTGGACGGCTCGCTCGGCTCGACCACCGCGCTCTTCTTCGAGCCCTACGCCGATGACCCGTCCACCAGCGGCCTGCTGGTGACGCCGGAGGAGTCGCTCCGGGCCCAGATCGGCGGCGCCGACTCGGCCGGCCTGCAGGTGGTGGTGCACGCCATCGGCGAGCGGGCCAACGCGCTCGTCCTCGACATCTTCGACAGCGTGGCGCAGGCCCACGGCCCCCGCGACCGCCGCTTCCGGATCGAGCATGCGCAGCACCTCCGCCAGGCCGAGGTGGAGCGCATGGCCGCGCAGGGCGTGGTGGCGTCGATGCAGCCCTATCACGCCGCCGACGACGGCCGCTGGGCGGGCAAGCGCCTCGGCGACCGGGTGGGCGACAGCTACGTGTTCCGCTCCCTGCTCGACGCGAAGGCCCACCTGGTCTTCGGCTCCGACTGGACCGTGGCCCCGATCGACCCGCTGCTCGGGATCTGGGCCGCGGTGACCCGGCGGACGCTCGACGGCAGGAACCCCGGCGGCTGGCTGCCGGAGCAGAGGATCACGGTGGAGGAGGCGCTGCGCGCCTACACCAGCGAGAACGCCTGGGCGGTGTTCGCGGAGGGCACCCGCGGGAAGCTCGCGCCGGGGTACCGCGCCGACCTGGTGCTGCTCGACCATGACCTGCTCACCATCGCACCCGAGACGCTGGACCAGGCCACGGTGCGGGCCACGGTGGCCGGGGGCCGGGTGGTGTACCAGGCGCCGTAGCCCCGACTGGCGCCCCGCACCCCTCGGCGGCATACTGAGGCCATCCCATCCGGACCTGGCCGCCCCGATGGCCGTACCGATTGCAGCACTGCGCTGGATCCCCTGCGCCCCGCTCCTCGCGGGAGTGCTGGCCGTGCGCGGCCTCCCTGCCCAGCAGTCCCCTCCCCATGTCCCAACCTTGTCCCGCGCATCCTGCGCCGGTGCCGCCGGCCGCCACCCCCGCGCTCAGCGCCTGGCCCGGCTGCCCTGACGAGTGGAGTCCCGATGCGCGTCCTGACCCCGTGCTGCCTGCTCGCCCTGGCCCTGCTGTCCGCGCCGCTCGCCGCCCAGCGGGTGCGGATGGTGGTGCCGCTCAACGCGCTGGTGGAACGGGCCCGGGTGGACTCCAACGACGCCCCGACCCACTACGAGGTGGCCCTCGGCTACTGGCTCGCCAAGCGCTACGACGAGGCGGAGTTCCACCTGCGGCGCGCGATCGCCATCGAGCCCGCCACGGCCGCGGCCTACCTGGCGCTGTCGTACCTGCCCTACGCGCGGCGCAACAAGCTCTGGAACGAGGAGGCGGAGGGGAAGGTGCCGGCCGAGTGGCAGCCCAGGGTGGAGGAGGCCTCTGCCTTCCGCCGCCGGGCCTTCCTGCTCGACCCGCTGGTGGACCTCAAGCCGCTGGCGCTCATGATCCCGCCCGCCGGGGTCTTCGGGCTCAAGGGCAACGCCGAGGCGGTCTACACCTACCTGATGAACGGCTTCGGGAGCTTCTGGGACGGGCAGTACGCCAACGCCTACGCCTTCTTCCGGGAACTCGCCGGGGCGGCCACCGACCAGGACCGGCGGGAGAAGTTCGGCAGCTGGTTCCTCTGGTACGAGGCGCTCGCGGCGGCGCACACCAACGACTTCCCGCGGGCCACCGCCAACCTGCGCCTCCTGCTGGCGCGGGCCGAGGCGACCGCGGCCCTGGGCGGCGGCGCCACCCTCGCCTTCACCGACGCCACGCACTATCGCTACACCCTGGCCTGCATCCTGGACCTGGCGGGGGAGAGCCGCGAGGCGGTGACGCTGCTGCAGCAGGCGCTCACCGATGACGTGGGGCTCTACCCCGCGCACGTGCGGCTGGCCCGGATCTACGAGGACCAGCATCGAACCAACCCGGCGCTCGAGGAGCGCCGTCGCGCCGTGGCGTCCAATCCGGACGACCCGTCCCTGCTGTTCGACCTGGGCGAGTCGCTGGCCCGCGCCGGGGAGCTGGTGGAGGCGCACGGGGTGCTCCGCCAGGCGGTGGCCGCCAACCCGCGCAGCCACCGCGCGCTGTACGTGCTGGGGTTCGTGGCGCAGCAGGTGGGCAGCACGGAGGAGGCCCGTGCCGCCTACACGACGTTCCTGGCGCTGGCCCCGAGCCGCTTCAATGACCAGAAGACCGAAGCCCGCCGCCGGCTCGCGGCGCTCAACTGACCCGGAGGATCCGCATGCCTTGCTGTCGTCTGCTGCCGCTCGCCGTGCTGCTGGCCGCCGCGCCGCTCGCCGGGCAGCGGCTCAAGATCTCGGTCCGCCTGCCCGAGCTGGAGCAGCGGGTCAAGGCCGACTCCAACGACGCCGCGGCGCACTACAACGTGGCGCTCGGCTACTGGCAGGAGAAGCGCTTCGACGACGCCGAGCGGGCGCTCCGGACCTCCGTGCGGATCGAGCCGCGCTTCGCGCCGGCGCACCTGGCGCTGGCCTACCTCCCGTTCGCCCGGCGGCCGAAGCTGTGGGACGAGATCGTCAACGACGAGGTGCCGGCCGACCAGGTGGCCGCCCTCAAGGAGTCCGACCGGGAGTACCGGCACGCCTTCCTGATCGACCCGATGGTGGACCTCCGGATCCTCGGCGCCGCCGAGTGGAAGAAGCCCGATTTCGGCGACGCCCGGGACTACCTCGGCGAGGCGTGGGCGCTGTTCTTCCAGGGTTTCGCCGACTGCCAGGAGGGGCACTATGAGGAGTGCCACGGGCGCTTCGCCAGCCTGATCCGCGAGATCGACGGCGACCGGTACGCCGACCGGATCCCCACCTCGGTGCTGTGGTACAAGGGCATCGCGGCCGCGCACCTGAACAAGAATGACATCGCCGCCACCCACTTCCGGACCTTGCTGACCCGCGAGCACGCGCGGGCCGATTCGGCGGAGCGGAAGGGGGAGTTCTCCCGCGTGCCGCTCAAGGAGAACGAGTACCGCTACGTCCTGGCCACGATCCTGCAGGCCGACGGCAAGACCGGCGAGGCCATCACGATGTTCCGCCAGGTGCTCAGCGAGGACGTCGGGTACTACATGGCGAACGTGCGGCTGGCCAACATCTACGAGGCCCAGCGCGACTTCCCCAGCGCGGTCGCGCAGCGCCAGTTCGCCGTGAACATCAATCCCGACGACGCGAGCCTCCTGCTCGACCTCGGCGTCACGCTCGGCAAGGCGGGGATGATGCCCGAGGCCGAGGCGAAGCTGCAGGCGGCGGTGGACGCCAACCCCCGCGACACCCGGGCCTGGTACTGGCTGGGCGTGGCCCAGCAGGCGGAGGGCAAGCGGGCGGAGGCGAAGGCCACGTTCGAACGGTTCGTGGCGCTCGCGCCCAGCCGCTACGGCCCCCAGATCGCGATGGCAAGGGAACGCCTCGCCCAACTGCAGTAGGAGCCCCGGTGCCCCATCTCCGGCTGTCCCGACCCGCCGCCCGCCGGGCCTCCCTGCTCCTGGCGGCGGCGCTGCTGCTCCCCGCGCCGGCCCGGGCGCAGGGCGCCTCCTACGAGCAGCTGCAGACCTTCTCCAGCCTGCTCAACCAGATCCGGATCAACTACGTCGACTCGGTGAGCTACGCCCAGCTGGTGCGGGCGGCCATCGACGGCGTGCTGAGCTCCCTCGACCCGCACAGCCGCTTCCTCCGCCACGCCGATGGCGAGCGTGAGATGGCCTACCAGGCCGGCCTGCTGGCCGGCCTCGGCATCACCTTCGACGAGGTCGACGCCCAGCTGGTGGTGGTGACCGTCTACCCCGGCGGCCCCGCCGCGCGGAAGAGCATCGCCCCCGGCGACCGGCTCATCACCATCAACGACACCTCGGTGGCCGGGCTGTCGCCCGCGGACGCGGGGCTCCGCCTGCTGGGCGAGAAGGGCAGCAAGGTCCGCCTGCTGCTGGAGCGCGGCTCGCGGTTCGAGCCCGAGAGCGTGGCGGTGACGCTCAAGTACGACTTCATCCAGCCCCGGTCGGTGGTGGGCAGCTACCTGCTCGACGCCACCACCGGGTACGTGCGGCTGGCCGAGTTCTTCGTCAAGGCGGGGGACGAGACCGAGCGCGCCATCAAGGACCTCAAGGGCAAGGGGGCCCGGCGGGTCATCCTCGACCTCCGCGGCAATCCCGGCGGCGCCGTGGTGGGGGCCTCGGACGTGGCCGGGCTCTTCCTGCCCAAGGGGACGCTGGTGTTCCGCACCGTGGGGCGGCGGCGGGTGATGACCGACCAGGTGCTTACGACCCGCGACGGGCCGTTCCGCGACCTGCCGCTCATCGCCCTGGTCGACGAGGGCAGCGCCAGCGCCTCCGAGGCGCTGGTGGGCTCGCTGCAGGACCACGACCGGGCGCTGGTGATCGGCCGGCGCAGCTTCGGCAAGGCGCTGATCATGTATCCGCTGGAGATCCCGCCCCAGGGCGACATGGTGATGCTCGTCGTGGGGCGGGTGGTGACGCCCAGCGGGCGCATCATCCAGCGGGCCTATCATGGCATGAAGGCGGAGCAGTACTACGATTTCGCCGGCACGGCCGGGGCCGGCCAGGACACCCTCGCGGTGTTCCGCACCGGCAACGGCCGCGAGGTGCGCGGCGGCGGGGGGATCGCCCCCGACGTGACGCTGCCGGAGGGCGTTCGCATCCCGGCCTGGTTCAGCACCGCCGCCGACAGCGGCTGGATCGAGGCGGTCAGTGACAGCGTGGCGGCGCTGCTGCCCAGGGAGCCCGCCGGCCGCCAGGCGTGGCTGGCCGCGCCGGCCGAATGGCAGACCCGGCTGGTCGAGCCCTTGCTGGCCCGGGTCACGGCGCGCCTCCAGATGACCCGCCCACCGGACGAGGCGATCCGGGCGCGGATCGGCCGGGTGCTGGCGTATCGTGCCGCGGAGGTGCGCTGGGGGCCGGAGGTGGCGGACGAGCTCTGGCTGCGCAGCGACGCGGGCCTCGCCACCGCGATGGGCTACTGGGACCAGCTGCCGCGGCTCCTGACCAGTCACTGACCTCCCGGCGGAACCCCGCCGGGCCTGGTCCCGTAGGTGGCGCACCCCTCCCGCGGAGCCATCCATGCAGCTGTCCGACCGCACCGGGCTGACCGCCCTGCGCGTCCTTGTGGCCACCCAGCTCGTCATCCACGGCAGCTACCGTACCCTGGCGGGTGGGGTGGTGCCCTTCGGCGGCTGGCTGGCGGAGCAGGGCGTGCCCTTCGGACCCCTGGCGGCCGGCCTGCTGACCGCCATCGAGGTGCTGGGGGGGCTCGCGCTGATGTCCGGCCGCCTGGTCCGTCCGCTGGCGGCCTGGTTTGCGCTCCAGCTGCTGCTGGGCATCGTCATGGTGCACTGGCCCGAGGGCTGGTTCGTGGTGGGGGGCGGGCGGAACGGGATGGAGTACAGCGTGGTGCTCATCGGCGGGCTCGGCATCGTGGGGCTGACCGCGCCGCCGGCGCCACGGCCGCGCGGCTCGGGCGGCGCATGAGCCGTGAACGGGCCCGGCCCTACCGCCGGGCCCCCCCGGACACGATCTTTGGCCCATGGCCTCCCGCACCCGCAGCGCCCCGAAGACGGCCCGAACGCTCGCCAAGGCCGATCTGCTCGACCTCTACCGCATCATCCTGCTGTCCCGCCGCATTGACGATCGCGAGATCCAGCTCAAGCGCCAGAACAAGATCTTCTTCCAGATCTCCGGCGCGGGGCACGAGGCGCTGCTCGCCGCGGCCGCGAAGGTGTTCAAGCCCGGCTACGACTGGTTCTACACCTACTATCGCGACCGCGCCCTCTGCCTCGGCCTCGGGATGACCGCCACCGAGATGCTCTTCTCGGCGGTGGCGGCGGCCGACGACCCGAACTCCGGCGGGCGGCAGATGCCCTCGCACTTCGGGCACAAGGACCTGAACATCGTCAGCGCCTCGAGCCCCACCGGCACGCAGTTCCTGCAGGCGGTCGGCTGCGCCGAGGCGTGGCTGCGCTACTCGAAGGTGCAGGGCATGGCCGATGGCGTGACCGGCCCCCACGGCGACGAGGTGGTGTTCGTCTCCTCGGGCGACGGCACCACGAGCGAGGGCGAGTTCTGGGAGGCGATCAGCAGCGCCAGCAACCTCCGGCTGCCGGTGGTCTTCGTGATCGAGGACAACGGCTACGCCATCTCGGTGCCGGTGGAGGTGAACACCCCCGGCGGCTCCATCTCGAAGCTCGTGACCGGCTTCCCGGGGCTCTACATCCAGGAGGTCGATGGCTGCGACCCGGTGGCGTCGTTCGAGGTGCTGCAGAAGGCGGTGGACTACTGCCGGGCCCGGAAGGGGCCGGCGCTGGTGCACGCGCACGTGATCCGGCCCTACAGCCACTCGCTCTCCGACGACGAGGTGCTCTACCGTCCCGCGTCCGAGCGCCAGGCCGACGCCGAGCGCGACCCGGTGACCCGCTTCCCGCTGGCGCTGGTGGAGCGGGGCATCGCCACCGCGGCGGAGATCGAGGCCATCAAGGCGGAGGTGGAGGAGGAGCTCACCGTCGCCACCGAGACGGCGCTCGCCGCGCCGCAGCCCGCCACCGACACGATCTACGACTTCGTGTACTCCCCGACGGTGGACCCCACCGCGGCGGCGTTCGACACCGAGGACGCGCCGCGCTTCACCGGCGACCCGACCACGATGGTGGACCTGCTCAACGCCTGCATGAAGGACGAGATGGCGCGCGACCCGCGCATCGTGGTCTTCGGCGAGGACGTGGCCGACGCGAGCCGGGAGGAGGTCCTGGAGCAGGTGAAGGGCAAGGGCGGGGTCTTCAAGGTGACCTGGGGGCTGCAGCGCGCCTTCGGTGGCGACCGAGTGTACAACAGCCCGCTGGCCGAGGCCAACATCGTGGGACGCGCCATCGGGCTGGCCACCCGCGGCATCAAGCCGGTGGTCGAGATCCAGTTCTTCGACTACATCTGGCCGGCGTACATGCAGCTGCGCAACGAGCTCGCCCTGATGCGCTGGCGCTCCAACAACGCCTTCGCCTGCCCGGTGGTGGTGCGGGTGACGTACGGCGGCTACCTCAAGGGCGGGGCGGTCTACCACTCGCAGACCGGCGCCGCCGTGTTCACCGGCGTGCCGGGCCTCCGCGTGGTGTGCCCGTCCACCGCGCTCGACGCCAACGGCCTGCTGCGCACCGCCATCCGCTGCGAGGACCCGGTGCTGGTGCTGGAGCACAAGCACCTCTACCGCCAGACCTACAACAAGGCCCAGAACCCGGGCCCCGACTTCATGATCCCCTTCGGCAAGGCGCGCACGGTGCGCGAGGGGAGCGACCTGACGGTCATCACCTACGGCGCGGTGGTGCAGCGCGCCCTGGTGGCGGCCAAGGAGCTGGAGGAGAGCACCGGCACGTCGGTCGAGGTGATCGACCTGCGCTCGCTCTCGCCGGTGGACTGGGAGGCCATCTACGCCTCGGTCCGGAAGACCAGCCGGGTGCTGGTGGCGTACGAGGATTCGCTGTCGTGGGGCTACGGGTCGGAGATCGCGGCGCGCATCGCCGACGAGGCGTTCGAGTGGCTCGACGCGCCGGTCCGGCGGCTCGCCGCCACCGACACCTTCGTGGCCTACGCCCCCGAGCTCGAGGACGTGATCCTGCCGCAGGTGCACCACCTCCGCGCCGCGATGGCGGAGCTGGCGGCGTACTAGGGGCGGTGGGTGCCCCTCAGCGCGACGCGGGGCCGGCCTCCGGGCCGGCCCCGTGTGCGTCCCGGGGCGGGATGCCGTCCACCGGGTAGCCCAGTTCCTCCCCGAGCCGGCCATACGCGAAGCCGGCGATGAGGTCGTAGAGCAGGTGCACCGCCATCGCCACGTACAGCGAGCCCGCCAGCAGCACCAGCCCCTGCAGCCCGAGCGAGATCGCCCCGATGGCGAGCACGCCGCGTGCGCCCTGCACCGCGTGCGCGGCGCCGAACAGCGCGGCGGTGGCCACCGCCGCGGTGAGTGGATCGTGGGTGAGTCGCAGCAGCAGCGCGTACATCACGCCGCGATAGGTGACCTCCTCGCTGACCGCCGCCGCCAGCGACACCCCCACCCACAGCCGCCGCTCCCCGGCATCCCGCGGCATCACGAAGTGCACCCGGGGCTCCCGCCGCGCCACCGCCTCCCGCCACCGGGGCCGCAGCGCCACGGTGCAGCCCACCACCATCACCGCGCCGAGTCCCAGGGCCAAGGGGGGCGGGACGGTGCGCGGGAACAGCGCGATGCCCTCCACCGCCGCCACCCGGAGCGAGATGAGCAGCGCTACGCCCTGCACCACGAGCACGGAACGAAAGTGGCCCTTGCGGGGGCGCTGCGATACCGAAGGCAGGGCCCGGGCGCTGCGGGTGGCGAGCCAGGGCAGGACGACCCCGAAGACGGCCAGGTGCAGCCAGCCCGACGAGCCGATCGCGTGGGGGGTGCTAGGCATGGGGCCGGACGGGATCCGGTGCGGTGCTGGATGGGTCGGACGCCCCCTCGCCCGTGCGCTTGACCAGGGGGGGCCGGGCCGAGGTCAGTCCCGGCCCAGCGCTTCGCGAATCTCCGCGGCGGCGACGATGGCGTTGTCGACGTCGCGGGAGAGGGCCCGGGCCTGCTGGGTGGCCATGGTGAGGTCGCCCAGGGCGGCGGCCGCGTCCGCGGAGCGCAGGCGCAGCAGGTCGAAGCGGACGTTCTGCATGGCGAGGATGCAGCTCTCGAGCTGGCTGGCAATCTGGTCCCGCCGGCCGCGGAGGTCCTCCAGCGTCTTCTTCTGCCGCTCGAGCAGCCCCAGCCGGCGCGCCCGCTCGTCGTCCTCCGGCTCGCGCTCCAGGGCCTTCATGCGCTGGTCCAGCCGGTCGAGCCCCTGACGGTCGAGGTTAGAGTCCATCGAGTGCAGCGTCTTGGCCAGGTCGGTGGCCCGCTGGTACAGCCCGTCCACGGTGGCCTGCACGTCGTCGGGGAGCATCTGCCGCTCCGCCGCCGACATGCGCTCCATCAGCTTGAGGATGGCCAGCCGGTCGGCGTGGGCCTGGTTGATCAGGCCGAGCTGCTGCCCGTACTCGTCGGACCGCGGGGCGGGGAGGGCGCGCGCCATCTTGCCGCCCTTGCCGCTGGGCACCAGCACCGCGTCCGGTGCGGCGGGGCGGCTGAGCACGTCGCGCCAGGTGTAACCGGCCTGCCAGAGCTTGGCGTAGCTGTTCACCAGCCCGAAGCCCATGCCGGCCATCGGGAAGAGGAACCAGGGCTCACCGATGCCGGTGGCCAGGTTGATCATGAACAGGCCGCCGGAGACCGCCGCCCACCGCGCGAACTGCGCCCGGGTCTTCTGCACGATCATCGGCTCGCCGGTGTCGGGCACCGGGAGCGGCGTGTCGGCGCCCTTGCCGCTGCGCCGGTCCATCTGGCGGCTGGCCCGGTCCATGTGCCGGTCGAGCCGGCCCCGCCAGTCCTCGCTCCCCGGCCGGCGCGCCAGCGGGCGCGGCGGGGACGGCGGACCGCCCTGGTCGCCGGCCGCCCCGGTACCGGTGGAGCGGCGCGGCGCGGGCGCCCCGCCCAGCGTGCCGCGGCCACCCGCCCGGGTCTGCCCGGTGGGACGGTAGCCGGTCACCACCCGCGACTCGAGCGCCCGCCGCAGCGCGTCGGCGGAGGGCCAGCGGTTCTCGGGGTCCTTCTCCAGGCAGCGGGTCACCGCCAGCGCCAGGTCCTCGGGGCAGTCGGGCCGCCTGTCGGCCACCGGCGGGGGCAGCTCGGTGATCTGCTTCATCAGGATCCCGGCCACCGTCGGCGCGGTGAAGGGCAGCTCGCCCGTCAGCATCTGGTAGCTCAGGATCCCGAGGCTGTAGAGGTCGCTCCGCCCGTCGATCTCCTTCTCGCCCGCCGCCTGCTCGGGGCTCATGTACTGCGGCGTGCCGATGGCCACCCCGGCGCTGGTCAGGGTGCCGCCCGAGCCGCCGGACATCGCCTTGGCGATGCCGAAGTCGGTGACCATCACCCGGCCCCGGGTGCCGTCGAGCAGGATGTTGTCGGGCTTGATGTCGCGGTGGATGACCGACATCGCGTGGGCGGCGCTCAGCGCGTCGGCGGTCTCCTTCATGATGCGCCGGACTTCCTCCACCGGCAGCTTGCCGCGGCGCTTGAGCCGCCCGCCGACCGACTCGCCGTCGACGTAGCCCATCACGAAGTACACCAGCCCGTTGCCCTCGCCGACGGTGTAGATCGGGACGATGTGCGGATGGGAGAGGCGGGCGGCGGTCTCCGCCTCCCGCGTGAAGCGGGCGCGGATCTCCTGCTGGAAGGCGAGCTCCGGCGGCAGCACCTTGATGGCCACGCGGCGCTTGAGCTTCTCGTCCCGCGCGCGATAGACCACGCCCATGCCCCCACGACCGATCTCGCCCTCGATAGTGAAGGCGCTACCAAGGGCTTCGCTGAGGCGTGGCGCGAGGGGACTCGTCGGTTCGGTCATCGGTTATCCGGAGAAGCGTCATAGATTTAGCGACCTCGGACGGGGGGGACAAGGAGGGTCCTGTCCCGGCCCCGCTGACCGTCCCGACAGAACGGCAGTCGGGCTGCGACCCCCGGACGAAGTGGCAGCCGCCCGTGTTTCGATTCGGGACGCGCTCCCGAGCGCGGCGGGTCGCACTCCCCCATCTTCCCCTCGGGAGGGACGCCGCGCCCCGGGCCCGCCGCGAGTGGCATGTCCGGTGCACCCAGTAGCGCCACACGCTGGCCCCTCTGCCATTTCGCCAGCCGAACCGGAGTGTACCGCCATGACTGAGCGTTCCGAACGCCTCGTGCTTCCCGTGCTGCCCCTCCGGGAAGTCGTCCTCTTTCCCGGGACCACCGCGCCGATCGGCGCCGGCCGTCCCGGCACCCTGCGCGCCATCGAAGCCGCGCTCAACACCCCCGACCGCCTGATCTTCGCCGTCTCGCAGCGGCAGAACGTGGAGCAGGTGACCCCCGAAGGACTCTTCACCATCGGCACCATCGCCCGCATCGGGCAGATGCAGCGCGGCCTGGCCGGGATGCAGCTGCTGCTGCACGGCGAGCGGCGCGGCATCGCCATGCACGTGGGCGAGAAAAACGGCTTCCTGGAGAGCATCGTCCGCGAGGCCGAGGAGATGGCCCCCCTCGACCCCGAGGACGCGGCCTTCGTGGCGCTGCACCGCGAGGCGCGCACCCGCGCCGGCGAGCTGGGCCAGAAGAGCGGCCTCCCCGAGGAGGTGGTGCAGCAGGTGCTCGCCGGCGTGCACGACCCCGGCAAGTTCGCCGACCTGGTGGCGGGCTACCTCGACATCGCCCCGCCCGACCGGCAGGCGCTGCTGGAGACGCTCTCGGTCGAGGAGCGGCTGCGCCGGGTGCTGGTGCACATGCAGCGCCAGATCAGCGTCCTGGACGCGCAGGAAGACATCAAGTCGCAGGTCCAGGAGGAGCTGGGCGAGCGGCAGCGCGAGATGTTCCTGCGCGAGCAGCTCAAGCAGATCCGCCGCGAGCTGGGCGAGGATGACGAGCGGGGCGACCAGGAGGAGCTGCGCGAGACGCTCGAGCTGCTCGAGCTGCCGCCCGAGGCGCGCAAGGAAGTCGACCGCGAGCTGGCCCGCCTGGAGCGGATCAGCAAGGAGTCGATGGAGGCCCAGGTGGTGCGGACCTTCCTCGAGACGGTGGCCGAGCTGCCCTGGAACGAGCGCAGCGAGGAGTCGCTCGACCTGGTGCGGGCCCAGGCCATCCTCGACGAGGATCACTACGCCCTGGGCGACGTGAAGGACCGGGTGCTGGAGTTCCTGGCGGTGCGGCAGCTCAAGGCGGAGACCGCCCGGCGGCCCGGCGACCCGGCGTCGGACGAAGCCGCCGCCCCGGAGCTGACGGCGAGCGCCGGAGGTGCGCCAGCGGGACTGCCGAGCCGTCCCGCCGTCGAGCCGCCCAAGGGCAACCCCGACGAGAAGGCCACCAAGGGCCCGATCCTGCTCTTCGTGGGCCCGCCCGGCGTGGGCAAGACCTCGGTGGCCAAGTCGATCGCCCGCGCCATGGGCCGGAAGTACGTGCGCATCTCCCTGGGCGGCGCCCGCGACGAGGCCGACATCCGGGGCCACCGGCGCACCTACGTCGGCGCCATGCCCGGGCGCATCATCCAGGGGATGAAGCAGGCCGGCACCCGCAACCCCGTCTTCCTGCTCGACGAGGTGGACAAGCTCGGCGTCTCCTTCCAGGGCGACCCCGCCAGCGCGCTGCTCGAGGTGCTCGACCCGGCCCAGAACGACAGCTTCGTCGACCACTACCTCGGCGTGCCGTTCGACCTGAGCGAGGTGCTGTTCATCTGCACCGCCAACTTCCTGCAGAACATCCCGGCCCCGCTGCTGGACCGGATGGAGACGGTGGACTTCGCCGGGTACACCGAGCGCGAGAAGCTGATGATCGCCCGGAACTATCTGGTGCCGCGCCAGCTCACCGAGCACGGCCTCGACGTGGCGCAGATCGCGCTTCCGGACGAGGCGGTGGCGGAGGTCATCGCGAGCTACACCCGCGAGGCCGGGGTGCGCCAGCTGGAGCGCGAGATCGGGAAGCTGTGCCGCAAGGTGGCCCGCAAGATCGCCACCCGCGAGGTGGAGCGCCTGACGATCACGCGGGACATGGTCGACGACCTCCTCGGCCGCCCCAAGGTCCACCCGGAGCGCGCCGCCCGCGAGGACCAGATCGGCGTGGCCACGGGGATGTACTACACCCCCGTCGGCGGCGACATCATGTTCGTCGAGGCCAGCGTGATGAAGGGCAAGGGCGAGCTGCTGCTCACCGGCCAGCTCGGCGACGTGATGAAGGAATCCGCCCGCGCCGCGCTGACCTACGCCCGCTCCCACGCCGCCGGGCTGCACATCCGCGAGGATGTCTTCGGTGAGCACGACGTGCACGTGCACGTCCCTGCCGGCGCCATCCCCAAGGACGGGCCGTCGGCGGGCGTGACCATGGCTACCGCCCTGGTCTCGGTGCTCTCCGGCCGGCCGGTGCGCAACGACATCGCCATGACCGGCGAGATCACCCTCCGGGGCGAGGTGCTGCCGATCGGCGGGGTGAAGGAGAAGGTCCTCGGCGCGGTGCGCGCCGGCATCGGGCGGATCATCCTGCCCAAGAAGAACGAGCCCGATCTCGAGGACCTCCCCGAGGAGGTCCGCACGACCATCGAGATCTACCCGGTGGAGAACCTGGGCCAGGTGCTCGCCCTGGCACTCCGCGGCGCCACCTTCCGCGAAGGCCGCCTGCTCTTCGGCGACCAGGTCCCCGGCGACGTGGCCCCGCTGCAGGCGTTTCACCACTAGCGGTAAAGGCGGTAGAGGCGGTAAGGGCGGTACCGCCTTTACCGCCTTTACCGCCCTTACCGCCTCTACCGCCTCTACCGCCTTTACCGCCCTTACCGTCCTACCGCGTCTTCAGGTACGCCCACACCGCGCTGATTTCCTCGTCGGTCATGAGCCGGGTCAGGCGCCAGGGCATGAACGGGTTGATCACGCTCCCGTCGGGTCGCACCCCCTCCCGTAGCGCCTTCCGGAAGTCCGCCTCGCTCCAGCTTCCCATCTTCCCCGCCGGCGTCAGGTCGGCGGAGGCGGGGACCTCGGGGGGTCCCTCGTGGATGCCGCCCTTGAGGTCCGCCCCGTGGCAGGAGGTACAGCCACCGATCTCCGCCAGGTACCGGCCGTACTCCGCGGTGGGCCCGGCGGGGATGGCGTCGGGGAACGGTGCGGCATGATCGATCGCCGACGCGGCCAGGAGCTTCTCCGGCGTCCGGGCCAGCACCAGCCGCGCGATCGGGCCGAGCCGGGTGGGCGGCAGCACCGTGTCCACCGGCGGGACCCACTTGAGGTAGGCGATGAGCGCGCCGAGGTCGGCCTCGGTCATGGGGTGGTAGGCCAGCGACGGCATGAACACCAGCGGGCGCCCGCCCGCGCCGACACCATGCCGGATGGTGCGCACCCACTCGGCGTCGCTGCGCGCCGGGCTGCCGCCCCGGCCGGTGGTGAGGTTGGGCGGGGAGAAGGTCCCGAAGGGCCCCATGTCCATCACGGTGCCGCCCAGGTTCTCCCCGTGACAGTCCACGCACTTGCCGATGGCGGTGGCGAGGTGGCGCCCCCGCGCCAGCGCGGCGGAGTCGGTGGGGATGGTGATCGGTGCCGCCGTGACGTCGTACCGGCGCGCCAGCGCCCGGTTGCTCAGCAGCCAGAGGGTGCCCGCCGCGAGCACGACCAGCGCCACGAGGGCGGCGCCGATCCTGAGGACCCAACGCATGAGGAGACTCCGAGGGGTGAGGGGAGGAGTATCGCGCAACGTGTGCGACTCTCGAGCCGCCGAGCTACCAGCTCGCGCCGCGCACCACCAGCTCTGCCGCCTGGTCCCGCCAGGCCTGGGGATCGCCCCAGCGGCGGGTGATGGGATGCACCGCGAAATAGCCCAGCATCAGCAGCAGCGCCAGCCGGGCATGGGCCTCGGCATCGACGTCATCGCGGAAGAAGCCGGTGGCCTGGCCGTCGCGCAGCAGCTCCACCACCGGGCGCACCGCCTGGTCGGCCCAGGTGCCCGCGTCGTCGGCCTGCACCAGCACCGCGGTGTGGTCCGGGTGGGCCAGAAAGAAGTCGAACTGCCCCCGGACCAGGCGCCGCAACCGCTCCACCGCGGTGAGCCCCACCAGCGGCAGTCGCGCCAGGGCGCCAGCCACCGCCTGGGCGGCGTGTTCGAGGACCGCGGTGTAGAGCCCGCCCTTGGTCCGGTAGTAATAGTGGATGAGCTGCTTGTTGACCCCGGCAAGGGTGGCGATGCGCTGGGTGCGGGCACCGGCGCGGCCCGCCGCGGCGAACTCCCGGAGCGCGGCCTCGAGCAGCCGGTCAGGGGCGGCGGGGCCACGGTGGCTCAAGCCGACTGGGCCCGAATCTCCCGGGTGTACTCGATCCGGTCGCGGCCGGCCGCCTTGGCGCGGTACAGCGCGGCGTCGGCCAGCTGGGCCAGCTCGCCCGCGGTGCCGGCGTCATCGGGGTAGGCCGCGATCCCGATGCACACGCGCACCGGGATCAATTCGCCCGCGGCGATCAGCGCCGGCTGCTCCGCGAGCGCCTGGCGGAGCTTCTGTGCCAGGATCCCCGCGCCCGCCCGGTCGGTGCG
>Ga0268298_10003448_pt1 | contig 16171 bp, 13 predicted proteins | sample WWTPWeurt_MetaG_FD_194462 | JGI IMG/M metagenome (GOLD analysis project Ga0268298, IMG submission 194462) | Activated sludge microbial communities from WWTP in Nijmegen, Gelderland, Netherland - WWTP Weurt | ecosystem: Engineered > WWTP > Aerobic digester > Activated sludge | place... | reverse complement strand
AATGCCCGATTCGATGAAGGCGGCGTTCCAGCCTCGGGCGGCGCACGCGCTCAACGTCACGCGCGGAAGCGTTTCGTCGTCCGCGCCGAAGATGTACGTCCCCAGCCGCGCGCGGATCTTCGTCTCCACGTCTTCGATGTGTCTATCGGCTTCTTCTTCGCTTTCGGCCTTGGCCGCGATGCGAATATCCACCACGCCCGAGTGTGCCGCGAGACCAACCGTTGGGTTGGAGAGTAACTCAAACTCGCCCACGTGATCGTCCACGTTTGCTTCGCTCATGCCAGAGGTGTGAAGCAGGCGCACTTTGATGACCGCGTTCAGGTTGAATTTCTTTTGCAGGTAGGGGATGACCGCATGATGGAATAGATATTCCATCTCCTGCGGTACGCCAGGGAGAGAGATGACGGCTCCATTTTTCTCGCCGTGAAGCGCGCCAAGTTTTTCTTTTTCTTCGCGATTAAATTCGACGATAAACGAAGGCGCGGTGCCGACGGGGTTTTCAATGGCGATGGAGCCTTGCGGGACCATGGCCTGTCGTTTTTGGTTTTCGCCCGCCACGCGTCCATAACGCGCCACCACGGCTTTCACTTGTTCCCAGAGGTCTTCGCGGAATTCGGTCTCCACGCCGACGGCGCGAGCGACCGCCTCACGGGTGGGATCGTCCACGGTGGGGCCAAGCCCGCCTGTGGTGATGACGATGTCGGCGCGGCTCATCGAGTCTTGAATGACTTCCGCGATCCGTTGGGCGTTGTCGCCGATGGTGAGAGTCCGATACAAGTCCACGCCCAAGCCGCGTAAGCCGCGCGCCAGGAAGCGAGTGTTGGTATCCACGATCTCGCCCAACAAAATTTCCGTTCCGATGGTGATGATTTCAGCAGATGGCATAATGTTTATGGGAAGATGAGTTTGAACTCCAGGCCTTTCACCTGATAGATGCCGATGTTGGGAATGGCGCAATCGCCGAGCGGCGAGCAGGTGATCGTGCCGCTCACGCCCTGATATTCGCGTGTGGAGAAAAGGGCGTCGCGCAGCGCCTGTCGTGGAATAATCGTCGAGCCGCCCGATTTTTTCGCAACCTTTTCGATCGCGTTGAATAAGATCATGGCGGCATCGTAGGCCTGGGCGGCGTACGTGGCGATTTGTTTTTCGTGGTAGCGCGCTTCGTACTTTTGCGAGAATGACAGGTCGGCGTTCAATTCGAGCGGCCCCGAAAGATACATCCCCTGCGCTTCGTTCGCGGCCTGCGCGATAAAGTCCGCGCTGACCAATCCCTCCGAACCGATCAGCGCGGCATTGGGAAGGCCAGAGGTCGCCGCCAATTTGGTGATGGCGGCGCCATCCACTGTGTAGAGTGGATAATATAAAACTTCGGGGTCAAATAGTTTGATATGCCCCAACGCTCCCAGGGGACTGCTCCCGCTTTCGATTTGAAATTGCGCCACGCATTTTCCGCCGTACCCTTTGAACTCCACACAGGCTTGCTCTGCAAGGCCCTGCGAGTAGGGTGAACCATCGTGGATGACGGCCATTGTGCGCGCGCCGAGAACGACATAGGCAAATCTCGCCACCGCGCTCGCCTGACTACTGTCGTTATAGATCGTCCGCAAGAAACCCGCCTGATGCTGTTCCTTGGCAGTTAGAAGCGCTGCCGTGCTGGAAGGCGAGATCATAACCATGCCCGCCTCTGAAAGGGTCGTCGCGGCCGTCTGCGATGCGCTCGAGCAGGTCGCGCCGATCACGCCAGCCAGGTTCTCATTTTGCGCGAGACGGTCTGCCGCGGCTTGTCCGCCCTCGGCGGAACACAATTCGTCTTCCTGAATTAAATTCACATTTCGATTGGCAACCTGGCCGCGATCGGCAATTGCCAACTCCACGCCGCGCAAAGCATCCAGACCAAGCGGAGCATTTGAGCCGCTCAAGGTCAGCATGGCCGCGATAGTTAACGGTTCGCCTGGAGCGACGGTCACGCATCCCAGCGGATCGTCGCACGCCGCGCTGCCTCCGCCGCAGGCCGTCAGCGCCAGGCTGAAAACCAAAATGGTCAATGCAAATTTCTTCATTCTGCCTCCGCGATTTATCAAACGACATTGTACTCTTGAATCAATCGGCCTTCCTCGAACCTTGCAAGATCGAGGGCAGAGACATCCACAGAACGGAACGAACCATCCAAACTATATTCAGCCGCCAATTTTCCCGCCACGGGGCCGTGCATGAAGCCGTGTCCTGAAAACCCCGCGACCACAGTGAAACCGTCCACGGGCGTGCCGCCGAAGATCGGGTGTGCGTCGGGCGTCACTTCGTAAAGACCCGCCCAATGCGAAGCCCGTCCCGCGCGCTCCAACATGGGCAGGCGCAGCGCCGCCGAGTCCAAATTCACCAGCTCAAAATCCTCGTCCACGTTTTGGTCGAAGCCAGGTTTCTCGTTTGGGTTCGACATGCCCACCAGCAACCCCTCGCCCTCGCGATGGAAATACAACGACTGCGAAAAGTCAATCACGAACGGGAAACTTCGCGGGATCTCTGGCATCGGCGAAGTCGTAAACATTTGCCTGCGGAGCGGGACAATGGGGATGTGGACTCCCGCCATTTCGCCGACGACTCCCGCCCAAGGTCCCGCGGCGTTAATGACCGTGCGCGTCTTAATCGACCCCGCGCGGGTCGCGACCTCTTCAATTTTTCCCTTGCTGACGCGTATGCCCGTCACGGCCGCGTTCGTCAGCGCTTTCGCTCCCAACCTTTGCGCCGCGGAGATGTATCCATTCACCACGCTGTTGGGGTCCACCAGCCCATCCTTTTGGTGGAAGGTCCCCGCCAGCGCATCGTCGAAGCGCATCTGCGGCAGTCGCGCGCGGACTTCGTCTCCGCTCAACAACTCTGTCTGCACGCCGAGGCTGTTTTGTAGTTTCACATTTCGTCGAAAGGCCGCCGCGTCTTCCTCGGTTGTCGCGATGAGCAGGTAACCGCATTGACGGTAATTCACGTCCTGTCCGATCTCATCTCTGAAGCTTTCGATCATCGGCAGGCTGGCTTGCGAAAGTTTGACGTTGATCTCGGTGGAGAATTGGTAACGCACGCCGCCCGCGCAGCGCCCCGTGGCTCCTGTCCCGTAGGTTTCCTCCCGTTCGAGCAGGACCACACTCCTCGTCCCGCGCGAAGCGAGATGGTAGAGCGCGCTGGCTCCCATCACGCCGCCGCCAATGATCACAATGTCTGCTGAGGTGGGTAAGTCTGTCATGGTTAATAAAAAACGCAGAGGACGAGCGTCCTCTGCGTTGATGTAGGTTGGTCCGCCTATTCGATGCCGAGATAGGCTTTTTGCACCATCTCATTGCTTTTCAGGTTGGATGCAGAGTCGCTCATAATGATCTCGCCCGTCTGGATCACGTATCCTCGGTTGGCGATGGAAAGAGCCATGAGTGCGTTCTGCTCCACGAGCAGGATGGTGGTGCCTTCCTTGTTGATCGTGACGATGGTGTCGAAGATCAACTCCACCAGGATGGGCGCGAGACCCATCGAGGGTTCGTCGAGCAACAGGATCTTCGGGCGGGCCATGAGCGCGCGTCCCATTGCGAGCATCTGCTGTTCGCCGCCCGAGAGCGTGCCGCCTTTTTGGGTGATGCGCTCTTTAAGGCGGGGGAACAGCGAGAAGACGCGGTCAATATCCTGCTGGAAGCCCGATTTTTCCTTGCGGGCATAGGCTCCCATTTCCAGGTTTTCCAGCACGGTCATGCGCGGGAAGATCATGCGGCCTTCGGGGCTTTGCGCCACGCCGAGTTCGGCCACTTTATGCGGCGCGACCTTGTCCAGCGCGATGCCGTCGAGGATGATGGAGCCAGAGCGAGGGCGGATCAATCCCTGGATGGTGCGCAGGGTGGTGCTTTTGCCCGCGCCGTTCGAGCCGATGAGGGTGACGATCTCTCCATCGTTGACGTTGATGGAGATGCCCTTTAAGGCGTGGATGTTGCCGTAGTAAGTGTGTACATCTTTTAGTTCTAGCATTTTATCCTCGCCTCTATTTTGTGCCAGTGCCTTTGCCGAGATACGCTTCGATCACGCGCTCGTTCTTTTGCACTTCGGAGGGGGAACCCTCGGCGATTTTCTCTCCATAATCGAGCACAGATACGCGATCGGAGATGGACATCACCACGCGCATGTGATGTTCGATCAGCAGGATGCTTAACCCAAGTTCCGAGCGCAGGCGCTGGATGAAGTTGGTCAAGTCAATGGTTTCGTTGGGGTTCATGCCTGCGGTGGGTTCATCGAGCAGGAGCATTTTGGGCTGCGAAGCCAGCGCGCGAGCAATTTCGAGGCGGCGTTGCAAACCGTAGGGAAGATTCTTGGCGGTTACGTTCGCGTCGCTGCGTTTGAGGCCGACGTATTCGAGCAGATCCAGCGCGCGGGCGCGAGCATCCGCTTCTTCCTTCATGGTGGCGGAGGTGCGCAGAATTTGGCCGATCAGATTCGACTTCATGCGGCAATGTTCGCCGACCAGGATGTTTTCCATGGCGGACATGTTCGCGAATAGGCGAATATTCTGAAAGGTGCGTGCGATGCCGAGCGCGGTCACCTCGAAGGGTTTTTTGCCGGTGAGGCTATGGCCCTCGAAGGACATTTCGCCGCCGGTCGGGTTGTAGACGCGGGTGATGGTGTTGAAGAAGGTGGTCTTACCTGCGCCGTTCGGTCCGATGACGCTGGCAATCATGCCCTTCTCCATCGCGAAGTTGACTTTGTTGACCGCGGTTAGGCCGCCAAATACCATGGTGATGGCTTTTGCTTCAAAGAAACTCATGGCATTAACCTTTCTTTTCCTCTTCGGCCGCGTGCATCTCCGCGCGCACTTGCGCGTTGGGGATGAGGCCCTCGGGACGCACTGCCATCATGATGACCAACGTTAGGCCAAATAGCAGGAACCTGTAAAGTATTGGGTTGGCATTGTCTTTTACGGCCAACTGCACGACAGGATCGTTGATGGAGGGGAGGATGGTGTGCGTCAACAAGAGAGAGAGGAAGTCTTTGAGCGCGGGCAGGAAAAGACGGTCGGCCATCATCAATGTCAGGCCGCCGACGATCACGCCGTTGATGTTGCCGATGCCGCCCAAAATGACCACGCACAAGATGATGATGGATGCGCTGAAGTCGAACACGCTGGGGAAGATGCCTCGGATGTAGGCAGCGTAGAACGCGCCCGCGAAACCCGAGAAGGTCGCGCCCATGGCGAAGGCTGCCAGTTTGGTCCTGACGGGGTCAATGCCCATTTGCGCCGCGGCCAATTCATCTTCGCGGATCGCCATCCATGCGCGTCCGAGTCGACTATCCCGCAGACGGCTGATGATGAAGATCGAGAGCAGGATCAGGCCGACAATCAGGAAGTACCATGTCACTGGTTTGCTGGATTCAAACTCGCCAGGCTGAACAACGCCGAGGATGAAATCAATGAATTTGACGCCCGTGAGTGGAATGGGCAGGAAGGCGAGCAGGATGCCAACGATCGCGGCGCCGTAGCCGACAAAACTCCAGGCGTTTTTGTTACCGCCGCGGATGGAACGCACAAGCAGGAACACCACCAGCGCGAGGGCGAGGCCCATCAACACGAGTTTTATCAAATACGCCGTCCCCATTGCCTCGTCTATTCCGATGAGCGGAAGCGATGGTCGGCCGATCGGACTGATGCCTTTTTCGCCAAGCGTCAGATCCTCGTGTTCCACCAGAACGATACATTTCGTCTGGATGCGGAAGAGCGGCAAAATCCAGCACGTCAACGGTTCCTTGATGGTCACGTCAATCAGGTTCTTGAAAAGGACGGGGACGATCTCGCCGAATCCCAATGTGACGATGGCAAGATAATCGCCGCGCAACGGTAGGGTCGGGGCTCCGAGGAAAAGTCCCCAAATTGCGGCCATTGCCGCTGCGATCCAAATCACCAGCCAGAAGTTCAACTCGATGCTATGCACAGGCGAGGACAGAATGCCTGTTGTGTAGGCGCCGATGGCAAAGAATGCGGCGTAGCCCAAGTCGAGCAGACCCGCGTATCCAACTACGATATTCAAACCAAGGCCCAGGATCACGAAGATAAGAGCAAAGATGATCTGAGCTGTCCAACGCAAGGCGGTTGCCTGATCCACGAAGGGGAAGACAAGGACCAGGATCGCAAGCAGGATCATCTTGTAAAAACGCTCTTGCTTTTCAGGCAGGCCATGCAATGCCGCGAGCAGAGACGTGAAGATTACCGTGCCCAAAAAGCCGAATAAGTTGGCTTTCAAAGCCAGATCTTCCGCGAACGGCTTTTTTCCGATCGCATCCATAATGTTGTTGTTTTGATAGAGACTAAGTAGGATCAGAATCACGCCCGCAGCCAAACCAGACGGGAGGGCGGCCGCGGCGATTTTCAGCGGATCCTTGCGAGGAAATCTTCCCCCAAGACCAAGTCCCAAGCCAACGCCCATCAAAGCGCCAAGCACCGCCACGGACCATCCACCGAAGAGGAAGGTCATCAAGCCAGCGATGATACCAAACGAAATGCCAGTTCTGATATTTTTTATCATGGCGCTCCTCCTAAGCCTTTTGACCTGTTTGCTCGCCGAGCAAGCCAGTGGGACGGAAGAGCAAAATTAAAACCAGCGTGGCGAATACCCAGGCGTTGGTCCAACGGGCGTTCAAGTAGCCATCGCTGAAGGAAGCCAGCAGGCCGATCAAAAATCCGCCGAGCATGGCCCCGGTGATATTGCCAATGCCGCCCAGCACCGCCGCCGTAAAGGATTGCAGGCCTGCGCGGAAACCCATAAACCACCAAGCTGTGTTGTTGTAAAGACCAGCCATCAAGCCGGCTGCGCCAGCCAGCCCGCCGCCGATGAGGAAGGTGGCGGTGATGACCCAGTCAATGTCAATACCGAGCATCTTGGCGGCATCGCGGTTTTGAGCTGTTGCGCGCATGGCTTTGCCGAGTTTTGTTTTCTGAACAAACAAATACAATCCGATCATTAATGCCACAGCAAGCACGACAACAAGAACATCCTTAGCCGTAAGACGCAGGGCAATATCTGTGGAAGCAAATAGATTTGTATCCCCTCCATTAAAGCCTGTCGCCTTGAAAAGGGCTCCGATCATATCGGGAAAGACTTTTTGAGAGGCGCCGCCTGTCGTTCCAAAGGAGGGAACAAGCCATGCTTGCGCGGCCCACATCAAACCGATGTTTTCCACAATGAAAGACATACCGATGGCCGAAATCAGCGGGGCGAGACGGGGCGCATTGCGAAGCCGCTTATACGCCAGCCGTTCGATGCTTGCGTTCAATATCGCGCAAACAACGACTGCAACCACCAGGGCGAAAATAAGTCCAAAAATGATCTTGACGGGGTCTTTGCTTTCCAGTGTGCCTGTCAATGAAAGTACGGTGAGCGAGGTGAATACGCCAATCATGTAAACGTCGCCGTGTGCGAAGTTGATCAATTCGATAATACCGTACACCATCGTGTATCCCAACGCGATAATGGCGATGATCGCCCCATTGGAGATACCGATGATCAAGAACTGAACCAGTTGCAACGGGTTGGCTTTTATTGCGGCCGCAATGGCGGGAACATCGAAACCAGCAATCGGTCCAATGAGAAAGGCAATATAAAGAACAATTGCAAGGACGCCCAGTCCTCGCCAGTTAAATTTCTTTTTCGTGGTTTCCATGGTTCTCCTTGCCCAAAAAAAGAGATGGGGGCGGCATAAGATATGCCGCCCCCGAAAGTGCACAAACTCTTACTTGAAGGTGCCGACGGACTCGTACTTGCCGCCCTTGACCTGGTAGAAGGTCATGTCGGTCAAGCTGGTGTCGCCATTGGCATCGAACGACCAGGTGCCGAGAGCGCCTGCGAAGTCTTTGATCGCGAAGACGGCAGCGTTTACCGCGGCGCGGTCAGTGGGATCGCCGCCAGAGGCGCAGACATCTTCAATCGCGCGCAGGGCCACATTCATGGTCTCGTAGCCGTACACAGCGTAGGGTTCGGTGAGTTCGCCGAACTTGGCGGTGTAGTCCTTGACGAACTGCTGACCAGCTTCAGGAAGCTCGGAGAGCGGGACGCCAGCGACGGAGGCGTAAGCGCCTTCGGCCACATCCGCGCCAGCGCCGTCAATGAAGGCCTGGGTCTGGATGCCATCGGGGCCAACGTACTTGACTGTCTCGTTGTCGCCCATGATCGCGACCTTGTCCTTCAGCAGCTGGGAGGCGTTGTTGTCAACGACCATACCAACATAGATGGCATCGGGCGGGCCGCCAGCATTGCTGGTGGAGATCTTGGTCATGAGGGCCTTGTAGTCGGCGGCCTTGGGGTCAATGCCTTCGTGGCCGAGAACGGTCAGGCCGATTTCCTTGGCAGTGGCTTCGAACACGTCCGCAACGCCCTTACCGTAAAGTTCCTGGTCGTCCAGGATGTAGACGGTGGTAGCGCCGAGGGATTTAACGAAGTTGGCCGCAACCTTGCCCTGAATGTCGTCAGCGGCGACGACGCGGGAGTAGGAGCGGGTGCCGGTCGGGTAATAGGAATCGGTCACGCCAGGCAGGTCTTTGTCAGCCTTGGTCAGGCCGGGGTTGGTGTTGGCCGGGGAGATCATGGTCAACGGGCCTGCGGCGTTCAAAATCGGGATGGACAACTTAGCAGCGCCAGAGTTGAAGGTGCCGAGGTAGGCAACGATCGCGGGATCGGCAGCAGCCTTGTTGGCGTTTTCGGTTTCGACAGCGGGATCCCACTTGCCGAGAGCGGCAGAGGCATCATCCCAGGCTTCGTATTCGAGGGTGTACTTGCCACCGCAGGCGCTGTAGTTGGCCTGTTCGAGGCGCAACTGCATGGCGTTGACGATGGTCTGGGTCTGGGTGAGGGACGAACCGGTCATGGGCAGGCTGGAGACGATCTTAAGCGTGCCAACGGGGCCAGCTTCCGTAGCGGGAGCTTCGGTCGCGGGAGCTTCGGTCGCGGGGGCCTCAGTCGCGGGCGCTTCAGTGGCGGCTCCGCCACCGCACGCGGCGAGGACGCTGGCAATAACCAGCAAGGACAGAACAGCAAACAGACGTTTAGACATTCTTTCTCCTCCGAATTGGTAGGTGGTTCAGATGACCCAATTGTGGGTCTGGCGAATCGGCTGACAAAGCGGGTTGGTGTCGGCATCACCTCCTTTGGGAAGGGTTTTAAAGAAAGCCGGAGAAAAATGCGCAATGCAAGTTCTCACGGCCATAATAAAAAAACCCTTCATGCGGGAATGTCTGACAAATTTCCCGCAATATTACGGGAAATCGGCTAGCAGGTCAAGAGGGTCTTTTCCTTAAATTTTTACTTTGATGACGGCTTGTAGAGTAATTGTTCGCGGATTCGCAAGTCTGTGTTACGGATTTTCATTGCCAGATCTGCGGCGAGATTATTCATTAAGCGATACCCTAGTTGCGGATAGGTTTCGCACAGCATAATGACTTTATCGCGGGGGATGACCAATAGACGCGTTTCCTTCTGGGCGGCGCGCGCAGTGGCAGAACGTAACCCTTCATCCACGAGCGCGACCTCACCGAATGATTGGCCGCGCCGCAGGGTGGCAATGCGCGTCTCTTTCTGATCGCCGCTCGCAGGCCCCCCGACCAGCGCGGGGTTGATGAGGATATCCACTTCGCCTTGGGCGATTACATATAGTTCCTTGCCCTCGCTGTTTTCGCGGAAGATCGTTTCTCCCTCTTGAAAAACAACCTCCTGACACAAATTCGCCATCAACTCCAATTGGGTGGATGTGAACATGTAGAAAATGTCGCTTTGTTTCAGAAAGTTGATGATTGTGGTTGCAGTCATAGTTGCCTCGCCGAATCTATTTGCATGCATCTTGCGCGGTTTTATGGGATGAGGACATCCAGCCAGTCGAGCGGATCCACCTGTATGCCATTGACCCAAATTTCCCAATGGAGATGCGGACCTGTCACACGTCCCGTCCCTCCAATCTTGCCGATCAATTGTCCCGCCCCAACCATCTGCCCTACGACGACATAACTCTCCTCTTGATGCCAGAAGCCGCTGTAAACCCCATGCCCATGGTCAATGATGGTGGCGTTGCCGCGTACAATTAGTTTTTCATTTAAGACCACCACGCCTGCCGCAGGAGCATAAATATCGTAGGGCCTGGCCTCGGAGCAAATGCCATAATCCACGCCTGAATGGAAGTTGCTGTACGCGCCTTCGTTGTAGTTTCGACGTCCGCCATACCAATCTTTAATGCAGTATTGCGCGTCCACAGGTAGGACGAATGCGGCATCCCAATATTTTTGGTCAGTGACGGGTGAGACGATGGATAAAATCTTTTGGTTCTCCGCGTCCATCACAACGGGATCGAGTGTGACGGGGTCCACCGTCAAAGCCGTCAACGGATAATTGCCTGAGACGACCAGGACCATTTGTTCGTAAGATTGTACGCTTCCATCGGGCAGCGTGGCATCGAGGTGGAGCGGATAAACGCCAGGTTCCAGCATGGCGTGGACTCCCTGTAATGCCACTTGTTTTCCACCGCCCATGTCGAAGAAACGCAGGGAGCGATCGGCCAGAAAGCCGCTGACGCTGCCGCCGTTCGCAGGTGTGACGATGATCTCAGCAGTGCCACCCTGCTTAAGAGGGAGCGTTTTAACCGCCGCGCTCTGGAACGCAGACGGGAGTCCGCTGGCAGACGCGGCCGCGGAACCTGTCGGCGAGTAGAGCGCATCGCCGGGCAGCGCGGACCAGGTCCCCGCGAGACCGTTGAGACTGGAGAGTGTCCAAATATCTGAGTCCTGCTTTACGGCCAGTTCGAGCAGTGTCTCGCCTTTGGCGGGAGCCGCGGAGGCAGGTAATCCGCCCGTCTCATTTTGTTGAGGCACGATGAGTGAAACGCCTACATATAATTCGGACGGGCTGATGATGCGGTTGAGTCTTTGGAGGAGAGAAATCTCCACCTGACTGCGGCGCGCCAACCCGCGCAAAGAATCGCCGAAGCCGATAACCTCTGTGTCGAGAATGCCCGTCAGCCCTTCCAGGCCTGGGATGACGAGTTGTTGGCCGACCTGTAAATTCGCGTTGACGAGGCCGTTGGCCGCCATCAACGCGTCGAGCGTGACGTTGAAGCGTGCCGCGATGGACCAGAGCGTATCGCCCTCCTGGACGATGTACACGGGACCGCTGGCCTGTGCATTGGCGGCGCTTGGCGCGATAAGCAAAAGAATGAGGAATGCAACAAGGATGATTTTACGCATTTTGGAAATGGATGGTTTGCCCAATCGCCAGATCTTCGATGCGGCTGGCGTGTACTTCCAACACGTAGCGCGCAGGTTCTTTCGACATGTAGGCAGGCTTGCCAGCGCGCGCCACAACTTTATCCACCACTTGCAAGTTGTTGTTGATCCAGAACACAGCCAGGTCAAATTTAACGCCCAGCATGTGAATGGACGAATCGACGCGGCTGTCGCGTCCAAAGACCAGCAGCAACCCCTCGTCACGCGTGAGCGAGGGACGGAAGGTGAGACCGCGCAGGCGGCAGAGGAATGATTCGCACCACCTGGCGCGCGGAGGGTCGGTCATCCCGCTATGGGTTTGTATAAAAATGTTTCGAGGCGTCGTCATAGGTATGAAAAAAGGGCGACCCTGCATTGTGAAAGGGGCGCCCCAAACTTGATGTTCCGCTCTTAAGCTTGCTTGCCTAATATTTTTTCCACAGAGGCGAGCAGGTCTTGCGGGCTGAACGGTTTGGCGATGTAATCGTCCACTTTGGCGATGTGCAAGCCAAGAACCTTGTCAATGCTCTGCGCCTTGGCTGTGACCACGATGACAGGGATGTTGCGCGTGGCTTCGTCCGCTTTCATTTGCTGGTATACTTCCCAGCCGTCCAGATCGGGCATCATCAGGTCGAGCAATACCAGATCGGGATGAAGTTCACGCACCTTCTTGATTCCTTCTGTGCCGCCTCCCGCGCCTTGCACGTTGAAGCCGCGCCGTTCCAGGATAAGACGGATCAAGTCGATCATCTCTGGTTCATCTTCGATGCATAAAATGAATTTGTTCTTTTCAGTCATGGATACCTGCCAAATTAAGTTTACCATATAAAGCGAATTATCAATGAAAATCATCACCTGGAACGTGAATGGCATTCGTGCCGCGCTCGGTAAAAACGCGCTGGACTGGGCTTTTGAACGCCGTCCCGATGTGTTGTGTCTGCAAGAGATCAAAGCGCGCCCCGACCAATTGACGGAAGCCCAACGGACGCGCCCAGGCTACGACGTGACGTGGAATCCCGCGCAACGCCCTGGCTACAGCGGAGTGGCCACTTACTATTCCGCTTCCCCCCTCGACGTTGAGCGGGGACTGTCCGAGGAACGCTTCGATATCGAAGGCCGCGTCATCCGAACCCGCCATCCCGATTTTCTCCTCTTCAATATCTATTTTCCCAACGGTCAGCGCGGGCAGGACCGCGTAGATTACAAGCTCGATTTCTACGCGCGCCTTCTGGAAATTTGCGACGCTCTCCACGCTAAAGGCGAAAACATCGTCATCACAGGCGATTTTAATACGTCTCACATGCCCATTGATTTGCGCAACCCTAAAGAGAATGAAAAGACTTCGGGCTTTTTGCCCGAGGAGCGCGAGTGGGTGCAGAAATTCCTCGATCATGGTTTCGTGGACGCGTACCGACGGCTCTACCCTGATAAAGAGCAATATACCTGGTGGACGTATCGTTTTTCAGCCCGCGAGCGCGGCATTGGCTGGCGCCTGGACTATTTCCTCGTCAGCGAGGCCCTTTTCCCACGCGTGAAAGATGTCGTCGTTTTTGATGATGTGATGGGCTCTGACCACTGTCCTGTCGAGATGGAAATTGAGTAGTCGTTTTTTAGCGTAAGGTGTGTATTTCGTTAGAGAATCATATAAGAATTTGCAATTTGCCATTAAGAAGCCTTTCACGGTTGTATAATGGCGAAAGTATCTGGAGGTTCCTTTGAATCAACAACGCGGTCAATCTTTTCTAGTCACATTTATTCTCGTCGTGGCGATTCTGGCCTTTATCTACATGGCCGTTCAGCGTGAAGCTGGAATCCAGGAAACGCCGAAAACCATCAACGAAGTTGCGCAAGCCGTTCAAAATGGCGAAGTGGAGCGCATTACCATTGGAGACGAAAACCGCCTCACTGTCGTCTATAAGGAAGGCGGCGAATTCCCTGCTGAGGCGTTGGAGCAGCCTTCTCAAAAAGAGCCTGATGCCACTCTGGTAGATCAGCTTCTTAAACTGGGTGTTTCTCCCGAGAAACTTTCCCCTGAAAATGTAAAAATTGAGCAGAAGCCGCCCTCCCAGTGGACAGGCGTCCTCGGCGCGATGGCTTACATTTTGCCCGTGTTAGTGATGGCGGGTATTTTGTGGTTCATCCTCCGCCAGGCGCAGGGCAACAACAACGCCGCCATGTCGTTTGGCAAGAGCCGCGCCCGCATGTTCAGTGGAGACCATCCCACCGTCACGTTTAATGATGTGGCGGGCGTGGAAGAATCCAAGGACGAACTCAAGGAAGTCGTCGAATTCCTGAAAGAGCCGCAGAAATTCATCCAATTAGGTGCGCGCATTCCCAAGGGTGTATTGCTGGTTGGCCCTCCTGGAACAGGCAAGACGCTTCTTGCCAAGGCCGTTTCGGGCGAGGCAGGCGTTCCCTTCTTTTCCATCTCAGGTTCTGAATTTGTGGAAATGTTTGTAGGCGTTGGCGCGAGCCGCGTGCGCGACTTGTTTGATCAAGCCAAGCGTCACTCACCCTGTATCATCTTCGTGGACGAGATCGACGCGGTTGGCCGTCAGCGCGGCGCGGGGCTGGGCGGTTCGCACGACGAGCGTGAGCAAACATTGAATCAGATGCTCGTCGAAATGGACGGTTTCGACACCGACACCAATATCATTATCATGGCGGCCACCAACCGTCCCGACGTGCTAGATCCCGCGCTTCTGCGCCCTGGCCGTTTCGATCGCCGCGTCACGCTCGACCGTCCTGATGTGAAGGGACGCGAGGCGATCCTGAAAGTCCACGTGAAGGGCAAGCCGCTGGATCCCTCTGTTGACTTGGCATCGTTGGCACGCGGCACGCCTGGTTTCGTCGGCGCGGATTTGGAAAACCTCGTCAACGAAGGCGCCATTCTTGCTGCTCGTCGCAATAAGAAATCCATCACCCAGCCCGAATTGGAAGAAGCCATCGAGCGCGTGGTGATGGGGCCTGAGCGCAAGTCCCGCCTCATCTCGGACGAAGAGAAACGCATCATCGCCTACCACGAAGCGGGTCACGCGGTGGTTGCGAATGCCATCCCCGAAGCCGACCCCGTCCAGAAAGTGACCATCGTCGGTCGTGGACAGGCTGGCGGCGTGACGTGGTTCCGCCCCGAAGAGGATCGCATTCTGGCTTCCCGCAAGAAAATGGTAGCGACTCTCGCTTACGCTTTAGGCGGACGCGCCGCCGAGGAGATCGTATTCGACGACATTACTTCGGGCGCCTCGAATGACATCGAGCAGGTGACGCGTATGGCTCGCGCCATGGTCACCCGCCTCGGCATGTCCAGCGACATGGGTCCGATGGTCTACGGCCAAAAAGAAGAGTTGATCTTCCTCGGACGCGAAATCTCCGAACAGCGCGACTACTCCGAGTCCATCGCTGAGCAGATCGACCGCGAAGTCCGCAAGATCGTGGACGAGGCGTATAAGCAGTCCAAGGCTACCATCAAAAAGTATCGCGCCGAACTGGATGCAGTCGCGAAAAAACTGCTGGAAGTGGAAACGATCACCCGCGAAGAGTTCGAAGCCATCTTCCCGCCGCCGCTTGGCAAGAAGAGCGGAACGCCGCAGGTAGCATAACCAAAACGGAAAGCGTAAAACATAAAGAGGCTCTCAGAAATGAGAGCCTCTTTTTTGTTGTGGATTTACGGGTTGCGTTTTATTTTTTACGGATGCGCTTCCTTGTGCTGCCTCACCAACTCGCGGCGGAGGATCTTGCCCACCGTTGTCTTCGGCAGTTCCGCACGGAATTCGTAGTGGGTGGGGACCTTGTACGGAGCTAGGCGTTCCTTGCAGAAGGCTTTGAGTTCGTCCTCAGTGGCGGTCTCGCCTGGTTTGAACACGATCCACGCTTTGACGGTCTCGCCGCGATACGGGTCGGGGATGCCCGCCACGCCCACGTCCATCACCTTGGGGTGCTGAATCAAAACCTCTTCCACCTCGCGCGGCCAGACTTGGAATCCGCCTGGCTTGATGAGTTCCTTCTTGCGGTCCACAATGTAGAAGTAGCCATCTTCGTCCATGCGTCCAATATCGCCTGTGAACAGCCAAATCTTCCCGTCCTTCATGGTGCGGAGAGTGTTGGCCGTTTCGGTCGGCATGTTATGGTAACCCTTCATCACCTGCGGGCCGTTGATGACGATCTCGCCGATCTCGCCTTGCGGCAAAATGGTCTCGCCGTCATCCAGGCTGATGATTTGACAATCCACATCGGGGAGAGGCATGCCGATCGAGCCTGTCTTGTTCACGCCATTGAGCGGGTTGCAATGTGTGGCGGTCGGCGCTTCGGAGAGACCAAAGCCCTCGAATACCTTTCCGCCGCTCAATTTTTCGAACGTCTCTTTTGTTTCTCGCAGGAGTGGGGCCGAGCCAGAGATGCAGGCCTTGACCGATGAGAGATCGTATTTGCCCGCCTTCACGTCGGGATGATTGTTGATGCCGTTGTAAAGCGCTGGCACGCCAGGGAAGAGAGTGGCCTTGTATTTGTTGATATTGTCCAGAACATCTTTCAAGTCGCGCGCGTTTGGCACCATCACCATGGTTGAGCCAGCGGCCATTGCGAAGAGCAAACCCGCCACCATGCCATAAACATGGAAGAGCGGGATCGCCATCAAGACAGTCTCTTTGCCTTCATTTAGGTTTGTCATCCAGGCTTTGATCTGGAGCGTATCAGCGATGATATTCTTGTGCATCGCCATCGCGGCCTTCGCCACGCCCGTTGTGCCGCCGCTATACTGGAACAGCGCCAGATCGTCCGAGCCGAGTTCCACTTTGGGACGGGGCGTCTTCGCGTGTTTGGCGAGCAGGTCCTGGAACCAGATATCGCCCTCCGCCAGGCCACCCTCGATACGGAATCCGCCTTTCTTCTCTTTTGCCAGCGTGAACAGGAAGCGCA
>Ga0268298_10003446_pt1 | contig 16173 bp, 9 predicted proteins | sample WWTPWeurt_MetaG_FD_194462 | JGI IMG/M metagenome (GOLD analysis project Ga0268298, IMG submission 194462) | Activated sludge microbial communities from WWTP in Nijmegen, Gelderland, Netherland - WWTP Weurt | ecosystem: Engineered > WWTP > Aerobic digester > Activated sludge | place: Netherlands... | reverse complement strand
TGGATGATGCCGTGGCGGCGATCAGGAAGATCCAAAAGAATGCCAAGGAATTGAATGCGGCGGCGGAGGAATTGAGAAAGAAATACGGGAGGTAACTAATCCCCCTGTTTCCCCAACACCTTTTCTCTGATTGACTTCTTGCGCTCTAGCCTTGGGGCTCTCTTAAAGCATGTCAATACTCAAACAGCTTATAATATTGTGCAGATTGATAAAACCCAATGAAATTCTTTAATAACTTGTTTCGCTCACAACCTTTCAAGGCCAGCTTGCGGTTTAAAATAACCGCTGTTTTTGTGGTGCCCATGATTCTGATATTGTCTTTATTGTCCTACGTTCATAACAATCGTGAGCAGAATGAATTACAGGAACAGATCCAAGTTAGTACCATTCGGATTGGCGACATGGCTCTGAGCGGCATGAAAAATGCCATGTTACGAAATGATCAGGAAGTTATTAATAGAATTATTAAAAATTATGGAAGTAATCCGTCCATAAGCAAAATTCAGATTATTGGTATGGATTTTCAGATTAAAAAAAGCACCGAACCCAATGAGGTGGGCGCAAGCATCCAAACAACCCAGGCAGGGTGTGTTGAATGTCATCAATACGCTGAAGCGGATCGTCCAAGGGTGATTCCTCTGAATAATGTCGGTCAATCGGTTTTGAGAGTGGTAACCCTGATTCCCAATGACAAGGAATGCCAATCCTGCCACTCAATCGAAGAAAGGCATCTTGGCGTTCTGATCATTGATGCGCCGGTTGATGTAATATCTCAACATATGCAAGAAGATCAAATATACAACGCCTTGATATCCTTGCTTTCATTGGTGCTGGTGACGGCACTATCGTATATGCTGATTCAATGGCTTGTTGAGAGGAGAATAGGAGTCTTGTACAAATCCTTGAATGCGTTTGCGGCGGGTGATTTTTCGATTCGTGTTCCTAAGAATTGGCGCACAGAAGATGAGATTACGCAACTGGCAGATCATTTTAATGCCATTGCTGACACGCTTGAAAAGAATCATAAAGAATTGCGCGAAATTGCGTCGATCCGCCAGGAAGCCATCGCGGATGAACGTGAAAGAATAGCCAATCATCTTCATGATGGAATTGCACAATTGCTGGCGTACCTGAATGCCAAGATCGTTACCGCTCGGCTGTTGTTAGACCAGCAAAATATAGAGAAAGCCGTTACGCAGATGATCCAAATGGAGGATGCGGTAAGAACCCAGGTTAATGATGTTAGGGCCGCAATTATTGGATTGAAGTTAATGGAACATGGTGGCTCAGGGTTATCTCAAAGCCTGAAAGACTATGTCCTGATGTGTAATCGTTTGAGCGACCTAAACATTTTGCTAGATATAGGTGACGGCGTAGAAACAATACGGATTGAGCCTGAGGTGGAGATCCAATTACTGCGGATTGTGCAGGAGGCCTTAAGTAATGTTCGAAAACATTCATCAGCCTCTCAGGCTAGAATAACCTTGAAGTTCGAGAATAGTGAACTTGTTTTGACCATTGAAGATGATGGAATTGGCTTTGATCCCTGGCAAACGAGTTTATGGCGTTCGCCGCATTTTGGTTTGAATTCAATGGGCGAACGCTCTGAAAAAATTGGAGCTTCTTTCAAAGTCATGTCTGAACCGGGGAAGGGTGCGAAAATATATCTGCGACTAAAGGTTCGAGGAAGGTAGAAAATGCGTGTGTTAGTGGTGGATGATCACTCCTTGATCCGTGATGGATTGGTAAGTTTACTGGAAACATCCGGTTTTGAGGTTGTTGGGCAGGCAGGAAATGGACAATCTGCTGTAGAGAAAGCAGCCGCCTTGCGTCCTGATTTGGTTTTGATGGATATTCATATGCCGGGTATGAATGGATTGGATGCACTGAAGATTATCAAGGCAGACCTGCCTGAAACCAAAGTGGTCATGTTGACAATTTCTGAAGATGATAAGGATCTATTGGAGGCGATTCGTTCAGGTGCAAATGGATACTTGTCCAAGCATATTGATTCGGGCGAATTTTTTAAACTCATTGATAACTTAAACAGGGATGATGCGGCCATATTGCCATCGGTGGCTACTCGGCTATTCAAGTATGTTAGTCACGGAGAGGAGAGCCCTGAAAAGATAGCTTTGAGTGAAAGGGAGACCGAAATTTTGAAGATTATTGCGGCTGGCAGATCCAACCGGGACATCGCCCATGACTTGTCCATTAGCGAAAATACTGTAAAATTTCATATTAAGAACATTCTCCTAAAATTGTCCGTAGCAAATAGGATCGAAGCCGTCACTTATGCCATCCAACACGGATTAATATAACCAATTTTTAAAACAAATGTCATTCTCCTCCTACCTAATTGGGTAGGAGGTTTTTGTTTTTAAACTACTCGATTGATGAAGATAAGACTACCCTTTGTAAGGTTATAGAAAGGTGTACATATTGTTATATTTTGCACAATATTCCCCTTTTTAGAGGAAACGCATGATTCAAAGACCCTTTCTCTGGGTTGTATTCGTAAAGATTAAGTGAGTCTACCCCAAAGGAACCTCTTAATGAAGAAGTGGCTAAATCACTTACATAAAACAGATCTGCCAAATGATGCTTCGAAAAAAAAGGCGCCAAAATTCCTTCGTTTATTACGATGGCCCAAAATTTCAATAGATCTAAGTCTGCCCGCCCATCGCTGGAAATTCCTGGCAGTATTGATAATTCTTGTTGTTGTTGGAACAGGTGTACTGGCAGGTGGAGTAAAGGGATATGAGTACACCGAAAGTGTCGAGTTTTGTGGAACCGTTTGCCACTCCATGTACCCTCAGTTAGAGCGATATAAAGAGTCGCCTCATGCGAACGTCGAGTGTACTCAATGCCATGTGGGGCCAGGTGCAGCGGCTTTTATACAGTCAAAGATAGATGGTACACGTCAATTGGTTGCCACCATCCGGGATGATTACAGCCGCCCCATTAAGAGTCCTGTGGTTAACCTTCGTCCGGCTCGCGAAACTTGTGAAGGCTGCCATTCCCCAAGCAGTTTCAAAGACAACAAAATTAAAGTAATTCCACATTTTGATAATGATTTTGAAAATACCCTGATCGAAACAACCCTAATCCTCAAAATGGGAGGAATGAATACATTGACGGATGAAAGCAGGGGGATCCATTGGCACGTTAACAGTGATGTTTATTACATTGCCCTTGATGACCAGCGTCAGGTCATGGCGTGGGTCGGTGTTATGCAGGCCGATGGGACGATGAAGGAATATTATTCCCGCGATATGGTCGGTATGGCACAGACTGGTTTTGTGGAAAAGGCGCGTGAGAACGGCGAACTTAGAAAAATGGATTGCATTGACTGCCATAATCGCGCAGCCCATTACATCCCATACCCTGAACAATCCGTGGATCAGGCCATCGCGAATGGGCTGATTTCAAATGATTTGCCGTATATCCGGAAGAAGGCGGTGGCGCTCCTCAATACCTCTTTTGCATCCCTGGAAGAGGCGAATGCTGCGATCGACGCGCTAAAAGAGGACTACAAGTCCCTGCCCCAGGATCAAGTTGCGCTGGCGGTGGATACCATCAAGGAATTGTATGCGGCTACAAATTTTCCGGATATGAACTTGAATTGGAAGACAAATCCAAACAATGAACGACATCGCCCAACCTCAGGATGCTTCCGCTGCCACGATGGAAACCATGTGACCAATACCGGTACTGGTAACGAAGAAGCCATCAGCGTGAAGTGCAATTTGTGTCACACCGTGCCGATTGTAGGACGTGGAAATGAAACGATTGTAGAGGCTCCGGTGGTAGTGGGCAATATTCCCGCATCGCATGAAGACTTCCGTTGGACAATCGAACATCGAAACGTGGTCGATGCGGAGGGACAAGGCTGCTACAACTGTCACGGGCAATCCTTCTGTAACAATGAGGCTTGTCATAACCTTTCGCACCCGCCGGATATGGCTTTCACGCACTCTGTGGAGGTAAACAAGGTTGGCGGACAGGTTTGTTATACATGCCACCAAAATGTTACCTGCACACGTTGCCACCCAGGTGGCATTACCCAAAACCCTTAGTAATAGAGAAAGGCCCGATTTATGAACGGTAGGAAGTTAAGTCAAATGTTCGCTTCGCTGTTTTCCTCCACTTCCCAGGTCAAAAGGATTGTGATCCTGAGTGGATTCCTCTTGGTGCTGTTAGTAGCCAGTTTTGGCGCCTATTATTACTCTGACCGGTATGGTTCCCCTGTCAAGGGCGCTTCGGCCAATGAAAAAAATGTTGTCGAACTGGAAGAACAAGTTCGCCAGAATCCGCAGAATGTTGATCTACGGTTGGCGCTGGCTGAATCCTATCTGACGGCTGAAAACTATGAAGGAGCGATTGTTCAATCACAGGAGATCATCAAGATATCTCCAGATAACGATGGCGCCTATTTTATTTTAGGGCTGGCTTATACATCTCTGAAGCAATATGAGCAAGCGTTGCCGCCTTTGACAAAATATGTCGAAGTCCGGGAAGAATCCGAAATGGCAAATGCCGACCAATCCCTTGAGACTGCCCTTTACTTTCTTGGGGAAGGGTATCTTCAAATCGGCAGGCCGGATGAGGCGATCAGATCCTTGACCCGGGCGCTGGAGATCAACAAGACAGATGCTGATGCCATGTATAAGCTGGGACTCGCTTACAGCAAATCTGGACAATATGAACAATCTCTCACTTATTACGAAAAGTCGGTAATGTTTGTGCCCGATTTTAGCGAAGCGTACAGCGGCATGGCTGAAAGTTTTGATATGTTGGGCGAAGTTAATAAAGCGGCGTACGCCAGGGGAATGTTGGCGTACTCGGTGGGGGATTATGAGACTGCGCGCATAGAGATGGAGCGGATTGCCATTCAAATGCCGGATTACGCCCCCGTGTTCATCGGACTTGCGCTTGTATATGAAAAGGTCGGCGATCTGGAAAAGGCCAGGACCTCTGTTGAGGCAGCCTTAATGATCGAACCGGAAAACCTTTCTGCGCAACAAACGCTTGGACGCATCCAGGCGGCAATGACCAAGTAAGGAAGAGAAATGACAATCGAAATGGAAAATTCAAAGACCGATGATCAGGTTTCGGCTGAGGACGAACGCAGCCGAAGGCGACTCCTGCTTTTACTGTTGTTGCTATTGTTGTTGCTCTGTTGTGTGGGCTTTTTCTTTATTAGATACTTGCTTGCGCCGCAACCGCTGTCGGATATGATCCCAATCACTGGCGGCGTGGACTACCCGCCACATTTTCAGTATTCCATTTTTGGCGCGAATCGACCAGTGGGGGTGACGGTTTCGCCGGATGGGCAGCGTATCTATGTTTCAGAAACGGGCGGAGATCGCTTGGTTAAAATATTCTCCCCGAACGGGGCGGAGATCGGCAGTTTTTCCCCGCCCGGAACAACGATGGCGGAACGGTCCCCGGTTTACCTCGCAATAGACCAGGCTCAAAGAGTCTTTGTGGCAGACCGAATGCAAAACGCCGTGTTCATTTACGATGCCAACGGGAAGTATATCGACAGCATTTTGGGCGACAGTACGATGCTTAGTCAATATGTCTCAAACCATTTAGGTGGCTCCATCCCTGAAGGGACTACTTATTTTTACAACCAATTCAGTGGGATGGTCTCCATTCAACAGCCCGGACAGGATGTTCAGGCGTTGCCTGCGCCAGCGTTGGAAAAATGGGATCCACTTGGCGTGCGCTTCGATCCGGCCGGGAATTTGTTCCTGACCAATATGACCGATCATAGTGTGCGTCGCTTCCCGGCGGGAGATGGCTTTTGGGCATCCGAACTTAGGTTTGGCGAATATGGGCAAGGCGATGGCCAGTTCCTTTTCCCAAATGACGCCGTGGTGGATAGTCAGGGACGCATTTATGTTACTGACGGCAATAATGGCCGTGTATCGGTCTGGGATACTCAGGGCAAATTTCTGTTTTCCTTTGCAAAAGGCGGAAGCGAAGGATCGCTAAACCTGCCGCGCGGTTTGTTTATTGATAACCGCGATCGCCTATTTGTAGTGGATGCTGTCGGCCAGAATATAAAGGTCTATAACGTGGCGGGCGAGACTCCGGTATATCTGTATTCATTTGGAGACTTCGGCATTGATGATGGCCAATTTAACTATCCGGCCGATATTTTTGTGGATGGCGCGGGACGTTTGTATATTGCGGATCGTGAGAATAACCGTATCCAGGTATGGTCTTATTAAGGAGGTGTCAGGCAACTATATTCATAAAGGGATTGTGAAGAGAAGATCGATCAAAGAAAGATAGGAGAATGTTTTTATGAAAAAATATCTTGTTGCATTACTTCTTGCTGCTGTTCTCTGGATTGCAACAGCCAGCATCGTTTCCGCCAACGGCGGGCCGCACGGTGGCTATACTGCGACAACCGATGCGTGCGCTGGTTGCCATCGTACTCATACGGCTGCCGGACCCAAATTGGTGATCGTAGCGAATACCTACACCCTTTGCACTAACTGCCATGGATCCGCTGGCTTGGGCGCGAACACGAACGTGGACGATGGCAAATACCTGTCCACACGAGATGATACGGCCACCAATGGCAACGTTGGCGCAGCTAACACACCGGACAATAGCAATCTTTTGGCGGGGGGGTTTGTCACTTATAACGGCTTGGCTACCACTTCGGCGCACAGCCCGAACGGCGCTTCATTGGCCGCATGGGGCAATGGTTCCAACCGTGGGGTTGCAGGAACCGCCATTACCCTCGATTGTGCCTCCTGTCATGACCCGCACGGTTCTACCAACTACCGCATCATCAAGACCACAGTAAATGGTGTGGTTGGTGTGGCTGTTGCTCAGGTGGATGAAGGTGCAGCGAAGGACTACGATACCGAGCAGTGGGGCGCTGGTCAGAGTAATGTCTGCGGCGCATGCCATACTTCGTATCATGTCACAACCGCCGGATCTGGCAGCGACCCTGCCATGGTGGCAACGGGCGGCTTCACCCACCGCGTGGATATGGCCTACAACTATGGCGCAAATGTGAATCCTGAGACCATCGGTTTCACCGATGCCGCGCTCGTGAACGTCAGAGTTCCGCTGGCTTCCGGCACAACCGTGGTATGCCAGACCTGCCATCTTTCCCACGGTACCAGCTCGGCTATGACCGGCCTTGCAGATAACGGTCCCAGCGCAGACAGTGCCCTGTTGCGCGTTGATAACCGCGGCGTTTGCCAGGCTTGCCATCAGAAGTAATAATTCCATCCCAGGGAGCGGCTTGCCCAAGTTGTTCCCTGGGATAAGGGTTCCGCATTTTATAGCGTGCCATTCTTTATACGGAATTTTATTGAGACAATCTCCCTCTGCGCCAGGCCTCTTGTGATGGCCTTTTGCCAATTTAAAATATGATGAAACTAAAAGCGCCATCCTACAACCATCACTGGGTCTCATTGACTCATATTGCAATGATTATTGTTGTTGCTTTTCAAATCATGAGTTTTAGCTCGGCCGGGGCGAGTTCGCAACTTCAGGAAGGCACTGCCGCGCCTGCCAGCACAGAGGTTGTGACACCCGTTGTTCCCTCGCTTACACCCTCTGCCATCCAGCAGGATCTGAATTGGCTATCCACTCCGCAGAATGCTGAGTCGCTGGCTTCAGATCGCCCCCTTACCTTGCTGGCTGGTCAATTTATTTTCCACGGCCTTGTGGATGCTTCCTCCTGCGGCGATGGAGGCTTGCTGGAATCCGGCGCTGCCAGCCCCTGTGGCGAAACGGTCGCCCGCAATGCGGTTATCGTCTGGCAAAATCAATTTGACCAGGAGATCCTGAGGGCCGCCGCAGAGAATGATATTCCGCCCTTTATTCTTAAACAGGTGTTTGTGAAAGAAAGCCAATTCTGGCCTGAAACGTATCAGAATCCTGTCTATGGCGGCGAGTACGGATTGGGGCATGTGACCCTGATGGGGATGGACACGCTGTTAAGTTGGAATCGTTCATTTTATAAAAACCTTTGTGATGAGAACTTCAACAAGGAAACCTGTAAAAAAGAATACGTCTTTCAAGATGAATCCATTCGGGCGGCGCTGAAAGGGGTTGTGATCGCTTCCGTCGATGCCGACTGTTCCACCTGCCCTGGGGGAGTGGATTTGGAGAAAGCGCGCAGGAGCGTTGCGGTGACAGCCGCCACGCTGGCCGCCAATCGCAATCATGTTCAATGGTTGATCAATAATTTTTCTTCAACCGGCAATGTCAGCAAGGCAAATATCTGGCGCTTCACACTTGCCAGTTACAATGCAGGCCCGGGTTGTTTTACCCAGGCGTTTTATGGCACCCGCAAGACCGGCAACCCGTATTCGTGGAAGGATGTCTCCAAGCGATTAACAGGCGCGTGTGAGCCTGCTGTCAAGTATGTTGATTTCGCCGAGCAGATCGATCTGGCCGACCCGGCTGCGGTATTGGCGGCAGGTTCGGATACATCTGCCGCTGTGCGAATAGCCCTGAAGCCTGTACAAACTGTGACCCCGCTTCCAACCGGAGCGGCTTCTTTTTCACCGACCCCGTTAATATCCAGTGAAACCCCGTTGCCCGGCAGTGAGACTCCGACCGCAACTCCAACGGTTGACGGGACGCCCGCTGCTTCTCCCACAGCGCTGGCTACGGAAACACCGGATGCTTTCATGCCAACTGTGGAAGTGCCTGTGGCAAGTTCTTCACCGACCACTACTGCAATCCCAACAGAAACTTATACCCCTTCACCAACAGCCACTCCGATTCTCCTGCCAACCGAATTTGCGCCGCCATCGAACACTGGAACAGGCGAGATTGTAGTCAAATTCGGCGGGTTGGTCCCTGAATTTCTTGCCGAGACCGTTGTCGGGTTGGCGGGAGGCGAAATTCAAGGTCAGGTGGATGCGCTTGGGCTGGTCATCGTGTCTGCGCCGGAGGATGAATCTTCCCAGGTTTTATCGGCCCTGCAAAATAATGTTTTTGTGGATTATGCAGAACCCAATTATGCAGTGCAGGCCTTTTATACTCCCGGTGATCCTGGTTATGTCAATCAAACCTATCTTGCGGATATGCAGATTCCCGAGGCATGGGACGTGACACGAGGGGAAGGGGTGGTCGTAGCCGTCATTGATACGGGTGTGGATGTTCTTCATCCCGACCTGGCTTCCAATATTTGGGTTAACCCAGGTGAAGATGGGATGGATGCCAACGGGCTTGACCGGCGCAGCAATTATGTTGATGATGATAACGATGGGTATATCGACAACTGGATGGGGTGGAATTTTATCGAGAATACCAATGACGCGCGTGACGGTAACGGTCATGGCACACATATCGCCGGTGTGATCGCCGCCCAAATGGATAATGGATTGGGGATCTCTGGTATCGCTCCAAGTGCCCGCATCCTTGCCATCAAGGCGCTGGATGATACGGGGGCCGGTACGTACGCGCAGGTTGCTGAGGCGATTGTTTATGCTGTTGATCACGGAGCGAAAGTTATTAACCTTGGTTTTGGCGGAACAGCTGCCAGCGATATTTTGCTGGCAGCTACAGACTACGCCTATACTCATGGTGTGATTGTGGTGGCAGCAGGAGGGAATTCGGGAGATCAAACGATCATCTACCCGGCGGCGAATCCGAACGTAATTGGGGTCTCGGCCTTGGATGGAACATTGGCGGCCGCGCCCTTCTCGAGCTACACTGAAGCGATCCGTCTCAGCGCCCCGGGTGTGGGGATTTATTCCACCATGCCGGGCGGCAGCTATGCAACGATGAGCGGAACTTCAATGTCTGCGGCGCAGGTTTCAGGTGTGGCGGCTTTGCTGGTCTCCCAGTCGAAACTCGGCACCCCTGATGCTTTGCGCGAATCTTTGTTCAAGACGGCGCTCGATTTGGGAGACCCGGGGTTGGATGTTCACTTCGGTTATGGGCTGGTCCGCGCGTTTGATGGTTTGAACTATGTTGTCAGCGGTTCCCTCCCCACCGCCACGGCTTCTTCCACCCCAGATCCTTTAGCTACGCCGACAGCCGCTCCTGTGGATGCGGGCGTGGTCATCATGGCTGACGCGCCGAATGCCCTTATCACAAACTATGTCCGCGCCTGTGTGGTCAATGCGGCCAACTATCCCAACGCCGCGCTTGGAGGAACAGGGGTGGCGGCCATTCAAGTTAACAATGGCGTCTCTGCCGCCCTTCCGATCGGTTTTGACTTTTGGTACATGGGAACGCGATACACCCAGCTGTATGCAAGTTCCAACGGCTGGCTCTCGTTTAATCCTCCCACTGGAAATACCTGTGCGACAGGTATCCATTGTCCCACGAACGATCTTGATAATAGTACGAATACCAACGGGGTGACGCGTCCCTTCCTTGCTCCCTTGTGGGACGATCTGAGCGGGGCGGCTGGTAATGGGTCGGTGGCCTCGTATTCCACCACAGGGATCGCGCCAAACCGCGTTTTCACCTTTGAATGGTGGAACTGGCAGAATGCCACCCCGACGCTGAGCATCAGTATGCGCGTCGTTTTATACGAAAGCACCGGCGCGATCCAATTTGTGTATCGTCAGCCCGCAGGCGGGGCCAACCCGGCTTCTGCATCCATCGGCATGACAGGGACCACAAATGCAAGTTACCTCTCGGCCAATGGCGTGACATGCCCGCCCACATGGAGTTTGGCTGCCGAAACAGCCAACATTGCCGCGCGTCCTGCCACAGGAACCACCTATTCATTCACGCCGCCCGTCCCTGCTGCGCCTACTGGTTTGAACTTTACCGCTGTCACCACTACAGGCATGACCCTGAACTGGACGGATGCTTCGGCCAATGAGAACGGGTTTGCAATCTATGTGTCTACAGACGGGGTGAACTATACCTATGCCGGACAGACCCTGGCTGGTGTTTCCACTTATTCCGCCACAGGGCTGAACCCCAATACTTTGTATTCCTGGCGTGTTTATGCCGTTACCGAAGGCGCATTAAGCGCGGCTTTGGCGGGGCAGCAAACAACAGCCGCACCGAACACGCCGCCAACGATTTCCATCACCGTTCCTACCAACAATACAACCTTTGCCCAGGGTGCTGTCATCACTTTTACAGCCTCCGCTTCAGACACTCAGGATGGAGATTTAAGCGCGGGCCTGCAATGGACTTCCAGCATTGATGGTGTTATTGGAACCGGGGCGACCTTTTCCAGGTCGAATCTGGGTTTGGGTGTGCATACCATTACCGCGAGCGCAACCGACTCCGGCGGGCTGACAGCTTCGGCCAGTATCACCGTTACTGTTACAGATGCCAATGGGAATACGCCGCCTGTGGTGTCCATCGACATGCCCGCTAATAATTCCACTTACGTCCAGGGGACGGCGATTACATTTAGCGGCACGGCCACCGATGCCAGAGATGGCAGTATCAGCGCGAATATTCAATGGAGTTCATCCATCAACGGATCTCTGGGCACAGGGACAAGCATAACGACCAGCGCCTTAAGCCTCGGAATCCACACCATCACTGCCAGTGTAACCAATAGCAGCGGGTTGACGGGCAGCAGCAGCCTCCGGGTGCTCGTCTCGGATGCAGCCGGAAACCTGCCGCCGGATGTGACGATCATCTTCCCGCTAAATGGGGCCACCTTTGCCCAAGGGAAGACCGTCTCTTTTGTAGGCTCTGCGATCATCCCCACCAATGGCAACATCAGCAACCTGATTGTCTGGAAGGATGGCGCAACCACCATTGGTACCGGCGCCAGTTTCGGAATCAATACCTTAAGCGCTGGCCTGCATACCATTACAGCAAGCGCCACCGATTCCGGCGGCAGAACTGCTGTGGCCAGCGTCACCATCACTATCAATGGGTCGGCCTCCCCACACGGGACGTTCGGGTCTGCCACCGATAAATGCGCCGCCTGTCATCGTGCGCATACCGCCCAATCATCGCCCCTGATCGCCTCTCCTTTGACCGGCAACAATTTTTGCTTAAGTTGTCACAGCAGCGGAGAGCGCACAGTCTCAACACATTCAAATCTTGAGTGGCCCGGCGGAGGATCTTCACGGATTGAACCCGCCACCTTTGATATGCTTTGCACCCAATGTCATGAGCCGCACTCAAGTTCCAATCTATATCTCATTCGCCCGCCTGACCAGCCGGGCATTGGCGATGATCTTTATTCCGGTGTCCGTGTTACCACCAGCCCGTTGGTGAAAACCAATGTGGTCTTCACCTCCACCACCGGCGCGAACTCCTACGACGATGGAGTGAGCGCAGCTTCCAGCCGCATTTGCGTAAGTTGCCATGCCAACACCAGCAACCCCGGCTACCCGATGGTGGCGCATGTGGGCGGTTTCCATAATGGCGGTTTCAACTATACCGGGCAGGATTGCACATCCTGCCATCCGCATAGTTTGGATGCGAACGCGGCCACCCGCGACGGCTTCATGACGGGATGCCGCGCCTGTCATGCCACGGCGCAGGATCGCGGGGCAGGCACTCCGCGCAGGCAGATCGTGGGCGCTTCAGGCGGCGACTTTACGCGGACCTCGCACCATGTGGCCGGGAACGACACTGTCAGCGACACCGACTGCCTCTTATGCCATGAAATGACCCAGCATAAATTGGGGCAGGTGCGCCTGTTCAATCAGGATAATCCCGTCACGGTCTATGCTTTGACATATCCCAATAATACGCAGACGGACGCAGATAATTACGAAAACTTTTGTAAATCCTGCCACGATGGAAATGGACGCGCCGGAGACACCACGCCGTTTAGCGATAACACGCCGGTCGTTTCCCTTTCATCCTTGTGGAGTTCCGCCCAACACAACCTCATCAAACTGACGTTTAAAGGTTCCTGCCTTGACTGCCATAACAACGGGCATGGCTCAAATAAAAAGAAGCTGCTTGCCCCCTGGAATTACACCGGCCCGGGCACAGGCACCGATTTAATGAATCAGGAGGAAGGCTTCTGTTTCCAATGCCATCAAACAGGCAGCCTGACGGGCATACCGGTCCAGGCGGCGTTTGCCTCCTACACCAATACTGCCACGCGTATTTTCAAACATGATCCCAACGCCACGTATACGCTTCATAGTTCGGCGGAAGTGTTTGGCTCCAGTTTAAGTGGCGCAAACCGGCACATCGAATGTAATGACTGCCACGGGCCGCATGACGATAAGACGGGTACTGCTGCCGACCCCATCGTGCAGCCGGAGAATCTTGGCGCTTCGGGGGTTGAGCCGGTCTATAATGGAATCGGCGCGCCGACCCGTTTTAATTTCCTGGGTCAGGTGGCGAATGAATATCAGTTTTGCTTCAAGTGCCATTCAAGTTATGCCACGCTGCCCTCTTACCTGCCAGATGGCTGGGGGTGCGGCGCAAATCCATGTGCCACCCGCAATTATGTAGCGGATGGCCTGAGAAAATTGACCCGTACGGCCAACAGTCAGGTCCAAGATAGCCGCGATCTGGCCCGTGCTTTCAACCCGGCAAATGCCAGTTTCCATCCCCTGCTGGCCGTTGGGAAGAATCCCAGCATTCCGGCCGCCGGATTTGTGGCCGGTTGGAGCGTTACCAGCCGGGTTTCTTGCATCGACTGTCATACCAACGCCACCCCCGCTACCGGCGGCAATGGCCCTCATGGTTCGCCTCTATTGCATATTTTGAGCGGCTCGGCTTCGGGCAACACCAATTACTCGACCGTCAGTTTTACCGCGCGTAACATTGACCCCATCGTGCCGAACACGGAGGTCTGTTTTAAGTGTCATGATTATGCCACCTATGTTACAGGCGGCGCCGCGACTGGAACCCGCTTCCGAAATGGAAATCAAAACCTGCACACGAACCATATGTCCGGCGGCTTTACCCGCACAAATTGTTACACCTGTCATAACTCGCATGGCAGCGGGCAGATGCATCTGATCAACTTTGAGGCGTCTGTTGCGGTTCCGCAAGGCGGGCGCACAAGCGAAAGCGCCTGGGTCAGCACAGGGAATGCGAACCCCACCACCACAGGCACCTGCTATGTCGCCTGTCATGGGATGACTCACGGCGCGGGCCAGAGTTATACTCCATAGCCGATATTTGGTTTTGCAAGTCCATCCTGTAAGGTGAGACATGAAAACAAGAAGACCTTCTGTGTTAAGAGTTTTTATCGACCTGTTTGTCGACCTGCTGTTGATCGGGGTGGGGTACGCGCTTTACCATCACTTTATGATCGCGCCGCTGGCGCCATTTACGCTTCACCCCTTTCTTATTCAGATTCTCGGCGGCGATCGCCACATGGTTTCCCTGGCATTTGCCGGGGTATTCTTCATATCGGGATTACTGGGGCTGGCCCGCACCATCCTTCTGATCCTGCGAGGCGCAAAGGCCCGGCCCAAAGAGCTGTCATAATTTTTTTGGATGGTAATTAACGAGAAGCAACTGGCTGTTCAGAGCTGGCAGGATAAGATCTCATGAAGTCCATAATTTCTTTTTGGAAAAAAGACATCATCAATAAATTGATCGTAATCGTTCTGCTGGCTTTGATCGGTATTGTGGCTGCTTCCACCTGGTTGATTATCAATATGCCTGAAAGAAGCTTGCTGTCGGGCTTTTTAGCGCAGGTCCTGCCAGACACGCCGACTCCCACTTTTGATATCAGTATATATCTTACTCCGTCCAATCTGGAATATGTCACCCAGCCCGTCATGGAGACACCAGCCCCTGCATATACCCAGACTTCGATCCCCACACTGGAAATCATAACCCCCACTTCCACTCCCTCATTGGTTCCCATACAGGCCACCCTGGCGCCGTCCACATCAGTTTCAATGGCGGGAGGGATGGAGTGTATTCCAAATGTTGCCACTCAAACCGGCAAGGTAGTGGAGGTGATCGATGGAAATACAGTCAGGGTTCTTCTTGAGGATGGCCTGGTCTATATCGTTCGTTATAACGGGGTTGCGCTTCCAACGGATCGATATGCAGCCGAAAAATTGAGACAGAAAAATGCGGAATGGGTTTTTGGGCGGGTGGTTACTCTCATCAGCGATGCGGTCAATAGGGATGATAGCGGGCGACTGCTGCGATATGTGCTCGCTGAAAATAATTTCGTGAATGTCGAGATGATACGCCAGGGTATGGCAAATTTCCTGGATGTTCCCTCGGGACTCGCATGCGCTCAAACTTTGAAACTCGCCGAACAGGATGCCGCAAATGCAAAGGTCGGAATGTGGAGTGTGACCTCCACGCCAGTTTCACCGTGATGTATTTGTAGTGCGTTATCCCTCTTCTCATTCCAAATCTAAATACCCTGACTGTCAATCTGATTTCAATCACCCCATCATCAACTTGGGACGATATTGCAGCGCCTCCGCAAGATGCGGAGATTGGATTCCTTCACTCCCTGCCAGATCTGCGATGGTACGCGCCAGTTTGAGGATGCGATGATAGGCGCGCGCCGATAGATTGAGCTGGCTCATGGCCGCCCGCATCAAACTCTGACCTTCGGGCTGGAGCGCACAAAATTGCCTGACCTCCCCGATGCGCATGTCGGCGTTGCAGATAATATCGGTATTTGGTAATTGGCGATTGGTAAATCGGGCCTGCTGAATATTTCGTGCAGCCTGCACCCGCTTGCGAATGGCCTCGCTGGATTCGCCCAGCCGGTCTCCGCTGAGTTTTTCATAGTCCACGCGTGGGACTTCGATGTGAATGTCGATGCGGTCGAGGATGGGGCCGGAGATGCGCTTTTGATATTTGGTCACCACGGCGGGGGCGCAGGTACAGGGTTTTTGCTGGTCGCCAAAGAATCCGCATGGACAGGGATTCATGGCGGCGATCAACTGGAAATTGGCAGAGAAAGTAAGTGAGCCTTTGGCGCGGCTGATGGTAACGACTTTGTCTTCCATCGGTTGGCGCAGCACTTCAAGGACGCGCGTGCCGAATTCCGGGAATTCATCAAGGAAGAGCACGCCGCGATGAGCGAGAGAGATTTCGCCGGGCTTGGGGATGTTCCCGCCGCCAACGAGACCGGCATGGCTGATGGTGTGATGTGGCGCTCTGAAAGGGCGCTGTTTGATGAGCGGCGTCCCAGCGGGGAGTTGGTCGGCAACCGAATAAATTCTTGTAACATCCAGGGATTCTTCGATGGACATTTCCGGCAAAATGCCGGGCATGGCGCGGGCTAAAAGCGTC
>Ga0268298_10003444_pt1 | contig 16179 bp, 14 predicted proteins | sample WWTPWeurt_MetaG_FD_194462 | JGI IMG/M metagenome (GOLD analysis project Ga0268298, IMG submission 194462) | Activated sludge microbial communities from WWTP in Nijmegen, Gelderland, Netherland - WWTP Weurt | ecosystem: Engineered > WWTP > Aerobic digester > Activated sludge | place... | reverse complement strand
GCCGACATCGGCGAGATCCTGATCGACACCGACGACATCTACGATCAGGCCAAGCAGTTCATGAACCACGTGATGCCGGAGACGGCCAATCGCGTGAAGCGTTACCGCGACGACGCACCGCTGTTCAGCCGCTTCCAGATCGAGCACCAGATCGAGACGGCCTTCAGCCGCACGGTCAATCTGCCCAGCGGCGGTGCCATCGTCATCGACCACACCGAAGCCCTGGTGTCGGTGGACGTGAACTCGGCGCGCGCCACGCGCGGCGGCGACATCGAAGAGACCGCCACCCGCACCAACCTGGAAGCCGCCGACGAGATCGCGCGCCAGATGCGCCTGCGCGATCTGGGCGGCTTGATCGTGGTCGACTTCATCGACATGGAGGAAAGCAAGAACCGCCGCGAGGTGGAACAGCGCCTGCGTGATGCGATGCGCCAGGACCGCGCCCGCGTGCAGTTCAGCTCGATCAGCAAGTTCGGCCTGCTCGAGCTCAGCCGCCAGCGCCTGCGCCCGGCGCTGAGCGAAGGCAACCACATCACCTGCCCGCGCTGCAATGGCACCGGCCACATCCGCGACACCGAATCGAGCGCGCTGCAGATCCTGCGCATCATTCAGGAAGAGTCGATGAAGGACAACACCGCCGCCGTGCACGTGCAGGTGCCGGTGGAGGTGGTGAGCTTCCTGCTCAACGAGAAGCGCACCGAGATCACCAAGATCGAGCTCAAGCAGCGCGTCACCGTGCTGCTGGTGCCCAACAAGCACCTCGAGACGCCCAACTACAAGCTGGAGCGGCTGCGCCACGACGATCCGCGCCTGGAGAACCTGCAGGCCAGCTACACCATGATCGAGGAGCCGGACGACGAGGTGGGCATCACCCGCCGCGAGAAGTCGGCCAAGCCCAAGCAGGAGCCGGTGATCAAGGGCGTGCTGCCCGATCAGCCCGCCCCCATCGCCGTGCCCAAGCCCGCGCCGGTGGTGGCGCCTGCTGCTTCCACTGCGCCCGCAGCCGCCAGCACCAGCCCCACGCCGAGCTGGGTGACCGACGCGCCCGCGCCGGCCGCCGGCGCCGGCTTCTTTGGCTGGCTGAAGAAGCTCTTCGGTGGCAGCACCCCGGCACCGGAGCCCGCACCGGCACCCGCCGCAGCGCCGGCCGCACCGGCCGCTGAAGGCGCCAGCGACAAGCGCGAGGGCCGCCGTGACGGCGGTCGCCGCGACCGCGGTGGCCGTGGCGGCCGTGATGGCAAGCCCGGCGAAGCACGTGGCGAAGGCCGCGGTGAAGGTCGCGGCGAGGGCCGTGGCCGCGGCGGCGAAGGCCGTGGCGACAACCGCGGCGAAGGCCGCCGCGATGGCCGCCGCAGCGAGCGCCCGGCCGATGCCGCTGATGCTCCGGCACGCGGCGAAGGCGAAGGCCAGCGCCGCAGCCCGCGCGACGGCGAGCGCCAGTCCGCCAACCCGGTGGAGGCCCGTGAGCCCAAGCTGGCACCGGTGGAAGGCCTGGTGGCCGGCGTGCCGGCTGCCGTGGGCGAAGGCACGGAGGGCGAACGCGACGAGCAACGCCGCCGCCGCCGCCGCCGTGGTGGCCGTGGTGGCCGCGACGAGAACGGCGTCGAGGGCAATGGTGATGAGCAGCGCGATGGCAGCACCGAGCTGGCCCCTGCGGCAGAAGGTGAAGCCGCAGCCGTGGCTGCGGACGTCACCGGCGCCGAGGCCCCGGCCGGTGCCGAAGGCGAAGAGCGCGAAGGCAGCCGCCGCCGTGGCCGCGGTGGTCGCGACCGCAATCGCCGCGAGCGCACCGAGCAAGATGCTGCGCCCCTGGCCAACGGCGACGAGACCGGTGCGGTAGCGCCGGTCGCCGAGCTTGCAGCGCCGGCCGAGCTTGCGCCCGAGCCGGCCGTCGCCGCCGTGGCGCCTGCCCCGGTGGATGAGCCTGCAGCGGCACCCGTGGCCGCCCCGCGTGCAGCCCCTGCACCCGCACCGGCCCCTGCGCCCTCGCCCGCTCCGGCAGCGCCCGCCCTGCCCGTGGTGCAGGCCTACGCCTTGCCGATGGAGGCCTTGCAAGGCCTCGCTGAAGCCGCTGGCCTGCAGTGGGTGAACTCGGACGCCGACAAGATCCGCGCCGTGCAGCAAGCCATGGCCGACGAGCCTCAGCCCGTCCACGTGCCGCGCGAGCGCAAGCCCGTGGTGCAGGTGGACGAAGGCCCGCTGGTGCTGGTGGAGACTCGAAAGGACCTGTCGCAGCTGAAGCTGCCCTTCGAGCAGGGTGGCGCGCCAGCCAACGGCTGATCAGCCGTCTGTCAGCCGACGAAACAAGGGGCGCTTCAGGCGCCCCTTTTCATTGCAGCGCGCAGTCGAGTCGAATCAGGGCAGGCGCTCCAGCGCATGCTGGTACAGCGGCTGGTGCATCAGCTCGTCCCAGGGCAGCGGCGGCGTGTTGGGCAGCAGGTCCAGGCGCCGCGCCTCGCTGTCGGGGTCCGGGTGCCAGTGGCCTTGATCGCGCGCCTGCAGCAGGCCATCCAGCAGCGCATCGAGCGCCGCACCGCCATTGATCGACTGGTTGCACAGCAGCACCATGTCGCAGCCGGCGCGCAAGGCGATCTGGGCCGCGTCCACCGGGCCGCCGGCCACCTTGGCGCCTTCCATGCTCAGGTCGTCGCTGAAGATCGCGCCCTGGAAGGCCAGGTCGCCGCGCAGGATGTGGCGCAGCCAACGTTCGGAAAAACCCGCCGGCAAGGCATCCACCTTGGGGTAGATCACATGCGCCGGCATCACGCTGGCCAGTGTGGTGGACAGCCACTCGTAGGGCTTGGCGTCGTCGCTCAAGATCGCCTTGAGCGAGCGCTTGTCCACCGGCACGGCCACGTGACTGTCGGCCTTGACGAAGCCGTGCCCCGGAAAGTGCTTGCCGCAATTGGCCATGCCGGCCTGCAGCAGGCCGTGCATCAGGCTCTTGGCCAACAGGGCCGCCACGCGCGCATCGCGGTGGAAGGCGCGGTTGCCGATGACACCGCTGCCGCCGTGGTCCAGATCGAGCACGGGCGTGAAGCTCAGGTCCACGCCGCAGGCACGCAGCTCGGCGCCCAGCACGTAGCCGCAGGCGCTGGCGGCGTCGGTGGCTGTCATCGCGTCCTTCATCCACAGCTCGCCCAGCGCACTCATCGGCGGCAGGTGGGTGAAGCCGTCGGAGCGAAAGCGCTGCACGCGGCCGCCTTCGTGGTCCACGCAGATCAGCACGTCGGGGCGAATGTCCTTGATCTCGGCGGTGAGCGAGGTGAGCTGCGCGCGGTCGCGCCAATTGCGCGCGAACAGGATCAGCCCGCCGGTGAGCGGGTGCTGCAGGCGACGGCGATCGCTGGCGTCGAGTTCGGTGCCGGCGATGTCCAGCACGACGGGGGCGTGTTCAGCGTGGTTCATGGCTTGGGGTTGGTTTGTTCCACCACCACGAAGGTGACGGCGTGGTCGACTTCATCGCTGACGGTCACATGCGCCTGCAGGTGCCGCTCGGCAAACCATTGGGCCAGGGCGCCATGCAGCTGGATGCGGGGTTTGCCCCCAGGGCCGTTGAGGATCTCGCAGGCGCGCCAGGTCATGGGCATGTGCATGCCCAGGCCGATGGCCTTGGAGAAGGCTTCCTTGGCCGAGAAGCGCGTGGCCAGATAGCTCACACCGCGCGCCTCGACGCGCGCACGGCGCGCGCGGAAGACCTCGATCTCGGCCGGCCCCAGCACCTTCTCGGCAAAGCGCTCGCCGCGGCGCGACAAGGTCTCGCGCAAGCGGCGGATGTCGCAGATGTCGGTGCCGATGCCGTAGATCATCTGGCTCACTTCATGCGTTGGGCGCAAAGGCGCGCTGGATGCAGCGCTGGTAATCGCGCACGGTCTCTGCGAGGCCCAGCTCCAGCGCATCGGCAATCAATGCATGGCCGATGGACACCTCCAGCACGCCCGGCACGGCGCGCAGGAAGGTGCTCAGGTTGTCGCGGTTGAGGTCGTGGCCGGCATTGACCTCCAGGCCGCAGGCCATGGCCGCTTCGGCGGCGGCCACATAGCGGGCCAGCACCTCGGCCTGCTTCGGCGTGCCGAAGGCGCTGGCATAGGCCTCGGTGTAGAGCTCCACGCGGTCGGCACCGGCCGCGCGCGCAGCGGACATCATCTCGGGCAATGGGTCCATGAACAAGCTAACGCGCACACCGAGCGCACGGGCTTGCGCGATCACCGGCTTGAGCCGGTCCATGTCGGCGGGGAACAGCCAGCCATGGTCGGACGTGAACTGATCGGTGCTGTCCGGCACCAAGGTGCACTGGTGCGGCCGCAGCTCGCTCACAAAGTCCATCAGGTTGTGAAAGGGGTTGCCCTCGATGTTGTATTCGGCCTGCGGCCACTGCTTCATCAGTGCGGCGAGCTCGTGCACATCAGCCGCGCGGATGTGCCGCTCATCGGGCCGCGGGTGCACGGTGATGCCCTGCGCGCCGGCCTCCAGCGCCTGGCGCGAGAGCGCCACCACGTCCGGGATGCCCAGGTGGCGCGTGTTGCGCAGCAAGGCGATCTTGTTGACGTTCACCGACAGGGCGGTGCGCCAGTGGCGGTGTGAGGCTTCAGGGGCAACGAGCGGGTTCATCGGTGGGGGCTTTCAACGGGGGCATCGAGCAGGCGGCGCACTTCGAGCATGGCCTGCCGGGTGCGCAAGGGCGGTGAGCCCAGATGATAGGCAAGCATGGCGCGCAGTTGCAGCTTCAGTGCGCCGAGTGCGGCGGCGGTGGCGCTGCGCAAGGCCTCGGCGTGGTGGGCATCGAGCGCGGTCTGCAGGGCCAGGCATTGCGCGGCGCTGAGCGCGGGCTCGTCGGCGCTGGCCACCACCAGGCCGGCTTCGGGGCGCAGGGCGTAGCCGCGATCGGGGCGCAGCGGCTCCTGGGTGAGCGTGTTGCAGCCCAGCTCGGGCAGCACGCCGGTCTCGCGCAGCAGCATCAGCTCAAAGGCGCGCAGCGTGGCCTCGTCGCCGCCGCTGTCGCGCGTGGCCAGGGTGAGCAAGGTCTCGGCATAGGCATCGAACAGGCGCGGATGCGCGTCCTGCCGCGCCAGCAGCTTCATCAGCAACTCGTTGAGGTAGAAGCCCGAGAAGAGCCGATCAGACGGCAGGCTGGGCGCGCCGCCGGCGAACTCGGCAGCGCGCAGGGTGAGGATGTCGCTGCCTTCATCGGCCTTGGCGCGGCCCAGCGTGACGGCGATGCGCTGGAAGGGCAGCAGCACGCTGCGCAATTGCGAGTAAGGCCGCTTGGCGCCCTTGGCCACCGCCGCCACACGACCTTGCTCGCGCGTGAACAGGTCGAGGATGACGCTGGTCTCGCTCCAGGCCCATTGGTGCAGCACGTAGGCCGACTGCGGCCCGGCGGCCTTGGCCACTATTCGTAGCCGTAGGAGCGCAGGTGCTCCTCGCTGTCGGCCCAGCCCGATCGCACCTTGACCCACAGCTCGAGGAAGACCTTGGCCTCCATCAGGCGCTCGAGGTCCTGCCGCGCCTCGCTGCCGATGCGCTTGAGGCGCTCGCCACCGTCGCCGATGACCATGCCCTTGTGCGCGTCGCGCTCCACCACGATGGTGGCGGCGATGCGGCGCAGATTGCCTTCTTCCTCGAACTTGTCGATCACCACGGTGGCGCTGTAGGGCAGCTCGTCGCCGGTGAGGCGGAACAGCTTCTCGCGGATCAGCTCGGCGGCGAGGAAGCGTTCGCTGCGGTCGGTGAGCGCCTCGGCGTCGTACATCCAGGGCTGCTCGGGCAGGTAGGGCCTGAGGATCTCGCACAGGCGCTTCACGTCATCGAGCTTGTGCGCCGACATGGGCACGAACTCGGCGAAGGCATGACGATCCTGCATGCTCTTCAGCCAGGGCAGCATGTCGTTGCGGCGCTGCACGGCATCGAGCTTGTTGGCCACCAGCACGGCGGGCTTGTCGGCCGGCAGCAGGGCCAGCACCTTGGCGTCGTCGAGCCCGAAGCGGCCGGCCTCCACCAGGAACAGCACCACATCCACATCGGCCAGCGCGCCCTGCACGGTGCGGTTGAGGTTGCGGTTGAGCGCCGTGCCGTGCTTGGTCTGGAAGCCGGGTGTGTCGACGAACACGATCTGCGTGTCGCCCTCGGTGCGCACGCCGGTGATGCGGTGCCGCGTGGTCTGCGCCTTGCGCGAGGTGATGCTGATCTTCTGGCCCACCAGGGCGTTGAGCAGCGTGGACTTGCCCACATTGGGCCGGCCCACGATGGCCACCAGGCCACATCGGGTGGCCGGCGCGGGGGCGTCGGGCGGGGGAAGGGTTTCGGGTTCGCTCATGATCGCAGTGGACCGCCAGGTTGATCGCTGGCCACCAGCCGGGCCAACAGGCGGCGTGCGGCCTCTTGCTCGGCCGTGCGGCGCGAGCGGCCTTCACCGGGTTCGGCCACGCCCAGCGTGGGCACGGCGCATTCCACTTCAAAGGTCTGTGCGTGGGCCTGGCCCCGCGTGGCGACGATGCGGTAGGCGGGCACCGGAAGGCGGCGCGCCTGCAGCCACTCCTGCAATTCGGTCTTGGCATCCTTGCGCCAGCTGTCGGCCTCGGAGCCGGTGATCAACTCGCCGAACAAGCGGCGCACCAGTTCCACCGCGGGGTCGAAGCCACCGTCCAGGTAGATGGCGCCGAGCAAGGCCTCCACGGCATCGGCGAGGATGGACGGGCGCTGAGCACCGCCGCCTCGCGCCTCGCCTTCGGACAGGCGCACCACCTCGGGCAGGCCCAGCGAGAGAGCGGCGCGGTGCAGGCTCTCCTCGCGCACGAGGTGGGCGCGCACGCGGGTCAGGTCGCCCTCATCGGAGCCCGAGAAGCGCTCGAACAGCAGGCTGGACACCGCCAGATTCAGCACCGCGTCGCCCAGGAACTCGAGGCGCTCGTTGTGGTCGGCCCCAAAGCTGCGGTGGGTGACGGCGCGCTGCAGCAGCCGCGCATCGCTGAAGTCGTGGCCCAGCCTGTTCTGCAAGGCAGCGAGTGAAGGGTCCATGGCGCGATGTTGTGAGTCTCCACGGCCGGCTGGGGCCGCAGTGCTCACTTCGATCGACCCTCGTACTTGATCAGCAGGAACACCGGCGCCACCAGCTCGATCTCCTTGTCGTACGCGAAGGCGATCACCACCTTTTCGTTCTCCTTGGTGATCTCGAGGTTCTTGCTGGTGATCGAGGTGATCAACTGCTCGATCTCGGTCTGCCGATCAAAGGCCTCGCGGATGCCGGCCACCGTGGGCGGCGGGGACGCCGCAATGCGATTGATGGCCGAGCGGATGGCGCGGTATTCCATCACCGTGGGCACGACGCGAATGATGGTATAGCCGGCGAAACCGACCACGATGGCCCACATCAACAAGCCGATCATGGTCACGCCGCGTTGACCCGAGCGAGGGCGGAGGTGCTGCTTCATGGTACCGATCTTGCCACGGGCGCTCAATCGAAGGAACCGATGCGTTTCAGGTTGCTGAAGTTCATCCACACCATGAAGGCGCGGCCGACGATGTTCTGATCGGGCACGAAGCCCCAGAAGCGCGAATCCTGCGAGTTGTCGCGGTTGTCGCCCATCATGAAGTAGTGGCCTGGCGGCACCTTGCAGGTCACGCCTTCGGCGCTGTAGCGGCAGGCCTCGGCCATCGGGAAGGTCTTGGGCTCTGGCCCATAGCCCGGGGTGAACTTCGGATTCACCAGGATGCGGTGCTCCACGCTGCCGAGCTTCTCGGCAAAGCGCGGGACGTAGCGCATGCTGTCTTCTTCGTAGAAGTCACCATCGGCGCGGATCTCTACCGGCTTGCCATTGATGCTGAGCTTCTGGTTGATGTAGGCCACTTCATCACCAGGCACACCGACCACGCGCTTGATGTAATCGACGCGCGGGTCCACCGGATAGCGGAACACCATCACATCGCCCACCTTGGGTTCGTTGTTGGGGATGATCTTGATGTTGAGCACCGGCAGGCGCACACCATAGTGAAACTTGTTCACCAGGATCAGGTCGCCCACCAGCAGCGTGGGGATCATCGAGCCCGACGGAATCTTGAAGGGCTCGAACAGGAACGAGCGCAGCAGAAACACCGCGAGGATCACCGGGAACAGACCCGCCGTCCAGTCCAGCCACCAGGGCTGCATCAGCAGCCGCTCGCGCGCCACTTCGATGTCGCCGTCCACCTTCTCGATGCCCATCTTGGCCAGGCCGGCACGGCGCTGTGCATCTTGTGCCGCCAGGGCCTGCGCGGCCGCTTGGCGCGCGGGTGCGAAGCGCAGGCGCTCGGCCAGCCAGTAGGCGCCCGTGACCAGGGCCAGCACGAACAACAGCAACGAGAAGTTGCCGATCCAGTAGCCCAGGTACCAACCGCCGCCGTAGACCAACAAGGCGGCGCCAAGGGCGGCGGTGAGTGCGCTCATCATGAGGTTCAGTCTTCCACTTGGAGGATCGCGAGGAAGGCTTCCTGCGGCACCTCGACAGCGCCGATCTGCTTCATGCGCTTCTTGCCGGCCTTCTGCTTCTCGAGCAGCTTCTTCTTGCGGGTGATGTCGCCGCCGTAGCATTTTGCCAGCACGTTCTTGCGCAAGGCCTTGATGTTCTCGCGCGCGATGATGTTGGCGCCGATGGCCGCCTGGATCGCCACGTCGTACATCTGCCGCGGGATCTGCTCGCGCATCTTGGCTGCCACGGCGCGGCCACGGAACTGGCTCTGCACCCGGTGCACGATGATGGACAGGGCATCGACGCGGTCGCCGTTGATCAGCAGATCGACCTTCACGACATCGGCCGCGCGGTACTCCTTGAACTCGTAATCCATCGACGCATAGCCGCGCGACACGCTCTTGAGCTTGTCGAAGAAGTCGAGCACGATCTCGGCCAGCGGCAGTTCGTAGGTGAGCATCACCTGGCGGCCGTGGTAGGCCATGTTGAGCTGCACGCCGCGCTTCTGGTTGGCCAGCGTCATCACCGGGCCGACATAGTCTTGCGGCATGTACAGGTGCACGGTGACGATGGGCTCGCGGATCTCGCGGATGCGGCCCAGGTCAGGCATCTTGCTCGGGTTCTCGACCAGCAGCACCTCGCCGTCGTTCAACTCCACCTGGTAGACCACGCTCGGTGCGGTGGTGATCAGGTCCTGGTCGAACTCGCGCTCCAGACGCTCCTGCACGATCTCCATGTGCAGCAGGCCGAGAAAGCCACAGCGGAAGCCGAAGCCCAGCGCCTGGCTCACCTCCGGCTCGTAGCGCAGCGAGCTGTCGTTGAGCTTGAGCTTCTCGAGCGCATCGCGCAGCTGGTCGTACTCGCTGGCCTCGGTGGGGTAGAGGCCGGCGAACACCTGCGGCTGGATCTCCTTGAAGCCGGGCAGCGGCTCGGTGGCGGGGCCGGCGTTGTTGGGCAGCTTCTTCTCGAGCGTGATGGTGTCGCCCACCTTGGCCGCCTGCAGCTCCTTGATGCCGGCAATGATGAAGCCCACCTCGCCTGCGTTGAGCAACTCGCGGTTCTCGGACTTGGGCGTGAACACGCCCAGGTGCTCGATCGGGTAGACGGTGTTGGTGGCCATCATGCGAATGCGCTCGGCCTTGCGGAACGCGCCGTCCACCACACGCACCAGCATGACCACGCCGACGTAGTTGTCGAACCAGCTGTCGATGATCATCGCGCGCGGCGGGCCATCGGGGTTGCCGCGCGGCGCGGGCATGCGCTCGATCACCGCCTCGAGGATGTCGTCGATGCCCATGCCGGTCTTGGCCGAGCACGGGATGGCGCGGCTCGCATCGATGCCGATCACGTCCTCGATCTCGGACTTGGCGTTCTCGGGATCGGCTTGCGGCAGATCCATCTTGTTGAGCACCGGCACCACTTCCACATGCAGGTCGAGCGCTGTGTAGCAGTTGGCCACCGTCTGCGCCTCGACGCCCTGGCTGGCGTCCACCACCAACAGCGCGCCCTCGCACGCGGAGAGCGAGCGGCTCACTTCATAACTGAAGTCCACATGCCCTGGCGTGTCGATCAGGTTGAGGTTGTAGACCTGTCCATTGCGCGCCTTGTAGCTGAGCGCTGCGGTCTGTGCCTTGATGGTGATGCCACGCTCGCGCTCGATGTCCATCGAGTCGAGCACCTGCGCTTCCATCTCGCGATCGGACAAGCCGCCGCAACGTTGAATCAAACGGTCGGCCAGCGTCGACTTGCCGTGGTCGATGTGGGCAATGATCGAGAAGTTTCTGATGTGATCCATGAATTCAATCACTCGCCGAAGCGCGCGTGGCTACAGCGGCGCAGCCGCTGCGGTGAAGGCTCATATCGCGCAGCGATGTGAAGGCGCGGAGCGCCGTGCCGAAACCAAAAAAAAGGCACGTCCAAAGGGAGACGCGCCTTCCAACAAAAGTGTATGGCAACTGCTTGTTGGGCCTTCATTGTAGCCAAAAGCACCGGGCTGGAAGCCGCGCCATTGCTTGTTTTCCGGCCGTTGCAGGCCACCAACAGGAAAAAGATATCAACAGGTTGTCAACAGGTGATTTGATCAAGTGAGCGGCGACTTCCGAATGCGGCTGACGGGATCAAATCCGCCGGAAATCACCTTTCCATCCCCAGATTCTAACTGCCAAGGCTCGCAATCCGGCTTTGGGACGCTCGAAGCAAACGGTCACCAACTTGGAGGGCCCAATCCAGGCTTCTTCTGGGGCATTCGGTCCCGAAAAGTTGGCGAGCGCTTGCATTCCAAGCCTTGCCACGATGCGGAAAGACCCGCCGTCCGAGTCGGACGTGCACGCCGCTGGCAGCCGCCGCCTGGCGGTGATCGGCGGCGCCAGGCCGGTTTCAGCGCACGGGCCGGAGCACGAAGTAGTTCACCCAGTCGCCGCGCCGGACCATCAGGCTCACGGTCTTGAGCTTCTCGACCTTGGCCGCCACCGCAGCGAATTGCTTCACATCGGCGATCTCGGTGTTGTCCATCGCCAGGATCACGTCGCCTGGCCGCAGGCCCGCACGGGCCGCAGCGCCCTCGGCCGATTCCACCCGCACCCCACCGCGCACTTTCAGCTCGCGGCGTTGGGTCTCACCGAGCTCGGAAACCGCCAGCCCCAAGGCCGACTTCGTCGCGGCCGATGCGCCAGGCTCGACGGGCTTGGCGCTTGCCTGCTGCTCGGGCTCGAATTCGGCGATGGTGACCATCAAGTCCCGATGGCTGCCGCGCCGGAACACCTGCAGTGCCGCGCGACTGCCGGGCTTGAGGCCACCAACCAAGCGCTGCAGATCGACCGAACTGTCGACGAGCTTGCCGTCCACGCGCGTGATGATGTCGCCGGGCTCGACACCGGCCTTGTCCGCCGGGCCACCCGCCTCGGCACTGCGCACCAGTGCACCCTGGGGCTTGCCCAGCCCGATGGACTCCGCCACCTCCTTGGTCACCGGCGCGATCGCCACACCGATGCGACCGCGTATCACGCGCCCACCGGCGCGCAGTTGGTCGGCCACGCGCATGGCCTCGTCAATGGGGATGGCGAAGGCAATGCCCATGTAGCCGCCCGAGCGGCTGTAGATCTGCGAGTTGATGCCCACCACCTCGCCGCGCATGTTGATCAAGGGTCCGCCCGAGTTGCCCGGATTGATGGCCACGTCGGTCTGGATGAAGGGCAGCAGCTCGCCCGTCTCACGCCCCTTGGCACTGACGATGCCCGCAGTGACGCTGTTGGCCAGGCCGAATGGCGAGCCGATGGCCATCACCCATTCACCCACCTTGAGCTTGCCCACATCGCCAACCCGAACGATCGGCAGGCCGGTGGCGTCGATCTTCACCACGGCCACGTCGGTGCGCTTGTCCGCACCCACGATGCGCGCCTTGAACTCGCGCTTGTCAGTGAGCGTGACCAGCACCTCGTCGGCGCCTTCGACCACGTGTGCGTTGGTCATCACGAAGCCATCGGCGGTGAGGATGAAGCCCGAGCCCACGCCGCGCTGTTGCGGCTCTTCGTCGGCCGGGCCGCCACGCGGGTTGTTGCGCCCACCCGGCATCGGGATACCGAAGCGCTTGAGGAACTCCTCCATGTTGGGGTCCGTGCCGTGCGGGCTGCCCAGCAGCTTGCCGCGCTCCAGGGTGCGCACGCTCACCACCGAGGGGCCCACCTTCTCGACCAGCTCGGTGAAATCCGGCAACTCACCCTTGCCCGTGGCAGCGATGGCAAGCGCCGCCACAACGGTCAACGCGGCACACAGCACCAGGCACCAGGCCGCGCGTCGGTCAAATCGTTGTGCAACAAGGTCGGTGAACGATGTCATCTTGCTCTTTCCTCACTCAATCCAGATCAGCGCTTCTGCAGGTTCGCCTCGAATTGTTGAACCGTGGCCATGGGTGCGTCGCCGACCACCGTGATCCACCAATCACCCTGGCGGTTCATGACGGTCTGCGTGGCGCCTAGGTTGGTGCGCATGGGCTTGTGGCGTTGCGCCTCGTAGGGCTCGATGAAGACGGACACATGGGTCAGCCCATCCGAGTAGACGGCTTGCAGTACCTGCCGTTCATCGCCCGTGCCCGCCGTGGACTCGAGGGCACGGCGCGCGCACTGCACCAGCTGGAAGCCCGGCACAGGTTTGACGAGGGCCCAGCCTTCGGCATCCAGTTGCACTCGCTGTGCAGGCGGCCGCAGCACCTTGTAGCCCTCCAGACGCCTCATGGGGCCCGTGACGCTGTCGATGGGCAACTTGGCACCCAGCTTCAGATCGCTGAAGGCCGACGATTCAAGCACCTCGCCCCGGGCACCCAGGATGTCGGCACGCACCAGCAGACCGGTCTCGCGCTCGGTCCAGAGGCGTTGTGAGAAACGCAAGGCATCGCGCGGCTTGAGCAGCACCACATCGGCCTCGACGCCCGCAACCCGCTCTTGCCCGGTGAGGCGCGCCTCGTAGTTGTCCAGGGCCCGATGCTGGCCGGAGGGCAAGGCCGGAAAGTCGACAACGGCATCGGCGGGCTCGAACACGGCCACGCGCGTTTGCGGCCACAACGTGAGCACCACATCGTCGTGTCGCAATTGCTGGCGCGCCTGGCCATCGAGCGCGTCGATGCGCTCATAGCGATGGCGCCCGTCGGTGTGATGACTGACGCGGCTGCTCGACACCGTGCCGCCGCTGGAGAACGTCAGTGTGCCTTGGTAGCTGCGCGAAACAGCCGCCTGCTGGGCTCGGGCCAGCCATTGAATCGGATCAAACGCCGGGGCCTCGGCCCAGGCGGGCACTTGCAGGCCGACCAGGGCGCAGGGCAGGCCCGCACTGAGCAAGCGGCGCAAAGGGGACACAGGGACAGACGGCTTCACTTGTCGTCGATCGCGATGGCGTCCACGCTGCGCACCACGGCGCCCGGCATGCCCACGGCCGCGCCATTGGACACGCGCCGGTGTGCCGCGAGGTAGCGGTCCAGTTGAGCGTCACGAATCACCCGCCCGCTGGCCAGGGTGAGCTCGGGCGTGGTGTCGCGCGCCAGCGTGCCGGCTCCCGGATCGGCCCCGGGCCGGGACATCACCATCACACCCGCCACCAACACGAAGCCGGCCGCCGCGGCGGCCGTGGCCACCTGCCAGCCCATCCGATGCGGACGCGTGACCATGGGCGCTCGTGGCACCAGATGCACCGGCTCGGCAGCCAGGCGCTCGCGAAAGGATTGCAGGAACGCCTCATTGCGCTCGGGCGGCAAAGCCAGGTCCTCGGAGCGCAGCACATCTCCGATCAGGTGGTAAGCCGCCCAGCGTTCGCGCACTTGCTCGTCGCCGCGCCATTGCGCGCACAGCGCTGCGGCATCGGCCGCCGTGGCCTGGCCGTCCATCAGCGCTGACAGCGATTGCCGGTTGGCCTCGCCGCGTTCATCCGACCTGTTCAACATGATCTCGCCTTGACATCCAGCCAACGCCCGACCGGGCGCCAGCCACTTCACCATCGATCACCCTTGCGAGTATCGAGCAGCGGTCGCAGCCGCTGCGCAATGGCCTCGCGCGCCCGAAAGATGCGCGAACGCACCGTCCCGATCGGGCAATTCATCAACTCGGAAATCTCTTCGTAGCTCAAGCCTTCGATCTCGCGCAGCGTGATCGCCTGCCGCAAATCCTCTGACAAGGCCTCGATCGCAGCGTTCACGGTCTCGGCGATCTCCTTGCTCGCGAGCAAGGCTTCCGGCGTGGCACCATCACTTGGTTCTCGCTCGACGCGGGAAGTTTCATCGTCTTCATCGCCAGATGACAACAAGGCCGATTCATTGATCACCGGATCACGCTTGAGATCGACCAGGGCCTTCTTTGCGGTGTTCACGGCGATGCGGTAGAGCCAGGTGTAGAACGCGCTCTCGCCCCGAAACTGCGGCAGCGCACGGTAGGCACGGATGAAGGTCTCCTGCGCGATGTCCTGCACCAGTTCATGGTCGCGAACCATGCGCGAGACCAGGCGCTCGATGCGGCGCTGGTACTTGACCACCAGCATCTCGAAAGCCTTTTGATCGCCCGCAACAGCGCGCTCGACAAGCAGCACATCGGACACGTCGGCACTCACGGCACGACACCCTGGCCGCCCGGGCCGCGTCCGAAACGCAATGCCAACTGCAGGCCGTGCCATTGGGCACCCGCTTCACGGCGGCTGACCATGGCCCACCGCCCCGGCCGCGCCCGCAACACCACCAGCGGGCCAAGGTCAATCGCCAGGCACAGGCGATCAATGGGCTGCGCCTGCACATCGCCGCGCGATCGCAAGCACCAGGCCTGGCCATCCCATTCCAGTCGGCCCTGCATCGGGCGGGCCAGCCAGGCCCCGGCGGCAGCGCCCGACATGGCGCCCAGCAGCCCACCGAACCCTTCGAACCCTGGCCAGGCGTGCGATTGGATCCACAGACCCACGGCCCCGCCCGCCAGCATCCAGACACCGGCACACCAGGCGCGCTCACGCGCACCCGAGCCCAGTTGCAAGCTCAGCGGAGGCGGCCCGGTCATGTCGCCACTCGGGCGTTCAGGCCATGGGCCGCGGCGGGTGCTCAGACCCGACGGAACACCAGCGTGCCGTTGGTGCCACCAAAGCCGAAGTTGTTCTTCACCGCCACATTGATGGGCATCTGCCGCGCGGTGTTGGCGCAGTAGTCCAGGTCGCACTCCGGATCCTGGTTGAAGATGTTGATGGTGGGCGGCGAGACCTGGTGGTGCACGGCCAAGGCGGTGAAGATCGACTCGATGCCGCCTGCGCCACCCAGCAGGTGCCCGGTCATCGACTTGGTGGAGTTGACCACCAGCTTGCGCGCGTGGTCGCCAAACGCGAGCTTGATCGCGTTGGTCTCGTTCAAGTCACCCAGGGGCGTGGACGTGCCGTGGGCATTGAGGTACTGCACATCGGCCGCGTTCACGCCGGCATTGCGCAGGGCCGCCACCATCGATCGCTTGGGGCCGTCCACATTGGGTGCGGTCATGTGGTACGCGTCCGCGCCCATGCCGAAGCCGATCAATTCGGCGTAGATCTTGGCGCCGCGCCGCTTGGCGTGCTCGTACTCCTCGAGCACCATCACGCCCGAGCCCTCGCCCAGCACGAAGCCATCGCGGTCCTTGTCCCAGGGGCGGGACGCGGTCTTCGGGTCGTCATTGCGCGTGGACAGGGCGCGTGCGGCCGCGAAGCCGCCCATGCCCAAGGGCGACACCGTGGCCTCGGAGCCGCCAGCCACCATCACGTCCACATCGCCATACTCGATCATGCGGCCGGCCTGGCCGATGCAGTGCAGGCCGGTGGTGCAGGCTGTGACGATCGCCATGTTCGGGCCGGTGAAGCCGTACTGGATGGAGACATGCCCCGAGATCATGTTGATGATCGAGGCCGGCACGAAGAACGGCGAGATGCGCCGTGCGCCGCGCGCGGCGTACTCGATCTGCGTCTGCTCGATCAACGGCAGGCCGCCGATGCCCGAGCCGATCATGCAGCCGATGCGCTCGGCCTGGGCCTCGCTCAAGGCATCGCCCGAGGGCAGGCCTGAATCGACCACCGCCTGCATGGCCGCCGCCATCCCGTAGTGGATGAAGGTGTCCATGTGGCGGGCCTCCTTGCCGGGGATGTAATCCTCGATATTGAAGCCCTTGACCTCACCGGCAAACCTGCAGGACATGGCCGAGGCATCGAAACGGGTGACGTTGTCGATGCCGGACCGGCCGGCCAGCAGATTGGACCA
>Ga0268298_10003442_pt1 | contig 16185 bp, 10 predicted proteins | sample WWTPWeurt_MetaG_FD_194462 | JGI IMG/M metagenome (GOLD analysis project Ga0268298, IMG submission 194462) | Activated sludge microbial communities from WWTP in Nijmegen, Gelderland, Netherland - WWTP Weurt | ecosystem: Engineered > WWTP > Aerobic digester > Activated sludge | place... | reverse complement strand
CTCGTCACGGTAAGTTTTAGCAAGTATAGATGCTGCTGCAATTGAAAGGTATTTACCATCGCCTTTCACGATGCATTTATGTGCTATTTTTTTGTATGGCTTAAATCGATTTCCATCAATCAACAATAGTTCTGGTTGAATTTGCAATTGATCAATCGCTCGATGCATCGCTAAAAAGGATGCATTTAAAATATTTATTGCGTCAATTTCCTTTGCCGAAACTATTCCTACTGCGAATGCTAATGCGTTTTTTTCAATAAGCGGTCGAAATGCTTCACGGTCTTTTTCACTCAATTTTTTTGAATCATTCAGCGCTTTCAATTCAACAGAAATTTTTTTAGGAAGAACAACTGAAGCAGCAACCACAGGCCCTGCCAAGCAGCCTCTTCCGGCTTCATCACAACCGGCTTCAATTCCTGTTTTTGAAAAATATTTTTCTAACATTCTATTCGCGCAATGCTAATTCAATCGAATTCCAAAGCTTAGTTGCTGTTTTATCCCAGCTAAAGGCCAATTTGCGCATATTTCCTTTTGCTATCAAAGTTTCCCTTAAAGAAGGATTATTGTTCAGTTGATGCAAAGCTTCACTTATTTGATCTATCGAAAACGGATCAACTAATAATGCAGCGTCTCCGGCAATTTCAGGCATCGAAGTTAAATTCGAAGTAATAACTGGAACTCCACTATTCATTGCTTCAATCAACGGTATTCCGAATCCTTCAAAATAAGGAACATACACCAAAGCTAATGCTGAACCCAATACATCTTTTAGTTTTTCAGGACTTAACCTTCCTGTAAAAAGAACTTCGTCTTTAAATTTCATAGCCGAATAAGCAGCTTCTAAATCCTTTCGCCAGTACATTTTGTTCCCAACAATAACCAGTTTTGTTGTATTGGGATTATTGATTTTAAATGCATCAAAAGCTTTAAATAAATTCACTAAATTTTTTCGCGGATGCATTGCACCAACAAAAAGAAAATACGGATTACCATTCGTTAACTCATTTTTAACTGAAATTTTTATAGCTTCGTTAACAGGCTGATACAGCAGGTTTGACCCATTGTAAACAACGTCTATTTTATCCGATGGGATGGCGTAATTTTTACAAATATCTTGCTTTGAGTATTCTGAAACAGTTGCAATACGAACAGCTTTTTTTGCGAAGCGTGGAAAAAAATAATTGTAATATTTCTCCACCAGCAAGGGCATATCTTTTTTATAATAAATAAAATTTAAGTCGTGTATTACCGTAAGGCATTTCGTTTTCGTTCGCAAAGGAATCATCCCATCCGGCGATAAAAACAAATCTGGTTGATGTTTTTTTAGTAGTCTGGTTACACTTATTTCAAACCAACAAATCCATAAAAGCGGGTGTCGGGTAGGAGGGAACAATACTACCGGAGTTATATTCGGAGCAAAAACAAAATCAGTGTGATAAGGTCGATCAAAAATGAATATAAATTCATGCTCAGGATGATTGGTTACAATACGCTTCAGCGATTCATATCCAAACCAACCCATACCTTCCATTTTATTTTTTAGGAAGAGTCTGGTATTTACTGCAATTTTCAAATTCCTTATTTTCTCTTGCAAAAATAAGGGTAACAACCAAGTGCATTCGAGAATTGCTAGTAATTACTTAACAAGCCATTGTTAGTTTAAAATAGTGTTCACAAAACACATCCTTTGACTTTTACTTCGAAGCAAACTTGATGAAATCATTTTATTGATAATTGCTGTCTTAAATTTAAAATCATTAAGCTAAATTAATGTTGTATTCATGCCTCTTTCAATTCGCATATCTGTAAAAAAACCTCCCAATTACTTGAGAGGTTTTTTTGTTATACCTTTTTTATTTTTTGATTTGATACCGGCGGAACAGGAGGTGTTGCTGGCAATTCAACACTATCCTCCCAATCCTCTTCATCTGTATCAATTCGAATATCTACACCATTTTTATTTATGCGAATTCTTTTACGTCCATTATCTCTGCGCTCATTTGCTTCATCCAATCCTTCGCAATCCACACATTGCAATCCTTCTTTAGTCATCAGCCATCTGCGCATAAGCATGTCGCCGTCCCAAGTATCACTAACATTATCAATATCATAGATTATATTCTTGGTATTTTTATTGAGATAAATGATTTTTCCAACCGGTACTTTTAAAGTTATTTTTACCGATTGAGCTCTCCATTTATCTTCCTTTAGTATATCAAAATAAGGACTAAAATCTAGTATTGAATCGTGCTGCGTAAAACTGTAATTAATGCTTCTGGCGCGTATAGTTGCATCCTTATTAGTTGAACCCTGTGCCGATTTTATAACAACTAATTGAAAACTGTCGGTTTCGCTTTTTTCAACATCAACAATTGGAAATCCAAAACTAATTCCACCCTTGTTTATTTTAACCAAATTCCAATTATCAATTTTAACCCTTGAATGATATCCATACTTTTCTTCAAAGTTGTACTTGGTATCTTTAATAGCATTTAAATACAGAACTTGAGATGTCGGAGTTGAAAGCACATAGTTTTCTTTATAATTCGCCTCTTGCTTAAAATCATCACCTATTTGAATTCCAACAAAAATCAATAACAATAATCCTACTACCCAAAGCGAAAAAGCACTAATTCTAACCACTCTATTTCGGTTACGAATATTGAAGAGTATTTTAATGCAACTGTAAATCAACATTATCAATGGAATTCCAACAAAAAGTAACAAGCCAAAAGTTGCAGCATCAACCAATGTTGGACTTCCTAAAAAAGCAATTAAAAAGTCGTTAATTGAATAAGCTATTGGCGAATCGTGTACGTGGTTGTGTATTAAATTAGAAAAGCCCATCAGTGAACTTACTAGCATGGCCAGAAAAACTACACCCATGATTAGAAAAATCACTGAAAAGAATTTCAAAGCAAACTTAAAGACTGAACCGAAAATCATTCCCAAAAAGCTAATCACTTTATCGGTAGCACTGCTTACACGCGCTCTATTTTCGGTTGAGTTTGCTTTGCTTCCAAGATTACTCATACGGTTTTTAACGTCATTCAGCTCTTCTTCAACACTTCGCTTTATGTTATCCACATTTATAGGTTCACCGCGCATTTCCAACTTTTCAGCTGTGGTTTGTGCCTTTGGTATAATTATCCAAAGTAAAATGTACAACAAAAATCCACTGCCAAAAACGAAAAACAATATTGCAAATGCTCCTCTTAAGTAAAGCGGATCTATGTCGAAATGATTTGCAATTCCGGAACATACACCACCTAAAACTTTATCGTCCGGGTCACGAAATACGCGTCTACGTTTGTAACCTGAATTATAAGTCGCATAAGCTTCACTAGTTGGTTGATTCGAAGCTGAATTGGTTTCGCCTTCAGTTGCATATTCTTCGGGTTTACCCATTTTAGCAATAACTTCATCCACATCATTCAAAATAACAACTTGCTTAATCGTATTTACCTTTTCCTGTAATAACTCGGCAATACGCGCTTCAATATCGTTCATTATTTCATCACGTCCATCCGAATCTTTGAAGTAACCTTTTATGGTATTTAGGTATTTACTTAACTTATCGTAAGCATCTTCCTCAATGTGGAAAATTATTCCGTTTATGTTTATAATAACTGTTTTGTTCATTGTTTTGGTTTTTGTGTGGTTAAATTAACTGACTTTACGAGCTCCTCCCAGGTTACTTCTAGTTCTTTTAAGAACTGTTCACCTAACTCTGTTAGTTTGTAGTATTTTCGGGGAGGTCCTGAGGTCGACTCTTCCCATCTGTATCCTAATAGCCCAATATTTTTAAGCCGGGTTAACAGCGGATATAGCGTACCTTCCACTACAATGAGTTTTGCTTCTTTCATGCGCTCAATAATTTCTGAAGGATATTTGTCTCCATCGCTGAGTATTGAAAGTATACAAAACTCCAGTACGCCTTTTCGCATTTGCGCTTTGGTGTTTTCTATATTCATAGTTTTGTTTTTATAATAGTTTAAAATGTATGTTCACTCTGTATTGAGCCGTTTCTTTTAACTTGATGCTGCTTAATTTGGCTCCTTCAAGTTGCTCAACAATGTAATTGTTCAATTCAGTGTTTGAACTTGTGGTATTTACTTCTTGAATTGTTCCACTCGTATCAACTTTAAAAAGTACATTCACGCTTTCACTTGAGATGGATTGTTTTTTAAGAAAATCAGGAAACTCTAACTGATTGTCAAGTTGTTTTCTAATTTCAAGAGTTTCTCTTTCTTTTTGAAATTTTTCGGCTTCACCATTTTTAGCTTTCGAAGGAATTTGAAATGCCATGAATACTAAAATTAAAAACGAAATTTTTCGACTTCCTTTTAGGACATTAGTTTTATTCAGCATGCTGAATAAAGTTGAATTGATTTTGATTGTTTTCATTTTATTTAAGTTTATTTTTTAATACTGTATGTTTAACCTTGAATTTGACGATGCAAAGATATGTGCAAATAACTGTACTATGCAACACATAGTACTAAATAAATGCAATATATTTTGTAATAAATTGATAATCAGTAAATAAAAATTTACGATTCGTTTGAGCTAAATTAAAATTAGGCTTGTTTTTTTGAATTTTTGATTTTTGAGAATAGAATTTTTAGCTCAATACTTCATTCGAATTACCTTTTTAGGAAGCAAATTTTAATCGAGAAGCGTAAATTTTAAACTTTGTGTTTTGAAATTTGTTGTATCTCACTATGGTGTAAAAACTTTTGATTTAGGACTGTTTTAGTAGAAAGATGAGTTAGTGTATATCTTAATTTAGCACAATTACTTAATCTCAATTACTACCTACTTATATCGCTTTTTTGCTTGCTTGTAAACTTTTTACTACTTTATTTTTGATTTTTTTTTAACTTTACCTGATTTATAATCAGTCACTTCTATAACGAATGCGTAGTAACGTAAAGCTGGGATTAGTAAGTTTGTTTAGTTTAATTGTTGCGATAATCTGCATTTCAATTAGTAATTCTGAACATAATACTAGTGCAGCAAAGAAGCAAATCAAAGAAAACGAAAATGCCCATTTTTCATTGAAAGACCGAATGGATCTTGCAATGAAACAAGAATTTGAATTAACCAAAGATCCCGCAACTAACACAGTTCCACGAGAACGCTTACTGCTAGCGCACAAGTATATTAATGACTTACAAAGCCAAGCATCAAGTAGCAAAATTGCAGGTGCAATACCGGGTGTTAACTGGCAAGAAAGAGGCCCGAATAATTGTGGTGGAAGAACACGCACAATTATGGTCGATCCCAACGATCCTACCAAGAAAACAGTTTGGTCAGCAGGTGTAGCCGGTGGCTTGTGGAAAACATCCGATATTAACCTTTCTTCACCAATATGGGTTTCACAAAACGATTTTTTTTCAAGTCTCGCAATTACCAGTATATGCTATGCACCCAACAATACACAGGTTTTTTATTTTGGAACAGGAGAAGGGTATTTTAATGCAGATTTTCAGCGTGGTAATGGTATTTGGAAATCAACAGATGGCGGTAGTACCTGGAATCAACTAGCTTCAACAAATGCAAACGCTAACTTTTATTACGTTAACCGAATGGTGGTGCATTCAAGCGGAGATATTTATGTTGCTACTAACAGTGGAATTTTTCGCTCTCAAAATGGGGGCACTACATGGACTAGTGTATTAAGCACTGTTAGTGGTTCAGTGACAAATAATTTTAGTGATGTGGAAGTTGGTGCCGATGACCAAATTTGGGCATCCACACGTACATCCGGAGCTGTTTATAAATCGAGTTCAGGTAATTCGGGAACTTGGGTGAAACTAAATACAGGAACCAATGGTTTTCCTGCAACAGGAGCTACTCGTATCGATATTGCCTTGGCCCCTTCAAATGCGAATGTTTGCTATGCCTTTGTTGCTCAATCGGGTGTGAATTTTTATAAAACCAGCGATGGTGGTGCTAATTGGACTTTGCTCACTAAGCCTGTTGATGCTGATGCCGGTATTGGGAACGATATAACACGAACTCAATTTTGGTACGACATGAGCATAGCAGTTGACCCCACTAATGATGCCGTTGTTTTTGTGGGTGGTGTTGATTTGTTTAAATCAACAAATAGTGGTTCAACATGGCAACAAATTAGTCATTGGTACGGTGGCTTTGGCTTTCAAGATGTGCACGCCGATCAGCACATCGCTATCTTTGAACCTGGAAATTCGAATGTTATTTACTTTGGAAATGATGGAGGAATCTGGCAAAGTAAGAATGCTACTGCGCTAATTCCAACAATAACGTCAAAGCACGATAATTATAATGTTACTCAATTTTATCATTGTGCAATACATCCTACTGCTTATACCAATTATTTTTTGGCCGGAGCTCAGGATAATGGTTCTCATCAATTTACTCAAGGTGGTATTGGACCAACAAGTGAAGTGAGTGGTGGTGATGGTTGTTTTGTTCACATCGATCAAAATGAACCACAGTATCAATTTACAAGCTATGTATATAGTAATTATTACCGTTCAACCGATGGGGGAGCAAGTTTTACCACACTAACAAGTAATAATTCCGGTTCCTTTGTAAATCCAAGTGATTACGACAATACTTCCAATAATTTTTACGCTTCATACAGTGCAGGATCCTATTCAAGAGTGTTAAATGCACCTGTTTTATCTACACTTTCGTCGGTTGCAATCGCTTCCTTTAATTCAGGAAACGTTACCACACTCACCTGTTCACAAAATACTGCCGACCGAGTATTTTTTGGAATTAATAATGGAAGAATTGTGCGGGTAGATAATGCAAATACTGCTACACCAACTGAAACATATATCAATAGTGGTGCAGGTATGCCTGCATCAAGTGTTTCAGGAATTGCGGTCGAAAACGGGAACGACAATCATTTGTTAGTTACTTATTCAAGCTATGGCGTAAACAGTGTGTGGGAAACTACTAATGGTGGTACTAATTGGACCAGTGTTGAAGGCAATATTCCGGATATGCCTGTGCGTTGTGCTTTATTTAATCCGAACAATAATCAACAGGCTTTAATAGGAACCGAATTAGGTGTTTGGTCAACAGATTTGTTAAACGGAGGAGCAACCAATTGGGCTCCTTCAAATAGCGGATTAGCCAATACACGCGTAACGCAATTACAAATTCGTACTTCCGATAAATTGGTGATTGCTTCAACGCATGGTCGTGGATTATTTAGTTCAGATGTTTTTGCCGATCCCAATCCTGATTTTGTAGCTGATAAAATAATTGCCTACATCAATAAACCAATCAATTTTACAGATGCATCCTACAAATCTACATCCTGGAATTGGAGCTTTGGCGATGGAGGTAATTCAGCATCAAAAAATACAGTACATACCTATAGCAGCCCAGGTATTTATACTGTTTCATTACAAATAAATGGAGCTTTAACCGCAACTAAGACTGCATATATACAAGTTTTACCGAACAAAGGAACTCCATACAATACAGCAGCAGGTGGTAATTTTGAAGTGAGTGCTGTAGATTTTGGTTCTGAAACAATTTCAGGTACTGCATTTCAAAGAGGAAGTTCTGCGATTGCTGCTAAATCAGGTACAAATAGTGGATCGAATGCTTGGGTTACCGGTATCAGTGCAAGCAGCTATGCTTCTAACACTAACTCAAGTTTATATACCCCTAATTATAATTTGAGTGCAGCCGGTAGTTATACACTATCATTTTATAAAAAAAATGCATTTGAAAGTGGTTGGGATGGTTTTAGAGTAGAGTATTCATTAGATAAAGGTGATAATTGGTCAATTTTAGGAGCTGTTTCAGCCGGATGGTATGATTTTGCAAATACTACTCAAACTACATCCTTTCCTATTAATGAGCCTTATTTTAACTCAACTTCAGCAAGTTTCGCACTTAAATCCATCGATATTTCCTTCTTAGCCGGCAATCCTAATGTAGCTTTTCGATTTGTGTTTAAGTCAGATGGCTCAGTGAATTCTGCTGGAGTGGCGATTGACGATTTCCAAATAAGCGGTACCTCCAACGACCCTTTACCTGTTCAGTATCTAAATTTTAGTGGAATTGCTGCAGAAGCATCTAATTTATTATCATGGTCAACTGCAAGCGAATCAAATAATGCGGGTTTTGAAATAGAACGTAGTGTATCAGGATTTGACTGGGAAAAAATAGCCTTTGTAAAAGGTGCTGGCAATAGTTCAGAAACAAAAAGGTACAATTTTTCAGATATTCAACCAAATAGCAATACCTGCTATTACCGATTAAAACAAGTTGATTATAATGGGCAATATGCTTATTCAAAAACAATTCTAATAACACGAAACACAGAGCAAAATATATATCTTGAACAAGTTTTTCCAAATCCAACAAATGGAATCTTAAACTTGCATTTTAATAAGTATACCGAAAAGGATATTGCACTTATAGTTTATGATATGCACGGAAAAGCTTTAATTCAAAAGGTTTTAGTAGCTGGGCAATTAAATTTCATCATCGATTTAACATCCGACCAGTTGGCAAAAGGAACCTATCTATTACACTTGAATTCGCCAAATTATTCATATTCGCAACGAATAATTAAAAGCTAAAAACTCAACTTATTTTAGCTTTATAAAGTTAGAATAATACATTCGAGAAATTTAAAAAAAGTACTGTAAATATTTCCGAAAGCCTTGTAAATAAAGAGTTATAAGTAGATTTGAAATGAGCTGTAATTTTAATTCGCACATTAAGTCTGCTGAAGGTTTAATAATTAATGGTCAAGCAAAACTAATCCGAGAACCCAAAACTTTTTCTGCTTTAATAAAAAAGCAACTTGTAGAATCGTAAATTTATTTTTCGATAAATTCACCTTCCCACTTTGCAATTACCACTGAGGCCAAGCAATTGCCAATAACGTTTACTGAAGTACGTGCCATATCCATTAATGCATCAATTCCCAAAATAATAAAGATGGGTTCAGTGGGTAAATTAAAGGATGCTGCAGTTCCCAATAAAATTACAAGCGAAGCTCTGGGCACGCCCGCAACTCCTTTGCTGGTTATCATTAATGTAAATACCATAAACAATTGTTGCGAAAAGCTCATCTCGATGCCGGCAGCTTGCGCTACAAATACAGATGCAAGTGAAAGGTATAAAGTAGTTCCATCTAAATTGAAACTATAACCGGTTGGCATCACAAAGGCTACAATTTTGCGAGGTACTCCCAATCGTTCCATAGCTTCCATTGCACTTGGCAATGCGGCTTCTGAGCTGGTAGTAGCAAAAGCAATAGAAACAGGCTCGCCAATAGATTGGATGAATTTTTTTAAAGGGACTTTGAAAAACAACGAAATGGGTAATAATACAATTAGTAAAAATGCAAGCAAGGCTATATATAAGGTAGTTAGTAGTTGCAACAAATTTACCAACACACCAAAGCCCATTGTTCCTACCGTATAGGCTATTGCAGCTCCTACACCCAAAGGAGCCATATACATTATAACATGCGTAAATTTAAACATGATTTCGCTAAGGCTTTCAGCAAAATCAAGCATGGGTTTTCTTTTTTCATGGCTCAGCATTGCCATAGCTATTGCGAATAGAATGCTGAAAATAACTACTTGCAATACTTGTCCTTCGGCTATTGACTTGGCTATATTTTCAGGAAAAATATGCAGAAAAATATCCGATGCGCTTTGTTTCACAACTTCAATTTTATCGTTAGAAGTTGCTACTGCATTGTAATTAATACCCACACCTGCTTTACTAATGTTGATGGCTGCAAGTCCAATAAACAATGCCACAGTAGTTACTATTTCGAAGTAGATTAGGGATTTAATTCCCATGCGACCTACTTGTTTCAAATTTGAATGGCCGGCAATTCCAACAACCAAAGTTGCAAAGAGGAGGGGAGCAATAATGGTTTTAATAAGTTTTAAGAACGCGGTGCTAATCACTTTTAAGCCAACTGCAAATTCAGGAAAATCGAATCCAATTTCGGCTCCAACCAACATAGAAATAAAAATCCAAACTGTTAATGATTTTCTTTTGTATGCATATACACCCAATACAATTAAGAATATCCAGCGAGCAGTTAGTAAAAGCATACGTAAAGTGAAGGTTGATTAATATTAAACTAATTTATTTTTTAAATACACGATTATAAATGCGCTTCTTAAAATAGTAAAATCAATTTGAAACAAGCTAGGTTGCAGGTAGTCCTATTAAATCATAATCATCTTAAATAATCTGCGTTCCAAGAATTTTTTGCAAAACACAATTACTAAAAAAACGAATTAAAAAAACGATTTCTTTTTTCCGCCTCTTCCTCCAAGTCCTAATGCGCCTAATAAACCACGTGTTAACGCACCGGCTACTGTAACTCCAATACTACGGGTAACCGGACTAGCAATTATTTTTTCAAAGGTTGTTTTTTCAGTTTTGTTCGATTTAGGTGAAACTGATTTTTCCTTTTCAAGTGCTTCTTCATTCTCCTCAACAGCTTTTTTAATTTTAGCATTCAAAATTTCAAAGGCACTTTCACTATCAATTGTTTCACTGTATTTTTTTACAAGTTTAGAACTTCCAATCAATTCAATTATTTCTGACTCATTTAAGACATCCATTCGGGAAGTTGGTGGACAAAGTAAAGTTGCTACAAGCATTGTAGGATTTCCCTTTTCATTTAATGCGGTTATCGCAGCTTCTCCAATTCCTAAACTGGTAAGTAGTTCATCGGTTTTATAAAAATCAGTTATGGGGTAATTTTCGGCTGTAAGTTTTATCATTTTTCTATCAACAGCTGTAAAAGCACGCAATGCATGTTGTATTTTTAAACCAAGTTGACTTAATACCGCTGCCGGAATATCTGGAGGATTTTGAGTGCAGAAAAATATTCCAACCCCTTTTGAACGAATAAGTTTAACAATACTTTCAAGTTGATCCAACAATGCTTTACTGGCCTCTTTAAAAATAAGGTGAGCTTCATCAATAAATACAACAAGTTTGGGCTGGTCCTGATCGCCTTCTTCAGGAAAAGTCGCATAAATTTCTGCCAAAAGACTCAACATAAAGGTTGAAAAAAGTTTTGGTTTATCCTGTATATCATTTAGCCGCATGATGGAAATAACTCCTTTACCGTTTTCATCCATTCTGGTCAAATCATTTACATCGAAGGAGCGTTCTCCAAAAAATAATTCAGCACCTTGTTGTTCGAGTTCAACAATTTTACGCAAAATGGTTCCGGTGGTGGCTGTGCTTACAGCGCCATAAGCTTCGGTTATCTCAGCTTTTCCTTCATTGGTAATATAATTCAATAATTTTTTAAAGTCTTTTAAATCAACCAAAGGAAGTTGTTTATCGTCGGCATATTTAAAAATTAGCGCAACTACACCTCCTTGGGTATCATTTAATTCTAAAATTTTTGAGAACAATACCGGACCAAATTCTGAAACCGTAGCACGCAAACGCACTCCATTTTGTTGTGAAATGGTCATCAGTTCAACCGGGAATCCACTAGGCTGAAAACTCATTCCAATTTTTGCACAGCGTTCTTCAATTTTAGGATTACTGCTTCCGGCTTTTGCAATTCCACTTAAATCGCCTTTTATATCCATCATTAAAACGGAAATTCCATTTTTAGAAAGTCCTTCAGCCAGATTTTGAATTGTTTTAGTTTTACCGGTACCTGTAGCACCAGCTATTAAGCCATGTCGGTTGAGTGTTTTTAAGGGTATTTTAACGGTTTCTCCAACAATGCATTCTCCATTTAGCATTGCGGCTCCAACAACTATTGAAGCACCTTTAAAAGAATAATCGAGCGTGAGTTTTTCAATAAAATTTTGTTTCGTATCCATATTTTTAAGCTGGTTTGCAAATGTATAAATTGCACTTTAAAGCCAAGCTTTTAGTAGTTAATAAATTCACTATCGCTGAATTTTGAAATTACGTAAATATAGGTTAAGTTTGCCCCAATTAACTCTTTTTATAAAAAAACAAATATGAGAACTAATTTATTTGCTGCTATTTTATTGTTTGCCTTGCCAGTTACAACGCTTATGGCGCAACAAAGCAAAAAGGCTGCGGTAGCACAACCCAAGCAAGTAGTTTCTGATCACGAAAGAAATTATGCTGCTTATTTCGAGCAAAATAAGGATATGCTGGAAGGTTTTAATGAGGCCGAACTGGTGAAATCGCTTCGTGCAAAAAACATGAAAGAGCTGGCAATCAGTGAATTTGTTGCAGGGCAAAAAATTAAATATATTAAAAAGAAAATGGGGATAAACAATAGTGTTTCTGCTCCATTCGTAAATAAAACACTTTCTTCTTGTGATAATATTGGTTATAGTTATTTAGATTTTACTAACTGGTCAGGACGCTTAGGTGATGTATCAAATAGTACATGGGGAGCATGTTCAGATCCGATTGATACCTCGTTATGGAATTTGGGTTATTCTTTAGGTGTTCCCGGATGTACACCTCCAGGTACAACCTCAGGAATTGAAAGACATACTATAGTTTATGGTAGCGGATGTTTCGATCCTATTGCAATTGATCCTTCTAGCGGATTGCCAATGATTCCATACGATCCTCCTGGACCTGATACAGTTTGTGCAAGATTAGGAAATCAAGCTACCGGAGCTGAAACTGAACGATTAACATACCTTATTGAAGTAACACCAGCGAATTCTCAATTAATATATCAATATGCTGTAGTTTACGAAAATCCGGCAGCGCATGCATTTGACGAACAACCATTTTTCTTTGTAAGTGTTACTGATTCAAATGGTGTACTTGTAAATTCTCAATCAGGTAATACCTGTGGTCAATTTTGCTTTTTTGCGGATCCAAATGATACTTCATTCGTAAGTATTAATAATGGAGCCGTTCTTGCAAAGAGATGGACTTCAGTTGGTGTGGATTTATCGTCTTATGTTGGACAAACCGTAAAATTGGAATTTACAACAGGTGATTGTTCTTTATCAGGTCACTGGGGTTATGCTTATGTACACGCTACTTGCAGTAAACAACAAGCAAGTGTTTCTATTTGTCCGAATGATACAATAGGTTACCTCGTAGCTCCTCCGGGATATGCTACATATGAATGGTTAGACGGAAACGGGATATCATTAGTACCTCCTGTTTTAGACGATACTTTGAAACTTATTAATCCACAAATTGGTGCACATTATATAGCTTCTTTGGGTTCACTTTCTGCACTTGGTTGCGAAACTCAATTGGATGTATTTATATTAAACTATAGCTATGTGCCAGTGCAAACTACCGTATTAAACTTACTATGTAATGGGGTTACAACCGGTAATGCAACAGCCATTGTTGATTCTAGTATTTTACATGGTCCTTTTTCATACCAATGGTTCAATGCTCAGGGTGCAATTCCCAATGCCACCAACCCTGTTTATAATACGAATTTAGCTGGTACTTATTGGGTCAAGGTATTAAATGCAGGAGGTTGTGGAAATTTTTTACCGGATACTGCAGTAGTCTCATCAATACCTGATTATACCTTAAGTCCAAATCCATTGCAATTGAATTTATGTTTAGGTCAACAGGCTATTATTCATTTAAATCCCATTCTTACTCCAGGTACCACTATTACAACCAATTGGCAAGAATTTGCAACAAATAATTTAAATAGCACTACCGATACAGTTGTCACCTATACTGCTAACGCAATAGGTCCTGATACTGTGGTTTATATTTGTGTAAGCAATTACGGATGTATCAAAACCGATACACTTTTTGTTAATGTTTCAGGATCTTATATTGCTGATGGTACTGCAACAGGAGGAGATACCCTTTGTGTTGGTGATACTACCCAATTGGATATTAAATTTGCGCCGGCCTCACCTGAAAATTGTGGTTTATTACCTTCAAATATTAACTGTACTATGCCGGTTGTAATTTCTCAAGTAGGAAATGGAACAACAACTAATACTGCGAACATATTAGCTTCCGCATACCCTTCACCTTTTGGGAATTTCCGTTTAAATTCTAAACAACAATACCTTTATAGAGCGAGTGAGTTGCAAGCAGCAGGTATTAAAGGCGGATATATTAATTCACTTGCTTTTTATGTTAAAACACTTGCTCCAGTAACTACCTACAACAACTATACTGTGCGTATGCATTGTTCAACTTTAAGTGCCTTAACAACAGATTTTGATACTGCCTTAGCTGAAGTATATCATCCTAAACCTTTCCATGTTATTCAAGGTTGGAATAGTATTGATTTCGATCAATCATATGCATGGGATGGAGTTAGCAGTCTTGTTGTCGAAATTTGTATGGATGCAAATACTGGCGGTACTCAGCAAAACTGTGCTGTTGAAAATACTTCAACTAACTTCATATCTTCAACCACAATCAGTAATTTTGGTAACCCGGTTTGTAGTGTTTTAGGAGGAGCAACACCATCTCAAAAACGTCCAAATACACGTTTCTCTGTTTGCGGTATTAAAGCCGATACTTCTCGATTCAATTATTCGTGGACACCAACTATTGGTTTATCTGATCCAACAATTATAAATCCGGTTGCTAGCCCTAGTACCTCCACTTATTATATTGTAACAATTAACGATACCGTAAACGGTTGTTCAGATACAGCTGGTGTATATGTATACATTCCTGCTAAAAATGTGTCATTTATTGCCGATACACTCGAAGGTGGAACACCATTGACTATCAACTTTACCAATACATCTAATACAAGTATCCAAAACTTCTTCTGGAATTATGGTGATACTTTCTTTGATATTGATACAGTTTACAGTAACCATTCACATACTTTTTATACTGCTGGCGAATACACTGTTTCGTTAATTGGAACCAATAGCAATGGCTGTACTGATACTGCAGTTATAGTAATTCGCGCATTAACTTCTGAATTAAAAGTTCCTAACGTATTTACACCAAACAGCGACGGTGTGAATGATGAGTTTATACTAGATGCACCTGGAATTGAAACCTTTAGTGGTATAATTTTCAACCGTTGGGGAAAGAAAGTGTTTGAATGGACTGATCCTACTCAAGGTTGGACCGGAAAAGATGCAAAAGACGGAGTATATTATTATGTAATTAAAGCAAAAGGTGTTGATGGACAGGAATTCAGTAATGAAGGACACGTTACTCTAACACGATAATCAAAGTATAATTTAAGCAATGAAAAAGGCTGTCTCACAAGGACAGCCTTTTTTGTTGGAAATAAATTTGTTCTAAACTTGAAGCTTTATATTCAGGGTTTCACTCTTCTAACAAATCATTTTACTAATTTCAAGATTACTGAATAGCCAAGGTTAAATGTTACTTTAAAAACTAAATAACCCTTTTATCTAAAGTATAGGAGGCTTTATTATTAGAAATAAATTTCGATGAAAAAGTTAGCTCTATCCAACATCTACTTATTAGTTGGAATGTAGTGAATCAGTGAATTATTTTACGCGTTTCATCCTAAATTTTTCACTTCTTGCTTTACCTTTGCTGGTGCCTGAAACTTCAGCAAAAAGAGAATCGACGCCAATTTTTTGATAAGAGATTAATTGAGGAAAATCGTGCGATGAATTCTCAAAAAGCAAACTTGAATCTGAACTACTTTTTAAGGCAAAACGAACAGGCAATCCTTTATTTTGATTTGCTACCGTAGGTATATAAAATAGGGTGTTATTTTCCGCTAGTAATTGAATTTGTTCAAAAACCACTGTGTCGGCTTTGTTCAACATATAACTTTTGCCTCTGAATTCACTTTCACTTTGCATCATCCAAGCCTCAAAAATACTTCCATGTTTAGTTTTGCTTTCCCATGTCCCAATTAACCAATTTGATTTTTGCAATTGATTCGTTTTTTGAGCACTGCAATTTAAAACTCCCAAAAGTGAAGCACAAGCAATAGTAAGTTTTAGATTAGATTTCATGCGGTTATGTGAATTAGATTTAGGTTAAATAGTTTGATATAAAATTCATTAAACACATTTCATTGAATTTAAACAATGACGCGATATGTATGCAATTACCTAAAGAAGTAACATTTAAAATGCACTACTTGGTAGGTTTACTAATCGTGCTTCAATTGAAAGTGAATTTTCTAATTTATCGTGTTTGCAATTTTTAAACATTTCCAATTTTTGCATCAAAGTCCATATAGGACGAGTCATTACGCCCGCATCATTGGTGCAT
>Ga0268298_10003441_pt1 | contig 16193 bp, 21 predicted proteins | sample WWTPWeurt_MetaG_FD_194462 | JGI IMG/M metagenome (GOLD analysis project Ga0268298, IMG submission 194462) | Activated sludge microbial communities from WWTP in Nijmegen, Gelderland, Netherland - WWTP Weurt | ecosystem: Engineered > WWTP > Aerobic digester > Activated sludge | place... | reverse complement strand
CTCGTCTTCCCGGGCGGTGGCTATATGGTCGCGGTGACCTTCAGCCGCGTGGTCGACCACCCCGAGCTCATGCGCATCAGCTCGACCAACTGGCGCTGCGAGGATGAACCGAACGGTATCTTCAAGGTCGAGGACGCTCGCCGGTTCTGGACTCAACTCAAGCGCGCTGGGTTCGAGGTGCAGCAATGAATTACAAGCGCTACATCTACGGGCGAGGCCACTGGACGGGCATGCTCAACCCTAACGGCTGGGCATCCTTTTATCACGAAGCTGATCGCACCGTGTATAACGTCAGCATGGCCGCCGTCGCCGCCTCACAAGAAGCGGCCGAGGACTACGTGAGACGCAAGACCGAGTCGCTCGCTCGCGGAGAGCCCTCCAACAAGTACCTGGAGATCAAGCAGGTTTAGGTTGAGGACGGCTTAGGATATACTTCACTCCTACGGAGGGGACTATGCAGAACATCGAGGAACGCATTCGCAAGCTGCTGGCGCTCGCCGGCAACAACCCGAACCCGGCCGAGGCTGCCGCTGCTGCGGCGAAGGCCGCTGAGCTCGCCTTAGAGTACGGACTCGAGCTCGACAAGATCGCCGCCTCGAAGGGCGACAAGCTGCCCATCGGCTACAAGCCCATCCACGAGCCCGTAGCCGAGCGCTTCGACTGGCTCAACATGGTCGGGAAGGCCATCGCCGAGGCCAACGGATGCCGCTTCGTCTGGTTCAAGGTGCATGACGGCTGGGTCGGCTGCGCTATCGGCCGCGAGCAGGGTGTCGACGCCGCACGCATCATGATGGCGTACCTGCTCGAGTCCCTCAAGCGCACGCAGCGCACCTACATCGCTTCGCTCAGGCTGCCGACGCCTGCTGCTCGGGCTGATCGCCGCTACGCCTACCGCATCGGCTACGTGATGGAGGTGAGCAAGCGGGTCGAGGCCTGGGCCGACAGCCTCAAGAACACCAAGGGCGCTCTCGTCGTCTACCAGGTCGGGCAGCTGGCTGAGATCGACCAGTACATGAGCGAGAAGATGCAGATCGGCGAGAGCAAGGCCAAGGGGGGCAGGCTGGTCGACGGCGACGCCTACCGCGCCGGCCAGCGCGACGGAAGCGAGGTCTCGGTCAATCGCCAGATGGAGGCGACTAAGGAGGCTGAGCAGCGGAGGATCGCATGATCTTCATCAGCAGCAAGAAGGTTGAGTTCGACGCCAAGCGCTACTTGCTGAAGGCGTACGAGGCCGGACGAGCGTCAACTCGGGCAGTCGCCGACGACCCGACGCTCTCGACGCAAGAGAAGCTCATGCGCATCTCCGAGAACAACCCAGACCTGCGCGCCATCGTGACGAGCAAGCTGCCCGAGCACAAGAAGATCAAGCTCATCAAGGAGCTGCTGCGTAAGACCAAGCGAGAGCGCAAGGAGAAGCAAGGCGACTACGCCTCGCTGCTCGAGCGCGGTGCGGAGATCGAGACCAAGATGAAGGGGCTCAACGCCGCCTTCGACACGTTGTCTCGACCGTTCCGTGTCGAGCATCCACAGTCGTCGAGACTGCACGAGCTGTTCGACCGCAAGCTGCTCTTCATCGTCGACGAGGTGAGCGACGACAAAGAGGGCATCCGCGATTTCCTCGTTCAGATGAAGGAAGGCGACCCTCAGCCGCTTGTAGTTCAGCACGACTGGGCTCAGGCGTTCTCCGGCGCGCACGACTACGAGGGAGCTGAGTTCCGGCTGCCCTACCCGATGACCGCCTTCGAGTTCCAGACGCACGGAGACCGCTTCATCGTCGTCGCCCGCGAGGATGCCGCTCATCGTCCTGTGGGCATGATCTTCTACCGCTATGACGACACCTGGATGAACATCACTTCGGTGGTGGAGCTCGATCGGCCGGTCACGGCAAGCGCTGAGCTGACGAAGGCAGCCGAGGCGTTGAACGCCCTGCTTCTGCAAGTCAAGGCGGTCTGCGTGGCGCTCGACGCCGAAGTAGTAGAAACGGAGGTCGTACGCGCTTCGCCAGCGCTGAATAGAGCGCGCCAGAAGCGGGGGAAGGTCCCCCTGCCGGATTTCCGCGTGGTCGATCTCTCCAAGCGCTACCGCACGGCTGGCGCACGCATGACCCCAGCCGAAGCGTCTGGTGTCCGCAAGCGGCTGCACTTCCGGCGTGGCCACTGGCGTCACTACGCGACGCATCGCACGTGGATCAAGTGGATGCTCGTCGGCAATCCGGACCTCGGCTTCATTGACAAGGAGTACCGAGCGTGACAAGAACATTGAGCACCGGTAGCCAGCCGATTTAGGTTATATTGCTTGGTAGGGAGGGCACGATGGCTGACACACTCGCCGACCTGATCGAGCGGCTGGAGAGGGCGACGGAAGGGTCGCTTGATCTCGACGCCGCCTGCCTCCGCTCCCGCGCCTCCGTCGATGGAGGCCAGCGGTGAGCGGTGAGCATACGCCTGGGCCTTGGCACCTCTGTCATCACTTAAAGAGCGCCGAGAAAGATAAGTCATGCTCATGCGGCTATCGCGGCGGCATCTGGGGCAGCGATGAGGGGCATATCGTCTGCGAAATAGGCAGCTACGCGGTGCCGGGCGAGGAAGCCTTGTCGCCGCCACGCTACGACCGGCCGACAGAGCTGGCCAACGCCCGCCTGATAGCCGCCGCGCCCGATCTGTACGAGGCGCACGACGCAATCGACGGCCACTGCGCGATGCTGCTCAAGGCAATCGCAGCCGGCGACCCTGCGGCCGAATTGCGCCTTCGCGTGAAGGATATCCAGACGCTTTCCCGCGCCGCGCTGTCGAAGGCCGCAACGCCATGAGCGAATACCAACCGATCTACCTATGCACGCCGTGCCTGAAGACGTGGAAGCTTGCCCCACGCTGGTACGTGTCGATGGGCACTTGTGATCGATGCGGCAAGAAGACGCCCGTTACCAGTGTTGGGGCAGATCAGTTGCGCCCATTCAAGATCACGCGCGCGAGGCCAACGCCATGCTCGCGGCCCGCGGGAGGGCAGCATGACGGATCGGTTTGACGAGATGGCGCGGAAACTATGGTTTGCTGGCGATGTTGACGATGAAGACATAGCCACTGCCCTGCGCGCCCAGCACCGGGCCGGCCAGGAAGCGATGCGGGAGCGGGCGGCAAAAATTGGTGACGAAGAAGGCGCTGAATGGGACAGCGACAACTTGCAGACGTTCAAGAACTACGCAGCGCATACCGCGACGCGCATCCGCGCCCTCCCAATCGAGGACACGCCATGACGGACACGCAGCGGGTGACGGACGACAAGATCATTGATCGTGTCCTTCTGAAGCTGGCCGGCACGCCGATGGGCATGTCGCTAGAGGAATGGGGGGCGTTGTCGAACGATCTGACGGAAGTCGCTATATCGACGAGAGAGAAGGACGCCACCATCGCCGAGCTGCGCGCCGAGGTCGAGCGGCTGACGAGCGAAGTCGGGCGGCTGAAGGAAGCTAACGAGCATTGGCATATCCGCGTTCAACATTTGAAGCAATACGAGCCGAAGAAATGCGCTGCCACTATGGGGTTCGACCCGCCGCAGGACTGCGACGCCCCATTCTGTGGATGCGACCCGGCATGGACCAAAACAATTGAGATGCTGCAGGAATGCGGCTGGGTGGACAGCAAGACGCATCGAGGAGAGCCCACGCCATGACGGACCAGACCGACCGCCAGCGGGCCGAGGCGAAGGCGCGGGGGCTGACGAATGATTTTGGATTCGCTCACGACAAGCGATACCAGTTGGTAGTCAACACGCTCACCGAACTTATTCTCTCCGCCCGCCGCGAGGGCCGAATAGCCGGCCGCGAGGAGGCGGCGAAGAAAGCCGAAGCCTGTTACGCGACGCACGCTGAGTTTGCTCAAGCTCAGTACATCGCCGCCGCCATCCGCGCGCTCCCTGCACCGGAGGACGAGTAGCCATGACCCCCACACCCGAGGCGATCGAGGCGGCGCTGGATGGCAACCGTCCTCTGCCATTCGACAGAGACACAGCTGGTCGTTTAGTTCGAGAGGCGTGGATACGCTGGGCCGAAACGCAACCGAACCCCAAACCATCTTGGTTGGTTCCCTACGACGAATTAGCCGAGGCGGACAAGGAAGCTGACCGTCAGATTGGGGAAGCAATTGCACGTTGGACGTTGATCCACGATGCCGCCGCCCTCGCCGCAGCCGACGCGGCGATGGAAGCGGCTGGCTGGGTAAGGGTGCCGGTGGAGCCGACTGAGGCGATGCTTGCGAACACGGTAGACGAGAAAGGCACTATCCGCGTGCTTGATTTCACGACGCCAGAAGAACGCGGCAAGGCGTTTCTGATGCCACGCTACGTCTACCGCGCCATGATCGCCGCGCGCCCCACGGAGGAGGAGAAGGAAGGATGAGGGACTGGCTCTGTCACAGAATCAATATGTGTGCGCTACGGTTGCTTGGCGTGCCAACGCGACGGATGCGCGTGACGCAAATTCGGCCATGCGCTGGTGGGGGCTTGATCGTGCTGTTGGACCCGCAGCCATGACCGCCACTGTGTTCCTGCTGCCGGCCGCGTGGGGTGGCCCGACCTCGAGGCGTCGGCCCTGGCGCAGAGGAGTGAGGGAATGACAATGCAAGGTTGGTATTTCGCGGCACAGGACCGGCGACTCCGGTACGACGACGGCCGGCTGGTCGAGAAGGGCGTGACGCACGAGGTCGATTGCAAACCCGTGCTGTGTAAAGCCGGGTTGCACGCCAGCAAGCGGATTATAGATGCGCTGCCATACGCGCCGGGGCCGATCCTGTGCCGGGTCGAGCTGGGCGGCGTGATCGTTCACGGCGACGACAAGTCCTGCGCGACGAAGCGGACTTACATCGAAATCATCGACGCGACCGATCTGTTGCGCGCGTTCGCCCGGAAGTGCGCGCTCCAAGTGACCCACCTGTGGAACGCGCCGCGCGTGGTGCGCGACTTCCTCGAAACCGGCGATGAGTCGCTCCGGGACGCTGCCAGTGCCGCTGCCTGGGACGCTGCCAGGGCCGCTGCCAGTGCCGCTGCCAGGGACGCTGCCAGGGCCGCTGCCAGGGCCGCTGCCAGTGCAGCTGCCAGTGCCGCTGCCTGGGACGCTGCCTGGGCCGCTGCCAGTGCCGCTGCCAGGGCCGCTGCCAGTGCAGCTGCCAGTGCAGCTGCCAGTGCCGCTGCCAGGGCCGCTGCCAGGGCCGCTGCCAGGGCCGCTGCCAGTGCAGCTGCCAGGGCCGTTGCCAGGGCCGCTGCCAGTGCAGCTGCCAGGGCCGCTGCCAGGGCCGCTGCCTGGGACGCTGCCTGGGACGCTGCCTGGGACGCTCAAAACGCAACGCTGGAAGGAATGGCGCTTGAGGCGATGGGCGTGCTGTAGGAGGACAGAACGTGAGCAGACAGCAAAGCATGCCGTTGGAGCTTGGCGTCGTTACCGGTGGCGAGGGCAACGAACTGTACGACACCGCCGTGATCTATTTCACCGGCGAAGATGACGAGTCGCAGATTGAGGTGCAAGCACCTAATGCGCCGGAAATCGCCCGCAACATCATCAAGCTGTGGAATGACGCCCTCGTTGAGCATCGACTGAACAAACATAAAACTCAGGAGGCTCAATGATATATACTTGCTTTCCATCGGAGGTGGACCCGCCATGCTGGAGCTGAAGTTCAGGACGCCGTACCGTAGCACTCCTGTGCAACGGATGTTCAAGACCCGAATGCAGGCCGGCACATATCTATCCGAGTTCATGGATGATCTGCCGGCCTACGAGTTCCCGGACCCCTACACGGCCAAGCACATCAGGTCAGGGGTCATCATTACGACCGACTTCCCGATACAGGACGTACTCAAGGAAGCGGTCATCATCAACTTCCCGGACGACGGTCGAGAGGAGCCAAAGCACGAGCAGAGCATCGGCCCGCGCAAGTGCTTAGGCGAACTCTGCCGTGAGATGAAGGTTGAGCCGAGAGTAGCGCGCCAGAAGCTGCGTAAGGCCGCTCGACAGCGAGACAAGTTCCCGGAACTCAACAAGGATGCATCGAAGGGGGCAAGATGGGAATGGGACACTGCTACTCCAGTTTTCAAGGAGGTGGTGAGAGTGTTAGAGGCGATCGCGTGATGGAATATGAGTTCGACGACGAGGGGTACTGCATCTACTGCGGGCTGCACGAGGATGAGGCCGACACCGACGAGTGCGACGAGGAGGACACTGAATGCGAACTGTTCTTACACAGGATCTGATCATCAACCTGCCCCTGCCAGGCGACCCTGGCAACGGCACCATCAACAACCCATGGCAGTCGCTGCAGCGAGCCATCGACACCGTCTTCACAGAGTACGACCTGTGCGGGCGCCGAGTCACGTTTAAGCTGACCACAGGGCCACGCCCAGCGCCGGGCGAGAGCCTCGGCCTTCAGCACATGCGCTTCTACGCCGGCTTCAAGTTCTCGGGCCGCTTCGTCGGTCAGCGGGGGCTGGGCATGCATCTCAAGAACAGACCGGGCAAACCTGACTTCATCATCGGCGACGAAGGGCGCGTGTCGATCGTCGGCGACCCAGGGCACCTGCACGGCGCATTCATCCGCTCGCTGACGCCGACCTTCGGGCCGTGCGTGTCGATCAGCGAGGGAGCCTCCATCTACATAGATGGGGTGCTCTTCGACAACGGACCGTCGCAGCAGGATTGTGTCGACGTCTTCCACGGATCGACGCTCGGCCTCGGCAATGTGCACTTCGGCACGGCAGGCGACCCGAGCGAGTGCAATCACCTCAGCATCGGCTTCGGCTCGTGCGTCTTCCTCAACGGGCTCGTGCGCATCACCGGAGCGGCAGCGAGCTTCTGCAACGTGGCGTCTGGCTCGGCCCTCTACTGGAACAACAACCTCGACGCCGCCTACCCAATGGTCGTCGACATCCCCTCGCCGGTGGCGATGCCGCGAGGCTTCATCCTCGCTGACCAGGCCATCGCTTACCCGGGGGGCATTGCCTGGAACGGCTACTTCAACGGGCCGAAGGCCATGGTGGTGCGCTGCGGCGTCGTCGAGACCGCGGGCGCCGGCATTCCCGGCACGATGCCGCCCATCATTCAGAGCGGAGGCCAGTACCTGTGAGTGCCGATGTCGTTACGCTACACAAGCATAACTTCCGCGATGTCTCGGCAACTCTGCGTGAGATGGCCGATGGAGTCGAGCGCGGGGAGTACGGCCATGTCGCCGTGCTCGTCCTCGCTATGCATACTCTCGGGCCCGCCGGGGTGCAGCTTCGCACCTTCGGGATGGGGCCCGATTCCGAGGCGCATCACGCTGCAGCGCTGTTCAGCAAAGCAGCCGAGGTGACGAGAGACGCAGCACTAACCGTCATAAGGGGAGCAAATGATCAGGGCTAAAGTCATCTGCGACAGCATCTCGACCCCTGGGTACAGGCTGACCACCTTCGAGATCACCTGCCATCGCTTCATCCTGGCCGAGATCAACACGCACCGGGTGCTATCGCGCAACTACCGCAGCAGTCGCGCCGTGCCGAGCGAGAAGCTGATCGAGGAGGTCCGCACCAACCCGGCTATGCCCGTGTACTGGGGCAAGAACAAGCCGGGCATGCAAGCGAAGGAAGAGCTCAGCCCCGAGGAGCGTGACTACGCTAAGCGAGCCTGGCTCGATGCAGCTACCAGAGCCGTTGACTCCGCTGAGCTGCTAGCGGCGGGGGGACTCCACAAGCAGATCGCCAACCGAGTACTCGAGCCGTTCCTGTGGGTACATGGCGTCGTCACAGCGACGGAGTGGGCTAACTTCTTCGGGCTCCGGTTGCACAAGGACGCTCAGCCTGAGTTCCGCGTGCTGGCTGAGGCGATGTGGCGAGCGTACGGCGAGTCGAAGCCGCGTCCCATGGCAGTCGGCCAGTGGCACCTGCCGTACACTGATCAGTACGAGTTCCATATTGGTTTCGGCCATGACATCATCAAGCAGTCAGTTGCACGGTGCTGCCGTGTCTCCTACAAGCCGTTCGACTCCGACAAGCCGAGCACGCTTGCGGAAGACCTGGCACTCTACTACAAGCTCGTCGGCGCGCAGCCGATGCACGCCAGCCCGCTCGAGCACCAGGCGACGCCAGACTACTACGAGAACCACGGCACCTCGGTTCACTGGGCCCATGGGGAGCAGCACGGCAACTTCGATGGCTGGCGGCAGTACCGCAAGATGCTGCCGGGAGAGTCCCGCGCTCCGTTGCCCGAAGAGTACCGCAGTTTACCTAAATTCGAATAAGCGGTAGTATGCAAAAGCGCAAGGAGGGAGCACTCCTCGCTCGGCCCTGGCCACACCTCGTCCCCTCCGAGAGGCCGGGGCCGACCCTTGTTTACACCTCACCGGGGTGGAGATTAAATTCCCCCGCATGAAGAAGGACCGAAGGAAGAAGCTTGTTGCGGCTCCCAGCTACCCGGACGAGTGCAAGCCGGACCCGATCGCCCTTCTCGGCGGCGACGCTCGCAAGTACATCTTAGACCGATGCTCACCTCTCGACTTCCTGTGCGACATTGTCAACGGCGCGGCGGTTCGCGAGGTCTATGTCAACAACCAGCGTGTCGCCAAGCTACCGGCCAGCCTCAACGACCGGATGGTAGTAGCGCTTTCGCTGACGCACAAGATCGTACCGGACGTCAAGACCATCGAGGCGCGCATCACTGAGCCGGACACCAAGAAGGTTGACGTCAGCAAGCTGTCCAAGAAGGAACTAGAGACCCTTGAGCAGCTTATCTCTAAGTCAGCTAGCTGAGCGAGTCTCGCTGAAAGAGGTCGAGGCGGAGATCTGCCGCCGGGACTTCAAGCAGTTCATTCAGCGGTCCTGGAAAATCATCGAGCCAGGCAAGACGTTCGTTCCAGGGTGGCACCTCGACGCTATCGCCGAACATCTTCAGGCATGCGTAGAAGGCCAGATCAAACGGCTGATCATCAATATCCCGCCTCGGCATATGAAGTCTATCAGCGCGGCAGTAGACTTAGGGCCGTGGGCATGGACGCGAAACCCGTCGTTGCAGCTCTGCTACTTCTCGTATGCGATGAACCTGAGCTTGCGCGACTCCGTTCGCTCGCGTCGCCTGATACAGAGCAACTGGTACCAAGACCGTTACGGGTCGCTCTACGCGCTGACCGGAGACCAGAACGCCAAGCACAAGTACGAGAACGATTGCAGCGGATACCGCATGACATCGTCCATCGGCGGCATCGGCACGGGCGAAGGTGGCGACATCATCGTCTGCTTCCCCGCTGGAACACTCATTTCGACTGCACGTGGCCGGATACCCATCGAGCTGGTGAGATTGGGCGAGCTGGTATGGTCTTGCGGTGAAGATGGTCGAGTAGAATTAAAGCCGGTGACTCAGTGTTACACAAGCAAGGGGGGTGATATAGTTGAAGTAGAATTCACCAACGGGGTAATCCTGCGATGCACACCAAACCACCCGATTTGGACCGACGAGCGGGGATGGGTCCGCGCCGATGAATGCCAAGCTGGAGAGACTTGCCGTCAACTGCCTGACCTGTGGCAAGACCATTCACAAACTGGCGAGTCGTCTGCGAAAGCGAACCTTCTGCTCCCAGGCGTGTTTCAAGACAAGCGAGCAGAGGAAAAATACTCGCTTCTCCAAACCCTGCGTGGTCTGCGGAACCCCCTTCACGAAGAAGCCAAGCATGCTTCATCGTTATGCGACCTGTTCACCCAAATGCTCGAAGAAGCATCACGGTACCTGGCGCAGAGTTCCGCCTCAACCGGTATCCTGCCGCATTTGCGGCAAGCAGGAGCATCGGTCACCTTCGCATGCGAAGAGCTATCGAACGTGCTCACCTGCCTGCGCTCGAGCCTGGAACTCGCTACGCCTGACGGGGGACTTGAACGGTCGATGGATCGATGGTCGAGCTCGATGGAAAGAAGCGATCAGAGAACGGGATGGCTGCTGCGTCAACTGCAAGGCTACCTTTTCGAAGAACGATCGTCCGCTAGACGTGCATCATCTGAGGCCGGGCCGCAATCCTCGCTACTTGGTCACGCTTTGTCATCAGTGCCACAAGAAGCTACACAGCGCCTCAGGATTGCCAGTATCCGACGTAGTGGCCGAGTACATGAAGTCTATAACCTCGAAGTAGCGAACAACCACACCTACTTCGCTAACGACGTACTCGTTCACAACTGTGATGATCCGCACAATGTCCGCGAGGCCGAGAGCGACGTCGTCCGCCAAGGTGTGATCGACTGGTGGGACGATACGATGCAGACTCGACTCAACGACCCGAAGACCGGTGTCTTCATCGTCATCATGCAGCGCGTGCACTGGAGCGACCTCAGCGGACACATCCTCAAGGAAGCGGGCTACGACCATCTCGTGCTGCCGGCCGAGTACGAGCCGGACCATCCTCACAAGATCATCTCGAGCATCGGCTTTAAGGATCCACGCAAGAAGGAGGGCGAGCCTCTCTGGCCGGCTCGGTACGGCAAGGAGGAGCTGGCCAACCTGAAGATGACAGCCTACGCTCGAGCGGGCCAGCTGCAGCAGCGCCCGACGCCGCGAGGCGGTGCTATCCTGCTCGAGAAGTGGTGGCGCAAGTGGGACCTCGGCCGCCACAAGCTGCCGAAGTTCAAGTACATCAGTCAGTCCTACGACTGCGCCTTCAGCGAGAAGGACCGCGAGATGTCATCTCACAGCGCTCGCACGACTTGGGGTGTCTTCGAGATCGACGGCTCGCCGCAGCTCATGCTGCTCGACTACTGGCGCGAGCGAGTGCCGTACTACTCGCTGCGCAAAGAAGCGAAGAAGTCGTTCAAGGAGTTCAAGCCCGACGAGGTGGTGGTCGAGAAGAAGGCGTCGGGCATCAGCCTCATCCAAGACCTTCGCCTGGCTGGCCTTCCTGTGGTCGAGTACACGCCTGACCGCGACAAGGAAGCACGAGCACAGGCGGCGAGTATCCTCCTCGAGACCGGTAAGATATGGTACTTAGATTACACGTGGGCCAAGGACGTCATAGGATGGTGTGCTGCCTTCCCGGCGGGTGATGGGGAGGACATCGTAGACACCTGTACGCAGATCTGGCTCCGTTATCGCAACCGGTGGTTCGTCATTCCGCAGGACAGCGAGGACGACATAGAGGAAGCAGAGGATAATGCCCCAGCTCCACGAAAGCGCCGCTCCATCTACGGGTAAGCTTCTGCCGCTGCGCCGGACCTTCACGAAGAAGATGCATATCGCCCTCGACCGTCGCCGGTCGGCCCAGTCGCACTTGCTCAACCACCTTCGTACGCATGCTAATTCGGTTCGATCGCTGAACGAGATCATCGAGGCGGTCTACCCCGACAACGAGCCCGACTTCGCGGAAGACTGCATTCGCCTGTCCGTCTGTAAGTTGAGGCGTCTCGGCTTCAAGATCAAAACACACTGGGGCCGAGGCTATTCTCTGGTAGTCCACAAAGGAGGAGAAGACTATGCTGCATGAGAAGAACATCGCGATGATCGCTCATGAGGTCAATCGTGCCTATTGTGCCGTACTAGGCGACCGCACGCAGAAGCCGTGGGATGAGGCACCGGCCTGGCAGCGCGAGTCGGCGATGGCCGGCGTGATGAACATCAAGCACAACCCGACGACGACACCGGAGCAGTCGCACCAGTCATGGCTCGACCAGAAGAGCGCCGATGGGTGGAAGTACGGTCCGGTGAAGGACGAAGTCAAGCGAGAGCATCCGTGCTTCGTGCCGTACTCCGAGCTGCCGGAGGAACAGAGGATGAAGGACAAGCTCTTCACGGCCGTAGTGAAGACGCTGCTGGGAGTCTAGCCGATGATCACGCCCTCGTCTCGTCGCGTCAACCCGTATGCCGGCAACCCGTACCTCTACGGTGGCGGAGCGGAGCACAACTGGTTCATCGACGAGCGAGGGAACGTGATACCCGCCCCGAGCGCTCCGGCACCGCTGCCGCTCCCGAGCGGACCCGAGCAGGAAGTTGTTCCTAGTTTGTTCGAGGGCGACGGCGCGCGCGGCGGGGAGGCGTACGAGCGTGGAGGCCTCCCTACCCAGGATACATGGCCGGACATGACCGGACCCGCACTGGGCAACGTCCTAGCTGCCCTAGCGGCCGAGCGGCAGGGACAGTATTCCGACGATATGATGGCCGGCTACGGTCCGGTTGCCTCCCGCGGTCCTGACCCGCAGATGGGTCAATCCATGCAGAGCGAGCCTCCGGCGGGCTGGGGCGAAGTAGCCCAACCCGGCAGCTACAGCGACGACATGATGAGCAACGTCGCCTCGCTCGAGATCGACCCAATGATGGCAGCTAACATGGCAGCCGAGGAGCAAGCTCGAGGCTCTACACCTTCGTTTACGACGAGCACGCAGGAAGAACCGCCCGCTGCCCCTGGCGTGAGCGTGGGTCAGCAGGGACAGAACTTCAGCGTGTCAGGTCCTATCGGCATCGGCGGGCTCGTCGGCAGCATCGGCACGAACGCGGGCGGGTGGGGCGCTACCATCGGCGGTAACGCTCCTGGCTCGGCTGCGGCGCTCGCTGACTTCATCGCTGGCAACATGGGGCCTGGCAGCTCGAGCGGCATTAGTCCATCTGAGTTCGCTAACTCACCCGCCGGTCGCGCGGCCATGGATTTCATGGAAGGTCTGCTCAGCCGATCGCCAGACGAGTTCAACACCTTCGGCGAGCGAGCCACCGTCGGCGGCAACCGAGCGACTATCGCCGGCACGCTCGACCAGCTGCGTGGCTATGTCGACCCGTCGATCACGTTCGGTGCTCCTCCGGCCGACCCGTTGCTCGGCGCTCCGGCACCCGGAGCCTACAATCCGGAGGAACCGATGTATACGCCGGGGCAGACTATCGAGGCACCCCCAGCAGCCAGCTTCCTCGACTTGCTGGATCTCGAGAAGACTCCTGTGTTCGACCAGGAGACGCTGACACCGGCGGTCAACTCCGAGCCGCTGTTCTCGTTCTCCGAGCCGGAGGTCATCAGCACCGAGACTGGTGCATTAGCGTTGCCCGGTGTCGACGAGGATATGTTCGGGACGAGCACCGGCGACATGCTGCAGACCGGCAGCGGCGACGACCGCCCCGGCTTGAGCGCCGACAAGGCGCAGGAGATGTACAACGAGCCGAACCTTGCTGTCGGCGCTCCTGGCATGCTCGGCGGCACGCTCATCGGCGACCTGCAGACAGCGCTTGCTATCGCGGACCGCGCGAACGTAGGCCGTCAGGGAGGTCAGGGCCACTTCGAGACGCGAGCCGGCTATGACCCGCAGATTGGCGGCTACTTTGTCGGCGAGACGCAGGTGCATGACAAGGGAAACGAGGGACGCGCTGGCAACAACCCGGGCCAGGACCAGAACGGAGGCCAGGGCGCTGGCGGTACGGATGGCAGCACCGGCAGCAACAACGGCCAGGACGCTGCAACGTCGCCTGACCAGGACTCGACGGGCGGCACTGGCGCTGGCGGTACCGGAGCGAACAGCGGTGGCGCCGGTGGAGGCTGCTACCTGACGACGGCGGCAGTCGACCACATGGGCCTGCCCGACAACGGGCCGCACCTGCAGACCCTTCGCTGGTATCGCGACAAGGTGATGCGCCGCACTCCCGAAGGCCGACGCATGATCGCTGAGTACAACCGTGTCGCGCCGAAGGCCGTCAAGGCGCTGAACGGGCGCAGTGACTCGAAAGAGCTGTACCGAGCGATCTTCTCCGGCTACATCGACCCAGCGGCCGCTGCCATCTCGGCGGGCGAGTACGACAAGGCCGACAAGATCTACGGAACGATGGTGAAGAACGTAGCTGACATCACAGGAGTGAAGTAATGGCCACCGACGAGCTGGAAGAACCGCGTACCGAAGTTCTCCCGGACGGGGACATCGCTGTCGGCGAGCCCGAAGAGGAAGAAGAGCGGCGAGAGAGATCCGACCCGGACGACTTCTACGCCAACCTGATGAACGACTTCGACTCAAACGAGCTGCAGCTGCTCGGCTCGAAGGTGATCGAGGATTTCGACGCCGACGAGGAAAGTCGAGCGGAGTGGGTCGAGGCCTACCAGAAGGGCCTCGAAGCCACGAAGGCTGACCAGCCGACGGACGCTACCGAAGACGAGAACAGCGGACTGGCGCAGGTGGTTCACCCGCTGATCATGAAGGCGGCGACTGGCTATCAGTCCAACGCGATCGCCGAGCTCTACCCTCCGGGTGGTCCGGTCTCGACTATCATCAAGGGCGAGGTCAACGACGAGCTCGAGCAGCAGGGCGAGCGCGTTCAGGGCTACATGAACTATCAGATCACCGAGGAGATGACGGAATACTTCGACGACCTCGACCAGATGCTGCTGCACAAAGCGCTAGTTGGTCACATCTTCCGCAAGACCTGGTGGGACCCGATACTCGAGCGGCCTACCATCCAGTACGTGCTGGCCGAGGACATCGTCGTCGACTACACCGCCACGAACCTCGCTACAGCCAACCGCATCTCGCACATCCTTCGCTACAACAAGAACGACTTCGACACGCTCGTCGAGCGCGGCTTCTACGACATGGATGGCGAGCCGCCTAAGCCGCCGGCCGACGAGTCGACGCTCAGCCGTTCTGAGAAGGTCGAGGGAAAGCGAGAGACGACCGAAGCCGACGACCCGCGCATCATCCTGATCGAACAGCACCGCTACATCGACTTCGAGCCCGATGCCGCCGAAGGCGCGGAGGCACGCACGCTTCCGTACGTCGTGACCGTCGAGAAGTCGACCATGCGCGTCGTGTCCATCCGCCGTGGCTGGCGTATGAAGGACGACCAGAAGCGTCGTCGGCACCACGGCTTGAGCTCGTGGAAGTTCTTCCCCGGTCTCGGCTTCTACGGCCATGGCCTCTACCACGTGATCGGCGGTCTCGGCCATGCCGCTACGGACGTGCTGCGCGCCATTCTCGACGCCTCGGCCTTCTCTACCATGCGGGCTGGCTTCATGCTCAGGGGGCCGAACGCTTCGAAGACTTATCGACTGGTGCCTGGCGAGCTGACGCCGATCGAGTCCACGTCGGACGACATCAACAAGTCCGTCAAGATGATCGAGTACGCCGAGCCGGGGCAGACGCTGTTCTTGCTGCTGGGCGCGCTAGTCGAGCAGGGCGAGAAGTTCGCCGCCGTGTCCGGGCTGATGGTCGGCGAAGGCAACAACGCGGCTCCTGTGGGCACTACCCTGGCGATGATCGAGAACGGCAGCCGAGTCTTCGCCGGCATTCACATCCGCGCTCACCAGTCGCAGAAGCAAGACTTCCGCAATCTCGCTGACCTAAATGCCGAGTACATCCCCGAGGAAGGCTACCCATACCGCGTCAAGGGGGCTGACCGCAAGATCTTCGCGCGTGACTTCGATGACCGCATCGACATCATCCCGGTGTCCGACCCTCGCATCTTCTCGTCTACGCAGCGCATCTCGATGGCGCAGGCGTCGTGGCAGCTGGCGCAGCAGGCGCCCGAGTTCCATGACAAGATCGAGGTGCTGAAGAACCTCTACCAGGCGCTGAGGGTTCCGAACTACGAATCGTGGCTGATCGAGCCCGTCGAGGCCGTTCCGCTCGACCCAGTGTCCGAGAACGTCGCACTGATGGGGGGCAAGCCGATCAAGGCGTACATCTACCAGAACCATCAAGCTCATATCATGGTTCTCGACCAGTGGTTCGGCTCACTGCCTCCTCAAGCGCAGCAGATGCTCATGTCGCAGTACATAGCCCATCGAGCCGAGCACATGAGCATGCTGTACTTCGTGCAGGTGCAGTCGGCGATGGCTGGCGCACCGCTGCCGGCGTATCCGGACGACATCAAGGACCCGAAGGCGCAGCTGGCTCCTGTGGATGCGCGTACGGACGCGATGATCAGCCAGGCGGCGGCGATGATGAGCAACAAGCTGCCGCCGCAGCTCGGGCCGCCCCTGCCGCAGCCGGGAGGGGCACAGGGCGGAGCTGCCGTCGACCCGGCGCAGGCGATCATCATGGCCGCTAAAGCAGAGGCCGAGGCGACTATGATGAAGACGCAGGCCGAGATCCAGGCCAAGCAGAAGCAGAACGAGGCTGAACTCCAGATGAGGATGATTGAGTTCCGTCAGGAGTTGAAGATGGAACGCGAGAAGGCGGAGTTTGAGACGTGGAAGATCACGATGAAGACCAACGCCGAGATCGCGGCGAAGAAGATCAAG
>Ga0268298_10003440_pt1 | contig 16195 bp, 13 predicted proteins | sample WWTPWeurt_MetaG_FD_194462 | JGI IMG/M metagenome (GOLD analysis project Ga0268298, IMG submission 194462) | Activated sludge microbial communities from WWTP in Nijmegen, Gelderland, Netherland - WWTP Weurt | ecosystem: Engineered > WWTP > Aerobic digester > Activated sludge | place... | reverse complement strand
TGCATTTTACTGGCTAACAGACAGGGCAGTCGAGGCATGCATCGGCTTCTTCAAACTTGCAATTTTCTCTTTGAGCATCGAGATTGCAGCAAGTTCCTGAGCTTCTTTGCCTTCAACCAGACGGTCTGGTTTGACTCCTACTTTGTTGATGTCGAGATTGTTAGGGGTGAGATAACGCGATACAGTTATGTGAACTGCAGCACCACCTGGCAATTTGTTGATCTCTTGGACCAAACCTTTGCCGTATGATTTGGTTCCTACAAGTACTGCGCGGTTATTGTCGTGCAAAGCACTAGCGAGGATTTCACTTGCAGATGCACTATCCGAGTCCATCAAAACTGCGATGGGCTGCTTGGTCAAAGGAAGACCAGTTGCGATATCTGTGTGTTTTGCGTTGCGGCTGATGGTGCTCACGATAGCACCATTTTCAAGCAACATATCGGCAATTTCAAGTGCGTTACTCAAAAGTCCACCCGGATTACCACGCAAGTCGATAATCAAGCCATCGGCGCGGGACAATTTTCTCAAAGCACCACGAAATTCTCTTGCTGCATCATTTGAGATAAAGGTATTGAGTTGAATCATGCCGATATTGTTATCGAGCATTTTAGCTCTAACGGCTTTGATAACGATTTCTTTGCGAGTGATTGAAACTTTGCGGATTTCTTTGTCAGCGCGTTTGACAGTCAAGTCTACCGGAGTACCAGCAGCGCCACGAATACGATTTGCAGCTTGCTCAGGGGTGATACCAACAGAAGATTCGCCATCGATTGCAATCAGTTCGTCACCAGCTTTGACTCCAGCTTTCTCAGCAGGTCCATCTTCGATGGTTCTGACGATAGTGAGCTTGGCAGGTTTTTCTTTGCCTTGCTGGAGACTGATACCAATGCCTACGATTTTGGCATCGATTGCGTCATTTTCGTCCTGAAAAGCGCGAGGGTCTAGAAAGCGAGTATAGGGGTCATTCAACGATTTGAGCATCTGAGCAATGTATTTATGTGCATCTTCAGTGGTTTTGATTTTGGAATCATACTTATGCTCGTAATCTTTCCAATTAACGCCGTTGAAATTTTCTTCGTAGAAATTGTCGCGAACGAGCTTCCATGCTTCGTGGTAGACGTCTTTTGGACTGTCACTGCGGAAACTCTGGGCTGGCTGAACAGCAGACCCGGCGAAGAAGGTTAAAACCAATGCAATAGCAGATATGCGCTTGAACACGTTCATTCAGGCAAACTCTCGGTGAATATGGGACCACAATAAAACCCGAACCTCGCCCGGGGGAGAGGTTGCGTTGCTGAGCCAGCAACTGGTTCGTAAATTCCTTATGCCCCGTTAATCAAAGTTTCAACGCGCTTTTTTTAAAAGTTTACACTTGACATCTATCTTTTTTTCCAGACAGGCACTGGCGCTACTGATGCAAACGGCTATGAAAGACCATACTTAGACCAGTTCGAGTCTACTAAGTCCTTGATCTCTGAACTCATATCAATAGGCTTAGGCCAATTGCGGGTGAAACCTTCGGACGACCATTTTCTAGTTGCATCTATCCCGACTTTTGATCCTAGACCCATTATTGGGGATGCATGGTCTAGGATATCCAGTGGTCCTTCTACAAACATCATGTCTCTTTTAGGATCAGTATTTCCAAAAACGTGCAAAGCTACTTCAGACAAATTCTGTACGTCGACTTCTTTGTCCACCACAATTGCAAATTTGGTGAACATTAGCTGACCAAGTCCCCAGATTGCGCTCATAACCTTGCGAGCGTGCCCGGGAAATCGTTTGTCTATCGAGACTATGACACAGTTGTGAAAAACGCCTTCCCAGGGAAGATTCATGTCCACAATCTCAGGCACAAGCATTTGCACCATCGGAAGGAAAATCCGTTCGGTCGCTTTACCCAGATAACAGTCTTCTTGCGGGGGCTTACCTACGATTGTCGTCTGGTAAATTGGATTTTTTCTGTGCGTAATGGCAGTTACATGCAAGGTCGGGAAAAGTCCAGCCAGGCTGTAAAATCCGGTGTGGTCGCCAAAAGGTCCTTCTGTCCTCAGGTCTTCCTGGTCGACATAGCCCTCTATAATAATTTCTGCATTAGCAGGTACTTCCAGGTCTACAGTCTTGCATTTGGTTATTTTGACTGGAGACGATTTGATAAATCCCGCAAGTAAAAGCTCGTCTATATCTGGCGGCAGCGGCGCGGTTGCAGAGTAGGTTACCGAAGGCTCGCACCCCAGCGCTATTGCCACTTCCATTCGATTGCCAGGTTTTTCGAATTTGCTCTCATCAAAAAAAGTGCCATAGTTTGGTGGCTCGTCAATGTGACTCGATGCCATTGCGGCAGCAACCACAGGCTCTTTCTTCTGCAAGTCTCGACGATTATTTTCGAAATGTCTAGCACCATCATGATGCTTGTGCCAGTGCATACCAGTTGTGACATTATCGTACTTTTGGAGCCTGTAAACACCCAGGTTTCTATGGCCGGAGTGAGGGTCTTTAGTTATTACAACTCCCAGTGTTACAAATGGACCACCATCTTCTGGCCAGCACTTGATGATAGGAAGTTTGTCCAGCATTGGCTCGTTTCTATCAGTAATCACCACCTCCTGACAGGGAGCTTGTCCCTTTATCAGTTTTGGAGGAAATTTGCTAACTTCTAGCAAAGTAGGAAGCATCGCAATCTTGTCCATAATCGACTCTGGAACTTTAGGCTTTATTAGTCGTGTGATCCTTGAGGCTATTTCGTCTAATTTTTGAACTTCAAGAGCCTTACATATTCTGTTATTAGATCCAAACGCATTGATTAAGACCGGAATGTCATAGCCTTTGACGTTAGTGAAAAGTAGAGCCTTATTTTTTCCCTCTGGCAGTTTACTGACTCTATCTGTTATTTCAGCTATTTCAAGATCGCACGACACAGGAGTAGTTATTTTTACTAGCTCTCTGTTTTCTTCTAAGATTTCGATGTACTCTCTCAGATCCATTAGGTCTCTCTTTATCTATATATGGGACTGCGTTTTTAAGTGTTCTTTCAAAAATTCTGCAAGCTGACTGAAAGCTTTAGCTCTATGCGATTTTTGGTTCTTTTCCTCTGGCGAGATTTGAGCTGACGTCATAGTGCAATCGTTTGGCTTAAAAATGGGATCGTATCCAAAACCGTTTTCACCCAGCTCTTCGTAAATTAGCCTTCCTTCCCAATAAGCCTCAGTCGAATAAACAACTTTATCCTTGTCGGCAAGTACAAGAGCACAAACGTATCGTGCATTGCGTCCAGGCTCGGGCACATTTTGCATTTCTTCGAGCATTTTGCGACGACGGTCAATGTCTGTTCCATCGCAATATCGAGCAGAACGAACTCCAGGTCCCCAATCAAGCGCTTCAACTTCAATACCCGAATCATCCGAAACCGACAGCTCACCTGTCATTCGCGCAGCTTCTCGCGCCTTAATTTCGGCATTTGCAAGATAAGTGTCACCAGTTTCTTTGGGGTCAAATTCTTTTGGAGCTAAAGCAAGTTCAAAAGGAAGATGACCAAGTAAAACTTTTAATTCTTTGAGCTTGCCTGGGTTTTGGCTGGCTAGAACAAGTTTCATTTACTCTTCTCGTTGGTACTGCCATTGGTGCCTTTGGGAGGCGATTTCTTACGATGGTCTTTGCGTTGAACGCGGATCACATCACTAATTTGCGATATAGCCTGAGAAACTTGCATCAATTGTTTTAAGTCGACCACTTCTAAAATAAGAGTGATTACAGCTCCCTTTTTGTCTGTCTTAGTCTCGATTCGCAAATCGCGCAGATTGACTTTATGGTCCGAAATTTTCTTCAAGATATCCCCTGCCACTCCCACTCGATCGAGTGCTTCGACAGACAAACATGCAGGATAAGTCGAACTGCGCTCAGAAGACCAATCGACCGACATACGCCTGTCCTGGTCGATTTTCTGCAAATTAGAACAATCGGATCTATGCACAGCAATACCACTACCGCGCGTTACAACGCCTACAATTTCCTCTCCTGGCACAGGCTGACAACATTTAGCCAGATGGTGCAAAAGTCCGCCAAGACTGCCCACGTCTTTTGGTTTTGAAGGCTCTTGCGAAAAGGATGGAAGCATATAGCCTTTCTCGGCTATTTTTTCTTGCTGGTCTAATTCGCGAATTTTGTTTACAACAAATGATACCGAGATATCGCCGTAGCCTACTGCCGCGAGGATATCGTCCATCTTTTTGAGATTCAGTTTTTTTCCGATTTCTTGAATGCGTTCGGCGGTAAGACTTTCATCAAGATTGCCTTTGCCCAGCTCGGACTCAAGCATCTGACGACCCTGCTGAATGTGTTCTTCGCGATGATGCTTCTTGAACCATTGCCTGATGCGACTCTTGGCAGAGTGAGTCTTGGCAAAATTGAGCCAGTCCATTTTCGGGTTGGTATTTTTGCCGGTGATAATTTCAACAATATCACCATTTTTCATCACCGTATTTAGTGGCACAATACGATCGTTGATGCGAGCACCAACACAAGAATGTCCAACATGAGTGTGAATTCTGTAAGCAAAATCGATAGGCGTCGAGCCGGTAGGCAAGTCGATTACATCCCCACCAGGACTGAAGACAAAAACCTGATCGGAAAAGAGGTCAATTTTGACTTCTTCCATATACTCGTTAGCGTCATCCAGCTCCTGCCGCCAATCGACAAGCTGTCTTAACCAGGCAATTTTTCTATCGCCGTCAGAATCGGCTTTACCAGCGCCACCTTCTTTGTACTTCCAATGCGCAGCAATACCGTATTCTGCGATATGGTGCATACGTCTTGTGCGAATTTGAATTTCGACTCGTCTGCCTTTAGGACCAATCACCGCAGTATGCAGACTTTGATAATTGTTGAATTTAGGCATGGCGATATAATCTTTGAATCGCCCGGGTATGGGCGTGAACAAATGGTGAACTACGCCCATGACTTCATAACATTTTTGAGTATCGGGATCTTTTCCGATTTCACAAAATTCCTTCTCGCTAGAATCGATAATGACACGAATCGCAAGAACATCGTAGAGCTCTTCAAAAGACTTTTGCTGTTTTTTCATTTTAAGCCAGATTCCAAACAAATGTTTGGGACGTCCGACAATTTCAGCCTTGATGCCACGCTCTTTGAGTTCGACTTCAAGTTTTTCGATGATATCGCGAATCAAAATTTCTCGCTCTTCACGAGTATCTGCCACGATTTTCTTGAGTCCGTCAAATTCGTCTGGATGCAAATAGTGCAAGCCCAAATCTTCCAACTCCCACTTCATCTCACCCAGTCCAAATCTATTGGCGAGAGGAGCGTAGATTTCGAGCGTTTCTTTGGCTATTTCGGCTTGCTTGTGCGGAGCCATGTGATCAAGAGTGCGCATGTTATGAAGCCGGTCAGCCATTTTGACAAGCACTACTCTGAAATCATCAGCTATAGCGACAATTAGTTTGCGAAAATTTTCTGCCTGGCGCTCTGCTTTTGAACTGAAACTGAATTTACCAAGCTTTGTGACCCCTTCTACAATACGAAGGATATCTGTGCCAAAAGCCTTTTCCATTTCTTTGGCAGTAACATCGCAGTCTTCCAGAACATCGTGCATCAAAGCAGCGCAAATTGTCTGGATATCTGCATTTAGCTCTGCCAAAATGCAAGCCACTTCAGCTGGATGGATAATGTAGGGGTCGTTTGATTTGCGCAACTGACCATCGTGTGCTTTGTGCGCGAAATCATAAGCTTTCTGAGCAAGCGCGATATCCTGCTCGTCGCGTCCTTGCGAGCGTAAAATCTCTATCAGAGGCTTTTCGTAGGTTTGTATCATGAGCTCGTTCTGAATTATACCTAAGCAATGAGCCCATGAGAACCGACGTTAACAAACTGTGTCGGGAATTTTAAGCCAGGAAAGAGCATTGCCTCCAAGCAGCTTAGCCTTTACCGAGTCGGCAATATCGAGCGATTCTATCAATTTGCCAGGCTCGTCTTCACCTAACGGGAATGGATAGTCGGTACCAAGCGCAATCGAATCTTCTCCCACAACGTCGAGCAAATATTCAAGGGCTTTTTTATCGTGCACAAGACTGTCTACCAGAAAGCGCCCAAGATAATCGCGCGGATTTACATCGTTATCGATAGCACACAAGTCAGGCCGAGCCTGGAAACCGTGCTCAATCCTGCCAATTGTCGCAGGAAAAGATCCGCCACCATGGGCAAAGGCAACTCGAAGCCTTGGAAAACGCTCAAAAATCCCGGAAAAAATCATCGAACAAATAGCAAGACAGGTTTCAGCCGGCATGCCTACAAGCCATGGCAGCCAATATCGAGTCATTCGCTCCTGACCCATCATATCCCAGGGATGCACGAAGATAAAGGCATCAAGGTCATTTGCCGCTTCAAAAACAGGTAATAGGGCGGGGTCGCTCAAATTCCAATTATTCACGTGAGATCCAATTTGCACACCTATCAAGCCAAGCTCTTTCACACATCGCTCAAGCTCTTGAATAGCTAGTTCTGGAGCTTGCAGGGGAATTGTTCCTAAGCCTACAAAGCGAGACGGATTAGATTTGACAACTTTAGCTAGGTCATCATTCAAATATCTGGACAAATCAAGTGCATGCAAAGGCTCTGCCCAGTAGCTGAACATAACTGGAACAGTCGACAATACCTGGATATTAACACCCAAGCGCTTACAATCTTCTATTCGAGCAGACGCATCCCAACAATTCGACTCTATTTCACGAAAAAAAGTGCCGTCATCCTTGAGCATTCTGGCCCGACAGTTAGCATGATGATCAAGCTTAATAAAACCGCCATAGCCGTACTTACTTTTCCAATCGGGAATGTCTCGTGGCAAAATATGGGTATGAATGTCGACTTTGAGCATCCTTAAAGCCTTATGCGAGTATTGTTACTTTACGACACGAGATAATTATTATTTAGATGAAAGGGTAAGTAAAGAATAATTGATCGGGTGCGAAAGAATCTCGTAGTGTATGAAGAGATTTAAGGGTTTTAGAGGTCTGGCAGGTTGAGTTCGGCGGTTGCTCAATGGAAAATTTATCGTACTCGAGCTGAGTTAGCTGGAGACGAAGGAACTCATGATTTAGCTGAAGAAGATTGGAAAGAAGCGCTTAAACAAGCGCGAAGTCTCGGGCAAAACGATCGCAGGCTGGCATATACTCTAGAAAAGCTCGCTGAAAGTCAGTTTCACTTGAATAAACTGGCAGATGCTACTCTAAACGCGCTAGAGAGCCTTTCAGTCTATGAAAGCTTGAAAGAGGAAAAGCTTTCGGACCTTGGTCGTATAAATGCAAACCTGGCAAAGGCTTATCATGCCCAAAACATGGTAGAGAAAGCCACTCAGTTTTATAACAAAGCAATTGCTTTAAAAGAAAAAGAACTTGGTGCCTCGCATAAAGATGTCGAGGCTCTTAAAGACTCATTTGCGTCCATGGCAAACGATCCTAGCTTTGCGCCACCATTACATTCTGAACCACAGATCAAGATAGAACCGGCTCCAGAACCCCTCGATTTAAAAAATGCTCTAGATTCCATTTTCGCGCAAGAGCCACCAGTTGTAGAGCCACCTAGCGCCCCGGAAGCGATACCGCAAATAGTATCACAAACTATACAGCCTGAAGTTACCACAGCCACAACTCCCGCTACTCCAAATTCGATACCGACTTCAGCGCCATCAGTGTCGCCGGCACCACCTCCTTCAGCTCCCCAGACCGCTCACCCCATGCCACCGCCAGCGATGCCACCCGAGCAAATTTCGATAATATGGTCTAATTTCAAAAATATGGCCGAGAATTACATGCTCAACAATAATCTGGTTGAGGCAGAAAAACTATGGCTAGACGCACTCTCACTTATTCAACCACTAGGTGAATCAAATCCAAATTATTGTTTGACCCTGGAAAATTTGGGCGAAATCAGGCTTCGGATGCATGACTTTCCAGGCTCAGAAAATTATTTTTTGAAAGCTTATCACATCAAAATGGCTGCTCTAGGTCCTCATCACATTGCAGTAGCACAAACCGTGAACAACTTGGCACGTTTGTATTATCAGGGTGGAAATTTTGAAAAAGCCGAATTATTTGGTCGTCAGTGTATCGAACTGCAAGAAAAACTATTAGGACCAGAGGATGGAAGTCTAGCATGTTCGATTCACAATCTGGCAACGCTCTACCACATGCAGAAAAAATTCGATCTTGCAGAACCGCTCTACAAGCGCTCCTTAGATATAAAACGCAGGGCTTTCGGCCCAGATCATCCTGAAACTACAAGGTTGCTAAAAAGCTATGCAGACTTGATGCGCAATACTAATCGTCTGAACGAAGCCGACGAATTGGATAGTATGGCAGATGGCCGAATCAGCGGAACATGGCATGCAATCTCAGTTCCTGCGTCCCCTGGTTCAAGCAAAAAAATGGAAAACTGTGATATTTGCGGCAACCCACTTGGTGGCGCTACACGTTGCAATAAGTGCGGTTATGACACTTCGTTAGGCGTGTTTTAAGCCTTCTTGGTCCTTATCAACTGCAGCGGTGGAAGGGATTCATCTGCGGCAGTTTCGTAATGTTTACCACCATTTATCAAGGCTAGCGAAGGACTATGTTTTACGTCACAACCAGTTCTAGCAACCAAACAGGGATCTTGAAATCCTTGCTCTGTAGAAGTTAGATCTGGAACAACCACGCCTGCTCTTTCGCGAGCTGCATTACCGGAAATAAGTGCTGCGTTTGCTGGCACTAATAGCCCAACGTATCTGGATCCATTTACATTACAATTGACATAACCAATAAATGCTTGGATTTGAGCGAGCTTAGAATCTACAGAAGGCAAAGAGCTATTGTCGCCGCGAGCTACACCATCAAAATAGTTTTGAAAAGAACTAACCTGACTAGACATTGCCGCCGCAAACGAGGCAAACTGTAAAAGTTGAGTGTTGGTCAGATTCTTTCCTGAAACGACATCATAGTAAACACCTGGGCCAAAAGGATCTTTATCACTGTAAGCACCAGTCCTGTCATAAACCATATTGCCTTCGCGAATCATTTCACGAGTCTGGACACTATTATCAGTGGCGCGCATCAGGATATTTTCGGGAGAACGGTCGGAGCCATCTCCTTTATAAGTAGTGCGAGATTCTGCAGTCGTTACTGTTGTCTGGATAGGTTTGTCACCAGACATGACTGTTGACAGGATTTCGCCCTTCTCATTGGTGATAGTAACTACTTTATTTGGCGGCATTAAGGAGCCATCTTCTGCTTTAGGATTATTTTCGATAGCTTCGTTTTGCCAGCCTTTTTCACCAATGAAGACTCTTTGAGTTACATCACCGCGCTGAGTGCTCATTCCTTGGAATTTGCCATCTAGCGACTTGTATGTAATTCCGTTGTGAAAAAAAGTGTATGCTCCGGTATCATCAATCTTGCCCTGAACTTTGGTAAGAGTTCCATCGGGTCCTTGAAGGATCATAGTATCGCCGGAAAAGGTAGCTATGCTTCTATTGATGCCGCCAGAATCGTCAGCAGAAAAAATGTTCAACCGTCCAGATTTATCTACGATGGCACCTGTGCGATTATCTGAATTGATAATCATGGAAGAGCCATGAGTATCTGCACCGAAGGAATCTCTGCTCAGGTCTGGTACATAATTGTTATCGGCAAGAGCTTCTTTGAAAAATGCCTCAATTGCGGCTTTGCCTTTTCCATCGATGGCACGCCCATTGATAGTGCCATTAAAAGTTCCGTCAGCATTTACTCTTAAATTATCTCCATCAGCGAAAGTCCAAATTTGGACTTTATCGGCACCCGTTCCAGATTCAAGAAGAGTAGTTGTGAGATTGCCGCTGCTGTCGTACATTTTCAATGATACGACATCACCTTTAGTCGATCTTTGCGAAACAAGTTTGCCATTCTCAAATCTAGACTCGAGGCTCGAGCCGTCAGGTTGCGTTTCTAATCTTAATACTGGTTTGTCGTTCTCAAACCTAGTTTCAATTCTTGTACCGTCAGGTCTGGTTTCTATCTTTACTGGTTGACCATCAGCAGCTGGAGCTACGGCTTTGCGCAACTCAGCCACTCGCTCGGTAGCCGCACAATCTCCACCAAGCTTTTTGTCTACCTCACTTGAGGTAAGAGCCTGAAGAAGCGTTTGGCCATTTGCAAGCTCAGGACCACCCTTTGCCACACATCCGTCAAACTTTTGCTGCTGTTGCTGCTGCTGAGTTTGCTGGACTTCTTGTATGCCTTTTTCAGAGGCGGCAATATTAGCCTGTTGCTCTGGAGTAGTTGAAACTACCTTGTCGCCATTTTCAGGGGCGGCTGCAGTTTCTGGAGCTTTGGCGTTATCTGTCATCCGTACTCGCCTAGTAAGTTGCGGGAATTACGTACATATACCCATATTGTGGGGTTACCCAGCACACTTGTCAACCGCATTTAATCTGTCAAGACCCCCCCCGGTTCATCGCTTTGGGATTTTATCGTTACTTTTAAACCGCTAAAAGCTTGGCTCATTACCCTGCGTCCGAAAAAATCTGAAAGTAGTGTTACAGTGAAGGTTGCGGGAATACAATTGCCAATGATGAATCGCAAACTCACAACATTAATTTCAATCCTTGCTTTGACTAGCCTGTGCGCCTGCCAAAAAGTAGAGCTTGGCGGCATTATGGGCTCTAAAAACAAAACGCCTCAGACCATTCCCGGCGTAGCTCCTGTGAATGAAATGAAACCGCATTCTGTTGCCACTCAGATCAATAATGATCCGATGTCTGGCTATTGGAAAATGGCGTATTCGGTAAATGGCGACGTCAAAAGTGCCCATGTTCGTCTTACCCAGACTGGTGACACTTTTTCAGGCGAGGGCACCGACGACCACAATAACAAACCCTTTTCTATTGAAAAGGGCACCATTCAAAATGGCGACCTGATAGGTTTTATCAAAAAGTATCAGGACAACCCAAATGCATTGCCGGTCGAATACGGCGGCAACCTGGACAAAAGTACAAATGCTTATGTGAGCGGTCGTTACCTTGCTTCGGTCAATGGTCAATCGTTTGAAGGGGATTGGGAAGCCGAAAAAGAAAAATCCGAAGCTCCAGCATCTTCACCGTCTTCAAATAGCAATCCATCCCAGCAACATCAAAGCCGCAAGCCTGATCACGCGCCCGACTTATCGGGTAAATGGAATACCGGATTTGAGTATCAATTCAAAACGATCAATTCAACAATGTGGTTGATGCAAGAGAACAAAAATTTAAAAGGTCATGGTATTGATCATAGTACCAACGAAAAATTCACAATAGAAAAGGGTTGGTACGATTTTCCTAAGGTCACTATCGTTCGCAAATACGAAGCGATTAAAAGCAAGAAGATCAATAAACCCGAGCGCAGAATGACTTTCAAAGCAGATGTTAACTGGGTTACAGATGCAGATTATGACGGTCCGTACATGCAAGGCAAGACGGATGGAGGCGGAAACTGGGAAGCTCAGTTAGTTAGATAACGTTGAGCTTTTTGCCCACTTTGACAAAACATTCAATAGCAAGATCCAGGTCTGCCTTGCTGTGGGCAGCTGAAATCTGGCAGCGCAATCGAGCTTCGCCTTTAGGGACGACTGGAAACCATAAACCTTTGACATAAACGCCTTCGTCCATAAGAGCATTGCTCATGTCTTGAGCAACAGAAGCTTCGCCCACCATCACAGGGACAATGGGATGGATACCTTCAAGTATGGTGAATCCGGCGTTTTTGATTTCTTTTCTAAAGTAAGCAGTGTTCTCATGCAATTTGGTCACCAGACTGTTGTCTTCTTCCAAAATTTTCAACACTTCAAGAGAAGCACAAACAATAGGTGCAGGCACTGTGTTGGAAAAAGTATAGGGTCTGGATTTTTGACGCAAGAAATCAATCAAATCTTTTTTGCCGGCAATATAGCCACCAGCCGCACCACCAAGAGCTTTGCCCAAAGTACCTGTGAGAACGTCTATTTTGCCGTGAACTCCGCAATGCTCCGGAGTTCCTCTTCCTGTTTTTCCAAGTACTCCAGTTGAATGAGAATCGTCTACGAAAAGCAACGCATTTTCTTTTTTACAAAGATCCACGAATTTCTCGAGCTCTGCATACTCGCCTTCCATGCTAAAAACACCATCGGTAGCAACAATGCTCACACGATACTCTTTTTCTCTATTCGCTTCGAGTTTCGACCTGAGATCATTTAGATCGTTATGTTCGTAAGAATTGAGGTCAGTTGTTTTAGTAGCCTGACGAGCCAATCGAATGCCATCGATAATACTTGCATGATTCAACTTGTCACTATATATGATATCGCGATACTGCGACTGTCCAAAATCGTTTGACAAAAGCGCAGTAAAAAAAGCTTCATTAGCAGCAAAGCAAGAAGAATGCAAAATTGCTGCTTCCATACCCAAAAACTGTGCAATTTTTTCTTCAAGTTCCAGGTGGATATTTTGCGTTCCGCAGATAAATCTCACCGACGCCATTCCATATCCCCAACGCTCAAGCCCCTTAGCAGCCGCTTCTTTCACTCGCGGGTGATTAGCAAGACCTAAATAGTTGTTAGACGCAAGCATAACTTTGCGCTTGCCTTTTGCCTGAACTACTCCCGACTGGTCGCTTTCGATCGGTACTTCGTACTTATAGGTTTTATTCTCATGAGCAGTTTTCAGCTCAGATGCAATCGCAGCGTAAAGCTTTTGCGGACTGAGTTGCTTTGAAGAAGATTTGTCTTGTACAGCAGTATCGTTTGAATTTGAAGCCATTTGCTTGTCCTTTGCTTGTCGTTTGGTGAATATAGGTTAGCAGAACCTAATAGCCTCCAAAAATTAATGTTTAACCCAGGAAATTAACCTGAGCCTATTCCGGCTTTATACTACATCTATGTCACAGACTGAATCACATTCGCCAAGCTGGTTCGAACATTTAGACGAAACAGTAGAAGCTATTTTGAAGAATGACCCGGCGGCTAGAAGCAGACTGGAAGTACTTTTGTGTTATCCGGGTTTACACGCCGTAATGGCGTATCGCATCGCCAATGTGTTTTACAAAGCCAAGAGTTACACTCTAGCCCGACTTATTTCTCAATGGGCACGCACTTTGACCGGTATTGAAATCCATCCAGGTGCGACTATCGGCAGACGTTTTATTATCGACCACGGTATGGGTGTCGTTATCGGCGAAACCACTCATATTGGCGATGACTGCTTTATCTATCAAGGTGTGACGTTGGGAGCTGGGGCAGAAGCCCGCCAGGGAGAACAATCTAGAGACACAAAGCGCCATCCTACTCTTGGAAATGGAGTCGTAGTCGGAAGTGGAGCCGAGATTCAAGGAGCCATAACTGTTTCTGACAACGCAAGAGTCGCCTCGGGCTCGATAGTTTTGAAAGACGTACCGCCTAATTCCACAGTAGTGGGAATGCCCGGAAGAGTTATTTACCGAGACGGACAGCGAATTAATGAAAAGTTACCTGATATAGAGGCTGAAGCAATTAAAAGCTTAAAGAACAGAATCGAGGTACTGGAAACTCTTTTGCGCCAAATGCAAGGACAAAACGAAACAAATCTTGCGTCCGATAGTATTAAGCAGGAAGATCAGGATAAATTAGACTGGCTGGATGGGAATACTGAAAGTGAAAGCAAGGAAGATCCAGTGGAAGTATTTTTGCAAGGAGCTGGAATTTAAAACATGGCAGAAAGCGAACTCGAACGAGCTTTTCAAAGCCTCGCCGAGGCACTGACTATTACCGAAGCCGAAATTCTGGAGGAAATCCAGGTCATTCAGGCTCAAATTGACGAGTTGAAAGATCGCATCATCAATTTAAATACAAAACAAGAAAGTCTGTCCCACGACAAGGAGTCTCTGACCCAGATGTTCAGCCGTTACTGCGCCACTGAAGATGGTGCCAGTTAGGCTTTCTCATGTCAGGTACCTGTCCATTTTGTGGAGCTAAACTCAACCTAGGTCTCAACTTCTGCGTCGGATGCGGAAGGCAGGGAGTCGATAGTCCACGCGGCCAGATGTCGGGCTTACGTGGTGGTTTTAGAGCGGCTGACATTACACGGCGACTCGATGAAATCATAACCGTTTCACGGTTCAAAAAATCGAGAAAGAATCATGAAGTCACCAAAGGCGCTCGCTGGTTTATAGTCAATGGAACATTTGCCGTAGTAGCTATCGCTCTCTTTTATTGCGCTGTGCAATATAGCCTTTCCTTAATGTATCCAGGAAAATACAAACCGCCGCAGATTCCTGTAGAAAAAATCAAACACGTTGTGCAAACCACTATTGGTGGCATGAAAGTTTTGACTGCGCCTTCGACTAAAAACAATCCAGTTAAAAACGACAGTGATACACACGTCGAGAAGCGCAAGGATAAACAAAATACCCCAAAAGCTACCAACAAAAGAAATAAGCGCCAAAACACCAAATCTGGTGCCAAAAGCAAGAAAGCGAAATCAGAAAAAGAAAACTAATTAGAGCCTGGAAGACTCATTTTCATCCAGGAGCCTGATTACTTCCATTTTGATCAATAGCGAAAACTCTTTGACGCTCCAGGATTTTCTTACTTTGGGTGATTTATAAAGCTCGGCTTTTATCTGCTTTTCGCCTGCAGCTGAAATCTGGTAGATGTATTCTTTCTCGTAGTAAGGCGGAGACTTAATCGAGATGAATTGCCCTTTCTTATACATAAAGAGCGAATTTAAACATTCACTAGCATTTTAGCGATTTCTGCTTTGGCGCACGACGAACTGCTTGTACTAACCTGATAGACTTTGGCATCTCGCATCAACTTCTCTACTTTATATTCGCGAGTGTAACCATAACCCCCAAGAACCTGTACCGCATCAGTTGTAACTTTCATCGCCATATCTTGGGCAAAGGCTCTTGCAGCAAGTGACTTTGCCTTTACAGATGGCGAATCACCGTCTTTATCGAGCACAGATGCAGCCTGCCAGATGAGCAGCCTTGCAGTCTCAATTTCTTTAGCCATGTCGGCCAGCATAAAATTGACCGCTTGATGCTGGGCAATAGGTCTTCCAAAAGTCTGTCTTTGCTTTGAATACTCTATCGCTAGATGCATAGCACTGCGGGCGACACCAGTGGCTCCGGCCGCAATGAATAAATTGGCCGCTGATTCGATACCCGATTTGGATACTGCATTAATCAAATTAGATTCGGACAAACGTACATTGGTGAAAGTTGCGTCGCGCACGCTTAGAGCTTTTCGACCCATCAACTGTAATTTTTCTTCGAATTGAAGACCAGAACTATCTCCAGGCACGATAAACAAAAGTGTCTTGTCCCGGTTCGATGCATCTTTGGCGCAGACTAAATACCACGCTGCATGACCACCATTGAAGATACCTTCTTGTCTGCCGGTCAAGACATACTCACTGCCTTCTTGTTTATAAACGAGCTGAATCTTTTCCTTCTGCAGAAAGCTTGATGCATATCCAGCGACAAATGGTGACTCAACAAGTGGTTTTAAAAATTTTGCTTTTTGCTCGGCACTGGCATATTTGACCAGAGGCAAAACAGCTATTGCGCTGGATTCAATTGCACCAGCAATACCACTACACCCAGCAGCTAGTTCTTCAAGAATGACACAAACATCAAGTATATCGAGTCCAAGCCCATCACAATCATCACCGATCATGCTGTTGACGAGACCCAATTCCCAGGCTTTATGCACCAGATTTGAAGGAAACTCTGGTTTTATATCAAAATGCTCTGCCTTACTTTCGATTTCTCCTTGTGAAAAATCTTTGGCAAGTTTTTGGAATTGCTCTTTTTCGTCGGACAAAAAAAGTCCAGAAGTGGCCATTGTCTGCTCCTTGGGCATCTATATCATGCTCTATTTTAGAACTATAAAGATGCGCAAATGATACCGGACCGTTATCAAGAGGCGAATAATTAAGCACAAATAAGTGTTTGCAATGGCGCTATTCTGGACTTTTACTAAGGTCGCAGGCTGGAAGTCATGATATACAATACTGATCATGTTGATTGCTCCATCAATTTTATCCGCTGACTTCACCCGCCTGGGCGAAGAGATTGCCATTGCTCAAAAAGGCGGGGCAGATTGGATTCATGTTGATGTTATGGACGGTCATTTCGTACCCAATTTGACCATTGGAGCTCCTGTAGTCAAGAGTATCCGC
>Ga0268298_10003439_pt1 | contig 16201 bp, 14 predicted proteins | sample WWTPWeurt_MetaG_FD_194462 | JGI IMG/M metagenome (GOLD analysis project Ga0268298, IMG submission 194462) | Activated sludge microbial communities from WWTP in Nijmegen, Gelderland, Netherland - WWTP Weurt | ecosystem: Engineered > WWTP > Aerobic digester > Activated sludge | place... | reverse complement strand
AGCCAAATGAAGCGCATAAAGCGCTGGCTCAGCTTGAAAAACATCATGACGTAACAATCATCACCCAAAACATAGACGATTTGCATGAACGCGCCGGTTCAAAAAACATTCTGCACTTACATGGAGAAATTCTGAAAGCAAGAAGTGTTGCTAACGCTGAAAAGCTTTACACCATTGGAGATAAAAAAATAAACTGGGGCGACCTTGCGCCCGACGGTCATCAAATGCGGCCGCATGTGGTTTGGTTTGGAGAACCGGTTCCAAAGATGTATGAAGCTGAAGATTTGGTAAGACAGGCCGACATGTTTATTGTTATTGGCACATCACTCAATGTTTATCCTGCCGCCAATCTTATTTATGCCTGCCCACAGGGTATCGATAAATATATAGTGGACATCAATGAACTTACCAATGTTAAGTATAAAAACTTGAAACACATCAAGGGCAAAGCGAGTGAATCGGTTCCTCTATTGGTAGAAAATTTGATACTAGCAAAATAAAAACGGGACTACAAGAGTCCCGTTTTTATTTATCGAATATCAGATCCCTTACTTTTTGATGATCAGCTTTCGGGTTTCTACAATATTGTTATTGCTCACAATCGAATAGAAGTAAATTCCGCTTGTAAGGTCTTCTGTAGAAATCACATTTAATCCTACAACCAGATTCTCCTGACCAACCAATTCTCCCATCAAGTTGAAAATTTTCACTTGATAATTACCAGTGTTCGAAGATGATTTTAACTGAATATTGAAAACATCACCTGCAGGGTTTGGAAATGCACTATAAGATAGTTTTATATTTTCATCAACTCCAACAGTGGTATTAAACACAACGTCAACTGAATCAATATAAACACTGGATCCATCCATGATGTAGTATCTGAAATGTGCTCCGCCAGCTACACCACCAGTGTTTAGTTTTGGCTGAAAGATAGTCGTGGCTCCATCTGCAATTGCAATGGTAGTTGGTCTTATCCAAGGGTTCCCTGAACAATTGAAACATAAAATATTGTCACACAACTGATCCGTAAATCCGGGTTGTGTACTGTTCAAGATAACCCGTTTCCATTTTAAGTCCAGAGCAGATCCAGAAACATTTTCTACGATCAAATGAGGATAAATCACCGACTCTGTTCCATTTACAAACACCGTATCACCGTTATAAGTTGTTCCGGGAATACCTTCTTCATAAACACTGACAACCTGAGCCACTAAGGCAAAGTTCAGCGCGGACAAGCCAAATAAAACTAGTAAAGCTTTTTTCATGTTATGTTTTTTTACTTCCGGTAAATTTAATAAAAATATTACATAAGTACTATCATACAAAGAATTATGCCAAAAAATAGGAATTCAATATTAGGCAATTAAAATATTCTATGAATACAATCAAGAAACTCTATATTCGCACTATACATGTCTAATAATTTTAAATCAAATATTATTTCTATGAAAAAAACATTACTATCTATTGGCCTGATCTCGGCTGCGCTGGGCGCAAATGCTCAAGTAGTTCTCGAAGACGATTTTTCGGGAGGATTAGGAAACTGGAATCTTACTGATTCCGATGGAGATGGATCAAATTGGATGATCAGAGACTATGATGATGGCGTGCAAGAAGAGCATGCTTCTTCAGCATCATGGAATCCAACTTCAGAAACTCCATCAGGTGCACTAACCCCAGACAATTGGATGATTTCAGATCCTTTAGACCTAACTGGCCTTACCAATATTTCTTTGATCTGGAAAGTTTATGCTCAGGATCAGGCTTGGGAAAACGAACATTATACTGTTTATGTAGCTACATCAAATTCAACTGCCGCGCTTTCTGCTTCTCCAGTTAATTTTAGTGAAACAATGACAACCACGTCTGGTTACGTGAACCGTAGTTTGAATCTTTCATCATTTGCTGGTCAAACAGTTTATGTAGGGTTCAGACATCACGCAGTAACTGACATGTTCAGATTGAACATTGATGACGTGAAAGTTTATCAGCCTTTGGCCAATGATATGAGAATTACTTCAATAACTGTTGACAATGGTTTGGAAGGCAATCGTACTTTTTCTATCACTTGTGAAAATAATGGTTTAAATACAGTTACAGCCTTTGATCTTGACTGGAGTTTTGATGGCGGTACTGTGAGTACAGAAAACGTTACCGGTGTATCGTTAACAACTGGCCAGACACACGTAATTGATATTGTTGTAAATAGTGTGCCTGCAGGAACTGCTCAGAATTTTGACGCTGAAATTACTAATTCAGATGATGACAACAGTAACAATATATTGAGTGAAAGCTTTGACTTTGAAATTCCAGTACCTCAATTTACTGGAACTGATTCGCACGGTAACAGCTTCAACTTGCATAACGCTTTATCAAGTGGACAAGCTATTATTCTCGATTTCATGGCCTCATGGTGTGTACCTTGCCAAAACTCAACTCCTGAGTTATCTGAATTAATCGAAAACAACGGTTCAGGTGCGGGTCCTCTTCAGGCAATTGCACTTTCTGTTGAGCCAACTGATAACAACACTGTTATGAATGGTCTTAACTGGAACGGAGGTTTCTATGCTTATCCTAAATTTGCTTATTCTTCCTCTACTGACTATCAATACTATCATTATTGTGTAAATCACGGATTCAATACCGGTAGTATTCCATTCTTTGTGATGATTTGTCCTAACATCTCTGACCCTGGTCATTCTGACATTGTTAAATATGACGTAGGATTCGGAGCTGGAATGTTTGCAGGTTATCAAACAGAATTGGGCAACTGTCCAACTGCCTATTTGGGGTCAAGCAAAGAAGAATTAATGCAAGTTGGATTAACAGTTTATCCTAATCCTTCTTCTCTTGCAACTAACATTGAATTTAACGCTGGATTCAATTCAGATGTGAACGTTCAAATTACAAATTCACTTGGTCAAATTGTTTATTCAGAAATGATGGGTGAAGTTTCAGGAATGCAGAAAATTGAATTTGCTACTGCTAACCTTGAATCTGGTTTGTATATTGTTAATGTAACAATCAATGGAGTTGTTAACACTGAAAGACTTTCAGTTGTTAAATAAGTGACCATTTAAAAAATTTGAAAGCCATCTCGTGCAAACGAGGTGGCTTTTTTTATTAGGATTCCAAGTATTTTTCATAATAACTCGACAAGACGTTGCTAAATAGTTTAAATTTACTTTCCGGCCGAGTTAATTCTGGCCTGCTTTTTGAATTCGAATTATAAAATTTAAAAACATGAAAAAACTTTTTATACTTCCTTTAACTGCAATCGCATTGTTTGCATTCTCTCCATCCACAAACGATGTGATAGAACCAGGTAAAAAATTACCCGCTGTAAATATTAAAGATATGGCCGGCAACCCTATTAACACCGCTGAAGTCACGAATGATGGCAACCCCATTGTCATTTCATTTTGGGCAACCTGGTGTAAACCTTGCAAACTTGAGCTAAATACAATTGCTGAAGAATATGATGTGTGGCAAGAAGAAACGGGTGTTAAATTAATTGCCGTTTCAGTCGATGATCAGAAGACCACTAATACAGTTGAACCTGTAGTTAATGCGGCAGGTTGGGAATACGACATCTGGATGGATCCAAACGGAGATTTTAAAAGAGCGCTTGGTGTAAACTTTGTGCCTCATACATTCTTACTGGATGGCGAGGGAAATATTGTTTATTCTCATAATAATTTTGTTCCGGGAGACGAGGAAGTATTATATGAACACGTGAAAGAAGTCAGTGTCAAATAATAGTTTCATCAACCCATCAAATCCAGAATCAACAACCCACTAATTCAAACATGAAGAAAATTTTATTGACGCTTTTTTTAGGCGCATTCGTTGCATTCGGTCAGCAAGAAGGATTAAGTGTTACCGGAAATGTTGAGTCCACTTTTCAATACTTAAATGAAGATACATTAATTGGTGCGAAACAACCTGCCGAAAAAGCTGTTCTTAATAATTACGCGCTGGTCAATTTTACGTATAAGAATTTTAAGGCAGGAACCCGATTTGAATCATATTTACCACACTTGCTGGGTTATCCTGACAGATATTCGGGATCTGGAATTGGCTACCGATATGCAGGCTATTCAACTGAACAATTAGATTTCACGGTTGGAAATTTCTATGAGCAATTTGGAAATGGAATGATTTTCAGATCCTATGAACAAAGACAGTTAGGCATCGATAATTGCATGGATGGATTAAATCTGCGCTTCAGACCAGTTCCGGGATTTGAAATAAAAACCGTTTACGGACGAATGCGTTACAGTTTCACGAACGGCGGCTTAGTGAATGACCCAGGAATTGTTCGCGGATTTGATGGGTATATTGATCTGGCAAATTTTTACAACCTGCTCGCCGAGTCAAAATTTAAACTCGGATTTGGAGGTAGTTTTATCAGTAAATATCAGAAAGCCAATCACGCCCAATATTATATGCCACAAAACGTAGGTTCTTACGGTGGAAGGATTGATATGAAATATAGCAAGTTCTTCATGAACGCTGAGTACATTATCAAAGAAAATGACCCTTCTGTTGATAATGGATTTATTTACAACAATGGACATGCAGCTTACGTGAATGTGGGATACACCCAAAAAGGTCTTGGAGTTATTCTCTACGCAAAATCCATCGACAACATGAGTTTCAGAACGGATCCAAATGCCATTCTTACAGATTTGAACATCAATTTCAACCCGGCACTAACAAAATCACACACCGAAAATCTTGCAGCAACTCTTTATCCGTATGCAACACAACCTGTTGGTGAAGTCGCTTTTCAGGCAGATGTTTTTTATAAAATACCTAAAGAAACAAAAATTGGAGGTAAGTATGGAACGGAAATCAACGTCAATTTTGCCACTTCTTACCGACCTGTAAGACACGTATCCGAGCAACACGGAATAGATTTAGCCGACTCTTCCAGAGTAGTATATAAAACCGGACTTTTTGAAAAAAGTGACAGTCTTTACTACAGAGATATCAATATTGAAATCAAAAGAACTCTGAATAAAAAATGGAAAGTTGGTGCAAAATACTTTCATTTCAATTTCAATAATAATGTCAACGTGGTTTCAAAAGATGCTCACGGAATGATTGCTTGTCACATTGGCGTAATCGATGTGCAATACAAAATAAACAAGAAACACTCAATTCGCATGGAATTGCAGGGACTCTGGACAAACGGAGACAGCTCATTAGTAAGCAGAGGATCTGGTTCCAACACATCTTCCTATTATGTCGTTAACCAACGTGATAAAGGAGACTGGTTTACTTTTCTTTTAGAGTATAACATCTCCCCTAAATTTTATTTCGCTGTCATGGATCAGTACAATTATGGAAATCCGGTTGAATCAAAACGCGTTCATTACCTGATAGGAACGGCAGGTTACATTTTTGGTTCAAGCAGAATTTCAGTTCTTTATGGTAAACAACGTGAGGGAATTTTCTGTATTGGAGGAGTATGCAGAACGGTTCCGGCAACAAATGGATTAACCATTACGTTCACTACTAGCTTTTAAAAATTATGAAAAAAATAATTCCGTTTTTAGTATTTGGAACATTTGTTTTTGTGACAGGATCATGTGATAAAATTGAAGATCCCATGAAGCCCGCAGTGCTGCTGGACACCAACCTGTATCCAGGTAACTGGGACACCTATATCGCCGATGAATGGCCTGAATTTGGTGAAAATCTTAATACTGAGCGCAACGTTCTGCTTGAAGATTATACAGGACACAGATGCCCAAATTGCCCAGCCGCGGCTGAAGTAGCAAAAAATATTTCTGCTGCAGATCCTGATAGAGTGTTTGTTGCATCCATTCATGCAGGCCCGGGTGGAATTACCAGTTTTCAGGATCTGGCATCTGACTGTGGTAATACTGTAACCAATCCAAATAATGAATTTTGTACTGAATTTTACTGTAATGAAAGTATCACATACGGAGAAACTTTTCAATCTGGTTTTGGATTTTTTGGTAATCCCCAGGGAACTGTAAACCGTAAGATGTTTACCGGAAATATGTTTTTGTTTTCTACTGATTGGCAGACGAGCGTGGATCAGATTCTAAGCGAAAACGATCTTAAAGTAAACATTCAGGCAGAATCAAATTATTATGCTGAAACGAATGGCTTTTTTCTGCACGTTCAAACAGAATTTTTAGAAGATCTTTCAGCTAATGATTATAATCTGGTTGTTTATCTGATTGAAAATGAAACAGAAGATTTTCAGGATAGCATGAGTACAATTCTGGAAGATTATCATCATCACAACATCTTCAGAGGATGTCTGGATGATCTTGCATGGGGCAGATCAATAACCGGGACTAAAACTCCGGGTGATAAATCCAATTATGATTACTCTTACGAACTGCCAACCGGCACCACTAACCAGGACTATCACCTGATTATTTATGTTTATGATGTAGCAACTTATGAAGTGCTTCAGGTTATCAAACATGAAATTAACTGATTTTAGGTTTTTCTCTACAATAAGGCACGCTTTTTGACGTCATACAGGAAGCGGAATCAATAGTCCTTTGTGGATAAATTTCGCCGGAAATTATTTTGACTTTTACTCAATTTTTTTTACTTTTAATTGTAACAAAGAGTAGCCTATGTTAGAAATGTGCAAAGAAATCCTTACGAAGGTTAGTTTTGACAAAATCCTGTTTCAAAAAGAACTCAATAAGGCATTGAAATGGTTGCAAACAGAAGAGTTGGATGGATTTAAGAACTGGTGTTTAAAAACATTTGGTAAAACTTATCCTGATATTCTTCGGGTCGCCTTCAAAAGGGCCTGATTGTTTTACTGAAAATTTATTGTGAATGGGCTTCGAAAGGAGCCCATTATTTTTTTGTCAGATCAAGAAACTCAATGTTTCTTTTCAAACCTTTGAAACCTGTTCTCTTAATCGCTGATTTACCAAAGATTTTTTCAAACTGATCATTTTGCATTTTTTCGAATTCCATTTCACTGAATAAAGAATCCGGAGAAAATCTTGGCTCAGTATGTGGTTTTGAAAATCTATTCCAGGGACAAACATCCTGACACACATCACAACCAAAAATCCAACCATCCATGTTTGAACGAAATTCTTTTGGTAAAAATTCATCTTTTAGTTCAATTGTGAGATAAGATATGCAACGTGAACCATCCACAACGTAAGGCCGGATTATTGCTTGTGTCGGACACGCGTCAATACAAGCAGTACATGTGCCGCAGTGATCTTCAATTGCATGATCATAATCAAGTACCACGTCCAAAAATATTTCTCCAATAAAATAAAATGAACCGACTTTGAGTGTTAACAGATTTCCGTTTTTTCCAATCCACCCCAAACCAGATTTTCGGGCCCATGCTTTTTCTAGAACTGGTGCAGAATCTGTAAAACATCTTGCCTGGACGTTACCAGCAATTCCTCTTATGAAGTTCAACAACTCGTGTAACTTCTCGCGGATCACGTAGTGATAATCCTCTCCATATGCATACTTGGAAATTTTCAACGCACTCTTCTGAAATAAATCTTCTTTCGGAAAATAATTGAAAAGCACAGAAATGACAGAACGGGTATCTTCAACGAGTAACGATGGATTCAATCTTTTATCAAAATGATTTTCCATGTAATTCATTTTGCCTTGCAATCCAGCCTTAAGCCATGATTCAAGCCTGGGAGCCTCTTCTTCTAAAAATTCAGATTTTGAAATACCACAAGACAAAAAACCAAGTTCTTGTGCTTTTAATTTTATTTTTTTAGAAAGCTCCGATTTCAGCATTAAAATAAACCGCTTTGATAAAAACCAAGGTCTTTGCCCAAATGCTTATATGCTTTTTCTGTCACCTTTCTGCCGCGCGGAGTGCGCATTAAAAATCCCTCTTTAATCAAATACGGTTCATACACTTCTTCAAGGGTTCCTGCATTTTCACCAACAGCGGTAGCAATAGTTGTCAAACCAACCGGTCCTCCACTAAATTTATCAATCATGACCGACAGAATTTTGTTATCCATTTCGTCCAGACCAAACTGGTCTACATTCAAAGCATCCAATGCAAAATGAGCGATATGCAGATCAATTTTTCCCGAGCCTTTCACCTGCGCAAAATCACGCACTCTTCTTAAAAGAGCATTTGCAATTCTTGGAGTTCCTCTGCTTCTACCCGCAATTTCAAGTGAGGCATCTTCTGCTATTTCAATTGCAAGAATCCCTGCCGCCCTTGAAACGATGTGTGATAATACTTCCGTGTCATAATACTCCAGTCTGCTGTTAATGCCGAATCTAGCCCTTAACGGTGCTGTAAGCAAACCACTTCTGGTTGTAGCGCCAATTAGAGTAAAAGGGTTCAGTGTGAGTTGAACTGTTCTTGCACTCGGTCCTGAATCAATCATTATGTCAATGGTGAAATCCTCCATGGCAGAATAGAGGTATTCTTCAATAACGGGGCTTAAACGATGGATCTCATCAATAAATAATACGTCACCTTCTTGCAGATTTGTCAATAAACCTGCTAAATCACCCGGCTTGTCCAGAACAGGTCCGGACGTGATCTTAATTCCTACACCTAATTCTGAAGCGATAATATTAGCCAACGTAGTTTTTCCCAAACCCGGGGGGCCATGAAGCAGGACATGATCGAGCGCTTCTTTCCTTCGTCTTGCTGCTTCAACAAAAACTGTAAGATTATCAATTACCTTACCCTGACCGGCAAAATCACCAAATTGTTTGGGACGAAGAACCTTATCTATTTCTTCTTCCTTTTTCAATGATTCATTATCTCTGTAATCGAAAGAATCCAAATTTTTTATTTTTTATAAAGATAAAAAAACCCATCTGATGAGTCAGATGGGTTTTCAAAATTCATTGAATTATACTAATGTTCTTCCTCACCGTCTCTAACCGGCACTGTTTGAAGAACAAAGTCTTCTTCCATTCCAGGTTTAGAATAATCATACGGCCAGCGATGAACTTCAGGAATAGCTCCAGGCCAGTTTCCGTGAACGTGTTCAACAGGTGTTGTCCACTCAAGTGAACATCCTTTCCAAGGATTCTGAGTTGCAACCTGCCCTCTTTTAATACTATAGAAAAAGTTGAAAATAAAGATCAACTGTGCTAAACCTCCAAGAATTGCGAAAATTGAAATAATCACATTTAAGTCCATGATCATCTCATACTGTGCATTATCAAATCCGGTATAAACGCTGTAATCATAATATCTTCTTGGTGCTCCTCCAATACCTACAAAGTGCATTGGGAAGAAAACTCCATACGCACAAGTTAGTGTCAGCCAGAAATGAACCATTCCAAGTTTAGAATTCATCATTCGACCGTACATTTTAGGGAACCAGTGATAAACTCCGGCAAACATTCCAAAAATGGCTGACAATCCCATTACTACGTGGAAGTGAGCCACAACAAAATAGGTATCGTGTACTTGAATATCCAATGCAGAGTCGGCAAGAATGATTCCGGTAATACCACCTGTAACAAACGATGAAACGAGTCCGATTGAGAATAACATTGCAGGTGTAAAACGGATGTTTCCTCTCCACAATGTTGTCAGATAGTTAAATGATTTTACCGCAGAAGGAATCGCAATCAACAGCGTGGTAAATACGAACACACCACCGAGGAACGGATTCATACCGGTAATAAACATGTGGTGACCCCATACAATGAATGACAGGAATGCAATCGCCAAAATTGAACCAATCATGGCGCGATATCCAAAAATAGGTTTACGAGAGTTATTCGCAACAATTTCAGAAGTTAATCCCAATGCCGGAAGTAATACAATGTATACCTCAGGGTGACCAAGGAACCAGAACAGGTGCTCGAATAAAATCGGTGAGCCGCCTGATTGTTCTAAAATTTCTGAGCCAACGATAGCATCGTTTACGTAGAAACTTGTTCCAAGCAATCTGTCCATCATCAATAATACGACGCAAGACACCAGTACCGGGAAAGAGAGAACACCGATAATTGCTGTAACGAAGAAAGCCCAAATAGTCAACGGAAGTCGGGTCATTTTCATTCCTTTGGTTCTTAAGTTCAATACCGTAACAATGTAATTCAACGAACCTAAAAGTGAAGATGCCACGAAAATTGTCATTGACAACAACCACAATGTCATACCTGCGCCAGAACCTTGTATTGTTTCTTCATACACAGAAAGAGGAGGATAAATTGTCCAACCGGCAGATGCCGGACCAGTTTCAATAAACATGGAGTACAGCATGATCACGCTGGAAAGGAAAAACAACCAATACGAAATCATGTTTAATAAACCTGACGCCATATCACGCGCACCGCACTGAAGCGGAATAAGCAGGTTACTAAAAGTTCCTGACAATCCTCCTGTCAATACAAAGAACACCATTATAGTACCGTGAATTGTCACCAATCCAAGATACATTCCTCGATGCAGAATTCCATTTGGTGCCCAGGTATCTCCAAGGAAAAACGAAAGTACACTGTTGCTTTCTCCCGGCCAACCTAATTGGATACGGAATAAGATTGAAAGTAACACGGCAACACATGCCATAAAAATGGCAGTAACAAGAAATTGTTTACCAATCATCTTATGATCTTGCGAAAAGATGTATTTGGTAATAAAACTTTCTTTGTGGTGATGTCCGTGATCAGTATGAGCTGCTGCTGACATAATTATTTCTGTTCTTATTATTAAATTCTTAGTTCACTGCGGCAACAACAAGGGTAGTATTTCCCTCTTCCTGCCATTTTATAAATTCTTCTGCTGTACCAACAACTACAGACATTTTCATGTTTGAATGCGATTCTCCGCAGATTTTATTACACATCAAAATATAATTGAACTCCGGGTTACCCGTCTTTTCACGCATTTCAGCCGTAGTGTAGATTGGCGTAAATTTTAGTTTTGTTCTTTGTCCAGGTACGCAGTTCATTTGGGCTCTGAAATGTGGGAAATAAGCAGAGTGAATCACATCACGCGAACGCATGATGAACTGATATTCCTGATCTTTAATAAGGAACAATTCTTTCGCAATAAAATCATCTGCAGCTATAACATCAGTAGAATCTGTATAATTCGATTTCATTAATGCTACACGTTCTCTGATACGTTCAAGTTTTTCAACTTTTTTACGCATTTTCTCAAGAGATGCAACAGAGTAAACTACTTCACTCTTTTCTTCTCTTGCAAGATCCGTGTGCATTGCATTGATTGTGCTATCAAGTTCTTTTAATCTCCATTCAATATTATTTGTGGTAATCACACCAAGTGGATTTGGATTTGCAGCCCATGTTGTCACCAGTTTATAATCTGCGAACCCAAGTTTGTTATCGTCACCAGAGTATCTTGCTGTCCAGTTGAATTGTTCAGCATATAATTCAACTACCACGGCATTTTCCGATGGTTTACCGGTAATTTTATTCCATGTCATTAGACCCAGAATAATAATCACAGCAAGTGCACCTGCAGGAACAACAGTCCATAACATTTCAAGTCTGTTATCATGTGGAAAGTAATACGCTGTTCTTTTCGGGTCATAAGCGTATTTATAAGCAAAAATGAACAGTACTCCGTTTACTATAAAAAATACAGTAAAGACAATTATCCAGTTAATATTAAATAACCAGTCGACATCTTGTCCATGCAAAGAAGCTGCTTCGGGCAACATGCCATTTCCATATTTGAATAACATGTATACTGCCGATCCAAAGAACACCGCAAGAAAGGCAATCATCAACATTGCATTAATGTTGTTAACTCTTAGATCTATATCTTCTTCACGTCTGTTTCTGATTTTTGAAGTCAGCTCATAAACACGCATCAATTGTGCAACTGCGATTGCAACTAACACTATGACAACAAGAACTATTAATTTCATTTCCATGACAAAATCTTTTTAAGCGTCTAATTATATTTCGTGGTGTTTACTTTCATCCAAGTAAGGGTGATTTTTTGGCATTAATGGTGCCTTGGTCAAAGTATTCAAGATGAAAAACGTAAATATTCCAGCAAACAACAACAAGAATCCAACTTCAATAAATCCGATGCATCCATATTCTCCCATAGTACCGGGAGTAATAAGCATATAAACATCAGTCCAGTGGCCTAATAAAATAATCAAACAAACTACGGACAAAATACCAACGTTACGTTTTGCTTCACGAGACATCAATATTAACATAGGAATAATGAAGTTCACCATGAACATAGCCCAATACGTGAATTTATAATTCTCAATTCTGAAATCGTAATAAATTACTTCTTCAGGAATGTTTGCATACCAATAAAGCATGAACTGAGAGAAAAACAAATAAGACCACAAGAAGCTGGTTGCAAAAATCCACTTACCAACGTCATGAATGTGGCTGTCATTAACTTGTTGCAGATAACCCTGTTTTTTCAGATACAAAATCACCAACATGATTGTCGTCATTGAAGTACACCACATTCCGCCAAAAACGTACCAGCCAAAAAGGGTTGAAAACCAATGAGCATCAATAGACATGATCCAATGCCAAGAAGAGGTCGAAGAAAAATAACCGAACAACACCAAGAACAAAGCACCTTTTACGTAGTTCTTGTAGTGAATTTTTGTTCCACCTTCAATATCTTCCTGTAGGCTACGTTTGCGAAAACCTCTATAAAAGAGGATATATACTGCAAAGTACAGAATAGTAACTGTCCAAAAGAACCAAGTCGTTAAAAAGGGAGCTTTTTTCGCAATAAGTTTATCATGAGCAACTACCTCTGGATCCATCCAAGAATAAATATGCCCGAGATGGTGTCCGTGAACCTCCGTGTAACCTCCTTTTGTTAATGTTAACACAGCGAAAAGTGCGAGTAAAATTCCAACACCAACAATCACGTAAGAAGCAACACCTTCAACCACTCTTTTAATTGCAACCGACCAACCAGTTTCAGTAGCATATTGCAATGCTAAAAAGAACAATGCTCCCAAAGCAATGGCAAAGAAATAGAACCCATCTATAAGCAGGTTTGAGAAGATACGTGTTTTAAACTGTTCATCATCAATATGAACAATAACACCAATAATAACAGAAACCAAGCCTATAGCAATTGCTCCGATTATGGTTTTTTTCGCTTTTGATGAAATCTGAAATTCCATGTATTCTTTGTTTACTTAATTAGTACTCTCTTTAATTTAGTGTCCAGCAGGCTGAGCAACTGAAACTGGTGCAACATCCTCTGTTACTGCAGTTGTTACTGTAGTATCTGCCGCCGCAGCTCCTTGTTGTTTTCCTTGTAATTTTTCAACGTAATGCACAACTTTCCAACGCTCTTCTTTATTTAATTGTGATGCATGTGAGCCCATCATACCTTTTCCATATGTGATAGAGAAGAATATCGTACCAGCAGGTAAGTCTTTAAGAGGACCATTATACGCCGGTGGAGGTGGATATTTTCCAGCACTGTTTGCCACTACCGTTCCTTGCCCATCGCCCGCTTCTCCATGACAGTGAATACAGAATAAACCATACAATTCTTTACCTTCTTTCAGAACCTCTTCAGAGAATGGAATAGGATTTTTGTCAAATGCAGAATTTGCGTATCCAGCTGTATCTTGACGAATTCCATACAATCCATGTGTTTTATCATGTCCAACAGGCGCACCATGTCTGTAAGGCATCATAATAGAAGCATAGTCTCCAGAACCATAATACGGAATTGTACCAGCAGGTGGAGTCAATGAAACATTATCTCCAACCAATTCTGGTCTGAACAATCCACGAACTTCAGCATAATCTACGTACGCTTCAACGGCAGGAGAACGGTACATGTCAGGCATGTATTCCAATCCGGGTGAATTTGGATCAGCAACACAAGATCCCAGAAACCCTGTTATCAAGAGGCCACCACCAAAACAAATTTTTCTTGTATTTAACTTCATATTAAAACGAGTTATTTAATAACCACGTAATCTTTTTCTTCAATTTCAATAACACTTGTTTCCTTAAGTTTCGCGTGAATTTCAGAAGCACTCAAACCATGATTGTCTGACATACGAATTTCCATAACAAAACGATCATCTGTTGTTCTCGGATAAGGATTATCTGCAGGCATTCCAGGCAAAGTTTTATTTCTTAAGAGATAAATAACCGCCATTCCGTGCGCTGCGAACAATACCGTAAACTCAAAAGATATTGGCACAAAAGCAGGGAAATTTTCCATTAAACTAAAGTTTGGTTTTCCACCAATATTCATTGGCCAATCGTCAATCATTAAAAATTTAAATCCAACTACCGCAAGCGTCAAACCGGTCAAACCCAACATGAATGATACAATTCCCAAACGGGTGTGTTTCACACCAATGATCGGGTCAATTCCGTGAATAGGGAAAGGAGAAAAAACATCTGAAATGTGAACTCCCGAAGCAACCAGTTTTTTAGCTCCGTTTTTCAAAAGTTCATCATCATCATATGAGGCGTATATTACTCTTTCAGCCATTATGTGTTGTTTTTAATTTAATACTAATGATGAGCGCTATGTCCCGGTGCAGTACCGTTTTTATAACTCTCACCTGAAATTTTTACAATTGTTTTTACTTCACTGATAGCAAGTACCGGGAAGTATCTCGCGAACAATAAATAAAATGAAAAGAACAAACCTAATGTTCCAATAAATATTCCGATGTCAACCCATGTCGGATAGAACATGCTCCATGCGGATGGCAGATAATCTCTGTGAATTGACGTGACGATAATTACAAAACGTTCGAACCACATTCCAATATTTACAACAATCGAAATAAAGAAAGTGAACAATAAACTTCTTCTCAGTTTTCTGATCCACATTAACTGCGGAGAAATAACGTTACAAGTCATCATTGACCAATATGCCCACCAATAAGGACCAGTTGCACGATTAATGAATGCATATGATTCATATTCTACTCCAGAATACCAAGAGATAAATAACTCCGTCAGATATGCAACACCTACAATCGAACCAGTAACCATGATTACAATGTTCATGTATTCAACGTGTCTGGTATGGATGTACGCTTCGAGCTTCATCCCTTTTCTCAAAATCAGCAATAGCGTTTGCACCATTGCAAATCCAGAAAATACGGCACCCGCAACGAAATATGGAGGGAAGATTGTTGTATGCCAACCAGGAATTACTGAAGTAGCAAAGTCAAATGATACGATAGAGTGTACCGAGAAAACCAGTGGAGTTGCCAAACCTGCCAAAACAAGCGATACTATTTCAAATCTGTTCCAGTGTTTTGCTCTTCCTGACCACCCGAAAGACATTATCGAATACGCTTTTTTAGCCACAGGACTTTTTGCTCTGTCGCGAATTGTAGCAAAATCAGGAATCAAACCAATATACCAGAAAACCAATGAAACTGATAAATAGGTTGAGATCGCGAATACGTCCCAAAGCAACGGCGAATTAAAGTTAACCCAGAGTGAACCAAACTGATTAGGAATCGGCATAACCCAATATCCAACCCATAGTCGACCCATGTGAATTAACGGGAACAAACCTGCCATGAATACGGCAAAAATTGTCATTGCCTCGGCAGAACGGTTAATCGCCATTCTCCAACGTTGTCTGAACAATAACAATACAGCAGAGATCAAAGTACCGGCGTGACCAATACCAACCCACCAAACGAAGTTGGTAATATCCCAAGCCCATTGAACCGTTTTGTTTAATCCCCAGGTACCAATACCAGTCCCGAGCAAATAAACAATACATCCAACTCCATACAAACCAACCAGCATAGCTATACCAAGCATGATATACCATGCCTTAGGGGCTTTACCTTCTATGGAACGACATACATCTTCGGTAATGTCATGATACGTTTTGTGACCTAAAATTAGCGGTTCTCTTATTGCAGATTCTTTATGCATTCGTGCTCTTTTTTAGTTAATCTGAATATTTATTAATGATGTGCTTCTTCGGTTGAAGCCTCATCGCTGTGACCTTCTTCTGTGTGTCCTTCACTATGTTCTCCGTGACCTTCTTCATGTGCAACCTGAATAGCCATAAGCGATTCATTATGCTCATTTCTAACTTTCACTTTGTACCAAACATTTGGTTTAGTTCCAACTTCTTCAAGAACCTGATAAGATCTGTCTTCCTGAGTGCTTTTGCGAATCATTGAGTTGACATCATTCCAGTCTCCGACAATAATTGCATTAGTAGGACAAACATCTGAACATG
>Ga0268298_10003438_pt1 | contig 16202 bp, 13 predicted proteins | sample WWTPWeurt_MetaG_FD_194462 | JGI IMG/M metagenome (GOLD analysis project Ga0268298, IMG submission 194462) | Activated sludge microbial communities from WWTP in Nijmegen, Gelderland, Netherland - WWTP Weurt | ecosystem: Engineered > WWTP > Aerobic digester > Activated sludge | place... | reverse complement strand
TGCTCCTGTTCGCGCCGCTGGGCTGCGACGAGGGCACCGCCGGCGCTTCAGACGCCGGCCTGGGCCAAGACGCCGCCGCGCTCGACGCGACCGTCGCCGGTGACACGGGCACCCCGCCGGACGACGCGGGCTTGGACGCCGCCGTCAGCGACCTGGGCTTCGCCCTCGACGCGAGCGCCGCAGTGGACAGCGGGATCCTCCCCGACGCCGGCGCCCGGCCCGACGCAGGCGCCAGCAGCGAGCCGGCCCCCGGCGATCTGGTGATCGTCGAGATCCAAGGGAACCCCCAAAACACGGCCGATACCGACGCGGAGTACGTCGAGCTTCTGAACGTGAGCAGCCGCTCGCTCAACCTCGAAGGTTGCCGGCTGACGCATCGGCTATGGGCGGGAGGCATGGCCCCCGTGGACTCGGTCGGTAACCACCTGATCAACAGCGCGGTCAACGTCGGCCCAGGCGAGCGCGTGCTCCTCGGCCGCAGCGGCGGTGGATACTTCGGCGCGGGTGTGGTGCCAGACTATGTCTACAGCGGCTTTGAGTTCAGCAACGGGGGTTCGGACAACAACCGCATCCGCGTGATGCACCCGGGCTGGGATGGGACCGAGCCCCCTGCGCCCGGAGACATCATCGACGAGGTCATCGCCCCCGCGGGGACCTTCGACAACCCGCTGCGCGGCCGGTCCTGGCAGCTCGATCCGGGCCGAGTCGTGGCCCCGACCGCGGCGAACAACGACGATCCCCAGTCTTGGTGCAGCGCCGCCGCGAACAACGGGCTCGCCTACTGGCAGAGCAACTGGGGCACGCCTCGCGCGGCCAACGTCTGCAACTGAACCCTTAGGTCCCCCGTAGCGCGGTCCCCAGCCGGAAGGCGAAGGCGCCCGCCTCCTCCTCTGAGACCCGCACCGCTCCCGCCTGCGCACGCTGCTGCTCTCCGAACAACGCAAAGCCCAGGGGCGCCCCCGCCGCGCGCGGCACCAGATGCGCGTGAAAGTGGGGAACCTTCTCGCCGAGCGCGGCGGTGTAGATCCGCGGCGCCGCGCTGAGCTCGCCGAGGACCTTGGTCACCCGGCGCAAGAGCGGTCCGAAGCGCTCCGCCTCCTGATCGTCAAAGTCCGCGGCGCTGGCGGCGTGTCGCCGGGTGCACAGATAGACCCAGCCCAGCACCGGGGTCGGCGCCTCGATCGGATAGAGCAGCCAGCGCTCTTCTTCGTAGATCGCCACCTCGCGAGCCAACCGGGTGCAGATCGCGCAGGGCTCGGCCACGGCGCCACTCTACGCCGGCCGGGGCGCTTGACCATCCACAAGCGCGCGCTGACCGACCCAGCTGCTGGTGCAGTGCCCAGGCGGCGCAGGAACTGTCTCACCGAGGGCCCTGCGCCACGGGCGTAGGTCCCGACAAATACAGGTCACAGCGTCGTCCGTAGTGGGCACCCCAAGGCCTACCAAGGAGCCTGAATGACCCTGCCTTTCGCGACCCGACCGCGCCTCCGCTTGGCCTTCCCTCTGACCCTGACCCTCGCCGCCTGCAGCGCCTGCGCCCCCTCCGGCCCCGACGAGCAGAGCGCCGACGAGATCCGCAACCTCGTCCCGGCCTGGACCACCTCCAGCTCGCTCTACGCGCTGAGCGACACCCGGCTCGAGCGCCCTTTGTCCTCGCTCGACGGCCTGCCCATCCAGTGCCTGGGTGCGTACAGCGGCCTGGCTAACCTCGGTCGGCGCACGCTCCCCAATGGGAATATCGAACTGAGCTTCGGCTGCGCCCAGTATCGCTCTACCGCGGTCACCACCCCCCGCGGCGTGCGCCCCGGACGTCCGGCCTTTCAGCGGCGCCTCACGGTGAGCTACGCCCCACGCCGGGCGGGCGCCGACCGCGTGGCCGCGATCCAAAGCTGCGTCTCGATGATGGGCCGACACCGGAGCACCCCGGGCAGCCATCTGGCGATCACCCCAAGCCCCCAAGGCCTCTCCTGCACCTTCTACTCGAGCGAGCACGAGCTCCTGGTCTCGGGCGCCGAGGGGCTCTCCAAGGTCCAGCCGCCGCCCGACCTCGCGCTCTTCAGCGAGCCCAGCCTGGTGCTCTCTTTGGCCCCCGGGGACGGGGTGCTGCCCCAGTCCATCGACGCCGGCTTCTCGGGGCAAAAGGTCGACGCCGCGACCTACCTCGACCCGCAGTCGCCGCTGCACGTCTCTTTGGACGCCAACTTCGACCCCGACGGACTTACCGCGCTACCCACCCGGCTTCGCTATCAGCTCTATCAGGACGCGCCGCCCGCCGCGGGCTGCACCACGAGCGCCGCCGGCCTCCAAATCGGGGCCTCTGAGTTCGCCGGTCTGCTGAGCCCGACCGGGAGCAGCTGGGGAGCCCAAGACATCTACGCTGAGCCGATCGTTCCCCACCACGACGGGACCCTGGCGGACCTCCATCGCACCATGTATCTGCGGGTCATCCTCGAATCGACGCTGAGCGACCCCTTCAGCGGAGAGCTCCAAACGACCTGCCTGGTGGCTTCCAACACCGTCTCGATCCAGGTCATCGATCAGTGGTCCATCGACCAGTGGAACGCCAAGGCCGCGCTCTCCGCGCGCATCAATGACCTCGAGGCGCAGAACTATCACCGCGTCTCGGTGGTGGCCTATGCGCCTCCGAAGCTGTGGGACGACGAGACCGCCTTCAACTCGGATCCGCTCTACCGTACGGCCTTCACCGTGGACGCGGGATACCAGATCTACCCCGCAGGCTGCACCTTCGACGTGGTCGGAGCCCGGAACAAGATCGCCGACTATCACCAAGATGCTCTGTCGGACCTGCTCTTCCTCTTCGATGAGATCCAAAAGGCCCTGGCCGGGGCCTATGAGAACGCCAAGAACTATCTGGCCACCAACGTCGCCTCGCTGGCCTGCGGGGGCAACGCCAGCTGCACCTCCAAGCTCGCCCCGCTCCTCTATCAAGGCATCAACGCGGGCCTGGCCTCCCTCGGTATCCCGCCAACTATCCCGAGCCGCCGCGAGCTGATGCAGCACGGGGTGAGCTACTTAGCCACCCAAGCCGCCAAGGAGGTCGCCGGACCCGCGGGGAGCCTACTCAACTATGCCGCCTACGAGGCCAGCTATCAGTCCGCGAAGTCCGCGCTGGAGGCGGGGGTCAACGCCTTGGCCGGTTGTCCTCTCATCGAGAACGGCGGCTGCGTCTACTATCCCAAGAACCCGATCAGCTGGGGCCTGCCAGATCCCTATACCCATCAGCGACCGGCGGTGCTCTACCTCAAGATCGAGCGGGGAATCTCGGACTATGCGGAGATCGCCGGGGCGGCCCCCGAAGCGATCCCCACGCTGGGCGTGCTCACCATCCTCGACCAGAACAAGATCTGGCTGCCGGTGACCCTCCCGCTTCCGCGCTTCATCCCGGAGGAGGGGATCATCCTCCCGATCGTGCTGCGGCCGACGATCAGCGACCTCGGGGCCTGGATCTCCCAGCGCTTCGGCGAGGCCCAGATCTACAACTCAGAGAACCCCCTCCTGGCCATCAACGACACCAGCTTCGTCTCCCCCCAGAGCTACTGGAACACCAACCCCTTCGACTTCACCGTCGTGACCAGCGGCTTCTATCAAAACCAGCCCTCGGGCATCGTATGGGTCAGCTCCTATAGCCACCCCGCCGGGAGCCTCGACTGGACCGACGGCTACCAGAACCTGCCGCAGGTTCCTGCGCCGACGTTTTGTCCCTAGAGCCCCGTACCAATCCGGTATGATGCGCCGCCTTGGCCACCGAGGAACCGGCGAAGCTCCTGGCCCGCGGCCGAGCGATCCTGGGCGAACGCCCCCGCGCCGTGCAGGCCGCTGGGCTCCTCCTGGCCCTGCTGGTGCTCTCCATCCAGTTTGGCCGGATGATCGCCGCGCCGATCGACGAGGTCGATGAGGCGGCGGTCTACGACTCCACCTCGTATCTGGGTCTATGGTGCCAAGGTCAGCTCTTCGACCCAGCCTGGCAGTCCCTCGACGCGATCGATCACCCGCCGCTGTGGAAGTACGCCCACGGCGCCGCGCTCCTCCTCGCTGCTCAGCCGCTGGGGAGCTTGGCGGAGAAGGAGCGCTGGTTTGACTGGGCCTGGGATGGCGACGACGACGGGGCCTTCAAGCGCCACTTGAACGCCCGCCTGGTGGGACCGCTCATTCGACCCGGGCGCTGGCTGAGCTTCCTGGCGGTATCGGGGGCGCTAATACTCCTCAGTGGCCTCCTCGCCCGGGCCTACTCCCCCGCGATCTCGGGGTGGGTCGTCGCGCTGATCGGCTTTCACGTCGTGACCAAGTGGGTCGCGGTGCGGGCGCTGATCGACGGACTCTTGCTTTTGCTCATCCTCCTGTCCACCGCCCTGTGTGCCCGTTGGCTGGCGCGAGGCCCCGCGCGCGGGCGGGTCAGCGCGCCCGACGCGTTACTCCTGGGACTCTCCTTAGGGCTCTTGGCCGAGACCAAGATCACCGGCGTGATCGGCCTCTTCGGTGCCGCCGGGGCGCTCTTCCTGTGGTGGCGGCGCGGTCCGCCGAGCGGCGTTCAACTCCGGCCAGCGCTGTCTTCGCTGGCGCTCGTAGCAGTGGTCACGGGCGTAGTGGCGATCGCCGTCAACCCCTCGCTGTGGGTCGATCCCCTGGGATTTCCGCTCCGGATGGCCGCGCACCGCGCCGAGCAGCTCCGCCTGCAGATGGCGCTCTTCGATGAGCGGGTCTACGTATCGATGGGCGAGGGACTCCGCCGCTTCATCTCGCGCGCGCTGATCCACACCGACCCCGTGCTCAAGGTCTCGGGGCTGCCCGTGGTGGCCTTCTTGGTCGCGCTGGGCGGGCAACTCATCTTGCGGATCGAGCGCCCCATCTCGACGGTCCGTGCGGCGCTCCTCGCGCAGCTCGGCCTCTGGTTCGGGGTGACCGTGCTGACCTACCGCATGGACTGGGCCCGCTACACCATCCCCGCGATCCCGCTGCTCACGCTGGCCTTGGTGCTGGGCGCGCGGGCCCTGGCCGCTCCGAAGAAGCTCCTCGCCCCCGCCGTGCTGGCGACCGGCTTCGCCGCCTCGGTGGTCGTCTTCGCGCGGGAGCCGCTGCCAGAGTCGGCCGAGGCCCGACGCGTCCACTACGCGGCCGGCCTCGAGCTCATCGACCACCAGCTCAGCACGGTCCCCGCCGGGAGCCACAAGCGCCGGGCCCTCGAGCTGGCGCGGGAGCGCATCCTGGTGCGTCGCTCCGCACTATGAACGGGCCCGACCAACGCGCGGAGGGCGACGGACCCAGACGCGTTGAGCGAAGCGATCGCGCCCACAGGCGGGTTCACCCCGCCGATAACGGGCCCAACCGTATCCACGCCCTCGATGCCTTGCGCGGCTTGGCGGCGCTCACCGTCGTCTTTCATCACCTCGCCCTGGTCCCACCAGAGCCGCCGTCCCTCGGACTCACGACCTGGGTCATCACCGGCTACGCCGCCGTACTCCTCTTCTTCCTGCTCAGCGGCTTCGTCCTCTACCTCAGCCTCGAGCAGCGCCCTCAGCCCTACCCAGAGTTCGTGGTGAAGCGGATCGCGCGCATCTACCTGCCCTACGCGGCGGTCCTCCTCCTCAGCTACGCACTCCTCGAGCTCAACGCCGGTGCCACCACACCCGGCCTCAGCGCGTGGGCTGGCTACCCCTGGCGACTTCCCGAGGCCCGCGCGGCCCTGTGGCCTCACCTCGCGCTCCTCGGGACCTTCGATTTTGGCCTGATCAACCCGGTGGTCTGGTCGCTGGTCGTCGAGATGCGGGTGTCGCTCATCTTCCCGATGATCGCCCTCCTGGTCCGCCGCGCGCCCTGGTTCGTGTCCTTGGGCGTGGGGTTGCTGTGCTCCTCGGTGAAAGAGCTCAAGGTCGCCGCCCTAGCCGGGACGCTCTGGCTACGCACTTCGCACTATGTGCTGCTCTTCGTGGTCGGCGCGCTCTTGGCCAAACACCGAGCAGTCATCCGATCCTGGGTCGGCCACCACCCTCGGCTCTCCGCGTGCCTCGGGCTGCTCGGGATCGGGGCCTACTATCTGCACGATTTCTGGCGCACACCCAGCGAGCGGATGCGGGACTATCTCATCGCCATCGGGGCAACTATCTTTATTGTACTGACCCTCGGAAACGCGCGGATCGAGCGCCTCTTGAGCCACCCCTGGCTCCGCTTCCTCGGCGAGGTCTCCTATAGTCTATATCTGGTCCACGCGGTCGTGCTCCTCAGCTTGCTCCACTTCCTGGGAGAGAAGCTGCCGCTGTGGGTCCTGCTGACGGCGATGCCGTTTCTGTCCTTGGCCGCGGCGGCGCTGCTCTACCGCTTCGTGGAACGGCCGTCGATGCGGCTCGGGAGGCTGGCCGCCGAGTGGCTCAGACGGCGGAGCTGGGCGCGCTGATAGGCTCCGAAGACTCCCTGAAATAGGCAGCGGATCAAGGGGTCCTCTAGGACGTCCACCGCCGCGAGCTCCGCGTCATGCGAGGTCTTGATCGGCCCAGCGTTGATCCGCAGATACATCGAGGTCATGGACTCACCGAGCTCGAGGGCCCCGTAGAGCTTTGCCGCCGGCACCTCCGTGGTCCAGTCGAACCAGGCTCCTTCCTCGCCCGGCTCGATGGCCTCGTCGTCGAGCAGGTAGGGATAGTGCGTCGGCTCGCCCCGGTGGTCGTAGACCGAGAGCAACCAGCGCCGGGGCCGCAGGAAGTAGTCATCCATCGCCGGCCCGAGGAGCCGGTAGCGCGCGAGGAGCCCGCGCCGGCAATATTCCGTCACCACCTCCGCCTGGGTGGAGGTCAGCGCCGGGAAGCGCCGCGCGATCTCGGCCGTCGGCGGCGCCAGCAGCGTGGGTTGATAGTCATAGTCCCCCTCGGGATCGCCCAAGACCTCGATCCAGGGCAGCGGCTCCGCCCCCACCAACCCGTCCACGTCCAGGCGGACCGCCGCGCCGGGGTTCAGCCGGAGCACCTCGGCCCCCGGCAAGATCGCCCGAACCTGACGCCGAAAGCCCGCCTCGCTGATCGGGAAGAAGGCCTGATTGTACCAAGACCAGGGCTCGAGCTGGAATTGGCAGGAGCTCGCCACCACCGCCCGGGGCTTGAGCGCGATGAGTTGCTCGATCCACTCGGGCGGCAGCTGCCCCGAGGCGGGAGCCGATCGGGTGGGGGTCAAGACCTCGAGCTCGCGCATCGTCTGAAAAGGCCACAGGACGAGATCCCAGCGCGGGCACTGTCTGAGCTGCTCCAGTGTCGCAGGGTCGATCCAGGCATCGACCACCTGGAGGACGTGGAGCCCCGCCGCGCGGATCTCAAAGAGGGCGTCGATCTCCGCGTCCAGCGCGCGCCGGGGGATGATCTGGAGCGCGCCGAGCGCGATCGGCGCGTCGAGCTCGATCGCGTGGACGTGAGTGAAGCCCAGCGCGCGGATCAGGTCTCGCAGCGCCTCGTTCAGGCAGTACACGTAGATCGGGGTCTCGCGCCTCAACAGATCCAGGCTCTCGAGGCAGCAGTGGTCCTCGTGAAAATGAGAGATGAACACCGCGTCGAGCTCGAGCCGGCGGATCGCCTCCCGGTCGAAGCGGACGTCCGGGAAGGCGTGGCAGTTGCCGCTGAAAGGGTTCTCGAAGATGGGGTCGAAGGCGACGCTCAGGCCCTCGTGCTCGAACAGATAGCCGGCGTGCAGGATCCGGGAGATGCAGAGCGGCGCCACCAGGCCTTATCGACGATCGAAAGCCCGGAGGAAACTCAGAACAAGCGGACCAGAGGCGACGAGTGCGGCCTGGAGGATGCGAGATCATCCAAGCAACTCGCAGAGATAGGCACCGATATTTCAGGACGCCGCGAAACTCTGGGACCACCCCGGGGTTCATCGTGAGCGATGGTCGCCGTGCAAACCTTCTGTCCCAGACTCACCTTCCTCGCTCCACTGCTCGTGCTGGCCATCGCCATCGCCTGCGACGAGCGCGCGCCGGCGGGCTCGGGCAGCGCGGACGCGGGGGCCGGTCGCGACTCGGGTACCGGGATCCCGCTGGATGCCGGCTACCTCGCGCGCGACGCCGAGCTCGACGACGGAGCGGCCGCGCCGGACTCTGGACCGGCCAGCGATGCCGGCTTCAGCGAAGCCGACGCCGCGCGGGCCGACAGCGGGGTGCTCAGCGCAGACTCCGGGAGCCCCAGCGACGCCGGCTTCGTCGGCACGGACGCCGCAGGGTTCGCCGATGCGAGCCCTCCCGCGGACGCTGGCACGGCGATCGACGCCGGGCTGGCGATGATGGACGCCGGCACGACCAGCGACGCCGGCATCACGAGCCCAGACACGGGCGTCGACTCGGACGGCGGCTCGGGCGTGGGTACAGCCTGTGACGTACTTAGCCAGAACTGTCCCTCGGGCCTGGGTTGCTACTTAGTCAGCCTCACCCCTTTGCCGGAAGTATGGCAGTGCTTCACCGCCGGCTCGGTCCCCTTCGGAGGGAGCTGCGCTACCCAGAGCGAATGCGGTCCGGGCGCGGTCTGCCTCAACGGCGTGGGCTATGGATGCCTGGAGGTGTGCCGCTATCCAAACGGAGGCTGCCGGAGCGGCCTCCCCTGCCAACCCCTCTCCTCGAACGGTAACCACGGCTATTGCCGCTCGGAGCCATGAGGAGCTCACCCTCACCCGCGCTCCTCCTCGCCGCGCTCTGGGCCTGTGCTCCCGCGCCGGCGACCGAGACCCGAAGCGGCGTGTCCGGCCTCATTGGAGCCAGCACCTCCACCACGACCGATCACCCGGAGGCTGTGGCCGTCCTGGCGACCTACGGAGGTCAGGGTCAGGTGTTCTGTTCGGGAGTGCAGATCCTCCCCGACGTCATCCTCACCGCGGGTCACTGCGTCTCCACCTTCGCCCGCGCGCGGCAGCAGGTCGGACCGTCCATCCGCTTTTGGGTCTCCGGAGAGGTCGAGCTGGCCTCGGTGAGCCGCGGCTTCGTGCCGCGCGACGCGACCGAGGTCGTCGCCGAGCAAGCCCATCCTTCCTGGACGAGCACGCAGGCCCTCGATCACGACCTCGGGCTCCTTTACCTGGCCCGCGTGCGAGATCGCGCTCCGGTGCTGCCGGCGCTGGTCCCGGTCGGGGCCGAGGCCCAGGTGGTCCCTGGATTGGCGGTCACCGTGCTCGGCTGGGGCGTGGAGCGCGACGAGCAGAACGCTCCCTCGGACACCAAGCGCGTCGCCCAGACTCACCTCGGCTCGGTCACCGACCACTATCTGGGCTTCGGCGGGCCCTCGCGCTTTGGTGAGGTCCTGGCCTGCAGCGGGGATTCGGGTGGGCCAGTGCTCGTGGAGCGAGAGGGTACGCGCTTCGTGGTAGGTATCTCCACCCGCAGCGACTGCCTCCGCTACAGCGCCGCGATCCGGCCCGAGCAACACCGGGCGTTCTTGACCATGGCCTTGGCCGAGTCCTGCCAGGTCGGGCGCCGCATCGCCTGCGTCCAGACCGAGCCCACCGAGCTGTCACCGGACCGCTTTCCGCGCACCACTGCCAGCGCCCTCCCGGCGGGCTTCAGCGACTGGATTCGGAGCAGCTGTGCCCACGAGGCTGGCTCCTGCACGGACCGCTTCGGCAGCGAGGAGGAGTGCCGGGTCGCGCTGGGCGCCATGTTCCAAGCCGCGTCGGACCCTGCCTGCAGCGGCGTCCTCGGGCGCGCGACTGACTGCCTGAGTTGCCTGCCTTCGTCCTGCTTTTCAGGGTGCGGGGCCTGCGAGGACGCCCTCAGTGAGCTGCACCGCTGCGTCCGAGATCCCCTACCAGCCCCAGATGCTGGGCTTTTGCCTGCGCCGGACGCTGGGCTGGACGCGGGCCTTGAGGTGGACGCGGGCCACCCCACGCTCGACGCAGGCCTGAGCCCCGAGGTCGACGCGGGCCCAGCCGCGGCTCAGGCGAGCGGCTGTAGTGACTCCGGAGCAAGCGGCGGCACGCAGACCAGCCTGGCCACCGTCGCGGTGATCCTGCTCGGGCTCCTCCGTCGCCGCGCGCGCTGAGGACGTGTACGCTCTTGCGATGAGGCAGCAAGCCCCGTCGACCGAGCGCAACCGCGAGCCCATTCGGGCCGTGCTAGCCAAGCATCTCCCGCCGGACGCGCGCGTCCTAGAGCTGGCCTCGGGCAGCGGAGAGCACGCGGTCTATCTGGCCAATGCCCTGGGCGTCTCCCACTGGCAGCCGAGCGATCCCGACGCGCGAGCGCAGGCGAGCATTGACGCCTGGCGCACCGAGGCCCCGGCCGTAGCCGCCGCGCTGCCGCTCGACGTCGAGCAAGGCGCCTGGCCGCCGCTGACGGTGGACGCGGTGGTGTGCATCAACATGATCCATATCTCCCCCTGGTCCGCGACCCTCGCGCTGATGCGCCGCGCGCGCTCGGTGCTCACCACCGAGGGGCTGCTCTTCCTCTACGGGCCTTATCGCCGCACCGCAGTGGAGACCGCGCCGAGCAACGAGGCCTTCGACGCGAGCCTCAAGGCCCGAAACCCCGCCTGGGGCTTGCGTGATCTAGCGGCGGTCGTCGACGCCGCCCGCGCGGAGGACCTCATCTTGGTCGAGGTGGTGGAGATGCCGGCCAATAACGTATCGGTGATCTTCACCCGCCGAGCAGCGCCGCGTGATGCCGCAGGTGTGACTCGATAAAGGTGGCCACGAAATAGTAGCTGTGGTCGTAGCCCGTCTGCCGGCGCAGCTCGAGGGCTTGACCGGCCCGCGCCGCCGCCTCCGCGAAGAGCTCGGGGCGGAGCTGCTCCGACAGGAACTTATCGTCCGTGCCCTGGTCGATGAGGATCTTCGCGGGGTGCTTGCGCCGGAGCACGAGCTGGCAGGCGTCGTGCTCGGCCCAGCGCTGCGGGTCGCTCCCGAGGTAGCCCTGGAAGGCCTTCTTTCCCCAGGGAACTTGGCTCGGCGCGACGATCGGGGCCAGCGCCGAGCAGCTCGCGTAGAGCTCCGGATGGCGCAGCGCCAAGGTGAGCGCCCCGTGCCCGCCCATCGAGTGGCCCATGATCCCCCGGCGCACCGAGGAGACGGGAAAGTTCGCCTCCACTTCCTGGCGCAGCTCCTCGACATAGTACGACTCCAGCTGATAGGCCGCCGCCCAGGGCGCCTCGGTCGCGTCCAGATAGAATCCCGCCGCCACCCCGAAGTCCCAGGAGGCATCATCCCCCGGGAAGCGCGCGACCCGGGGGGAAGTATCCCCCGACACCAGCGCCAACCCGAGCTCTGCCGCGACCCGCTGGGCCCCAGCCTTGATCGGAAAGGTCTCCTCGCTGCATTCCAGGCCCGCCAGATAGTACAGCGCCGGGACGGGTCCCCGCTCGGCGGCCGGCGGTAGGTACACCGAGTAACGCATCGGCCCGCCGCAGCGCAGGCTGGCGTGCTCATAGTAGCCCTGCGTCCCACCAAAGCAGCGCCGGACCGAGCGGACGATCACCGGGGCATCTCCACGACCGTTCGGATCGAGCTCCCGGCGTGCATGAGATCGAAGGCTTCGTTGATGCGGTCCAGCGGCAGGTGATGCGTGATCAAGCTGTCGATGTCGATCTTCTTGTCCATGTACCAGTCCACGATGCGGGGCACGTCGGTGCGACCCCGCGCGCCGCCGAAGGCCGAGCCCTTCCACACCCGCCCGGTGACGAGCTGAAAAGGCCGGGTCGAGATCTCTTGGCCAGCCCCGGCGACGCCGATGATCACCGAGACGCCCCAGCCGCGGTGGCAACACTCCAAGGCCTGCCGCATGAGCTGCGTGTTCCCGACGCACTCAAAGGAATAGTCAGCGCCGCCCTGGGTGAGCTCGACGAGGTGAGCCACCAAGTCACCCTTGAGATCCTTGGGGTTCACGAAGTGGGTGAGCCCAAACTGCCGCGCGATCGCCTCACGCGCAGGGTTCAGGTCGACGCCCACGATCTGCTCGGCGCCGACCATTCGCGCGCCCTGCACGACGTTGAGGCCGATCCCGCCGAGCCCGAAGACCACGACCCTCGCCCCCGCCTCGACCTTGGCGGTCCACAGCACCGCGCCGATGCCGGTGGTGACGCCGCAGCCGATGTAGCAAATCTTGTCGAAGGGGGCGTCGGGGCGGACCTTGGCCAGCGCGATCTCCGGCAACACCGTATGCTGCGCGAAGGTGGAGCAGCCCATGTAATGATGGATCTTGGTCTTGCCGATGGAGAAGCGGCTCTGCCCATCCGGCATGACGCCCTTGCCTTGGGTGGCGCGGATCGCGGTGCAGAGGTTGGTCTTGCGGCTCAAGCAGGACTTACAGCCCCGGCACTCCGGCGTGTACAGCGGGATCACGTGATCGCCCGGGACCAAGCTGGTGACCCCCGGGCCAACATCGACGACGACGCCCGCGCCCTCGTGCCCAAAAATGACCGGAAAGAGACCTTCGGGGTCGGCGCCGGAGCGCGTGAACTCATCCGTGTGGCACACGCCCGTGGCCTTGATCTCCACCAGCACTTCCCCGGCTTTCGGGCCGTCGAGCTCGACGTCTTCGATGACCAGGGGCTGCCCCGCCTGATAGCAAACCGCTGCTTTGGTACGCATCGCGGGGTTCGTCCCCTGGACCGAGGTCCGTGGCAACCATCCGCCGTGACATTTTTGGCCTCAGCGCGCCGCGCCCTCGGGCTCGCCCTGAGCCTCGTCGTCTCATGACAGCGCTGGCGCGCTCCCTGACAGGGTTGCCGCGCCGTCGGCGCGCCGAGGGTCGACCGCAGCTTCGGATCCGCATGGCGTGGCCCTTGCTGTCGTCGCTGCCCATGCGCTTCCCACTGCTCGCCCTCGTCGTCGTCCTCAGCCTTGACCACCTCGCCTCCGCCGCGGGCTGCCCTCCCGCTGGGCTCGACGCAGTGCTGGCGCCGAGCGATCAGGAGACGGGGGTCCCCACCAACGCCGCCATCTGGTTGCACGGCTACGGAGGCGCTATCCAGCCGTCGCTGACGCGCGCGGGCGATGAACTCCCGATCGCCGTAACCGAGCTCCTCACGCCCGGCGGCGGTGGCGAGAACATCTTCCAGCTCGTCCCCCAGGAGCCCCTCGAGCCCAGGACGCGCTACCGGCTGCGCGGACGACCAGAGGACCTCGAGTTCACCACCGGCGACGGGCCTGACCTCGAGCCGCCTCCCGCCCCCGCGGTGCCCATTCTCAACTCGAGCCGCATCTTTTGTTACGTGCGCCTCGACGTCGAGGTCCCAAACCCTGCTGAAGACGGGAAGCTCCTCTACATGGTCAAGGCCGATGGAGCGGTCCTGGGGATGGGGCGCGGCGGCTCCTTCCCCGTCTTCGCGTCGAGCACCGATGGAGCACTCGACGTCGAGCTGATCGCCTTCGATATGGCGGGGAACCGGCTCGGTCTCGCCTCCGCGGACAACTTGGCGGCGCCCACGCGCGGTGAAGGGTACGGCTGCGCTTGCCTTCGCCCCAGCCACGGGGGAGCCGTCTGGTCGAGCCTCCTGGCCCTCGGGCTGTGGGCGCGCCGACGGTCCGGCCGCAGCCGCGCCACCTGAGCGATGGCGCCGCGCGCGAAGCTCCGCTAAGTATCGCTCATCCTCCCGCGCGCATCAGAGCTCTCTGGCCCGGTGCGGGCCAAACTAGAGCTCTGGCTCGAGCTCAAGAGCCACAACCGACGTCTGCTCCCGATGGAAGGCCTGCGCGGGCTGGCGGTGCTGCTCGTCTTCGTCCACCACTACTTGACCCAGGCGCTGCTGCTGGCCCCTCCCGGAGCTCAAACTCCGATCAGCGCAGCCCTCAAGTCTTATGGGAACGTAGGGGTCGAGCTGTTCTTCGTCCTCAGCGGCTACCTCATCTACGGGATGGTGATCGGCAAAAAGACGCCCTTTCTCACCTTCATGCGCCGCCGGGCCGAGCGCATCTACCCAACCTTTCTGGTGATGTTCGCGCTCTCGCTGGCGCTGCAGTGGAGCAAAGTGCCGGCCGAGGGCACGCTGGTCTATCTGGTGGCCAACGCCCTGCTCCTCCCCGGCCTCTTTCCCATCCCAGCCCAGGTGACCGTGGCCTGGTCCTTGTCCTTTGAGATCTTCTTCTACTTCGTGACCCCGCTCTTCGTCGCCGCGCTCCGGCTACGTCAGCAGAGCGCCGCGGTGCGGACGGGGACCATCTTCGTCGCCGCCCTCCTTTTCATCGTCGCCAGCGCGCTGTTCGAGGGCTGGCCCTACCGTATGCTGGGCTTTCTGATGGGGATGCTCCTCGTGGAGGGCGTCGGCCGCCGCGTCCCGGCCTGGCTCGGCCTGGCGGCGCCTCCGGTGGCCTTCCTCATCGGCGCGCTCAGCGACCTCCGAGGCATCGGGATGGAGGCGGTGCACGTAGCCTCCCTCGGCGCCCTGACCGCGGTGTGCTTGCATGAACAGCCGGGGGCCGCCCAGATCTTCTCGTGGACCCCACTCCGCTGGCTGGGAAATATGTCGTACTCATACTATCTGATGCACGGCTATGTAACCTCGGTGGTCGCGCTCGTGCTAACCAAGACCCTCGGCCAGCTGAGCATCGAGCTGAGTTGGGCCTTGATGCCGCTGGTGTTTGTACTATCGGTGCTCCCCTCCCTGGCCCTCTTCGTCCTGGTGGAGAAGCCGCTGTCCCTGCGCCCGACCGGCCGCGCCGCCGCTCAGACGATCCCCAGCCGCTGACGGAGCTTAGTCAAGCGGGTGCGTTCCCTGCCGAGCAGGCGCGCGGCGCGAGCCACGACCCCGCCAGTGCTGCAGCGCTTCGCGCAGGAGCTTGAAGCCGACCAAGCGCACTGAGGTTACGTTTCAGCGACCGATCCCGAGCCAGGCGGGCATCTCGAGCCGGACCGGGCCCGGCCCCACCTCGGCCTCGAGCCGCTGACGGATCCCCGCGGACAGGGGCGCGAAGCGGTCGGCCCCGAGCTTGTGCTCGAGGAGCACCAGCGGGGCGAAGGACCGAGCGAAATCGACCCAGAACGCGGCGAAGCTCGGGGCGTCGACCGCATGCACCAGCTCCCGCACCTCGACCTCGAAGCGGGCCGCGCTCATCTCCTTCTTGAAGTCTTCTGGGTCGGACAGCGGGCCCTTCCCATCGCCGAAGGGAAGCCCGGGCAGAGCGGACGAGAGCGCCTTGAAGACCGAGATGAGCAGGGGCACGCGCGACATCGGCTGCCAGCTCGAGACGAGCGCAGCGCCCCCGGGCCGGAGCACGCGGCGCAGCTCAGCGAAGCCCTTGGAGCGGTCGGGGAAGAAGATCAAGCCGAACATGGAGAAGGCCGCGTCGAAGCTCTCGGCCTCGTAGGGCAAGGCTTGGCCATCGCCTTGGCGAGGGAACAGGTTGGCGAGCGGCCTGGACTGTAGCCGGACGTTGAGCTCGCTCAGCATCTCAGGTGAGAAGTCGAGCGCATCCACCCGAGCCACCAGCGGGCTGGCCAAAAAGGCCAGGGTCCCGGGCCCGGTCGCGACGTCGAGGATCCGGTCGGAGGATCTCAGTGCCGCCGCCGTCAGCGCGTCGGTGGCATACTTCTCAAACTGGGGAATATTGACCGCGGCATATCCCGGAGCCACCAGGTCCCAACCCATCGGTTCAGCGAGGGGAGATGCGGGCGCGCTCGTCGTGCTCATAGGGCATACGTAGCGGAAGCCGCGGCGGGCTGGAAGTCCGATCCAACAACCGCTGTACGCTCGACTGTTCGACGACTGGCCCTCCGCCTTGGGGCTGCTGCTGGTATACGACGTGCTCTCCGCCGCGGGGTGCTCGACCGCGCGCCGCTCCTCGCTCTCCTCCTGCCCGCCCTCGCCTGCGGATCCTCCGCGGTCACCGGCGCCGACGGCGGGCCCAGCGCCGTCGATGCGAGTGGCGCCGACGCGGGTGTCCCCGCCCAACGAAGCCTCCACTTCCGGGCCGAGGTGATGATCAAATTCCACGGCGGACAAACTCCCGCCACGCTCTACGGGCGCCTGGATCCCACCGAGAGCGCGGGGACCGCCACGATCGCCTTCTCGGGCTGGGGCCCTGCCGCGCTCGCGACCACCCGCCGGAGCGGTGATGTCATCAAGCTCACCGGCCTGGCCCTCGACCGAGGCTTCTTCAGCGCGCGTAGCGAGGGATGGTCGCTCTTCGATCACTACGACTTCGATCAGCTGAGCCTCACCCTGAGCGGTGAACCGATCACCCTGAGCGGCTCTGGGAGCGCGCGCCAATGGGAGTCCACCGACGTCTTC
>Ga0268298_10003437_pt1 | contig 16202 bp, 9 predicted proteins | sample WWTPWeurt_MetaG_FD_194462 | JGI IMG/M metagenome (GOLD analysis project Ga0268298, IMG submission 194462) | Activated sludge microbial communities from WWTP in Nijmegen, Gelderland, Netherland - WWTP Weurt | ecosystem: Engineered > WWTP > Aerobic digester > Activated sludge | place: Netherlands... | reverse complement strand
TTTGGCGGAGAGAGAGGGATTCGAACCCCCGAACAGGTTTCCCCGTCTCCGCATTTCGAGTGCGGTGCCATCAACCACTCGGCCATCTCTCCGGACCGCTCATTCTAGCAAAGCGCCCGGTAGAATCCAGCCTTGGGAGGTTGCGATGGGCTTGATGGGGCGCGTGGTCCTCGGCATGACGATCCTCACTGCGGCCCGGGCCCAGGAAGTGGATCTGGCCCTCACCGATACGGCCGCGGACCGCTTCGCGGCCCTGGCGCTGCGGTGCGTGCGGCAGGAATACCCCAATAAGCTGGATCACGTGATGAACGGGGCCGGGGAGGTGCAGGCCCCGAAGGCCTTGCACCCGGCCTTCTACGGCTGCTTCGACTGGCACTCCTCGGTGCACGGGCACTGGATGCTCGTGAAGCTGCTGCGGGATCACCCGGGCATGGCCCGGGCGGCTGACATCCGCGCCGTGCTGGACGAGAACCTGAGCCCCGAGCGCATCGCTGTGGAGGTCGCCTACCTCGACCAGGCCAACCGGCGCAGCTTCGAGCGGACCTACGGCTGGGCCTGGCTGCTGAAGCTCGCGGGGGAGCTGCGGGCATGGGATGACGCCTCGGCCCGGCGCTGGGCGGCCGCCTTGCAGCCCCTGGCCGAGGCACTGACGACCCGGTTCATGGCCTTCCTGCCGAAGCAGACCTATCCCATCCGCACGGGCGTCCACCCCAACACGGCCTTTAGCCTGGAGTTGGCCCTGGACTATGCCCAGGCCACCGGCGATGTCCACTTCGAGGCCCTGATCCGCGAGCGCGCCCTAGCCTGGTTCGGTCTGGACCGGAACGGGCCCCTGGCCTGGGAGCCGGGCGGGGAGGACTTCCTGTCCCCCTGCCTCGAGGAGGCCGCCCTCATGTCGAGGGTGCTGCCACTCCCGGCCTACCGGCGCTGGCTGCAGGGCTTCCTGCCCGGAATGGCTGCCGGGCTGGTGCCGGCGGTGGTCTCGGACCGCATGGATCCCAAGATCGTGCACTTGGATGGCCTGAACCTCAGCCGGGCGCGGGCCCTCCGCCGGATCGCCTCGACGCTGGGGACTCGGGACGTACGCTCCGCCGGGCTGCTCAGGCTCGCCGACCGCCACGCACAGGCCTCACTGCCGCACCTCGCCTCCGGCAGCTACGAAGGGGAGCACTGGCTGGCCACCTTCGCCGTGCGGATGCTGGCGGGGAGCTGAGTCCCTAGGCTCCTGCCGGTGGTGCGCTGTCGGGGCCGATGGCGCTGAGCAAGTGGGAGAAGTAGGCCCGGTCCTCCGTGAGGATGTGCCCCTTCACCAGGTCCAGGGCAAGGAAGCTGACCAGTCGGCCAAAGTCCAGCTGACCTGCCTTGACCTCCGCCTGGAGCTTCCAGGCCTTGGACAGGAGGGACGCGTGGACAGCGGCGTGCTCAGCCAGATCGGGATACCGGGCTTGCCTCAGCAGGGCCTCCTCGTCGTGGAAGTGCTGGGCCGTGTGCGCGAGCAGGGTTTCCAGGCGCAGCGAGACCTCGGTCAGCGGGCGGCTCTCGGTCAGGGTGGACATCAGGGTGCTGGCCAGGCGGAACAGCCGCTGGTGCTGGGCGTCGACCAGGGCATGGCCACTGGCATAGGTGTCCTCCCAGATGACCTCAAGCAGGGAGCGCTCCGGGGAGAGTTCCACGTCGGGTCGTTCCGGTGCCGGGGCGGCGATGGCACGGTTCCGGCCCTCGGATTTCGCCTGGTAGAGCGCCTTGTCCGTCCGCTCGATCCATTCCTCGAGCCCCTCCCCGACGGCGTATTCCGAGACGCCTAGGCTCATGGTCACGTGGCCCACGTCCGGGAAGTCGATGGCCTCCACGGCCGCGCGGAGCTTCTCCGCCAGGCCCAGAGCCCCTTCCAGGCGGGTGGCCGGGGTCATCACGAGGAATTCCTCGCCGCCCCACCGGACCAGCGAGTCCGAGGCCCGGAGGTGCAGGCGCACGGTCTGGGCCGTGCCGGCCAGGACGGCATCTCCGGCCCCGTGGCCGTAGGTGTCATTGACGCGCTTGAAGTGGTCCAGGTCAAACATGAGCAGGGAAAGGGGGTCGCGGCGGCGGTGGGCCAGGGCGATCTCGGGGAGCACCGCCTCCTCGAAGCGGCGGCGGTTCCAGGCGCCGGTCAGGCGGTCTGTGGAGGCGGCCTGCTCCAGCTGATCCAAGGCCCGCTGGAGGCTCTGGTTGGCCAGCTCGGAGGACTGCCGCGCCTCGCTGAGTTCCCTCAGGCGGGCCGACAGCTCGGCGTTCCGCTGGGCCACCATGCCCTCCAGCGTGTAGGCCTGGTTCGCCACGATGGCGAGTTGGGCGCTCTGGGCGGCCTCCGTTTCCTTCCGGAGTTCCATCATGCGGCTGAGCATGGCCCAGCCCAGGGCCATGGCGAGTGCGACCAGCGCGAGCTGGAGGATGGTGAGGCTCGCAGAGCTGCTCATCCACCCGGCCATGAGGGCCCAGAGGGTGGCACAGCAGACCAGCAGGGCCAGGGTGGCTGTCACTAGGGCGCTGGCGATGCGCAGGCCCTCACGGCGGGCCCGCAGGCCCGCCGTGAGGGTCAGCACGGCAAGCAGGGGCGCCAGCAGGCCCAGGACGATCTCCGAGAGCCGATGAAATCGGTCCGAGGGCAGGACGGCGGCCGAGGCGATGACGAGGGTGGCCAGGGCGGTGATCCGCCGGATGTGGGCAAGGCGGCGGGCCCCGGGCGAGGCCGACAGGAGCCCGGCCGTCACCCGCTCCCAGCTGGCAAGGCAGAGGCCGCCCAGGATCAGGGAGGCGGGATGGATCCACGTGGCCACTCCAGGCGGAAGCAGGAGGCTGGCGAGGCCGCTGTAGGCGATCCAGGCCGCGGCCGCCAGCAGGCCGAACAGGCCTGCCTGGCTGAGCACCCGGTCGCGCAGGGGGCGGTAGGCGAGCATCGACAGCAGCGCCAGGGCCACCAGGATGCCCCCCAGGAAGGCCTGGAGGACGAGGGGCAGGGGCGAGGGCAGCGCCGAAGCGGGGGCGGGCGGGAGGGTCACCATGACAACCCTCTCATCGGCGCCGCTTGAAGAAAGCTTGGATCTGGGCACGGCACTCTGGCTCCAGGAGGCCTCCCTCCAGGGTGAAGCGGTGGTTCAGGGTGGCCTGATCTAGCGTGTCCAGCCAGCGGCTGACGCCCACCTTGGGATCCGAGGCGCCGAACACCACCCGGCCCACCCGGGCGTGGATGAGGGCGCCGAAGCACATGAGGCAGGGCTCCAGGGTCACGTAGAGGGTCGCGCCCGTCATACGGTAGTTCTTGGTCCAGGCCCCGGCGCTGCGCAGAGCCAGCACCTCGGCATGGGCCGTGGGATCGTTCAGCTTCACGGGGTGGTTGTGGCCGCGGCCCAGGAGGCAGCCTTCGTTCACGATGACCGCCCCCACCGGGACTTCATCCAGGCTGTCCGCCTTCTCGGCCTCCTCGAGGGCGAGCTTCATGAAGTAGATGTCGTCACCGCTCCACATGGTTCCAGTGTGGCCCAAACCGCGGTGTGTACATCAGGAACAAAGGAGCAGTATGGCCGAATTCCCCTTGAAAAAAAAGGCTGATCCTCGCATTTCGGGGTCGCTACACTCACCTTGGTCCTGCATGGACCGAGTCATTCTCACGACCCCGCGGCGGCCCGGCCTTCGCGGGGTTTTTGCCAAGCACGGGCGGAGGCTTCATGCGCGCGCATCTGATCCTGAAGGACGGCACCATCTTCCGGGGACGGGCGCCGTTGGGCTTCGGGGGTGGCGGCGAGGCCGTCTTCACCACGGCCATGGCGGGCTACCAGGAGATCCTCACGGATCCAAGCTTCGCCGGGCAGATGGTCTGCATGACCTTCCCGGAGCAGGGCATCTACGGCATCCACGCCGACCTGAACGAGGGCACGCGGCCCTGGGCCACGGGCCTGCTCTGCCGCCGCCTCACCTTCGCGCCGGACCACCACCGCTGCGAGGGCGACCTGCCGGCCTGGCTGAAGCGCCACCACATCCCCGTCATGAGCGACCTGGACACCCGGGCCCTCACCCAGCACCTGCGTGACCAGGGCTCCCAGCCCTCGCTCATCTGGACCGAGGTGGACGGCAGCCTCGATGCCGGCGTGGCCAAGGCCAAGGCCCTACCCGACATGACCGGCCAGGCCCTCTGCGGCGCGGTGAGCTGCAGGGACCGCTACGAGCTGAACCCCGGCGGCACCTTCCGCGTGGCTGTGCTGGATGGCGGCATCAAGCTCAGCATCCTGCACCAGCTCGTGGGCGCGGGCTTGCACCTGGAGGTCTTCCCCTGGGACACGCCGGCCACGGAGCTAACGGACAAGCGCTTCCACGGCCTGTTCCTCAGCAACGGCCCCGGCGACCCCGCCGCGCTGCCCGGAATGCAACGGGAAGTGGAGGCCTGCATCGGCCAGCTACCCATCTTCGGCATCTGCCTGGGCCACCAACTGCTGGGCCAGGCCTTCGGCGGCCGCACCTTCAAGCTGAAGTTCGGCCACCGCGGCGCCAACCAGCCCGTGCACGACCTCATGACCGGCCGGATCGAGATCACCGCCCAGAACCACGGCTTCGCCGTGGACGAGGCCAGCCTGCCCAAGGATGTGGAGGTCACGCACCGCCACCTGAGCGACGGCACCGTCGAGGGCCTTCGCCACACTCGGCTCCCCATCTTCTCGCTGCAGCATCATCCCGAGGCCTCACCCGGACCCCACGACGCCCACCCCGCCTTCAACCGGTTCGTCGCCCTGCTCCAGGAGTTCCACCATGCCTAAGCGGACCGACCTGAGGAGCGTGCTGGTGCTGGGCTCGGGTCCCATCCAGATCGGGCAGGCCTGCGAGTTCGACTACTCGGGCACCCAGGCCCTGAAGGCCCTGAGGGAGGAGGGCATCCGCACCATCCTGCTGAACTCGAACCCGGCCTCGATCATGACGGACGCCAGCCGGGCTGATGCCACCTACATCGAGCCCCTCACCCTGGCGGTGCTGGAGAAGGTGATCGAGGCCGAGAAGCCGGATGCCATCCTGCCCACCGCGGGCGGCCAGACGGCCCTGAACCTCGCCATGGAGGCCCATGAGAGCGGGCTGCTGGAGCGCTCGGGCGTCATGCTCATCGGCGCCCAGCCAGAGGCCATCAAGCGCGGCGAGGACCGCCAGCTCTTCAAGGCCCTCATGGACGGTCTGGGCCTGGAGACCTGCCGCGGCGGCTTCGCCCACAACATGGGCGAGGCCCGGGACCTCCTCAAGCTCACGGGCTTCCCCTCCATCATCCGGCCCAGCTTCACCCTGGGCGGCAGCGGTGGCGGTATCGCCTACAACGTGGACGAGTTCGAGACCATCGTGGCCCGAGGCCTGGACCTGAGCCCCACCAAGCAGGTGCTAATCGAGGAGAGCATCCTTGGCTGGAAGGAGTTCGAGCTCGAAGTGGTACGCGACCTCGACGACAACGTCGAGGTGATCTGCTCCATCGAGAACTTCGATCCCATGGGCGTGCACACCGGCGACAGCATCACCGTGGCCCCGGCGCTTACGCTGACGGACCCCGAGTACCAGAAGATGCGGGACGCCGCGCTGGCGGTCATCCGCGCCGTGGGCGTGGAGACCGGCGGCTCGAACATCCAGTTCGCCCTGGAGCCCGAGACCAGCCGCATCATCGTCATCGAGATGAACCCCCGCGTGAGCCGCAGCTCCGCGCTGGCCTCCAAGGCCACGGGCTTCCCCATCGCCTGGGTGGCCACCAAGCTGGCGCTGGGCTACCGGCTGTGGGAGTTGCCGAACGCCATCACCCGCATGACCAAGGCCGCCTTTGAGCCGGTGCTGGACTACGTGGTGGTGAAGATGCCCCGCTTCACCTTCGAGAAGTTCCCCCTGGCCGACAAGGTGCTGGGCACGCAGATGAAGAGCGTGGGCGAGGTCATGAGCATCGGCCGCAGCTTCCAGGAGGCCCTCCAGAAGGCGGTGCGCTCTCTGGAGGAGGGTCACAAGGGCATCTCGGGCGCCTTGGAGGGGAAGCTCGACCTGGGCCGCCTCAAGGAGCACCTCATCATTCCAGGCGCCCAGCGCATCTTCTGGATCTACCACGCCCTCAAGGCCGGGCACAGCGTGGAGGAGATCCATCGCCTCACCAAGATCACGCCCTGGTTCCTGCGCGAGATCGAGGAGATCGTCGTGCTGGAGGGTCGCCTGCGCAGCTTCCCCGTGGACCGCCTGCCGGAGGAGCTGCTGGAGAAGGCCAAGCGCGCGGGCTTCGCCGACAACCAGATCGCCGTGTTCTGCTCGGGCACCGAGGCCGAAGTGGCGGCCCGCCGTGAGGCGCTGGGCCTGCGCCCCGCCTACAAGCGGGTGGACACCTGCGCGGGCGAGTTCAAGGCGGAGACACCGTACCTCTACGGCACTTGGGAAGAGCACAGCGAGGCCGAACCCACGGACCGCCCCAAGGCCATCGTGCTGGGTAGCGGGCCCAACCGCATCGGGCAGGGCGTGGAGTTCGACTGCTGCTGTGTCCAGGCGGTCGAAGCCATCCGCGCGAGCGGGGTGGAGGCCATCCTCATCAACTGCAACCCGGAGACTGTCAGCACGGACTTCGACACCAGTGACCGCCTCTACTTCGAGCCCCTCACCTACGAGCACGTGAAGGCCGTGGTGGACCGGGAGGGGAAGGGGGGCAAGCTGCTGGGCGTCTTCGCGCAGTTCGGCGGCCAGACGCCGCTGAAGCTGGCGGAGCCGCTCCACCAGGCGGGCGTGAGGCTGCTGGGTACGCCGCTCAACACCATCCTGGATGCCGAGGACCGCGAGCGCTTCGGCCAGGCCCTCAAGCGCCTGGACATCCCCGCGCCGCAGTGGGGCATGGCCACCAGCTTCGAACAAGCCAAGGAGGTGGCTCACCGCCTGGATTACCCCGTGATGGTGCGCCCCAGCTTCGTGCTGGGCGGTCGCGCCATGGCCGTGGTCTTCGACGACGCGGGCTTGGAGAAGTACATGCGGGAGGCCGTGGCCGTGAGCAACGACCAGCCCGTGCTGCTGGACCGATTCCTGGACGGTGCCCAGGAGCTGGACATCGACGTGGTCTGCGACGGCGAGGACGTGGCCATCGCCGGCCTGCTGGCCCACATCGAGGAGGCGGGCATCCACAGCGGCGACAGCTATGCCGTGATCCCGGCCCTGGGCGTGCCCGAGGACATCCTGGAAACGGTGAAGGGCTACGCACGGAAGCTGGCGCTGGATCTCGGCGTGCGCGGCCTCATGAACCTGCAGTTCGCCGTGAAGGATGGCATCGCCTACTGCCTGGAGGCCAACCCCCGGGCCAGCCGCACGGTGCCCTTCGTGAGCAAGGCCACGGGCGTGGACTGGGCGGGCGTGGCCGCTCGCATTGGCCTGGGCCAGAGCCTGAAGCAGCAGGGCATCACGGATGGCGTGCCCCGCCTGGTGTCCATGAAAGGCGTTGTCTTCCCCTTCGCCAAGTTCCCAGGCGTGGATCCGATCCTGGGCCCCGAGATGAAGAGCACAGGCGAGGTCATGGGCATCGGCGCCACCTTCGGCGAGGCCTACGCCAAGTCCCTGCTGGCCGCGGGCATTCCGCTTCCGCTGTCGGGCACAGTCTTCCTCACGGTGAACGACAAGGACAAGGCCCGCCTGCCGGAGCTGGCCCAGAAGCTGGTGGCCCTGGGCTTCGGCCTCTGCGCCACAGAGGGTACGGCCCGCACCTTGGAGTCAGTGGGCCTAAAGGTGCGCCGCATCTTCAAGGTGAACGAGGGCCGACCCAACGCGGTGGATCTACTCAAGAACGGCGAGGTGCAGTGGGTCATCAACACGCCCCTGGGCCGGGATGCCTTCTTCGACGAGAGCGCCATCCGCCGGGAGGCCCTGCGCCTGAAAATTCCATGCCTCACCAACCTCAGTGCGGCTTTGGCCGCCTGCGAGGCGGTGGAGACCCTACGGGGGGACATGACGGTGCGGGCCCTCCAGTCCCTGGGCTTGCATGCCTTAAAGAGAATATAGATATCCACTATATTTTTTACCTGTCGGTCGTAAAATTTCTGACATGGGGTCCGTCTGACCCTCGCCTGTGTGTTCTGTGGCTTTTCCTGCCCCTTCTCCTGCGGCCGCCCTGGTGCGACCCCTAAGGTCTCCGTGGCCCTGGGTGGGGCTGTGCCTGATATTGCTCATGACCACCACCGTGTGGTTGGTAGTTCGCAGGGTGGAGAACTCCAGGCTGCAGGCCCTCAAACACACCCAGGCTTCCGCGCTGGCCCAGGAGGTGGAGCGGAGGATGGCGAACCTGGAGCAGGCATTGCACGGGGCCGCCGGCTACCTCGGGCGCGGCCCGCTGCCGACCCGGTCTGAGTGGCATGCCTATGTGGAACGTCTGGACCTGCCCACGGCCTACCCCGGCGTGCAGGGCTTCAGCTTTGTCGAGTGGATTCCCCGCCCTGACCTGCCCGCCCACCTCCGGCGGGTCCGTCAGGAGGGCTTCCCGGACTATGTGGTGGCGCCCGGTGGCTCTGATGGCCCCCTGGTGGAAGGGGCCAGCGCCATCCTGTACCTCGAGCCGATGAATGCATGGAACCAGCAAGCCTTTGGCAAGGACATGCTAGAGGATTCCACCCGCCGACACGCCATGATCAAGGCTCGGGATACGGGGTCGGTAGTGACCAGCGGCCCACTGGTGCTCTACCAGGACGCCATGGGACATGCCCAGCCCGGTGTGGTCCTCTACGGTCCGGTCTACCGCGAAGGACAGCCCACGGCCACGGTGGCGGACCGGCGAGAAGCGCTTCGGGGATGGGTCACCATACCCCTGCGTCTTAGCGACTTCATTCGCGCCATCCTGGCCCAGGTTCGACAGCAGGTCGAGATCCGCCTCCACGATGACTCCCAGCGCGGTACCGGACAGCCCCTCTTCGACTCGGATCCTATGCATCCGGTGTCCAACGCGGCGACCGCCTGGACGCTCAACATTCCCGGGCGCACCTGGGTCGCCCGGATCGAGCCGGGCCCCGCATTCTTCCGTTACGTGGGCCACCCGCGTCATTGGCAGCTTCTGTTCGCGGGTGTGGTCATCAGCCTGCTGGTCTTCACTCTCTTGGGCATCCAGACGGGCGCCGAAGGCCGGGCTAGGCGGCTCGCGCGGCTCCGGGGAGAGGAACTGCTCGCCTCTGAAGGCCAGTTCCGGGCCCTTTTCGAGAAAGCCCCTTTCGGCATGTCCATCATGGATACAGCCTCGGGCTGCTTTCTTTCAGTGAATGCCCATCTATGCCAGATGCTCGGATATACCACCGAGGAACTCCTGACTCGGAATTTCCAGAGCATCACCCATCCGGACCACCTTGCGCCGGACCTCGCCTCCGTGCGGGAACTGGCCTCAGGCGCAGTTCCAGTCATCCACAAGGAGAAGCGGTACCTCCATCGGGATGGTCATGTGGTCTGGGCCCGGCTGAGCATGGTGAAGCTCCCGGGGACCGCGGGTGCCCCCGCGAGGCACTTGTCCATGGTGGAGGACATCACCGAGGCCCATGGACGGGAGGAGCAGCTTCGGGCCAGCGAGCAGAGGTTCCGGGAGGCCTTTGACCTCTCACCCGATCCCATGACCCTGACCCGTCTCTCGGACGGTCTGCTGGTGGAAGTGAACCAGACCTGGTGCGAGCTGACTGGAATTCCCCGAGAGGAGTGTCTGGGACGCTCCACCACCGAGTTGGGTGTTTGGCCCCACCCGGAAGAGCGGGAGACCTTCGTCGCCGGGGTTCAGAACGCCGGGGCCTTCGGGCCGGCGGAGATCATCCTCAAGGGCAGGGACGGCAGGGAGCACAGGCTCCTGGTGACGGCCAAGACCATGGTGTTGGCCGGCGAACCCTGCTTCATGAGCCTCGGAAAGGATGTGACCGAGCGATACGAAGTGGATGCAGCCCTGCGGCGCAGCGAGGCCGACCTGGCAGTCGCCCAGGAGATCGGCGACTTCGGGAGCTGGCGTGTGGTGTTTGACCGAGAAGGAGAATCCTGGTCCGTTTCAGAGGGCCTGCGTCGCATTTATGGCCATGGTCCCGATCAGCCCATCACCAAGCAGACCGGCTTGGACATGATGCACCCCGAGGACCGGGCCCTCGCAATGGCAGCCTGGGATGCCGCCATTGAAGGTACAGGTCCCTGCGAGTGGGAGCACCGGATCCTCGTCGGGGGCGAAGTCCGGTGGATGGCCGTGCGGGTGCAGTTCCGGTTCTCGCCAGATGGCCGACTACTGGAAGCCTCGGGCATCAACCAGGACGTCACTCGGAGGAAGCTCACGGAGGATGCCCTCCGAAACAGCGAGGCGCGCCTTCGCATCCTGGGTGATCAACTGCCGGACAGCTTCCTTTATCAGTACCTGTCCAGGCCAGGGGAGGTTCCCCGCTTTACCTATCTCAGTGCTGGTGTGGAGCGACTGTGCGGGGTAAGCCCCGAGGCGGTGCTGGGGGATGCCATGGTGCTGCTTGGGCAGATGGACCCGGCCATGCTCCCCGCCTACTTTGAGGCGGAGGCCACCAGCGCCCGGGACCTCAGCCCCTTCGCCATGGAGCTTCGCCAGCGGTCCGCGGAGAAGGGATGGCGTTGGTTCCGGGTGCGCTCGGTGCCCCGCCCCCAGCCGGATGATTCGGTCCTGTGGGAGGGCATCTCCACGGACATCACGGAAGCCCATGAAGGCCGTCTCCTGCTGGAGGAGAGCGAGGCCCGGTTTCGCGGACTGTTCGAGCTGTCCCCCGATCCAATCACCCTAACCCGCCTTTCCAACGGGGTCCTGATCGAGGTCAACCAGGCTTGGTGCGACCTCACGGGGCTCACCCGCGAGGAGGTCCTCGGCCGCTCCACCCGGGAACTCGGTTCCTGGGCAAACCCCGAAGAACGGGAGGCCTTCCAGCGCGCGCTGCGCGAAACCGGTGGCTTCGGGCCCGTGGACATCCTGGTGAAGGACCGCCAAGGCCAGGTACACCAAGTCGTGATGTCGTCCCGAGTCCTGCTGATCCATGGGGAGGAACACTACCTCAGCATGTCCAAGGACCTGAGCGACCGTCTGGAGGCCCAGCGGGCCTTGAAGGAGAGCGAGGCCAAGTTCCGCGGGGTGGTGGAGCAGGCCACAGAGGCCATCTACATCCACGATGAGCAGGGGCGGCTCCTCATGTGCAACCCGGAGGCCTGTCGGAGCACAGGCTTCTCCCAATCTGATCTGCTCGGCATGCGGGTTCAGGATCTCGACCTCGAATCCAGTCCTGACCGGGACGCGGCGGCCTGGCGGACGCTCAAGGTGGGCGAACAATTGACCCTGCGCGGCCGCCATCGGCGCAAGGACGGAACCACCTTCCCGGTGGAGATCCGGCTGGGCCTTTTGAGCCCCGAGGCACCGAGGCACTTGTTGGCCCTGGTTCGGGATCTCACTGGCCAGGAGCAGGTGATCCAGGCGGACCTACGCGCCCGTAAGGCCGAGAGCCTGGTCTTGATGGCCGGCAGCATTGCCCATGACTTCAACAACATCTTCCAGGGGGTGCTGGGCTGCCTCGAGGTTGCCACCTTCCGGGCGGGCGAGAATGCCGGGCTACGCCAGGTCCTGGGCAGGGCCGAGGTCTCGCTACGGAAGGCCATCGGGCTGTCCTGGAAGATGCTGGACTTCTCCGGCCGGGCCCCGGTGAGGCAGGAGCAACTCGACCTGGAGAGCTGGCTATCCGCCTTCACGACGATTCTCCGGATGGATCTGCCGCCGGGCTTCAAGTTGGAGTCCGCCTGCGGGCCGGCGCCAGCCGTCGCGGTTGACCGGCTCCGCCTCGAAGAGGTCCTGCAGGCCCTCGTGGCCAATGCCCGCGAGGCAGCCGGGTCCATGCCTGGCAGGGTGTGCCTGCGGCTCTTCACCGACTTTGGGGTGGGTCGGTCCGGGCCGATGTCCTCAGGTGTCTGGTTCCTGCCGCGGCCCGACGTTCCCGCCACGGTCTGTCTCGAGGTCTCGGACGATGGACCCGGTGTTCCTGTCGAGCTTTTGGAACGGATCTGCGACCCCTTCTTTACAACCCGGGAGTTGGGCCGGGGACTGGGCCTTGCGTCGGTCTCGGGCATCCTGCAGGCCCACGGTGCCGGGCTCCACGTCTACAACGGAGAGCACGGAGGATTGTTTCTGCGAATGCATTTTCCACCGGGCGGGGCCTGACGTCACGGTGGTTCCGCCGCGGGCATCCCATGCCGAGGAGCAGCCATGACGCAGACGGTCCAGCAGACGATCACCGCCTTTCTTGAGGCCGGCCCCTTCGCGGTGGTGGGGGCCAGTGTGGATCGCTCGAAGTACGGCAACAAGGTGCTGCGCTGCTACCAGCAGCACGGTCGCGTGGTCTTCCCCATCAACGCGCGGGCCGACGAAGTGGAAGGCCTGAAGGCCTTTCCCTCCCTGGCAGCCCTGCCTGTGCCAGTGAAGGCGATCTCCGTCATCACGCCGCCCGCCATCACCGAGCAGGTGGTCCGCGACGCCGCGTCCGCGGGCGTGACGCACATCTGGATGCAGCCCGGCGCTGAGAGCAACGCGGCCATCCGGGAGGCCGCAGCCGCTGGCATGGCCGTGATCGCGGGGGGACCCTGCCTGCTGGTGGTGCTCGGCTATCACGAGTGAGGCCGCTTGCGCGGCCTCAGATCAGAGAGCTGGGAAAGGTGCGCGGCTAGGCGAGGCCCAGGTTGCGCCGGACTTCCAGGCGGTGCTCTTCATGCGCCTGCACCACCTTCGGGACCTCGCTCCGCCACAGCTTCGAAAAATCGGCGAAGGAGATGATCGGCTTCGCTTCGTCGCCAGGGATCGAGCGTTCGGTTGAGTCCTGCGAGCACATCTCGCGGGAAGTAGGCTTGGCGGTCATGGTTGGGATTCCTCAGAAGAGAAAGGTAAGCGCTTTGCAGCTGGTAGGCAACCACAGAATCAGCAGGTTTTGCCCGTGCCCTGACACTGGCCAGGGCATCCTGCCCCTCGGTCATGCGGCCCGGGCCCTCCTCGTCCACCCGCACGTGGTAGAGCTGAAGGCTGCGGCCCACGCGCGGAGCCAGGCCCAGGAAGGTGAACGGAGCCCAGGCGTGGGCGCGGGCCATGCGGTCCAGGGGCACATAGCGGCCCTCCCGCTCGGAGCGGGCCAGCATGGCGCGGAGCGAGCCCCCGGGCTCCCGGTCGGTGTAGGCCAGGTGGACCTCGCTGCAGCCGGCGCGCCGGATGCGGCCCAGCAGGAAGGCCACGCCCTCGGGCTCGGTGTGAGGCGCGTCGAAGACGGCCCCGAAGGCGGGCCCCAGCGCGAGGGCGCCGGTGGTCTTCCCCGTGGCCTGGCCGCCCATGAAGATGATCACCGGCTCCTGCCGCGCGACGACCAGGGCGCGGTCCCGCAGCCGCTTGCCCAGGGCGTTCAGGTGCACAGAGGCCCGGCCGGCGGGATCCTCCAGGGCCTCGTAGCCCTGGGTGGGGTTGCGCCGCAGGCTGGGCAGCAGGGTCGCCAGCACATCCCCGTTCACGAGCTGCCCCTCCAGGGTGCCGGAGAGGGCGGCGTAGTCATCCAGCGCCCGGTCCGCGTGGCGGGCGAGGTCGGCGGCCTCGTGCTCCAGGGCCGAGCGTAGCTCTCGGCGCTCGTCCTCCGCCAGCTCCCAGTAGGAGCGACGCTGGTGCCAGGCTACCTGCTGCCAGGACGTATCTGAGGTCATCGGGACACAGTAGCCGATTTATGCTGTCAGACATGATGTTCACGAGCCCCCCCGTCCTCCTCTTCCCCGGCCAGGGCACCGAGGCGGTGGGCATGGCCACCGGCTGGGGGGCCCAGTCAGCCTGGGTGGCGACCCTCGCCGCCGCCGAGGCGCACACGGGCTATCCGCTGCGGCGGCTCATGACCGAAGGCCCCATCGAGACCCTGCGCTTCCAGCGCCATGCCCCCTGCGCGGTGCTGGCGCATTCCGTGGGGCTGTACCGATCCTGGCGGGTCGCGGGATTGCCGGTGCCTCGGGCGGCAACGGGGCACAGCATGGGCTTCTACTCGGCGCTGGTGGCGGCGGGCGTCGTCCCGCTCGAAGCCGCGCTCGACCTGTTGGACACCGTGGAGGGGCTGAGCGAGGCAGCCTTCGCCGGGCACGCCATGGGCATGGCCTTCATCATCGGCGTGCCGGAACTGGAGTTGCGGCACGCGCTCCTGGCCCAGCCCGCGCTGGCGCTGTCGAACCGCAACGGCCAGGCGCAGTTCACCGTCTCGGGGCCGGTGGACGCCCTGGAAGTACTGGTGGCTGCCCTCCAGCCCAGCGCCTTCAAGGTCGGCCTGCTGCCGGTCCGGCATCCCTTGCACGGCCCCCACATGGCAGCCCTGCTGCCCGCCCTGGCTCGTCGCATGGCTGGCGTGACGCCCTCGGCCCCGGCCTTCCCGCTGCTCTCGCACTTCGATGGACGGTTACTCGCGACGGGCGAGGAAGCCTGGGATGATGGCCTGGCCTCGATCGCCCTGCCCGTGGACTGGCTGGCTGTGGTGGCGCGGCTGGGCTCGCTGGCTTCGCCGCTGGCCGAGTGCGGGCATGGGAGCCAGCTGGCTGGGCTCACCCGCTGGGCCGACCGCGCCCTCCGGGTGGAGAGCCTCCAGCACCTCCCGCCCCAGGCTTGACCTCCTTTGAGGACCTGTCGGTAAAAGTCGCGGGGCTGATCGGCCTATTCGCTGGATCGTCCCCCTTGGGCTCTGCCATGATTGGGGTTCCCCCTCCACCCCGACCAGGATTCCCCATCCCATGGCCATGCCCACCTTGATCCTCGGAGAGGCCCTCGCCAACCGGTGCTCCCAGGTCCTCTACCGGTGTCTGGAGGAGGTGGGCAGCACCAAGGGTGCGCTCTACCTGCGGATGCCCGAGTCCGGCTCCTTCGAGGTGGTGAGCTTCTACGGCTGGCCCCGAGGGACGCGCCCGCCGGTCTCCATTCCAGAGGGTCACTCGCTGCTGGTGCACACCCAGCGTGTGCGCCGCGCCTTCGTGGTGAACGATGCCTCCGAGTCCCCGGAGCTGGCCGCCTTCGGCCAGGGCGGCGAGTGGCCCCGGTACCTCATCACGCCCGTCTACCTGGCGGGGGACTGGGTGGGGCTGCTGATCCAGCGCGACCGCATCAAGGGCGGCACATTCGACGTGGACCGGGACGAACCGCCGACCCTGGCCATCTGCGGGGACCTGGTGCAGGCCCTGCGGGAATTCCGGCTCTACGGCACCACGCCGCGGCCGGACCAGGTGCCGCTCTCGGTCCATGTGCCTGATCCCCCGGCCCCGGCCGCCGTGGGTCCGGCGCCGGTGCCGGAAGGCCTGCCCACGGCCTCGGCCATCATCGATGAGGTGGCTCCCGTCGCCGAGCGGCTGCTGCCCTCGGTGGGCGCACCAGCCCCTCCCATGCGGGCCCCCGGTGTCTTTGTCGCGTCCTCCGGGCCCCCGGCCCAAGAGCGCATGTACGGCTTCGCCGGCGGGCAGGATGGCTACGCGGCCCTGCCTTGGGAGGCGGACCGCACGCTCAGCGGCTGGGTGGCCCCGCCGCCGCCGAACCCGGAGCGCAAGCGCGGCATGGTGCCACCCGAGCAGCGGGCCTTCTTCTGGGAGATCGCCGGCCTGCTCAGCCAGATCCTCTCCGCCACGGCGGTGGCGCTCTGGATCGAGGACCCAGAAGAGATCCGGCCGATCCTCGCCTACAGCACGTTGCCCCTGTCCCCGAACCTGCAGCAGCAGATCCTCGCCCACGCCACCTTCCACCTCCCCACCGTGCAGGAGCAGGACCTACGGCTCATCACGCGGGTGGACATGACCGAGTCCCCGCAGGTCGACGGCGCCTTCGCCACCTACATGCCCCTGCTGCTGAACGAGACGCTGCAGGGCCACGACCTGATGCTGGTCTTCCGGCAGGAGGACCAGTCCTTCTCCATCTCGGAGCTCGAGGCCATCCAGAAACTCGGCCGCATCCTTGGCCTGCACATGCAGGAGGCGCGGCTCCACGAGCGCTACCACCATGCCTTCATCTCCGTGAGCCACCGGATCCTGCAGTCCAGCGAGAGCCGGATGCCGACCCTGCGGCCCCACAGCCTGGCCACCGCCCGCCTGGCCCGGGACCTGGCCCTGAAGCTCGAGCTCACCACCGAGGAGGTGGAGGCGGTCAGCATCGGCGCGATCCTCCATGACGTGGGCCTGCTGATGCTGGATCCGCAGATGCTCGC
>Ga0268298_10003435_pt1 | contig 16208 bp, 14 predicted proteins | sample WWTPWeurt_MetaG_FD_194462 | JGI IMG/M metagenome (GOLD analysis project Ga0268298, IMG submission 194462) | Activated sludge microbial communities from WWTP in Nijmegen, Gelderland, Netherland - WWTP Weurt | ecosystem: Engineered > WWTP > Aerobic digester > Activated sludge | place... | reverse complement strand
CCTGGCTCACGATGCGCCGTGCGGTGCGCGCGTCGGCGTGGCGTCCCTCCTCGTACGGCAAGTAGTGCGAGAGGTCGGAGCTGATCACGATGCGCGTCTCGGGCCCGTCCCACAGCCGCTCGAGCAAGCGACCCACGACCTCGGGGGACGCGTTGCCGACGACGAGCGGGAGGATCTTGGCGTGCGGCGCGATGCGCTGGAGAAAGGGGATCTGCACCTCGAGCGAGTGCTCGCGAGCGTGCGCGCGCGGGTCGTCGACGACCTCCGGGACCTGCGCGAGCGTCTCCTCGTCCACCTGGACGTGACCGAGGGGCGTGGCGAGCGCGCTGGCGCCGGGCGACGCCAGACCATCGATGTAGGCGCGGTGCGTGGGACCGATGAGGATGATCCGCTGGATGCGATCCGAGATCGGCTCGAACAGCTTGTAGGCGCTCGCGGCGATGGGGCCGGAGTAGACGTAGCCCGCGTGCGGGACGACGATCGCCTTCGGCGGCTTTGCCTCGGCTTCGGGGTGCGCGCCTGCGAGGAGGCGATCGACCAGCGCGCCGAGCTCGCCTTTCCCCTCGGGATAGAAGACGCCGGCCACCACCGGTGCACGGACGGTGTTGCCCATGCTCGCCGTCTCAGAGCAACTGCTGTTCCCAACGCTCGCGAGCGCGTGCGCAGCAGGAGATGCCAGGAAAGGACCGCAAATCAGCGCGTCGTTTGCGCGGCGGGGGGTCGGGGGTTGCGCGGGCGCTGTGAGGGGCGGGAGCGCCGATGTTGCGCGGTGAGCCTCAGGCCTGAGCGGCGTCCACGGGCTTGTACTTCTCGGCCCACTTCTTCCAGCGCTTTGTGCGCTTTCCGGGCTTCTTGAGCGCGATGCTCTGCTTGAGGCTGATCTTCTCGAGGAGGTGGGTTCGCTGGCGTTCGGGGCGGTTCACGGCGCGCATGCTGGTCGAAGCGCCTTCCATTTTCAAGCGGGTCAGCGCGGGTGCAGCGCGTAGAGGCGGGACAGCTTGTCGTCGAGCTGGCGCCGGAGGGGCGCGGCGGCGCTCTTCTTGGCCTGCTCCAGGGCCTGGGCGCCGCGCGTGTAGTCGCCGGTGCCGATGTATGCGCGGCCGAGGCCCGCGAGGATGACGGGGCTGTCGGGCATCGCGTCGCGGGCTCGGGACAGCTCGCTCACGGCCGCGGCGTAGGCGCCTTTGGAGAGGAGCCGCATCCCTCGACCGAACACGAAGATCGGATCGTCGTGGACGATCTTCTGCATCCCGGCCTCGAGGGAGGCGACGCGATCGGGGCGACCGAGCGCATCGGCGGCGGCGATCGCGTTCGTGAAGAGCGGCTTGTACGAAGGGAAGCGCGCGATGCCCTTGTCGAGGACAGAGAGCGCGCCTTCGAAGTCGCGCGTGCGGAGCAGCAGCACGCCGTAGTTGTTGTACGGCTCAGCGACGGTCGGCGCGCGCTCCACGAGGATGCCGAAGAGCCTCTTCGCGTTGTCCATGCGGCCCGCGAGCATCCAGTCGACCGCGACGTTGTTGTAATAGAGGGCGCGCGCGGCCTCGTCGTCGATGTTCTGGTAGAGCGACAGCTTCCAGTCGGTGATCTCCTTCTTGAAGTCGAAGATCTTCGCGTCCGGCCCGCGCCCGTAGCCGACGGCGACGTGGGACGACACGAACAGCTCCCCGCCGCGCTCGTAGTAGCTCTCCACGTCGCGCACGTGGACGAAGTAGACGGGGAGGCCCACGCCGCGCGCGAGGGCCGCGAACAGCATGGAGAACGCCATGCAATCGCCCATGCGCTCCTCGTAGGCGCGCTGCGCGGTGAGCGTCAGGTGAGGGGCGTATTCGAACGGCCGATCGGCCCTCGTGTAGAGGAGATCGCGGAGGGCGCGGAGGCGCTCCTGGTGATCCGTGACGGAGGCGAGCAGCCTCTCGATCTCAGCGATCGACTCGGGCGAGACCGCGATCGGATCGTCGAGAGAGAGGCCCTCGGCGCGCACGTCTGCGAGGATGCGCGAGGGAGCGGCGACCTCGGTGCGCACGCAGCCGGCGGCGAAGGCGAAGGCGAGGGTGGCGAGGAGCGCGGCGATCCATCGGGTTGGGCGCCGTGCGGCCGAAGGGGGGATTCTCGGCTCCATGAACCGAGAGCGTACGCTCTGGACATCCTGGGCGCCGCGAAATGATCACTGCTGCCCGATCAGGGGACCGCTCGACCTCCATGGAGCTCAGGCGCTGATTTGCACGTCATTCGCGAGCAGCGCCGCCGTCTCGCGGTCCTCATCGCGCAGCAGATCAATGCCACGAGCATACAGCCTGATCGCTGCCGCCCGCGGCCTCGGGTCCCCGTCCTGATCCAGCGCCCCTTGCGCGTGCCTCGCGAGCAGCGCCACCTCCGTCGCCCGCCCCAGCGTGAGGGCCAGTCCGCGCGCCGAAGCCTCCACGCCGATCGGGTCTGCGGCGTACGATCGCATCAGCCACTCTCCTGCGCGATCGATCGTCGCCACCGCGGCTCTCCCGATCTCCCCCAGCCGCCCATCCGTGCACCCCTCGGCGCACCGCGCCACTTCGGCCCTCAAGTCCCCGAGCGCCTTCTCTTTCCCAAGCGCACGAAGCGTATCCAACGAGAGCACGTTCGTCGTGCCCTCCCAGATCGGCAGCACCTGGCCGTCCCGGAGCAGCCGCGGCAACCCCGTGTCCTCCACGTACCCCGCGCCCCCGAAGCACTCGAGCACCTCGGTGAGCACCGTCACCGCCTGCTTGCCTGTCGTGAGCTTCATGATCGGCGTGATCAGCCGCAGCAGCCGCGCCTCGCTCTCCGTCAGCACGCCCGCCTCCTCGCGGCCGAGCAGCTCCACCCCGCGGAACGTCAGGTGAAACGCCCCCTCAAACTCCGCCTGCATGTCCGCGAGCGTCGCCATGTGAAGCGGCTTGTTCGACAGCGCCGCCCCGAACTGCACGCGCCGCTTCGCGTAGTCCCGCGCCAGCGCGATCCCCCGTCGCATCGCCGAGCACGCCGCCACCGAGTTCCACGTCCGCGTGATGTTGAGCATCGGCGTGATCGCCCGCACCCCATCGCTCATCCCCAGCACCGGCACCGCCAACGTCCCGTCGAGCGTCAGCTCCGCCGTCGGCACCTTGCGCGTCCCGAGCTTGTCTTTCAGCCGATTCACGAGGATCCCGTTCCGCTTCCCGTCCGGCCGATCGATCTCCAGATAGAACAGCGCGAGCCCGCGACCCCCCGGCGGATTGCCCGGCGGCCTCCCGAGCGTGAGCGTCATCTGCGACGTGATCGCCGACGTGAACCACTTCGTCCCGTACAGCCGATAGAGCGGCGTCCCTTCCCTGCGCGGCGGCCACTCGCCCGTCGTCGCGGGATCATCCGCCTCGCACGGCCGCGCCTCCGTCTCCGACAAACCCACGTCGGATCCGCCCGTGCGCTCCGTCATCCACTGCCCGCTCGTCCACGCCGTCTTCGGATCACGGCTCGTCAGCCGGGCGAGCGCGCGCGACGTGATCGGCTCGTGCTTGTGCACCGCGAGCGTCTTCGCGGCCCCGTCCGTCATCGCGAGCGGGCACGTGTACACATCGGTCGATCCGTCGAACAGGTACACCTTCGTGAACTGCACCACGCGCGAGAGCGCCCCGAACTGCCTCTCGTACGCCGTCGCCACCACCCCTTTTTCACAGGCGATCCGCGCCGCCTCCTTCCACAGCGGCGTCACCTCGATCTTGTCGATCCGGTTCCCCCACGGATCCCACTGCGTGAGCACCGGCTCGTTCAACCGATCTTCGAGCTGCATCCGGTAGAGTCGATCGCCCGAGAGATCCCCCAGCTCGCGCATCTCCTCCACGACCTTCGCGTGCGCGTCGCCCGGCAGGGCCCCCGCGAGGTAGCGTGTCAGCACGCGGTCGTCGTCGAACTGATTGCCCAGGGTCGGAGGCGCTTGAATAAATGCCACGGCGATTCTCCTTTGCGACGCCCCGTCCTACCACGGCGCCCGTAAAAAGGAGCCTCCGGCGGTTCTTGACTTTGCCGATGTAGGAACCTATTTCACCCCTCGTGAAGCTGTCGAACAAAGGCCGCTACGGCGTGCGCGCGCTCTTCGACATCGCCTTCCACAACGACGGCGGGCCCACGCAGATCCGGGAGATCGCGGAGCGCGAGGTCATCCCGGCGCGGTTCCTCGAGCAGATCTTCCAGGACCTCAAAAAGGCGGGGATCCTCGGCTCCAAGCGCGGCCCGCGAGGCGGCTACCACCTCGCTCGCGAGGCCTCCGAGATCAAGATCGGCGACGTCTTGCGCGCGCTCGAGGGGCCGATCATCGCGCTTGTCCCGGACGAGGAGCGCCCTGGAAAGGCCGCGGACGCGACGGCGAGCATCTTCAAGGACCTGGCTGTCGCGATCGAGAAATGCTTCGACGACGTGACGCTCGCGGACGTGGTTCGTCGCGGAGAGAAGCTCGGCATGCGTCGTCGCGGCAAGGAGCGCTCGACGTATGTCATCTGAAACGACGCGGAGCATCGGGCACAAAGAGCAGAGGAGCTGCCCACCCCCGGCCGCGCTCGGGCCTTGCAGGCTCGCCTCCTTGTCCTGGCAACTCCGAAGGGCCCGCGCGTCCGCCCCTCCCAAATCGCCTGTTTCACAGGCTCAGGGAGGGGTCGGATGACACCGCAGCTCCCGCCGTTGCCGGACCATCCGCGCGTCGTCGGATCGTTCCTCGAGCTCGTCGGTGACACGCCGCTCATCGAGATCCGCAGGCTCGATCGCGACGCACCGGGTGCAACGTCGGGTCCTCTTGCCCCCCAGCGGCTGCCGCGTGGCCGCGTGCTCGCCAAGGCCGAGCAGATGAACCCCGGCGGCTCCGTGAAAGATCGCATCTGCCTCGCGATGATCGAGGCCGCCGAGCAGAGCGGGGCGCTCGCCCCCGGGGGCGTCGTCATCGAGCCCACGAGCGGCAACACCGGCATCGGCCTCGCGATCGTCTGCGCGGCGAAGGGCTATCGATGCGTCCTCACGATGCCCGCGAGCATGAGCCTCGAGCGCCGCCAGCTCCTCGAAGCGTACGGCGCGGAGGTCGTCCTCACGGACCCGGAGGCCCAGATGGACGGCGCGATCGCCAAGGCGAAGGAGCTCCTCGCGATCACGCCGAAAGCCTTCTCCCCAGGGCAATTCGACAACGACGAGAACCCCCGCGCCCACGCCCGCACGACGGCCCTCGAGATCCTCCACGCGCTCGACGGCGCGCCGCCCACGGCGTTCGTCGCGGGCGTCGGCACAGGCGGCACCGTGAGCGGCGTCGGCGAGGTGCTCCGCGCCCTCACGCCGCGCCCTCGCATCGTCGCCGTCGAGCCCGACAGCTCCGCCACGATCTCTCGCGGCGAGCGCGGACCCACGAAGATCCAGGGTCTCGCAGCCGGCTTCGTGCCGAAGAACTACCACCCCGCCGTCGTCGACGAGGTGCGCACCGTCTCCGATCGCGCGGCCTACGAGACGAAGCTCGCGCTCGCGAAGCACGAGGGCCTGCTCGTCGGGATCAGCTCCGGCGCGGCCGTCCGCGTGGCCCTCGATCTCGCCCGCGAGCTCGGCCCCGAGGCGACCATCGTCACGCTCCTCTGCGACACAGGCGAGCGCTACTTCAGCCTCGACGAGTTCTTCAAATGATCGCCGGCTCCGTCCTCCTCGTCGGGGCCGGCGGCATCGGAGCCCCCGCGGCCCTCGCGCTCGCGCAGGCCGGCGTCCGTCGCCTCACGATCACCGACCTCGATCGCGTCGATCGCACCAACCTCCACCGCCAGATCCTGTTCACCGATCGCGACGTCGGCCGACTCAAGGTCCTCGCGTTCGCCGAGCGCATGATCGGCCTCTTCCCGGACGTGCACATCGAGATCGCCCGATCGCGGATCGACCCGCAAAACGCAGCCGATCTCGTCTCGCGCGCCTCCGTCGTCGTCGACGCCACCGACAACTTCGCCTCGCGCTTCCTCCTCGCCGACGCGTGCCACCTCGCGAAGGTCCCCGTCGTGCACGCGGCCTCCATCCGATGGCGCGCCACCGTCCTCGCCGCCGTGCCCGGGGGTCGTCCCTGCTACCGCTGCCTCTTCGAAGATCTCCCCACCGACGACGCGCCCAACTGCGCCACCGCCGGGGTCATCGGCCCCGTCTGCGGCATCGCGGGCGCGCTCGCCGCCGATCGCGCCGTCCGTCTCCTCGCGGGCGACACCTCCGCCGCGGGCGTGATCACCACGTACGACGGGCTCCGCTCCGCGCTCCGCGACGTCGTCGTCACGCCCCGGAGCGACTGCCCGCTCTGCGGCGAATCCCCTTCGATCTCCGCGCTCGACGCGTCCCGCTACGAGGGACCCGCGTGCGCCGCCTCCCTCTCTTGAACCGATCGCACCCCGGAGACATCCGCATGCACACCGTCACCGTTCGCATCCCCACCCCGCTCCGCACGCTCACCGCCGGCGCCGACGAGGTCAGCGCCACAGGCGCCAACGTCGGCGAGGTCATCGAAGAGCTGGAGAAGCGCTACCCCGGCATGCGCGATCGTCTCCTCGATGAAAAAGGCGTCCGCCGCTTCGTGAACATCTACGTCGGCGACGAGGACATCCGCTTCCTCGACGGCCTCAAGACCGAGCTCAAGGGCGGCGATCATGTCGCGATCATCCCCGCGATCGCCGGAGGCTGATCTCCCTCGATGCGCTCCCGCCTCGTCCGCTCGAAGCTGCTCTCCTCCGTCGCCGAGGCCGTCGGCCAGACGCCCCTCGTGCGCCTCGATCGCGCCGCGCGCGAGGCCCCGAGCGTCGAGGTCTACGCCAAGCTCGAGTTCGCGAACCCCGGCGGATCCGTGAAGGATCGCGCCGCCCTCCGGATGATGACGCGCGCCCTCGAGGACGGACGGCTCACGTCGGACAAGATCCTCATCGACTCCACGAGCGGCAACACGGGCGTCGCGTATTCCCTCTTCGGCGCGGCCCTCGGCGTGAAGGTCGCGCTCGTGATGCCCTCCAACGTCTCCAAGGCCCGCAAGGACATCGCGCGCGCCTTCGGCACCGAGATCCTCTTCTCGGATCCGATGGAGGGCTCCGACGGCGCCATCCGCAAGGCGCGCGAGATCGTCGCGAAAGACCCTGAAAAGTACTTCTATCCGGACCAGTACTCGAACGCCGACAACCCCCTCGCGCATTACCACGGCACCGGAGTCGAGATCCTCGATCAGGTCGGCGATCGCATCACGCACTTCGTCGCGGGCATCGGCACGAGCGGCACGATCGTCGGCACCTCGCGCCGCCTCCACGAGCACACGCGAAAGATCCGGTGCGTCGCCGTCGAGCCCGCGGATCCGCTCCACGGCCTCGAGGGCCTGAAGCACCTCCCCTCCTCGCTCGTCCCCGCGATCCACGACGCCTCGGCCTACGACGAGACGATGCGCATCACGACGGAGGACGGCTGGGACATGTCCGATCGCCTCGCGCGCGAGGAGGCGATGCACGTCGGCCACTCCGCGGGCGCGGCCATCTTCGCGGCCATCGAGATCGCCAAGAGGCTCCACCGCGAGCAGCAAGGCGGCTGCGTCGTCGCCATCGTCCCCGATCGCGGCGACCGCTACTTCGCACCGATGAAATGGGAGAAGCGCTACCTGTGGTGACCGATCCTTCGCGAGCGCGCCCCGCGCCTCAAACCCCTTGGTCTCAAGGCGATCTGCGCATTCGTCGCTCGGTCCTCGCCGCCGTCGAGGCCGACGCCCTGCGCGGCTACGCGGCCGACGAAGAGGCGTGCGGCTACCTCGTGGGCCCCGCCGAAGACCCGCTCCTCTGCGACGCGCACGTCCGGATGGACAACCTCGCGAACAAGCTCCACGCGATGGACCCCGAGACCTACTTCCGCACGGCGCGGATGTATTTCGCTTTCAACGAAGCCAAATTCGATCGCGCCGTCCGCGAGGGCGCGAGCGCCGGTCGCCCCGTCAAGGTCATCTACCACTCGCACCTCGACGCGGGCGCCTACTTCAGCCCGACCGACGCCGCCGTCATGAGCTGCGGCGAGCCTCCCTCCGAAGAGGGCGGCGCATGGAAGCCCGGCCCCGGCCCCGCGTGGCCCCTCGCGTTCCTCGTGACGAGCGTCCGCGCGGCAGGCGTCGACGATCACAAGCTCTTCGTCTGGAGCGCCGAAGAGCGCGCCTTCGTCGAGTCCCCCTTCACCCTCATCGACGGCTGATCGAGTCCTCCATGAACGCCCCCACCCCGAGCACCCCGAGCCCCGAAGACGCCGCCCTCGCGGCCCCTTCCCTCTCCAGATCGCCTTCAAAACAAGGCTTCGTCGTGTGGTTCACCGGCCTCTCTGGCGCGGGCAAGAGCACCCTCTCCGCGCTGCTCGCGGACGAGCTCGTGCGCCGCGGCGTGCACGTCGAGGTCCTCGACGGCGACGAGGTCCGCACGCACCTCTCCAAGGGCCTCGGCTTCTCCAAAGAGGATCGCGACACCAACGTCCGTCGCATCGGCTTCGTCGCGAAGCTCCTCGCCCGCGCCGGCGCCTGCGCGATCACCGCGGCCATCAGCCCCTACAAGTCGATCCGCGACGAGCAGCGCGCGCAGATCCCTCACTTCGTCGAGGTGTACTGCGCGTGCCCCATCGACGCGCTCGCGGCCCGCGATCCGAAGGGCCTCTACAAACGCGCCCTCGCCGGAGAGATCCCCCACTTCACCGGCGTCACCGATCCCTACGAGCCGCCCGACGCCCCCGAGGTCACGCTCTTCACGGATCGTGAATCCCGCGCCGAGAGCCTCGCGAAGATCCTCACGACGCTCGAGTCGCTCGGCCACGTCGCGGCCGCGCCCGACGCCGGGTGACCCAGCCCCGACGCCGCGCGCACGGAGCCACGACGGAGCTTTTTTCACCACGGAGCCGCGGAGAGCACGGAGGTCGCACGGAGATTTTTTTGTATGCTCGCTCGATGCGCCCCCTCCGCGCCGCGCCCCTCGCCGCCGCGCTGATCACGATCTCGGCCTTTTCCCCGACGATCGCGCGCGCCGATCTCACCTCGGACGTCGATCGCCTGATCGAGAAATGGTCCGCGAAGCCCGGCACCACCGTCGATCACCTCGCCCCCGTCTTCCTGGAGCACGGCCACCTCACCACGCTCCGCCTCGATCGAGCGCCCGCCACGATCACCGCAAACCTCGCAAAATCAAGCCCCGCGAGCCCTTCGTCCGCCGCGAGCGGCGCCCCCGCGGCCTCCGCCAAACCGAGCGCCGCGAGCCCCTCCGCGAGCTCCGCGCCGACAAAAACAGGCTGCACGACCGTCGTCCTCCTCGCGCCCCGCACGTCCGATTTCGCATTCCTGACCGACAGCGAAGAGACGCAGCCCATCCCTCCTCCCTCGCTGCCCGCGGGACATCCGTCCGTCACGAGCGACGAGGGCGGCGCGATCCGCAGCAAGGGCGGCGTCGCCACGCTCTCGCGATGCGGCAAGGAGCAAGCGAGAAATCCCCTTGAAAAAGAGCGTTTTCTGCTCCAGAGCGCCTCCCCGCGCACCGCCGTCGAGATCCTCGTCGTGCGCTCCCTGGCCCCCCCCGACAGCGTCGAGACCCTCCTCCCCGAGCGCGCCGTCGGCCCCTCCGCGCCGCGCGGCGACGCCGGACGCCCGATCGATCCCGGACCCCTCGTCGATCGCCTGGCCCACGCCGAGGCCCGAAGCCGCGAGGCCGGCGCCGCGCACGTCGTCCGCGTGCAGATGCGCGCCTCCGCGATCGGAAGCGGCCAGTTCGCCGTGAAGCTCCCCGAGGGCTGCCACGCGCTCGACGTGATCGCCGAGGTCCCCGAGGAGTCCGCGCGCACCACCGACGTCGACGCCGAAGCCCACCTCGAAGACGCCGGTCGCCTCCTCGCCCGCGATCGCGGCGAAGCCACCGACGCGCACCTCGATTTCTGCCTCGGCGAACCTTCGCAGGTCGAGGTCTCGTTCCTCGGCGCCGCGGGCCCGACGACCGTCACGCTCATCGACGCCGTGTGGTCCCTGCCCGACACCATCCCCAGCGAATGGGGCCCACAAGCGCGCGGCGACATCGCGATGGCCTTGCGCCGCCGTCACGTGCCGTCCCTCCCCGCCGAGCCGATCGAGACGCTGATGGGCGTGCAGGGCGAGACCCTGGCCCCCTTCGCTGTCGAGCCCGGCCAGTGCTACCTCGCCGTCGTCGCCCTCGTCCGCGGCGACGCCCGCTCGATGCGCGTCACCGCCGAGATCGGCGATCGCGCGCCGCACGACGAGCTCGGCGATCGCCCCGAGGCCGCGCAGATCTCCTTCTGCGCCACCACCGAGGATCGCGCCGTGCTCCGCGTCGACGCCCACGGACCACAGCCGTGGTGGGTCGGCCTCGTGTGGCGCCTCGGCCCCTGACCACAAAACGCGAGCGCCCCGCTCATCCGAGCGAGGCGCCCTCGTTCACATCGCAGGCTCTTTCAAGCCGAATACGTCACTTGCAGACAGGCGACGTCGCGACGATGTGCGGGCAGTGCGTCGTCGCGTCGGCGGCGCTCTGTGCGGCGACGGAGAGGTGGTACATGCGGCACGCGAGCGAGTCGCCCGAGCTCACGCTCGTGTTGTAGGGGACCGCTGTCGTGTCGGGGAACGAAGCGCAGGCCGCCATGCACTCCGCGGCGTCCGCGTAGGGCTTCGTGGGCTGGCTGCCGCACACGGCGACGGCGATCTCGCAGAAGTTCGTGCAGTCATCGCCGCACGTCCCGTCGCCGAGCGGACCGGCGTGCGGGCAGTGCGTGGCCGCGTTGCTCACCGCCGGAGCCCCGCCGTGGTAGAGGCGGCAGCCGAGCGTCGCGCCGTCCATGTCGGCGAGCGTGCCCGGATCGAACGTCGCGCAGACGCCCTTGCAAGACTCGGGGGTCGGGTACTGCGCGTTCGTGTCCTTGCAGTTCGCGGCCATCTCGGTGCAATAGGCGTCGCAGCTAAGGCCGCCGCCGGTGCCGCCGCTGCCGCCCGTCGAGGTCATCCCGCCGCTGCCGCCCGTGGCCGTCGTGCCGCCCGCGCCGCCGCCGCCCGTAGCCGTCGTGCCGCCGGACCCACCATTGCTGCTGCCGCTCCCGTCACCACAGCCAGCGAGGGAAAGCGCCACGAGTGCCCCGAGGAAAAGACCAAATACCTTCATAAGATTCTCCGTCGTGTGATTTTTCGAGCAATTCGAAAACGTTGCGAGAGAAAAGCGCGCTCGCCGAACGCGAGGCTCCGCTCGGTACTGCGAAGTTTGTCACCTGTGGCGGGGGGGCTCGTTGTGCGGCCCGCCGCCCATCGTCGAGATTCCCTCTACGTGGGACCCCGCGTCACGGTTGCGTTGTGGGATACTCGCGCTCCACTCTGGCCGCAAGGTTTTCGCCCATGAAGTTGGCTCGTCGCTCTGATATTCCGGTTTTCGTCTTAGGCATCCTCACCGCAGCGATCGCGCCGATCGGCGCGTGCGGCGATGGGGCAAATTCGTCCAGCAACGCAGGCTCCGGGGGCAGCTCGTCCACCGCTGGCACGGGAGGCGTCGTCCAGGGTGGCGGCGGAGCCGGCGGCGGTCTTTTCACCGGCGGAGACGGCGCCGCGACCACGTCGAGCAGCAGCAGCTCCAGCTCGAGCTCGACGATGGTCGACCCCGGCGCACCGTGCCAGTCGGGGAGCCCCACGACCCCCACCACACTCTGGGCCAAAAAGGCAGGCGCCGACGACTCCCAGTCCGCGCTCGGCATCGCGACGGACGCGCAGGGCAACGTCATCGTGGCCGGCGCTTTCCTCGGCCAGATCGACTTTGGGGCGGGCGCCCTCACGACAGCGGGCATGAGCGACGCGTACGTCGCGAAGCTCAACTCCAACGGCGTCGGCCAGTGGTCCAAGCGCTTCGGCGACGGAGCCAACCAGTACGCCCAGCACGTCGCGACCGACGCGAACGGCAACATCCTCTTGACTGGCCACCACCGCGGCACCGTCAACTTCGGCGGCGGCAGCTTCAGCGCGACAGGCGGCTTCTTCGACGACATCTTCCTCGTCAAGCTGGACGGCGCCGGAAATCACGTCTGGAGCAAGGCGTACGGCGACATCAACAGCGAAGAGTCCCAGGGCGTCGCGACCGACCCGAACGGCAACGTCCTCTTCGTGGGCGCCTTCCAGAAGACGATCAACTTCGGCGGCGGCGCGATCGTCGCGGAGGACGGCGGCTTCAACGGCTTCGTGACCAAGCTGTCCGCCGCGGGCGATCAGCAGTGGGCCAAGAGCCTCGGCGACACGATCGCGGAGCAAAAGGCCCTCGGCGTGGCCGCGGACAAGGACTCCAACGTGCTCGTCGTGGGCTATTTCAAGGGCTCCATCGATCTCGGAGGCGGCATGCTCACGGCCGACGCCGGTAAACAGAGCGCATTCGTGGTCAAGTACTCCCCGACGGGCAGCTACATGTGGGCCAAGGCCTTCGCCGCGACAGAGGCCGCGGCCGTCTCCGTGGCGGTGGACGCCGCGGGCGACGTCTTCGTCCTCGGCAATTTCAAGGGCCCGAGCAACTTCGGCGGCAGCGACTACGACGCGGGCGTCGCCAACGACGTCTTCGTCGTCAAGCTCGACAAGAACGGAAACCACGTCTGGAGCCACGCGTTCGGCGAGAAGAACAAGGCCGAAGAGGCCACCTCCATCGCGCTCGACGCCGACAAACCCGTTGTCCTCGGCACCTTCACGGGCACCATCGATTTCGGGGGCGGCGCCCTCACGAGCCAGGGCGGCTTCGACGCCTTCATGGCCAAGCTGGACGCCTCCGGCTGCGAGGTGCACGCCAGCGCCTTCGGGGCCCCGGGGCTTCAGCGCGCCGAGGCCGTGGCCGTCGACCAGACCGCCAACATCGTGTTTGCCGGCAGCTTCGACGGCGCCGTCGACTTCGGCACAGGCGCCCTCACGTCCACCGCGACGGACGCCTACGTCGTCAAGACGAAGCCTTAGCCCTCAGTTCTGCGGGGGGGACGGCTCTTCGCACGTCGCGTGCCCCGCGTCGAGGCCCGACGCGAAGAAAGCCACGTACTGCGCCTGCGCCTCCGGAGCAAAAATCAGCTCCCCGTGCGTCGCCAGCTTGCCGCCCTCGATGGTGGTCCACTGCGACATCACCCCTGTGGCCCCTCCTGCCAGATTGCCAGTCACCGCCCCTTCGGCCTTTGCCATCCCCGACACCTGGGTGACAGGATCCATGTTCACGAGCCCCGCTGTCCGCGCCAGCAGCTCACTCGTTGTATTCGGAACGATCGAGTCCTTCACCACCTCCTGCAAGAGCACGTCGCGCGGCTCCCAACCCTCGACTCCGGGCAGCGCCTCCAGCGTCCCGTACCTCGCGTAGTTGAGCGGATCCCCCGGGTCCACGATCGCCTGCGTCGCCGCGAAGAACCGCCCGAGCGCCCCGTCGGCCGTCCCCATCGGCTTCAGCGAATTGACGAGGATCCCGAACGTCGCCGAGTCCCGCAGGAGCGTCATGAGCCCCGCCCCGCCCACGTTCCACACCGCCTGCTTGATCTCGGGCGCCAGCGCGAAGATCGTCGGCCCCTGCACCGATCCGAACGAGTGCCCGATATAGAGCATCTTCGAAGTGTCGAGATCCGGGATCCCGTCCGGCGCCCCCACAGGCAACAGGTCCAGATCGCCCATCGAGGCAGCGAACCGCACGAGCTCGAGCTGGTCGCTCGCCATCTGCCGGAAATTGTCCCTCGCCCGCTCGATATCAAACTCCTGCGTGTCCGGATCGATGCCAAAGAACCGGAACGTCGCGATGAGCGGCTTCGACGGATCCGCCGAGCGCGACCCGTGCTCCGGAGAATCGATGGCGAACACCGCTGCATCGATGTCCGCGAGCCGCCCCGCTGTCCCCCAGCTCCCGTCCTTCGTGCCCCCGAGCCCGTGCGCATAAAAGACGATCGGCCGAGGCCCGCTCTTGTCCCCGTGGGCGAACGCCAAGAGCACCTCCATCCCCACCTTCTTTTGCACCACAGGCGCCCCGTCCGCCCCGATCTCCCACTTTCCGTTGGCCCCCCGGAGCTCCGGCGCCTCGAACACAGCGCGAAACCGCACGCGACCCTCCGCGTCCATCGGAGTCTCCAGCGTCCAGGGCTCGAGCACCTTCGGGGCCTCGCTCGCCCGCGCCCGACTGGCCACCTCGAGCACGTCGTCGTGCACCGAGGCCGTCGTGAACACGGTGGCCAGGACGACGTGCCCCTCCTCGATCCCGAGGCTCGCCGTGACCTCCGCCACCCCCTTCCGCACCTCGCTCGAATACGGACTGTTATCATCCCCGGAAAGCACCGCTTCCATCTGCTTCGTCCGCTCGATCTCCCCTCCGTCCGCGGCCTTCACGGCGTCCGTCAGGACGAACGCGTACCTCGTCCGGGGCCGCAGCGCGACCGACGGCTGCGCGAGGAGCGTGTACTCGTCGGCCAGATAATAATCGTCCTTGGCCTGCGCCCACCACCGCGGAAGGATCCCGAACGCCCTCCCCTTCTCCGGCGAGCTCTCGTCCACGTCGACGATCGCGAACGGCGCCCCCGACTTCGTGTACTCGTCCGCGTCGCGCACGGGCTCCGTCGCGGGCGGCTCGGCGTCTTCGTCGATCACGATCCCTCGCACATCGATCGGCCCGGTGAACCCCACGGCCACCCCGCCGATCGTCGAGAAACCGTCCTTCGCGTTCAGCTCCGCGACGGTGGTGGGGAGCGAGAGCGCCAGCGCATCGGCCGTGTTGTGCGGCCCGATGTCCACACGGAGCCCCGTCCTCGTCGACGGATCCGCGACGGTGTACCTGTCCGAAGGAAAGGGCACGAGCGCCGTGTCCGGCCCGTCCCCGAAGATCGCTTGCACAGGCGTCTTCTGCGGCGTGTGCTGCGACTCCACCTCGTCCGTGCAGCCGGCGAGCACCGGTAGAATCAACGAAGCGAACATCAGCCCAAGGGACGCGATCGATCGGCGCATCCCGCGAGCGTAGCCCCCTCACGACGCCCTTGGATAGCCCCCCAACCCGCGAGTCACGTTGTCGTTGCCGTCGCCGTTTCCGTCCCCCTCACGTGGCCGTCGCCGTCGCTGTGTCGTCGCCGTCGCCGTTTCCGTCCCCCATTGGCACCCTCGCCGCCCTCGTCACTCCGGAAAATACATCTCCACCGACAGCGCCGCCGACCCATCCGGGTGAACACCCCCCATCACAGCCAGCGTCCCGTTCGGGGCCGGCACCGCCGTCGCCCCTCGCCGAGGCTCCCGCAGCGGCATCTCCGTGACCCCCGCCTCCAGATAGTCAATCACGAACGTCCTTGTCTGCCCCGCCGCGTCCGCCTCCTCCCCCACAAGGACGGCCCGCCCCTTCGCCAGCGCGAACATCGACGCTCGCCCGAGCACGGCCGCCGGAGTCGCCAGATCAAGCTCTTTCACCGAACAATCGCTCGTGCACCGCGGATCCAGCGTCCGAGTCTTCGCCCCGAGGTCCCCCACCTTGCCGCCCGCGAGCAGCACTGTCCCGAGCGTGTTCGCCGAAGCCGCCGCCCCTATTGTCGCGTCCGGGGGAAAGTCCCGCACAGCGAACGCGGTCCCGTCCGCCGGCAACACCTCGACACCAGCCTTGTCCGGACTGCCACCCACGACGACGAGCCCCACGTCCGGGAGCCACGCCGCCGCCGCGCCCGCCCTCGGAAAAACGAGCCTCCGCACCGTCGCCGTCTGATCCGAGGCGATCTCCAGCACAGCGTCCGTGGCCTTGTCCGCCCGCGTGCCCCCCACCACGAACACCCGCCCATCCGGCGCCGCGACGGCGCTCCCGCCCGAGAGCTCCGTGAACGACGACAGCCCCGAAGGCAACGTGGGAGTCGCGAAGCCGTTCGCGTCCAGCCACACAGCGTCGCTCCCGAACGCCAGCACGCTGCTCACGTTGGATACCAGGGTCTCCGCCGCGAAAGGGAACGTCGCCCCCTTGGCCCCGTCCCACCAAAACAAGTCGTATTCTTCCGATTCGACCTTGTCCTTGGCCAGATCCCCGCCCGTCATGAACAGGTATCGCTCGCCGATCGGCACCGCCGGAGCGTTCGCGTGCCCCCGCGCGATGCCCCCCGGCCCCCGCGACCACCCGCCGAGCCGCTCCACGAAGAGCGGAAACGTCCCGCTCGAGATGCTGCTCAGCACGATCCCCCCGAGCGATCGCCCGCGCAGCACGGCGTTCCCCTGCCCGTCGTACCCT
>Ga0268298_10003434_pt1 | contig 16210 bp, 9 predicted proteins | sample WWTPWeurt_MetaG_FD_194462 | JGI IMG/M metagenome (GOLD analysis project Ga0268298, IMG submission 194462) | Activated sludge microbial communities from WWTP in Nijmegen, Gelderland, Netherland - WWTP Weurt | ecosystem: Engineered > WWTP > Aerobic digester > Activated sludge | place: Netherlands... | reverse complement strand
GGAGCCTGTCTATCGCTATCAGTTCACGCACGTGCTCGACAACGTGGGGCCCGCGCAGAAGGCAAAGGGCGCGTTCCACGGGCTGGAGCTGTTCTTCGTGTTCGGGCAGCTCACCGTCGCGGGATACACGCCGTCGGCGGGTGAAAAGGCCCTCTCCGCGGAGATCCAGGGGTACTGGTCCCGGTTCGGCGCGTCCGGCGATCCCGGGGGCTCCGCGGTGACGTGGCCTGTCTTTGATCCGGTGACGGACTCGCACCTGCGACTGGACACCACGATCTCGGCCGAGCAGGGCGTCCATACGGCGAAGTGTGATTTCTGGGACTCGCTCGTTCCGTGATTGGCAGTCTGCGGCGCGCGTCTCTCTCGATGGTGCCGCAAGCGGCCCCAAACCCCGGCGCGCAGCGCGCGCCTGGCCGGGCGTTCACGAGGTCGATTGAAAGGAAGTGAGGGCGTCCGGGGGCGCGGCACCCGCTGGGGGACGCAGTCCCGACGCTGGCTATTTGGGGATGGGGTGGAGGCCGTCGCGGATCCAGGGCTCGCTCATCTCGCGGAAGGGGGCGCGGCTGCGGAGACCCGCGAGCACCGAGGAGAGGCCCCACTGGAGGCGGTTCACGAAGGTGAACTCCTGCGGCATCTTGGGGACGTGCGGGATGACGGGGAGCGCCTCGCCCTCCTTCTTGACGAGCTGCCGAATACCCCTTGTGAGGTATTGCACCGTCTCGCGCGCGGACTCCTGGGAGCAGTGCCAGACACCCTTGGTGACGAGGGGCATGAGGAGCTGCATCGTGTAGCTGCGGTAGAGGTCCCACGACTCGTCCTCGGGGTCGTAGCCGAGCACCTCCACGCAGGCGCGATCGAACTCGTGCCAGTCGCTGTCCATGGCCGCGATCATGTAGCGCTTCATGCCGGCGACGAGCTCGGGCGGGAGCTCCTTGACGCAGCCGAAGTCGAGGAAGGTGACGCGGCCGTCCTCCTGAAAGCGGTAGTTGCCGGGGTGGGGATCCGCGTAGAGCACGCCGTAGCGGAGCATGCTGCGGAAGGTGAAGCGCCAGATGGTCTGGCCGGCTCGGTCGCGCGCCTCCTGGGTGCCAGTCGCGCAGAACTCCTGGTAGCCCATGCCGGGCACGAAGTCGGTGGTGAGCACGCGGCGCGTGGTGAGCATGTGGTGGACGCGCGGGATGTGGATGTCGGGGTCGTCCGCGTTGATGCGGCGGAAGAGGTCCGCCATCTCGGCCTCGCGCGAGTAGTCGAGCTCGTCGGTGAAGACCTTGCGGATCTCGTCGAGCGTCTGCTTGGCGTTCACCTTGCGCGAGACGGGCGCCATCATCTGCTCGAGGAGCGAGATGCTCTTGAGGTCGTTCTCGATCGCCTTGTCGATGCCTGGATATTGCACCTTGACCGCGACCTCGGCGCCGCCCTTGGTGACGGCGCGGTGCACCTGGCCGATGCTCGCGGCGGCGAAGGGCTCGCGCTCCCACGCGCCGAAGACGTCCTCCGGCGCGGCGCCGAGCTCGCTCCGGACCATCGTCTCCGCGGCCTCGGGGGAGAGCGGGGGAGCCTTGTCTTGAAGCTTTTTGAGCGCGTGCTGGAACTTGTCCTCGTAGCCGGGCGGGACGATGCCGTCGATGTAGCTCGCCATCTGCCCGAGCTTGAGGGGCAGGCCCTTCATCTCGCCGAGGGTCTTGAGCATGGCCTCCGCGGCCTTCTTCGCCTCGGCGTGGAGCTTCTTCTTGGCCTCTTCGCGCTCCTCGTCGTTGCGCTTGACGCCGAGCGCGCGCTTCGCTCCCTCGAGGGCGAAGGGCAGGCTCTTCGGCGCGAGCGTCGCGAGCCTCGCGAGGCGCCCGAGGCGAGAGGTGGGTGGTTTGTGCTGGGGCTTTTCGTCGGCCATCGGGGGTCCCGGGATCGCGATCTGCGTCCGCTCCTCCGTTCGTAGCGAAGGCGGGAGGTTTTGGCAAAGGTGTTTGTGGGCCGGGGGCGAGGCCGTGACATGGCGAAAAATAGCCGCTTTTCTCCGCGGTATTTCGACCCTAGGCTCTCCCCAACATGACAAATGAGAACGCGGCCCAAGCGGCCCCCATCGATCCTCGCCTCGATCTCGCCGCCGAGATCCTCCGGCTCAAGAAGGAGCGCAACGCGGTGCTCCTCGCGCACTACTACCAGGACGACGAGATCCAGGAGCTGGCCGATTTTCTGGGTGATTCGCTCCAGCTCGCGCAGGAGGCGAAGAAGACGACCGCCGACGTGATCGTGTTCTGCGGCGTCCACTTCATGGCCGAGACGGCGAAGATCCTGAACCCGGACCGCATCGTCGTGGTGCCGGACATGCAGGCCGGATGCTCGCTCGCCGACGGCTGCCCGGCCGATCGATTCGCCGCGTGGCGCGAGAGGCACCCGGGCGCGGTGTCGATCACGTACATCAACTGCTCCGCCGAGGTGAAGGCCCTCAGCGACTACATCTGCACGTCGTCCAACGCGGAGAAGATCGTGCGCGCGATCCCCGAGGACAAGGAGATCTTGTTCGCGCCGGACAAGAACCTGGGCCGCTGGCTCATGGAGAAGACAGGGCGAAAGATGACGCTGTGGCAGGGGAGCTGCATCGTGCACGAGACCTTCAGTCACCGGCGGATCCTGGGGCTCAAGGAGCGCCACCCGGACGCGAAGCTCATCGCTCACCCGGAGTGCGAAGAGCCGATTCTGCGGATCGCCGACTACATCGGATCGACGACAGCGCTGCTCAAATATACGATCTCGGACAGCGCGAAGAAGTTCATCGTGGCGACGGAGACTGGCATCTTGCACCAGATGAAGAAGGCCAGTCCAGACAAGGAGTTCATCGAGGGGCCGCCCGTTGGGAGCTGCTCGTGCAACGAGTGTCCGTTCATGAAGCTCAACTCGCTGGAGAAGGTGTTTCTGGCGCTGCGCGACCTCGCGCCCAGGCTGGAGATGCCCCTCGAGCTGCGCGAAAAGGCGCGGACGCCCATTGACCGGATGCTCGCGCTCTCCTGAGCTCCGTGGCACTTCGGGCCTCCCCGCACGCTCGGCGGCCGTCGCCGCCACATGCACCTTCCCCATTCGCCCGCGACGTGTGTAGGCTGCCCCGATGAGGGTGGCCCTCGTCGTGATGCCTTTCGCCGCGGCCGATCGTCCGAGCCTCGCCGCCGGTCTGCTCCAGGCGGCCCTGAAGAAGCGCGGGATCGCGTGTGACACGAAGCACTTCCACGTGACGCTCGCGCGGCTCATGGGGCACGCGGACTATCGGTATTTCGTGAACGAGACGAGCGTGTCGGTGCTGTCGGCCGAGTGGGCCTTCTCGCAGGCGATGTTCGGGGAGTCGCTGTCGACGTGGGAGAGCTACGAGCGGGAGGTGCTCGACGCGCGGCACTGGGGCGCTCCGAAGCACGGGCGAGAGAGGGTGCTCGCGCTGCGCGCGCTGGCCCCGATGCTCCTCCACATCGCGCTCCGATCGAATGATTGGAGCGCCTACGATCTCGTGGGGTTCACGAGCTCGTTCGAGCAGGTCATGCCGAGCATGGCGCTCGCGCGGATGATCAAAGAGAAGCACCCTGGGGTGAAGATCGCCGTCGGCGGAGCCAGCTTCGAGTCGGGGATGGGGCGGCCGTACATCGAGAATTTCGATTTCCTCGACTACGTGTCCAACGGGGAGGCGGACCTGTCTTTCCCCGAGCTCTGCGCGCGGCTGCGCGATGGAAATCCGGAGGTGCCGCCGGGCTTTTTTTATCGGTCAGGCGGGCGAGTGATGGAGTCTCCGCGGGCCGGGATGACGACCGTGGAGGCGCTGGATCAACTGCCCACTCCCGACTACCACGACTTCTTTCGCGTGGCGCGCGCGACCTTCGGAGACGGGGCGCTCCGCGCGTGGATCCCCGTCGAGGCCTCCCGCGGCTGCTGGTGGGGCGCGAAGATGCACTGCACGTTCTGCGGGCTCAACGGAAACACGATGTCTTTCCGAGCGAAGAGCGCGCGACGCGTGCTGGAGGAGACCGACGAGCTGTGCGCGCGGCACGGGCCGGAGCCCTTGCAGTTCGCGGACAACATCCTCGGGTTCGAGCACCTCGCCGAGGTGATGCCGGCGTGGATCGCGCGCGGCGACAAGCGCTACAAATTCTTCGAGATCAAGAGCAACATGAAGCGGGAGCAGATCCTGCAAATGCACGCGGCGGGCGTCGCGTCTGTGCAGCCTGGCGTGGAGAGCTTCTCGGACAAGACGCTCGGCCTCATGCGCAAGGGGGTGTCGGGCGCGCAGAACGTGGCGGTGATCCGGTGGTGCGCGGAGATCGGGATGGAGTGCCTGTGGAACGGGCTCTTCGGCTTCCCGGGCGAGGACGTGGACGAGGTGCCATGGATGGTGTCGCTGTTCCGCGACATGGTGCACTTGCCCCCTCCGACGGCCTGCGCGGTGATCCGGATGGACAGGTTCAGCCCCAATTTCGAGCGCTCCCGGGAGCTCGGGTTCACGAAGGTGGAGCCGATGCCGGCGTACAGGCACGTGCTGCCCTTTCCGGAAGAGGCTGTCTCGCGCGCGGCCTATTATTTCCGATACGAGCACCCGAGCTTCGAGGCCGCGGTGGAGAAGGGTCAGGCGCTCATTCACGCGCAGTGGGCGTGGGCGGCGCTCCACCGCGAGGGGAAGCAGGGGGAGCTCCGCGTGGTGGCCGGCGAGAGAGGGCGCCACGATCTCGTGGACACGCGCGCCGAGGTGGGGAGGGGGAGCCGCAAGCTCACGCGGGCCGAGGCGGCGGCCGTGATGGCGTGCGACGCGCCGGTGAGCCGCGCACAGGCGATCTCGCGGACGGCCGATGTCGCGGGGGTCTCCGCGGAGGCGGCGGAGCGGGCTCTTTTGACGATGTCGCGAAGAGCGGTTGTGGTGGAGGTTGGAACACGGCTAGTCTCGCTGGCGATGCTCCCTCGGGACCGGATCTCCGCGACGGCGGCGGCGCGGCCCGCGAAGGTGTCTCTGAATGTTCTTGGAGGCTGACGATGTCGACGAGTGTCTATCTGGTGACGGTGGATGATGCGACGGGCCGCGTGGTGAGCTCGCTCAAGGTCGGCGCGGGAGGCGAGCTCGAGGAGGGCGCCGGCACCACGACGACAGCGGCGGGGACGCCGAGCATCGTGCTCAATTTCTTCCTGGGTGGCGCGCGTGCGCCAGGCGTCGGTGATGCGACGGCGAGGGCTCCAGGCGTCGGAGATGCGACGGCGAGGGCTCCAGGTGTCGGAGATGCGACGGCGCGCGCGCCTGGTGTCGGTGACGCGACAGCGCGTGCGCCGGGCGTCGGGGATGCGTGGGCACGAGCGCCCGGTGTGGGCGATGCGACAGCGCGAGCCCCCGGCGTCGGCGACGCGACAGCGACAGCGCGAGCGCCCGGCGTGGGCGATGCGACAGCGCGAGCGCCAGGTGTGGGCGATGCGACAGCGCGAGCGCCAGGTGTGGGGGATGCGACGGCGCGCGCCCCTGGGGTCGGCGACGCGACAGCGAAGGCGCCCGGTGTCCCCGCTGCTCCGAGGAAGCGCGGCCGCCCCAAGAAGGGCACCTGATCCCCAGTTATCCGGGCTGTTTCTCCAGCGAGGCATGTCGGCGCAGGAGCTCGAGCCCGAGCTCCGCCGCGGCCGATTCGATCTTGGATCGCCGAGCGATCACGTCTTCCCCACGACCAGCGATCGCGTCGAGCAGGACCACCACCAGCTCGGCTTCGAGCTCGATGCGCCGCAGCCCCAGCATCGCTGCCTCCACGCGCGCCGCCTCCGCCCGCGCACGCGCCGCTTCGACGTCGCCGAACGCGCCCTCCGCGCGGGCCACGGCGAGCGACCCCACGAGCCGAAACACCACGTTCTCCAGGCCCGCAAGCTTCGGTCGCAGCGCGTCCATCTCCGCGCGCGCCGCGTCCCAGTCGTCCTTCGCGAGCGCCACCTCCAGGGCAGCGGCCATCGCATACATGTTGTTTTCGAGCATCCCGCTCGCCGTGAACTGCGCCCGCGCGCGGCTGATCATCTCGTCCGCGCTCTCGAGGTGACCGTCGTCGAGCGCGAGGTGCGCGAGCTGCAGCTCGCTCTCCGCCACGTCCATGAAGCAGTGGATTTCGCGCCGGATCGCGAGCGCGTCCTGGTGCAGCCTCCGCGCCTCTCCCAGCTCGCCCTGCACGTGACGCAGGTCGCCGAGCGCGTACAGCGTGAAGGCCGCGAACCGCCGATCGCGCAGCGACGACGCGAGCGTCAGGCCCTCCTCGAGCCACCGCTCGCCGTCGCGGATCTCGCCGGTCAAGTGCGCCATCGTCCCGAGGACGAAGAGCGCCACCGCGAGGCCGTAGCCAAACCCCGTCGCGCGCGCGTCGCTCTCCGCTTGCAGCACGAGCTCGCGCGCCTTCGCGAGGCGCCCGCTGCGCGTCAGCAGATCGGCGAGGTTGATCCGCGCGAGGATCGCGTGCTGCGAGTCGCCGCCCTCCACGGCGACGGTGAGCGCGTCGCGGAACAGAGGCTCCGCGTCGCGCAGCCGGCCCTGCATGAGCACCGTGTCCGCGACGTTGTTGAGCGCGAGCGCGCGACCGGCGCCGTGCCCCACGTCCTCCCAGATCTGAAGGGCTTCGCGGAAGAGCTTCTCCGCCTCCGGCAGGTCCCCCGCCTCGTGCACGAGGTTCGCGATGCGGTTCAGCGCGAGCGCCTCGCCCGCGCGATCTCCGGCGTCCGCGAAGAGCTGCCTCGCCTCGCGACAAGGCGCGACCGCGTCCGCCGGGCGCCCGAGCCGCACGAGCGCGTTCCCCTGTGAAAAGCGGGCTTTGGCGAGCGGCAGGCGCACGCCCTTCGCCCTTGCGCCAGCCTCCGCCTTGAGCGCCGCGGAGAGCTCGCGCGCGTAGTCCGAGAGCGAGCTCGCGGCCGCCGCCTCCGCGAGATCGATGCGCACGTCCTCGCAGGCCGGAGGAGGGAGCCTGCGCAGCCGCGCGATCGTGGCGAGGGCGTCCTTTCCTTTGCCCGCGTTCGTCTGCGCGCGCGCGAGCCGGAGGCCGTATTCCACGTCGTCGGGGAAGAACTCGAAGAGCGTGCGGAAGCTCTCGACCGCAGCGTCCCAGCTCTTGCACGCCTCGTGGAAGCGGCCCTCGATGAACAGCCGATCCTCGCGCCGCAGGGCCCGCGATCGCTCGGACGCGGCGCGCGCGGCCTCGCTCGCGCGATCGTCGTACCCGAGCGCGATCCACACGTCGGCGAGCGCGGCGTGGGGCAGCGGGTGATCCGGCGACGCCGCAACCGCGCGCTCCAGGAGATCGCGCGCGGCCCCGAGATCGAGGTGACGCAGGCGATCGAGGCCCTCGGCGTAGAACTGCAACGCCTTGGGCTCGCGGGGCAGGGGAGGCGCCGAGACCTCGGGGACCTCCGGGCTCACGGCGCCCATGCGCGCGCAGAGCTTCGCCGACACGCGCGCGACGAGCGAGATCATGTCGACGTCGGCGGCCGTCTCGGAGAACGTCGCGATCCCCTGTCCGGTCCCTGACTCGTGGAGCTTCGCCGCGAGCATGATCTGGAGGCCCTCGGGCCGCGACATCGCGAGGTACGATCCGCCCACGAGGTAGTCCGCGCCGATCTTCTCGCCCACGCGCCTCGCGATCTCGCCGTCGATCTTGTCGTCCGGGCCCACGCCCATGTCCGTGAGGAGCCGCGCGACCTCTTCGCCCGCGAGCGTGCGGACCTGCTCGCCCGCCGCGACGTCCGCGAGCAACATCTCCGAGAACGCCGTGGAGAGCCACGCTGTCTCGGCGCGGCCGGTGAGGTTCTTGAACCCGAGCACCGCGAGCGTCGGTCGCACGCGCGGCGCGCTCGTCGGGATCGGGTCGCCCACGATGAACGTCTCGCGGACCGCCATCGTCTCTTCGCGCCCTGGAAACACAGGTCGGATCCCGCCGAAGAGATCGCTCGGCGGCGGCGCGATCGCGGCCTCGTCGAGCGAGTCGTCGCCGCCCGGGAGGAGCGTGAGGAGCTGCTCGCGGAGGCTCCGCGCGGACGCCGGCCGCTCCGCCGGATCGATGCGCAGCGCGCGATCGAGCACCGCCGCGATCTCCTCGCTCACCCACGGCGCGAGCTCGCGCACGGGCCTCGGAGGCGTCGCGCAGATGGAGATGATGAAGTCGCCGAGGCTCTCGCACTCCTCCAGCGGCGCCCTCCCCGAGAGCATTCGATAGAGCACGATCCCCAGCGACCACACGTCGGTCCGGTGATCCAGGTTGCGCGAGCTGCGCGCTTGCTCCGGCGACATGTAGAGCGGCGAGCCCATCAGGTGCCCTGTGCGCGTGAGCGTCGGGAGCTCCCCCGCGGGCACGTCGATCGCCGCCTTCGCGATCCCGAAGTCGAGCACCTTCACCGTCACTCGCTCCTCGCGGTCGCGCGCGAGGAAGAGGTTGGCGGGCTTGATGTCCCGGTGCACCACGCGCGCCGCGTGCGCCGTCTCCACCCCCGCGGCGGCCTGCGCGATGACCCGCAGCGCGATGTCCGACGGGAGCACAGGGATGCGCGTGAGGAGCTGCGCGAGGTCCTCCCCGTCCAGGTACTCCATCACCATGAAAGGGAGCCCCAGCGCGTCGTCCACGGCGACGTCGAACACGCGGATGATGTGCGGGTCGGTGAGGCCCATCGAGGCGTGCGCCTCGCGAAAGAAGCGGGTCCTCGTCGCGGCCGCGCCCCTCGCCTCCGCCTGCTCGAGCACCTTCACGGCGACGCGCTCGCCGTTGACGCGATCCCGGGCCTCGTACACCGCCCCCATCCCGCCCCGTCCGGTGAGGCGCAGGAGCTCGTACCGACGGCGGAGGACAGTGCCGATCAACAGAAAGCAAACTAGCCGTGGTGCTCCGCGCGAAGCAAGCAGGGCCGAGGCTTGCGCAGACAATTGCGCACCCGTCCCGACCCAGCGGCACTCCCCTTGCTCTTTGCCCGAGATCCCCTGGATCCACCGGGGTATCCTTGGCCTTCGACCGCGCTCGGTATGACAGCCGAGTCGCCATCACGATGGGATCCGTTATGCGCAAGATCGTCTGCGGTTCTTTGCTTGCCGCGTCGGCCGCTCTCTCCGCGCTCTCCTGGAGCGGGGACGCGCGCGCCTGCGGTGGTTGCTTCATCCCGCCACCCGAAGTGGACAACAGCGGCACGATCGTGACCGCTCACCGCATGGCCCTCTCGGTGTCGACCGAGCAAACGATCCTCTGGGATCAAATCCAGTACACCGGCAACCCCGCCGAGTTCGCGTGGGTGCTCCCGGTGAAATCCGGCGCCCGCATCGACGTCGGCACACAGGCCTTCTTCGACGTGCTCGACGCCGCCACAGGCACGACCATCGCGCCGCCCCTCCTGGAGTGCAAGGTGCCGAGCTTCTTCGGCTGCTCCGTCGCACCCGGCATGAGCGCCACGGGCTTTGGCTGCGGGGCCAGCGAGGCGGCCGGCGGGGACCCTCTCACTCCCCCGGATCCGGTCCAGGTGGTCAGTCACGGCGCCGTCGGACCCTACGAGTCCGTCATCATCCACAGCGATGTTCCAGGGGCCCTGTCCGAGTGGCTGAAGAACCACAAATACGCCATCCCCGACGACGTGGTGCCCGTGATCGAGGCCTATCAGACAGAGGGCTTCGACTTCGCGGCGATCCGCCTTCTGCCCTCCTCCGACGTCCAGCAGATGCGCCCCATCCGCGTGATCTCCCCCGGCGCGGCCCCCGTGCTGCCGCTCCGCATGGTCGCCGCCGGAACGGGGCCACGGACGGCGATCACCCTGTTTGTCATCGGCGAGGGCCGCTACACGACGAAGAACATCCCCGAGATCGAGATCCCCCGCCAGCTCGTGACGTGGGACTTCGCCACATCGAGCTCCAACTACTCCACCCTTCGGGACGCCTTCTACGGCAAGGGCGGTGTCTTCTTCTCCCCGTATTCCGAGCCCGGCGCCCTCTTCGATGAGGTCCTGAACCCCGTCACCCGCTTCCCCAACAAATACCAGACGACGAACGGCTGGCAGTTCGCGACGGTGGGCGAGACCTACGCCGAGCAGGCCTTCGTGGACGGCGACACGAGCAGCACCGACTGCGCCGATCGATTCAAGGAGCTGGCCGACGACTCTCGCCGCGTGGCCGTCCCCTGCGCCGACCCGGACGACCCGAGCTGTGTGTACGACGAAGCCACGGAGATCGACCCTCGCACCCTCGAGTGTGATCCCCCGCTCGGCAGCGACATCCCCCTCGACGATCTCGCGCAGGCCATGATCGGCCTCCACCCGAGCGACGTCTGGATCACCCGGCTCGAGGCCAACCTCACGCGCGCCGATCTCGCGAACGATCTCGTCGTCGAGGCGGCCCCCAAGCAGATCCCCGTACACGGCGCATTCGAAACCCCGACGGTCAAGAACATCGCCCCGGCGTGCAGGCTCCCCAAGAGCGGCGCCGCGGCGCTCTTGCCGGACGGCACCCCGGCCGACAAGGACAAGGGGGACAAGGGCGACTCGGGTCTGGGCCGCGTCGCTCCGGCCTTGTTCCTCGGCGCCCTCGGCCTCCTCCTCATGCTCCGCCGCCTGTCGCCCGCTCGTCGTAGACTAGCCGTCTCCAACGCCCGCCGCTCCGTGGTCCGCGCCTCGGCCGAGGCCTTCGGGCTGGGGGTGCTCAAGTGAGCGCTCCCGTAGAGATCAAGCCCTCTCGGGCGCTCCTTCACCCCGTCTGGATCGCCTCCCTCGGGGTCCTCGTCGCGAATGACCACTTCCTGAAGGGCTCCGGGCTCCTCCCCGGCTGGCTCACGGGCAAGCTGAGCGACCTCGCGGGCCTCGTCGTGGCCCCGATCCTCCTCGCGGCCCTCCTCCGCGTCCGGACGCGCCGCGGCGTCGCGATCGCGCACCTCACCGTGGGCGTCGGCTTCGCGGCTCTCGAGATGTCCTCCACGCTGACGGCGTGGGCAGACTCCGTCTATCGACTGGCGGGCTTCGCCTGGAAGAGCACGAGTGATCCGACGGACCTGCTGGCGCTCGCCGTGGTGCCGCTGGCCTATCTCCTGACCCTCCGCGCGGGCTCCGTCGAAGCGCCGCTCTCGCGCGGCCGCCGCAGCGCGCGTCCGGAGATCGACGATGTCGGCCCGGCGCTCGCGGCGGATCGATCGCTCCTCTCCACGAACGGCGCTCGCCTCCTCGGCGCGGCCGGCGTGCTCGCGTGCACCGCCTCCCAGGGCGGCTGGGTCCAGCAACAGCCCCTCTGTGGAGGCCCGGATTGCGACGGCGACGGGTACTCCTTCCCGGAGGACTGCAATGACGCGGACCCGGCGATCGGCCCCGGGTTCGGCTGTCCGGACGCCGCGGGCGAGAACGTCTGCAACGACGGAGTCGACAACGACGCGGACGGCAACGCCGACTGCTTCGATCCGGACTGCAACCTCGCGTGCGCCGACCTCGAGAGCGCCTGCGGCGCGGCCGCGCAGGTCGTCGACCTGCAAATAACCCCTGTCCTCACCGGCAACACCCTCGTGGGCACCAGCGTGACGAGCGGTAGCTGCGTCGGCGCCGACTCCCCCGAGGTCATCTTCATGGGCAGCACAGACGTCGCCGGCACGCTCACGCTGGGCCTGCCCCCCGGTCACGGCGTCCACGTGCGGAGGAGCTGCTTCGCCGAGGAGACCGAGCTTGGATGCGATGTGTGGACAGGCATGGGCGGGACCGGCGGCGCGGGCGGAGTCGGTGGATCCGGCGGGGGCGGTGCCGGTGGAATGGCTGGCTCCGGCGGGATGGGCGGGGTCGGCGGAATGGCTGGCTCCGGCGGAAGCGGTGGAGTCGGCGGAATGGCTGGCTCCGGCGGAATGGGCGGGGTCGGCGGAATGGGTGGAGTCGCTGGAATGGCCGGCGCTGGCGGCAGCGGTGGAGTCGGTGGATCCGGCGGAGCGGGCGGCTCCGGGGGCTCCGGGATCAGCGGCGAGGTGCTGCAAATTCACCTTGATCCGGGCACTGTCGCCATCATCGTGGAGGCGATCGATCCGTTCCAGGCGGGCGCCTTCAGCGTGCCTGTCGTCTTCGCGCCCAACGCCTATTGCGGCAACGGCGTCCGCGAGGCGTCCGAGGGCTGCGACGACGGCAACATCGCGCCTTTTGACGGGTGCAGCGACCTCTGCGTCCCCGAGCCGGACATCCTCTGCGACAACATGCCAGTGGTCGCTCTGGGCCAGACGTTCGACTCGTTCGGCGCCACGTCTAGCTCCTTCGTCGGCGCGTGCACGGGCACGATCGACACCCCCGAGAGGGGCTATCACTACATCGCGACGTCCACGAGCGTCACCGTCACGGCGGACTCTGTCGCGGACGTCGGCCTCTATGCCACGCTCGGCTGCGGCGCGGCCGCGGTCCCGCTCGCGTGCAACAACAGCGCTGCTGGCGGCGTGCAGGAGACGTTGACGATCCCCACCCAGCCTGGCGACGACATCACGATCTTCGTCGAGCTCACGGACGCGAGCCTCCTCGACGCCAACTTCCTCCTCGACATTCAGGAGCCCTGATCCACAGGCGCCCTCGCTGGGCGCCACAAGGCCCCACGCTGCTCGATCGGGGCACGTTGCGGTAAAGCTCCCCGAAATCCCACTCCCCCCGAAGCGAGTCACAAGAAGGTGGATGCTCACAGGAGCGGCGCGCGAACAAAAGGCTTGACATGTCCGCCGCCGTTTGCACGTCCTCCCTCTCCAGCAAGGGAAGCCTCACGCCTCGCGAAGAGAGCCTTCGACCTCCGGCACTACTCCAACACCTCGGCCAGGCTTGCCGCGGTGAGCACGCGGTCGGCCCATATCTCGATCTGCTCCTGCCCCGCCCCCTGGACGCGAGTCTCGACCTCGCTGGGCAGCGCTCCGAACCGCTTGCGGAGCAGCCTCAGCAGCATGCCGCGCTGCCCCTCCTGGCGTCCTCGTTCGATGAGCTGCTCACCAGCCGTCATGACCTCGCTCCTTGCTACTTCACCTGCCACCGAGAGGAGGCGCCTTACCACGTCCTCAGCATCTCGCAGCTTGTTCCGGAGCAGAATGTAGCGGAAGATCGCCGCCAGCGCAGCGGCTCCGTTCGGGGCGCGGCGGACCTCACTGACCAAGTCCATCCAATCGCGCAGGTTCTCGATCAGGGCGTCCGGCTCCCGTGCGTGCCGGAAGCAGAAGTAGGCGAGCCGGCCAAGCGCGGTCATGGCGCGCGCGCGGAGGTCCTCGTCACGGGCGCCGCTCACATCGTCGAGCGCGAACCGAAAGCCTGGAACGAAAGGACGGAGCAAGGCGCGCATTCCGTCGTCGAGATCGAGCAGATCCTCGAAGCTGCTCGGCGATGTCCAGCCGCTCTCGCTGTGGTGGATCACGACAGGGATGATCGCGGGGAGCTTCCTGGCATGGGGGTTGTCATCGAGGAACTGCGACCAGATCCGGACCTCGTATTGGAGCAGGCGGAACGCCATGAGAGGGGAATCGGTGCTCTGGTGCTCGAACAGAAGGTGAAGGAAGACGCTCTTCCCATCCATCAACACCGAGAAGAGGATGTCCGTGAACCGACTCGTGAGCGCCTTGTCGACGAAGCGCCCCGGAAGCGCCTTGAGCGTGGACCACTGGATGCGAGCCACGATGTCCTTCGGCAAGACGTGCTGAAGCGCGCCCGCCGCGTGCTCCGGCTGAGAAAACACCGCCTGGAAAAGAGCATCATGCGGATTGGAAATGGTCACGAGAGCCCCCTGTCCAGAGATGGGAACCGGTGGCGAAGTGTAGACCACGACACCCACTCGGGGCAAGCGAAGGGAGACTTTTTCGATGCCTGCGCACAAGCGATGATGTGCCTGTTGGTCGACTGGCGACGACATCCCGACGCGAACTTCCTCCTCGACATCCAGGAGCCCTGATCCACAGGCGCTCTCGGCGGTCGCGAGTCCATGATCGCTGCTCGACAGGCGCTCTCCTCCCCGAAAAAAAAGGCGGCCCCTGGCGCGGGATGTGGTTCACTCCGCCCCGCGCGATGCCCCGCCCCAGACAACCCCCCAAGCCCGACCCTCGCCTCGTTCGCCGCCGCGACTCGCTCCGCGTGCGCCCGGACGGCGGACTGCGCCTCGCGGTGGTGGCCGACACGCACAGCCATCCTCACCCCGACAGCCACCGTCACCTCGCGTCCCTTCGTCCGGACGCCATCCTCCACGCAGGCGACATCGGCGATCTCTCGGTCCTCGACGATCTCGCGGCGATCGCCCCTGTCGTCGCCATTCGCGGCAACATCGACGCTCACGCGGCCGACCTGCCCGACGTCATCGCCCTGGATCTCCTCACCGGGGACACGCCCATCCTGACATTGATGCTCCTCCACATCGCTGTCTACGGCCCCCGACTGCGCGCCGACGCCGCTCGCCTGGCGACGGATCTCGGCGCAGATCTGGTCGTCTGCGGCCACTCCCACGTGCCGTTCGCGGGCCGGGATCGGGGCCTCACCGTCTTCAACCCCGGCTCGATCGGGCCGCGTCGTTTCAGCCTCCCCATCGTGTTCGGCGTCCTGGATCTCACGCCCAAGGGCCTGTCTGTCGCCCACTTCGACTGCGAGACAGGCCGCCCCTGGGCTCCGCCGCCAATTTGAATACATATAGTTTCTTGTTTCACGTGCAACAACAGGCGTCGGTGCTGCTCACTTCAGCGCCACGCGACGACCTGAACCATCGGATTCACCACAGAGGCACAAACGACACAGAGGGCTCACAGAGGATTCTTTGTGCTCGGAATCGCGGGAATATGGGCGCCTCCTGGCAGGCCGCGCCGGCAGGCTCTCAATCACCCCGCGCCCGGGGCCTCCGGAATTCTGCCAAGCGCGCTGTAAAATATACGGCAGATTTTAGAGGATGGGGAGCAGGTGCCTCGACGTCCCGACATGAGAGCTACGCCGGCCCCTCGGGGTCTGGTAAGGTCTCTCAATGGCAGCGTTGGAAGCCGGACGCGCTCTGCGGATTGCCCTCCTGGCCGGGGTGTGCGGTGGGGCGCTCGCCGCCTGCGGATCGCGGTCGGCGCTGGAGACCCCGCGCGGCGCTCCGGTGACAGGGGGCGGGGGCAGCGCGGCGACAGGCGGAGTCGGCGGCGCCGGCGCGAGCGGGGGTGTCGCAGGCGCGCCGTGCAATGGGCCCGTTCTGGTGGCCCCCGTCGTGACGGTGAGCGAGGAGGACGAGGAGCACGCGGGCATCGGTCTCGAGCTCGTCCCGGCCTCCGACGACGGTGAGCTCGTGGGGCTCGCGCTGCGGCGCGCTCAATGGACAGGCCCGGAGCAGACGATCTACTTGCGCCACGGGGGGATCCGGCCCTGGACGGAGTGGCCCGCGGACGGGACCTTCGACGCCGAAAGCGAAAGCTTCGCCACGTCCTACATGAAAGGCCCCTTCTTCCTCGCTGAATCCCCGGGGGACGCGATGGCCGCCCTCGTCCCGAGCGAGACAGGGACTGACCTCGGCCTGCACTTGAATCCCCTCGCCTCCGGCGTGACATCGGTCCCCCTGCTTGATGGAATGCAGCCAGTATTTCTTGCGAACAATGGATCCACGTGGCTCGCAGGCACGCAGGGGCCGAACCTCGATCTCAGCGTCACCAGGGTTCAGGAGATGGGCGACACCCTTGTGTATACAACCCAGCAGATCGCCTGCGCCGCCAGCGGCAACCTGGCCTCCGCGGCCGGGCTCGGGGATGGGTTCCTCGTCGCCGCGGTGAACGCGAAGGAGAACACCCCCGGCACGTGCGAGCACCCCGAGGACGCTTCTCCGGGAACAAGACTCGATGTCTCCTTGATCCACCCGGAGGGGCCGCCGGACACCTTCCTGACCGTCGACTGGCCCATTCCGTACAACCTCGTCCGTGTGGCGCCTCACCCCGACGGGGCATGGATCGTCTTTCAGGCGTTCAGCGGCGACGATCGGCGCGTCTGGGCGATGAGGACCGAGGCCCCGAACGGGTCTCTCCTCGGCCCCATCGCCGTCTCCGGCTCACAGGCGGCGACCTCCGAGGTGGCGATCGCGGCCCTGGGGAGGAGCCTTGTCGTGGCGTGGCGCCGCTCCGAGGACGTCGAACCTCCTGGCTTGGAGCTGCGGGTGATTGACGAGCACGGGGCCGAGACTGCCAGTCTGGCCCTGCCCGAGCTCGCCGGCTTCGCGGGGCCTCAAGCCATGGTGGCGTCCGAGGCGCGCGGGAGCGTGGTGATGGCGCTCCAATCCACCTCGCCG
>Ga0268298_10003433_pt1 | contig 16213 bp, 16 predicted proteins | sample WWTPWeurt_MetaG_FD_194462 | JGI IMG/M metagenome (GOLD analysis project Ga0268298, IMG submission 194462) | Activated sludge microbial communities from WWTP in Nijmegen, Gelderland, Netherland - WWTP Weurt | ecosystem: Engineered > WWTP > Aerobic digester > Activated sludge | place... | reverse complement strand
ATGGTTACCGCCGGGCTGATGAGTCTCGCCTTCATGGGCTTCGCCGGCCTCGACAAGTTCCACTGACACCATGATTACTGCACTTCTGGTCATGACGGGCATTGCCCTCGTCCTCGGGGCGGTGCTCGGTTTCGCATCGATCAAGTTCAAGGTCGAAGGCGATCCGCTGGTCGAAAAAATCGACGCCATCCTGCCGCAAACCCAATGCGGGCAATGCGGCTTTCCCGGCTGCCGGCCCTACGCCACCGCGATTGCCGACGGCGAAGCTGAGATCAATCAATGCCCGCCCGGCGGCGAGGAAGGCATCCGCAAGCTGGCCGACCTTCTCGGCCGCGAATTCAAGCCGCTCTCCGAAGAGCACGGCGTTGAAAAGCCCAAATCCGTGGCGGTCATCGACGAGGCGACCTGCATCGGCTGCACCCTGTGCATCCAGGCCTGCCCGGTAGATGCCATCGTCGGCGCAGCCAAGCAGCTCCACACCATCGTCGCCGCCGAATGCACCGGCTGCGAACTCTGCCTTGCCCCCTGCCCGGTGGATTGCATCACGATGGAAGCCATCACTGAAACCGTGGACACCTGGAAATGGCGTTACCCGGTCGTTGAAATCAAGGCCGCCTGAGATGCTGCGCAAACTCTTCAAGTTCCACGGTGGCGTCAAGCCGCAAACCAACAAGACGCAATCCACCACCGAACCGATCGCCTCCGTGCCGCTGCCGGATCGTCTCGTCATTCCGCTGCACCAGGCGGTAGGCGGCCATCCGCGCCCGCTGGTTCAGCCCGGCGATCACGTGCTCAAGGGCCAGCGTATCGGCGGTGCCGACGGCAACCTGTCATCGGCAGTGCATGCATCCACCTCCGGCATCGTGCGCGACGTGGCCCAGGCCGTGATGCCCCACACCTCCGGCCTCACCACCCTGTCGGTGATCATCGAGCCCGACGGCGAAGACCGCTGGTGCGAGCTTGAAAAGGTCAATTACCGCAGCACGCCCCCCGACGAACTGCGCGACTTCCTGCGCGACGCCGGTGTCGTCGGTCTCGGCGGCGCCGTCTTTCCCAGCTACGCCAAACTCAAGCCCGGCAAGGAAGGCAAGCTCAAGACACTCGTCATCAACGGTGCCGAGTGCGAGCCCTTCATCACCTGCGACGACATGCTGATGCGCGAGCGCGCCAGCGACATGCTCAAGGGCATCGTCGCCATGCGCTACATGCTGCAGGCCGAAGAAGTGCTGATCGGCATCGAAGACAACAAGCCCGAAGCCGTCGCATCGGTACAGGCCGCCATCAAGGCCAGCGGCGAGACCGGCATCGAAGCCGTTGCCATCCCCACCCGCTATCCGGCCGGCGGCGCCAAGCAGCTGATCCGCGTCCTCACCGGCATCGAAGTGCCTCACGGCCGCCGCTCCACCGATTTCGGCGTGCAGTGCTTCAACGTGGGCACGGCCTACAGCATTTTCGAAGCCCTCGAACACGGCCGTCCGCTGATCTCGCGCCTTGTCACTGTCGCCGGCAACGTCACCGCACCGCGCAACTACGAGGTGCTGATCGGCACGCCGATGGACCACCTCGTGCGTCTCGCCGGCCCCCGCCCCGATACCGACCGCTACATCATGGGCGGCCCGATGATGGGCGTGCGCATGCCGGGCTTCGACGTGCCGGTGGTCAAGGCCACCAACTGCGTGCTCGTCGGCAGCGCGGCCATGTTTCCGGCGCCGCCGCCCGAAATGCCGTGCATCCGCTGTGGCGAATGCGCCAAGGCCTGCCCGGCCAATCTCGCCCCCTTCGAGATGTACTGGTTCTCCCGCTCGAAGAATTTCGGCAAGGCCCAGGAATACCACCTGTTCGACTGCATCGAATGCGGCTGCTGCAGCTTCGTCTGCCCCTCGCACATTCCGCTGGTCGACTACTTCCGTTTTTCCAAAAGCGAAATCTGGTCCCGCGAGCGCGAGAAGGAATCCGCCGACGGCGCCCGCGACCGCTTCGAGTTCAAGAACTTCCGCCAGGAACGCGAGAAGCAGGAAAAAGCCGAAAAGCTCGCTGCCAAGGCTGCCGCCACCCGTGAAAAGGTCGCCACCGAAGGCGCTGGCGCACCGGCCGCGGCCGACGGCGAAGCCGCACCCAAACCCAAGCCTTCCGGCGACGACGCCAAGCGCGCGCTGATCGAGGCTGCCATGGAAAAAGCCCGCCAGCAAAAAGCCCAGGTCGCCCCGAAAAACACCGACCACCTCGCGCCGGACGTCGCAGCCGACATCGCCGCCATCGACGCCCGCCGGAACGCCGCGCCCGCCAAGTCCGCCGACACCCCGGACGCCTGAGCACCACCCAAACCGCCTACCGATGAACAATTCCCCCTTCGTCCGCAAACCGGCCAGCGTGCAGCGCGTCATGCTGCAGGTGCTGCTCGCCCTCGTGCCCGGCATCGCCGCCTACGTGTGGTTCTTTGGTGCCGGCATCCTGGTGCAGCTCGCCATCGCCTCCGCCGCGGCCCTTGCCGGCGAGGCCGCCATGCTGGCCATCCGCGGCAAACCCAAGGCGCTTTTCCTCACCGATCTCTCGGCCATCGTCACCGCCTGGCTGATCGCCCTCACCTTTCCCCCCATCGCGCCCTGGTGGCTCACCGTCACCGGCACGCTGCTCGCCGTGGTCGTGGTCAAGCAGCTTTACGGCGGGCTCGGCCAGAACCCGTTCAACCCGGCAATGGCCGCCTTCTGCCTGATGATCGTCGCCTACCCGGCGCTGATGTCCCAGTGGCCCGCCGCCGGACAGCTCGATTTCAAAACCCAGCTCGACCTGATTTTCGGCGGCCTGCGCCAGGTGGACGCCATCACCGGCGCCACGCCGCTGGATGCCCTGCGCACCGCGCTGCGCAGCGCCGCAAGCCCCGACTCACAACTTCACGGCCTGCGCACCAACCAGCTGATGGACGGCCCGGCCTTTGGCCTGCTCGGCGGCAAGGGCAGCGAATGGATTGCCCTGGGTTATCTCCTCGGTGGCCTGTGGCTGATCAAACAGCGCATCATCACCTGGCACATTCCGGCGGCCTTCTGCGGCGCCCTCTTCGCCACTGCGCTGCTGCTGTGGGGCATGCGCCCCGACGCCTTCGCCTCGCCGCTGTTCCATCTGGCCTCCGGCGGCGCCATGCTCGGTGCCTTCTTCATCCTGACCGACCCCGTTTCCGGTGCCACCACGCCCCGCGGCAAGCTGCTGTTTGCCGCCGGCGCGGCGATCTTCACCTACGTGATCCGCAGCTTCGGCGCCTTTCCAGATGGCGTTGCCTTCGCCACGCTGCTGATGAACATCCTCGTGCCGCTGATCGACATGAAGACCCAGGCGCCGGTTTTCGGCCACAAGAAAGACTGACATGAAACAGCCCCCGCGCTCACTGAATCCTCAGCCCACCGGGGCTGCCTGGCGGAAGGCCTGAGCATGAGTGAAACAACCGCCCTCGGCCTATCCGCCCGCACCGGCTCGGTGATGGTGGCCTTTACCGTGATCTTCACCGCGGTCATGGCCTTCACCTACGGCGCCACCAAAACCCAGATCGAAGCCTCGGCCACCGAAGAGAAGATGAAGCTCATCTCCGAAGTGCTGCCCGCCACGGCTTACGACAACGTGCTCCTCGACGATGTCATCACCGTCGGACCGACCCGCGAGCTGGGCCTCGATGAAGGCGGCCATATCTACCGCGCCCGCAAGGCCGGCCAGCCCGCCGCGCTGCTCCTCGAAGCCACGGCCCCCGACGGCTACAGCGGCCGCATCGAGCTGATCGTCGCAATACGCGCCGACGGCGGCGTGTCCGGCGTGCGCGCCGTTGCCCATCGGGAAACCCCGGGCCTGGGCGACTACATCGACCCCAGGAAAGACAAGAACAAAAAGTCGCCCTGGATCACCCAGTTCGCCGAACTCAAGGCCGCCGACCTGCCCCGCTGCAAGCTCACCAAAGACGGCGGCCAGATCGCCTATCACACGGGCGCCACCATCAGCGCCCGCGCCGTCACAACTGCCGTGGCCCGCGCCGCCGGCTATGCCGCCGCCAACCACGACCGCCTGTTCGCCGCCCCCAGCGGCGACAAGCTCTGACCGGAGCCTCCGTCATGGACATCAAAGCCTATCGCGATATCGCCTGGAACGGGATCTGGAAGCAGAACACCGGGGTCGTGCAGATCCTCGGGCTGTGCCCCATCCTCGCCATCAGCACCAGCATCGTCAATGCGGTCAGCCTCGGCCTCGCCACCATTCTGGTCATGGCCATGTCCAATCTGGTGATTGCCGCGCTGCGCAACTTCATCCCCTATGAAATCCGCATTCCGGTGTTCATCCTGATCATCGCCGCGCTCACCACCGTTGTTGACCTGGCCTTCAACGCCTACCTCCACGAGCTCTACCTGGTGCTCGGCATCTTCATTCCGCTGATCGTCACCAACTGCATCGTGCTCGCCCGTGTCGAAGCCTTCGCCGCCAAGAACGAACCCATCGGCTCGACCATCGACGGCATCGCCATGGGCATCGGCCTCACGCTGGTGCTCGCCGTACTGGGCGCCATCCGCGAACTCATCGGCAGCGGTACGCTGTTGTCGGGCATCGAAATGCTCTTCCCCGGCGCCGAGGCCATCCATGTGTTCGGCGACGATTACCCCGGCTTCCTGATCGCCATCCTGCCGCCGGGCGCCTTCTTTGCGCTGGGCTGCCTGATCGCCGGCCGCAACTGGCTGGAAGCCCGCAAGCTGGCCCGCGCCCGGATGAATCCGCCGGCCATCACCGATACGCCGGCCGAAGCCTGATCCGCCAACATGCCTGACATGCGCCTCGCGGCGGTCGCCGAAGTCTTCCGCCGCCTGCGGGACGCCAACCCGACGCCCACCACCGAGCTGGAATTCGCCTCGCCCTTCCAGTTGCTGGTGGCCGTCGTGCTCTCGGCCCAGGCCACCGACAAGGGCGTGAACATCGCCACCCGCAAGCTCTTTGCCCTCGCGCCCACGCCCGAGGCCATGGCGGATCTGGGCGAAGCGGGCATTGCCGAGCAGATCAAGACTATCGGCCTGTTCCGTAACAAGGCCAAAAATACCGCGCTGCTCTCGCGGCAACTGCTCGAACGCCACGCCGGAGAAGTGCCCAAGGACCGCGAAGCCCTCGAAGCCCTGCCCGGCGTCGGCCGCAAAACGGCCAACGTTGTGCTCAACACCATTTTCGGCGAGCCGACCATGGCCGTGGATACCCACATTTTCCGGCTGGCCAACCGCACCGGCCTCGCCCCCGGAAAGGACGTGCTCGAAGTCGAAAAACGCCTGCTGCGCCGCATTCCCAAGGAATACCTGCGCGACGCCCACCACTGGCTCATCCTCCACGGCCGCTACGTCTGCACCGCCCGCAAACCCCGCTGCGGCGAATGCATCATCCGCGACCTCTGCCTCAACCGCGACAAGACGGAATAAAACCCATGTTCGATCCCTCCCGAGACCAGGCCCGCCAGTTTTTCGTTGAATCCTGGCGCAAACACAAGAGCCGTGAAGTGCTGACCCAACTCGAGATCATCGCCTCCGATCTCGTCAGCCACCACCCGGAATACCAGCCGCTGCTGGAAGACCCCGACGCCGTACAAAAAGATTTCAGCCCCGAAGACGGGCAGGTGAACCCTTTCCTGCACCTTTCGCTGCACCTGGCCATCGAGGAGCAACTCTCCATCAACCAGCCCCCCGGCATCCGCGAAGCCTTCGAGCAATGCCAGGCCAAACGCGGCGACCGCCACGCCGCCCTGCACGACGTGCTTGAAGCCCTCGGCGAAACCATCTGGCGCGCCCAGCGCGACAAGGCGCCACTGGACGGGCGGGAGTATGTGGAGGCGGTGAGGAAGCGGGCGAGCAGCTAAGCGAGCGCTTGCAATCCGGGCCCACAAATACCGACCTCTAACACAAGGCTCGTTCTCACTCACCACCCACAGCCTGAACTGCTCGGGTCTCACCACGACGCTCAACACCTAACTCAAGAAGATCAACGAGAAATAAAAAAACCCGCCACGCGGGCGGGTTTTGGTGGCGAAAGCCGAGCGGCTACTCGTAGTAGGCCTCAATCCACTCCCCTACGGTTCTGTCTTCATCGTCCCATTCGAAAGACCATCTTTTCCTCAGAAACTTACAGATATCTGTCGCCGTTGCGCTCGCCAGAACAAGATCTTCCTGGTCATAAAGCTCACCAATACGGCGCGCCATGAGTGACAGCGTGTTGGTTTTCGCCGCTTCAACGGCGATCGACTCACACCACGACCGCACAAAACTCTCCCAAGCGCTCGGGTCTTGTCTAAATCGCGGTACATCCGGAAATTCGTAGCCATTGATATAGCGCTTCCGGAAGTCGTCATCCTGCGCCAGCAGAATGTCTTCACTGACCTTTTGGTCAAACCGATCTCCGTAAAACTTGAACGAAATACCCCGCTCATCACCGTTCAAGTACTCGCCGGGCTCAATACCGGAGGCAGCCAAGTCATCCCACACCTGTGACAAAGCAGACAGGAGATCGCTCCGCCGTTGGTCTTTCCAGGCACTGCTATCTTTATTAGCTAGCAACTCGCCAACCTTGGCGCTCCGGGCTTCCGAAGCCTGAGATTTCATGATGTCCTGGTGTTCCCGGTAGGCTCCATCCGAGACCCAGTCACCCAGGTGCGTCCACACACCATAGCGTGCCTTCCACTTGGGCTTACTCGCTTCTGTCTCCTCAGCGGGCGCCTCTTCAATCTCGTTTAAGTAGGGGTATCGAACAACGTCCCGATTACCCTTCTCTGAAAATCTCCGGTCGGCAAAAATCTTGGCCACAAGATCCTGTGGCAGTCGCTTCCTTAGCTGAATGCTCAAGGTCAAAAACTGGGGCGCATTTCGGTACTGCGCAGCCAGTACGCCGCGCTGCAACCAGCTGTCGAACCCCGAGGCTCCCATGTCCGGATGTGCAGTTTTGAACCGCGGCAAATACAGGACCGGTGCCTTGCTGAGCCCAATTTCCTGAGCTTCAATTTCAACAGCATCCGCGGTATCAAACGCGGCCAGGATGCTTGCGAAGTAATCCGACAGCTCCGCATCCTCGCCAATGGCTAGGTCCACATCGGCAATCAACTCGGCGTTCCTGCGCCCCTTGAAGGCAGCGTCCGTCGCGTTGGCAGACCCAAACAGCAAGCGCCGCTTTCTCCACCTCGGCGTCTCGCGAGCAAACTCGAAATAGAAGGCCTTCATGTGCACTAGGCCACTTGCCCTGCCCAGCCTGATCTCAAGATTCACGTTTTTGCCACAAGCCTTGCGAATCTTCGCCAGATCCTCAAACCGAACACCATCGTCGACGAGCAAACAGAGCCGCTTCGGCACCATTCGCTTTACCAACTCCTTCATGAACCTCGGATCGACAAATGGCGCAACCACAAGAGCCTGCTCCGTCTCAAACCCTTCAGGAACCGACAAAAGATCAAAACTCATCATGTAACCTCAAAAAATTCACCCTACATCCTGCCGCAGGAAAAAACGCCAATGGTATAACTTGCATACCATACTTCAAAAAAGACCGGAAATTCACTTAGGCCCCAAAGTTCGTGTCCCCCCGGTGATCGAAGACTTGCCGTCAATTTGGCATCACCCTGATCAGAACGAAATCCCACCACGGATATGCCCAGCAGACACCAAGCCGTCTCCCATTCCACCCCCACGAATTAGCTTCGCGATTTTTCTTGGTTCGATCCGCGGCCCGTCATACCTAGACTTGGCCCATCGAATGCAATTCCAAGGAAAATCCCATGCAGCCCCGACGCATCACCCAGAAGCTGCTCGTCACCCTCCTCGCCATCGGCCTCGTCGGCACGGCCCAGGCGCAGGCACAGGTCAGCCTCCTTAACGTTTCCTACGACCCGACCCGCGAGCTCTACCAGGATTTCAACGCGTCCTTCGCCAAATACTGGAAGAACAAGACCAACGAGACGGTCACCATCAAGCAATCCCACGGCGGCTCGGGCAAGCAGGCGCGCTCGGTGATCGACGGGCTCGAAGCCGATGTCGTCACCCTGGCCCTGGCCTACGACGTGGATGCACTCGCCGACAAGAGCCGGCTGATCCCCGCCGACTGGCAAAAACGCCTGCCCCACAACGCCTCTCCCTACACCTCGACCATCGTGTTCCTGGTGCGCAAGGGCAACCCGAAGAAAATCCATGACTGGAACGACCTGGTCAAACCCGGCGTCGCCGTCATCACCCCCAACCCCAAGACCTCCGGCGGCGCCCGCTGGAATTACCTCGCGGCATGGGGCTATTCACTCAAGCAGCCGGGCGGCACCCAGGCCGGCGCCAGGGATTTCGTCAAAAAGCTTTTCGCCAACGTCAAGGTGCTGGATTCCGGCGCCCGCAGCTCGACCACCACCTTTGTCGAGCGCGGCATTGGCGACGTGCTGATCGCCTGGGAAAACGAAGCCTACCTGGCGCTCAAGGAGCTCGGCCCCGACAAGTTCGATCTCATCACGCCGTCGGTCTCCATCCTCGCCGAGCCGCCGGTCAGCATTGTCGACAAGGTCGTCGACAAACGTGGCACCCGCAAAGTCGCCACCGCCTATCTCGAATATCTTTATTCACCCGAAGGCCAGACCCTCGCCGGCGACAACTACTACCGCCCGCGTGACGCCAAAATCGCCGCCAAGTACGCCAAGCAATTCGCGCCGGTGAAGCTTTTCACCATCGACGATGCGTTCGGCGGCTGGACCGAGGCCCAGAAGACCCACTTCGCCGATGGCGGCGTGTTCGACCAGATCAGCACCAGGTAAGAACCCGTCGCGCGCACGAACCCCAAACCCACTGATCCGCACCTCTTTACCGCCTAAACGCCATGCACCACACCACCCTCATCGTGCCCGGGCTCCACGGCAGCGGTCCGACACACTGGCAAAGCTGGCTGGAACAGCAAGTGCCGGACGCCCGTCGTGTTACCGGAATCGACTGGGAGCAGCCGGTGCTGGCCCGCTGGGCCAATGCCGTGCGCGATGCCATCGACCAGTCGCCCGGGCCGGTGTGGGTGGTTGCCCACAGCTTCGGCTGTCTCGCCTCGGTGGTCGCGGCAGCCGACCGCCCGCACCGCGTTGCCGGCCTCATGCTGGTCGCCCCGGCCGATCCGGAGCGCTTCACCCCGCGCGGCCTGCGGGATGCCAACGCCCACCCGGACCAGGAAAGCACCGCCCGCTGGATTCCGCGCGAACCCCTCGGCGTGCCCAGCCTCGTCGTGGCCAGCACCGACGATCCATGGGTACGCCTGTCGTCCGCGGCCTACTGGGCCGACTGCTGGGGCAGCCACCTGGAGCAGATCGGCGCCGCCGGACATATCAACGTGGATTCCGGCCACGGCCCCTGGCCCCGCGGGCTGGAACTGCTCCTGGCCCTGCAGGCGGCCGGCGACGACCTGCCGCTGGGCAGCATCCTTGAGCAGAAAATCACCCGCCGGGGCCGCCATGGCGCCCTCGCCAGGCTGCGTCACCGCACACGCAACGAAGCCCTGCTCTTCGACCCGTTCAGCTGATCACCGCGGCACCCGCCCGGCCTGCGGCCCTGAAAGCGAAGCCCGCCGGCTTCGCTTTCATGTTTTATGGCGGCCAATCAGCCACGCCAGGCCCGTTCATAAACTGCATAGCTTATGAATCCAGCGGTGAAATCCATCCAAATTCTTCTTGGTTCGCACCCGCCCAGCAGCCCGCTAATGTGTCTCCACCCGGACAGGACGTGCAGTCAAACGTCCAACAGCAAACCGCCAGTGGAGACCCACCATGCTCGACACCCAGCACCGCGACCTCGCCTCGAACCAGCACCTGAGTGCTCAGGACGCCACCAGCCAGCCCGATGAGCTGGACACCCTGCTTGCAGCAGCCCGCGAACGCGCCCGCGCCGAAGGCCTTCCCTTCGCCGGTGGCGTAAGCCCGACCGAAGCCTGGGAGCTGGCCAGTGCCGGCTATGCCGTGCTGGTCGACGTACGCACCAACGAAGAGCGCAAGTTTGTCGGCCACGTGCCCGACACCCTGCACGTGGCCTGGATGACCGGCACCGCCATGACGCGCAACCCGCGCTTCGTGAAGGAACTCGAAGCCAAGGTCAGGAAAGACACCGTGGTGCTCTTCCTGTGCCGCAGCGGCAAGCGCTCGGCTGCCGCCGCAGAAGCCGCAAGCAAGGCCGGCTTCGCCAACGCCTTCAACATTCTCGAAGGCTTCGAGGGCGAGCTGGATGCCGACACCCGGCGAGGCAGTCTGGGCGGCTGGCGCTACCACGCCCTGCCCTGGGTCCAGGACTGAAACCATGCTCCAGGCCAGCCGAAACCACTCCGACGCCACCACCGGCACCCGCCCGGCCAAGGTCGCCCCGCTGCACCCACAAGCCCCCGCGCGCAACTCGTGGGATCTGGACAGCGTCGTCACCGGGCTGCGCGCCGTGCGCGAACGCTGGCGCCACGCCCAGCAGCGCCAGCGCGAATACGGCGGCCGCGAGCTGCCCTCCCGCGAAGCCCTGCGCGTCGTCGTCGACGGCCTGCGCGGCGCGCTCTTCCCGATGCGCCTCGGCCCGGCCGACCTGCGCCAGGAAAACGAGGATTTCTACGTCGGCCACACCCTCGACGCCGCCCTCAACGGGCTGCGTGAGCAGGTGGCGCTGGAGCTCGATTACCAGCTGCGCCACGGTCATCCCGACATCGATGCCAGCCACGTGGCCTCCGAGCGCATCGTGCGAGACTTTGCCGCCGCGCTGCCGCACATCCGCGAGCTGCTCGACAGCGATGTCGAAGCCGCCTACCACGGTGACCCGGCCGCCGGCAGCGTGGACGAAGTGGTGCTGTGCTACCCCGGCATCCTGGCCGTCATCCATCACCGCCTGGCCCACCAGCTGTATCGCCTCGGCGTGCCGCTCATCGCCCGCATCGTTTCCGAGCTGGCCCATTCGGCCACCGGCATCGACATCCATCCGGGCGCCGAGATCGGCGAGAGCTTCTTCATCGACCACGGCACCGGCGTCGTGATTGGCGAAACTGCGGTGATCGGGCGCCGCGTGCGCCTCTACCAGGCCGTCACCCTCGGCGCCAAGCGCTTTCCGGTGGGTGCCGACGGCAGCCTCGAAAAAGGCCTCGCCCGCCACCCCATCGTCGAGGACGACGTGGTGGTCTATGCCGGCGCCACCATTCTCGGCCGCATCACCATCGGCCGCGGTTCCAGCATCGGCGGCAACGTGTGGCTCACCCACAGCGTCCCGCCGGGCAGCCAGGTCACCCAGGCCAGCACCCGGCAGCACGCTCCCGCCAGCGGAGAACCTCTCGATGACTGAGCTCTCGCGCAGCTTCGGCAACGCCGTACGCCAGGTTCGCGAAGAACGGGGCTGGTCGCAGGAGCGTCTCGCCGAGCACGCCGACCTCAACCGCAGCTATATCGGCGATCTCGAGCGCGGCCGGGCCATGCCCTCGCTGGCCACGCTGACCAAGCTCGCCACGGCCCTCGGCCTGCAACCCTCGGCGCTGGTTGCCCGTTTTGAATCCGCCAGCATCAGCCAGGCACGCACTTGACGGCTATAGCCGGTTGAAGTTGATGCACCGCACAACCAGAATCCTTTATCTGATTTTTTCATAAGCTTTCCACCCGTAGGAATAAGGAGCCCATCCATGTCCGATCACCACGACGTCCCCACAGCCCTTGGCGATAACGCCGCGCGGCAACTGGCCAATGCCACCAAAACCGTTCCCCAGCTTTCCACCATCTCGCCGCGCTGGCTGGTGCACCTGCTGCAATGGTTGCCGGTCGAAGCCGGTATCTACCGCCTCAACAAGGTCAAGAACCCCCGCGACGTGCGCGTTGCCTGCTCCCAGCGCGACGAGTCCGAACTGCCGCAAACCTTCGTCGACTACGACGAAGCCCCCCGCGAGTACTTCCTCAACGCCGTCACCACCATCCTCGACGTGCACACCCGCGTCTCCGATCTGTACAGCAGCCCCCACGACCAGATCAAGGAGCAGCTGCGCCTCACCGTCGAGACGATCAAGGAACGCCAGGAATCCGAACTCATCAACAACCCCGACTACGGCCTGCTGGCCAATGTCACCGATGAACAACGCATTTCCACCCTGACCGGCGCCCCGACCCCCGACGACCTCGACGACCTGATCACCAAGGTCTGGAAGGAACCCGGCTTCTTCCTGACCCACCCGCTGGCCATCGCCGCCTTTGGCCGTGAATGCACCCGCCGCGGCGTGCCGCCCCCCACCGTCAGCCTGTTCGGCGCCCAATTCCTCACCTGGCGCGGCATCCCGCTGATCCCGTCGGACAAGGTTCCGGTTGAAGACGGCAAAACCAAGATCATCCTGCTGCGCACCGGCGAAAAGCGTCAGGGCGTGGTCGGCCTGTTCCAGCCGGGCCTCGCCGGCGAGCAAACCCCGGGCCTGTCCGTGCGTTTCATGGGCATCAACCGCAACGCCATCTCGTCCTACCTGATTTCCCTGTATTGCTCGCTGGCCGTGCTGACCGACGATGCACTGGCTGTCCTCGATGATGTGGAGATCGGCAAGTACCATGACTATCCCGACACCTACAAGTGAGGGGCTCGCCGGCCTGGCCGGCGCAGTGCCTGCCGGCTTGCCGGACGAGGTGACGCTGGCACGGCTCGCGGGTGAATTCTTCGCCGCGCTGCCGACCGGCTTCGGCGGCGCATCCGCGCTGTCGCTGCCGAACGCCCCGCGCGCCCCGGCGCCGGAAATCATTCCGCCCGGCAACGTCGGCCCGACCCTGACCGCCGCCGCGCCGGTAGCGCCGGTGCGGGCAGAGTCCGTGCCGATCGACCACGCCAGCGCGGCCGGCCGGCCCGGTGCGCCGGCCCTCGGCGTGCCCGAAGCCTACGCCGCCGCGCTGCCCACCTTCAGCCCGCCGGTATCGCCGCCGCCGCTGGCACCGTCGACACCCTATTACTTCCTGGGTGAAGCCGGCGCCTTCCAGTCGGCACCGCAGCAGGCGGCACATGGCGCACCGCGGGCCGAGAACCGCACTGCCGCGCAATCCTTCGGCCTTCCCGGCGAAGCGGAACTCCACAGCATCCTGGCCGAGCTGGCCGGCGAGCGGCGCACGGCCTCCGTGCCTGGCAGCAGCGCCGCGAGCCCGTACTACTTCCTCGACACGCACAACGTGCCTAAGCCGGAAGCAGACCTGCCCGCCACGCCGAGCGCAGCCCATCCGGCCTTCGACGTGCACGCCGTACGGCGCGATTTCCCGATCCTGCAGGAACGGGTGAATGGCCGGCAGCTGATCTGGTTCGACAACGCCGCCACCACCCACAAGCCGCAGGCAGTGATCGACCGGCTGGCGTACTTCTACCAGCACGAAAACTCCAATATCCACCGGGCCGCCCACGAACTCGCCGCCCGCGCAACGGACGCCTACGAGGGCGCGCGCAACAAGGTTGCCCGCTTCCTGGGTGCAGCCTCCAGCGAGGAGATCATCTTCGTGCGCGGCACCACCGAAGGCATCAACCTGATCGCCAAGACCTGGGGCTGGCAGAACGTTGGCGAAGGCGACGAGATCATCGTGTCCAACCTGGAGCACCACGCCAACATCGTTCCCTGGCAGCAGCTCGCCGCCGCCAAGGGCGCAAAGCTCAAGGTGATCCCGGTGGACGACACCGGCCAGGTGCGACTCGACGAGTACCGCAAGCTGCTCTCTGATCGCACCAAGATCGTCTCGGTTACGCAGGTTTCCAACGCCCTCGGCACCGTGGTGCCGGTAAAGGAAATCGTCGATCTGGCCCATCGGGCCGGCGCCGTGGCGGTGGTGGATGGCGCCCAGTCGGTATCGCACATGCGGGTGAATGTGCAGGACATCGACGCCGACTTCTTCGTCTTCTCGGGCCACAAGATCTTCGGCCCGACGGGTATCGGCGTGGTGTACGGCAAGCGGCACATCCTCGAAGACATGCCCCCGTGGCAGGGCGGCGGCAACATGATCGCCGACGTCACCTTCGAGAAAACCGTGTACCACGGCGCCCCCACCCGCTTTGAAGCCGGCACCGGCAACATCGCGGATGCGGTAGGCCTTGGCGCGGCGCTCGACTACGTGGAGCGCATCGGCATGGAGAACATCGCCCGCTACGAGCACGACCTGCTGGTGTATGCCACGCGCGGCCTCCTCACCGTGCCCGGCCTCAAGCTGATCGGCACCGCCCGCGACAAGGCCAGCGTGCTGTCCTTCGTCCTCGACGGCTACCGGCCCGAAGAGGTGGGCAAGGCGCTCAACGAAGAAGGCATCGCGGTGCGCTCCGGCCACCACTGCGCCCAGCCCATCCTGCGGCGTTTCGGGCAGGAAGCCACGGTGCGGCCCTCGCTGGCCTTCTACAACACCTGCGAAGAGGTCGACACCCTCGTCGCAGTGCTGCACCGGCTCGCCCGCGGCAAGGGGCGCATCGGCCGCTGAGCGGCAGGCCAAGCACTTAGCCCGGCAGCAACACCGATAGCCGCAGAGCAATCTGCGGCTATTTTTTTGGCTCTGTCACCGTTAGTTGTGCCCCCAAAAAAGCGGTCGGCGCTCGTCCTGTGGGGGCGACTGAAGTCGCCCCCACATCCAGCCCCTGAAAAGGCACAACAACGCACCTGAAACCGGCGCAAAGACTCCACCGATAAGGGTGAAAGACGCTTTTTCTGCGCGTCCCCGGCCAAAGCGAAAAAGCCACGCCCGATCTGGGCGTGGCTTTTTCGAGCGGCACGGACAGCGGCGCACCCGGCAACGGGCGGGCCTGGCTCAGGCGAAGCTGTCGCCCATCAGCGTGTTGAACCAGGTGCTCATGTTTTTGTAGTTCTTGTTGCTCACCGTTGCCGATGCCGTGGGTACAGCGCCCAGCGGATTGCCACCGTTGGCGGCCACCACCATCTTGCGGTTCACGGCGTCGTACTGATAGACCGCCGTCAGCCACGAAGCAGTCGAAGCGGTGATCGGCGAATAGCAGGCCGAGTTGGCCACCGGTGCCGGATCGGGCTGCTGGCCGGCCAGCAGGCGAACAATGGCGTCGGCGCAGATCTTGGCCTCCTGGTTGGCCACATGGCCGGCCTTGGGCAAGCCGCAGCTGGCCGCGTCGCCAATCACGTGGATGCCGGGCACGGCGGTGGATTCGTAACTCAGCACATCAACCACACACCAGCGGCCATCGGCGCTGTTGTTGAGCCCCGCACCGGCAAGCCAGCCACCGGCGCTGCTGCCCGTGGCGCGGTGCGGCGGGATGGGATTGACCACCTGGGCGTTGATCGTACGGGGCGTGCCCACGGCGTCGAGGTAGCTGACCACCTTTGTCACCGGGTCGATCGCAATGCCCGTGACGCCGGCTTCGTACTGGACGACACCGGCGTGGGTGACGCCAAAAGCCGTGGTGAAGGTGTCCTTTTCGGCCTGGATGCTGGCGTTTTCGTCGAGCACGATCACCTTCGAGGCAGCGCCCCGGTAGGTTTTGAGGTAGTCGGCCACGATACAGGCGCGCTCGTAGGGGCCGGGCGGGCAACGGTAAGGGGCCTTCGGAATCGTCATCACGAAGGTGCCGTTGCTCATGCCCGCCAGCTGGCGGGCCAGCTCGGCGGTTTGCGGCCCGGCCTGCCAGGCGTGGGGCGTGGTGCCGGCGTAGTCGCCTTGGGTGAGGCCGTAGGCGTTCATGAATTCAACGCCCGGCGCGAGCACCAGCCGGTCGTAGGGCAAACGGGTGCCATCGGACAGCAGCACGGCCTTGGCGGTCTTGTCGATGCCGGTGACAAAAGCCTGCTTCACCGTCACCCCGAACTTGGCGGCCAGGCTGCCATAGCTGTAGCCGAGGGTGGACAGCGACCGGCTGCCGCTTAACACGAGGTTGCTCATGATGTTCGAGGTGTAGCTGGCGTTGGGCTCGACCAGCGTGACCGCCACGCCGCTGCCGCCCCACAGGCGCAGGTACTTGGCCAGGGTGGCGCCGGCCATGCCGCCGCCGACCACCACGATCTTCGCGTTCAGGCCGGTGTTGGCCAGCGTAAAGCTGGTGTTGGCGCTTTCTTCGTAATGGTTGTCGTCATCGTCTCCGTCGGAATCGGCAAAGGCCAGGCGGCCCAGCGACGGCACCAGCCCGGCGCCCAGCGCGGCGGTGGCGAGCAGCACAAGGCGGCGACGGGATTTGAGGGTGTTGTTGTCGGATTTCATGTCGGGTCTCCGGTCTTACTGCTTCAGGTAGGCGATGATCGCGTCGAG
>Ga0268298_10003432_pt1 | contig 16220 bp, 9 predicted proteins | sample WWTPWeurt_MetaG_FD_194462 | JGI IMG/M metagenome (GOLD analysis project Ga0268298, IMG submission 194462) | Activated sludge microbial communities from WWTP in Nijmegen, Gelderland, Netherland - WWTP Weurt | ecosystem: Engineered > WWTP > Aerobic digester > Activated sludge | place: Netherlands... | reverse complement strand
GCAGATGGAGTCTTTCCTTGGGGTTCCGATCCGCGCCGGGGATGAGCAGTTGGGGCAGATCTATCTCACCGAGAAGGTGGGCGGCGGCGAATTTGATGAAGATGATGAGATGATCATCCAAATGCTCGCCGCGTACGCTGCCACTGCCATTCAGAATGCGAAATTGTACGAACAGATGAAGGAACGCGACCTTGCGCTGACCCGCCGCAATGTGGATATGGGTCTGCTCAATGGAATCGCATCCACCTTAACCTCGAGTCTGGAACTCGACGAGATTCTGAATAAGACCCTCGGGCTTGTGATGAACTACATGAAAGTGGAAGCAGGTGAGATATTCCTATTGGAGGAAGATAAGACCACCCTGCGCATGGTTTTGCATCGCGGGCAGGCTGCCGAAGCCTTTTGGACTCGCAATATCTTTCGGGTAGGCGAGGGATATCCTGGTATTGTGGCTCAAACCCGCAAACCAATGATCGGTCTGCACCTTTCCAATGATACAAATTTCCTGCGTGATGCAGTGGTTCAGGCTGGCTTTCAACAAACTGCGTGTATTCCCTTGCTTTCAGGTGAGCGATTGATGGGCGTAATGAGTGTGATCACTCGCGCGCTCGAGCCATTCGATGAGAGAAGCGTTCAATTGTTTACCGCGGTAGGTACTTGGGCTGGTCTTGCGATCGAGAATGCCCGTTTACATTCGAATGCGCGTCGACTTGCTGTGTTGGAAGAACGTGACCGCATTGGCATGGATCTGCATGATGGCATTATTCAATCCATTTACGGGGTCGGTTTGGCGCTTGAGGGCGCTCAATTGATGTTAGCTGAAGACCCTGAAGCCGCAAAAGCACGCATTCATCATGCCATTGATGGATTAAATCAATCCATTCGTGATATTCGTGCTTATATTCTTGATCTACGTCCGCGTCAGCTGGGTAATGAAGGCTTGATCAACGGTTTGAAGCGATTGATCGCTGAATATCGCGCTCATACTTTCTCAGAAGTGAACTTTACAGGCCCCGATGAATTGAAAGACCTTCCGCATACTCAATCTTTGGCATTGTTTCATATATGTCAGGAAGCTTTGGCAAATGCTGCGAAGCATGCAAAGGCAAAGAAAGTTGAAGTTGCGATATGGACAACAGGTGAGCGCGCATTGCTTGAGGTCAGAGATGATGGAAAAGGATTTGACCCGGACAAAATGCAGACATCCATTGGACATGGTCTTGCAAACATGAGCACACGTGCTCATGCGGTCGGCGGCGATATCGATATTTCATCCATACAAGGTGAGGGAACCACCATCCTTGTATGGGTTCCACGCACTGTCCAACACCATAACAGTTGATTCACTGAATCATTGCAAAATGAGTCACGAGAACTTGAGTCTCGATTAATATGATTCAAAAATATCGGTAGATACGATTCTTTAAGATAGATATGGGTGCAATATGGAATATGGGCTGTTGATACCCATATATGGGGGGTGGGTTAATTTTTATAGGTGTAATTGGCTGAAACGCCTGTTCTACTTCAAAATGAAATCGTGATTGAATACATAACACTTTATTAACATAGACCAACCTTAAAAAAACAAATCTTTTTAACTTATCGTAGGCGTACCGCCTTGTTATCTATTGAATGTATCTGCTAGAATGGACGTACGCTGATATAAAGGATGTGTGCCCCTTGCATCCGAATCCCGACCGAATTTTTTACAACTGAGTTGTGCATCACTCCCCTCCTGACCTGAAGATAGGCAGGGTAGTTAATGCACTCTACATCTTTTTTTCTAGGAATAATTATGAACGCTGAGCAGGCCTGGCAATCAGTACTAGCACAACTTCAAATGGAGATGCCTCGTGCATCTTACGAGACCTGGGTGCGGGATACGCGCCCAGTTTCACATGTCAATGGTGTGATGACTGTTGGCGTGAGCAACGCATATGCCCGTGATTGGTTGGAAAGCCGCCTTTCCAGTACTGTAAGTCGTTTATTGATCGGGATTTTGAATTCCAATGTGTCGGTCGAGTTCGTCGTTTCCCAGTCTGAAGAGGCGGAAGCGCTTGCCGAACCTGAGGTGGACCGCTCTGGGAATGTAGTCCCAGAACCCAAACCCCGCCATGTGACGCTTAATCCACGCTATACATTCGATACCTATGTGGTTGGGTCAGGGAATCGTCTGGCTCATGCTGCTTGTCAGGCTGTTGCCGACAAGCCCGCCCGCGCTTACAACCCTCTCTTTTTATATGGGGGAGTGGGGCTTGGTAAGACACACCTTTTGCATGCCATTGGGAACGCCTGTCATGCGAACGGTCTGAACGTGCTTTATGTTTCCTCTGAAGAGTTCACGAATGACATGATCACAGCCATTCGTACGCACACAACACAGGCTTTTCGCGATAAATACCGTTCTGCGGATGTTTTGTTGGTGGATGATATTCAGTTCATTGCCGGCAAGGAATCTACGCAAGAAGAATTCTTCCATACCTTCAATACCCTGCATGGACAAGATAAGCAGATCATCGTTTCGTCCGACCGACCGCCAAAGTCCCTTGTCACTCTTGAAGAGCGCCTTCGATCGCGCTTCGAATGGGGTTTGAGCGCGGATATTCAAGCGCCTGACTTTGAAACCCGCCTCGCCATTCTGCGCTCGAAAGCCGAACGCACCGGTCGCCAGATCGCAGATGAGGTGCTTGAGAATATTGCCAAACGTGTTCAGTCCAATATCCGTGAGTTGGAAGGTGCATTGAATCGCATAATCGCCTTTGCGGACCTGAGCGGCTCGGCACTTACCCCCAGTTTGGTGGAAGTTGCCCTTTCCGACCTTTTGCCTTCGCGCGCAGATGTAGAGCCTTCCCGCGTTGTTGACCTTGTTGCGCGTAAGTTCAACCTCACTGCCGAAAAGCTTCTGGGTCGTGACCGCACAAAGGAAGTTGCCTTCCCGCGCCAGATCGCCATGTATCTTCTGCGTGAGGAGTCCAAGATCTCATATCCGCAGATCGGTGAAGTGCTTGGCGGCAGGGACCATTCCACGGTCATGTCTGCGATCGATAAGATCAAAGACCAGATCAAACATGGTGACCAGCGTCTGGAAAAAGACATCGCTTCCATCAAGGAACAGCTTTATTCTCAAGCGGCTGCAGCGTAAAAAATAAAAGGAAATCTTCGATCAGGTCAGTTTCCATTTGCGGAGCTGACCTGATTTGTTGTCTGGCTGAAATTTGCAAAAAGCCGCCTGTTTTTCCGGCATCCTGTGATATAATCCCGCCGCTCGAATTCCTTTTGGATGAAGGCACAATTTGCCTGGGACGGGCAACAAGCGTCCCTGAGCGGGTTCAAATCCCCGCTAAACTCATTCCGTTCCAAGCCATTCGGTTGAATGCGCCCCGGAGAACGGCACAAGTTAAGGAGTAATAAATGGCTGTCATTTCCATGAAAGCCCTGCTTGAGAGCGGCGTCCACTTCGGACATCGCACGAACAAGTGGGATCCCCGTATGAAACCGTACATCTTCACTGAGCGTAACGGTATTCATATCATTGACCTGCAACAGACTGTAAAGTTGTTGAATCAGGGTTATAACGTCATTCGCGACACCGTTGCGAACGGCGGAAACATCCTCTTCGTGGGTACCAAACGCCAGGCTCAAGAGACCGTGGCAGAAGAAGCAGTCCGCTGCGGCATGCCCTTCGTCACTGAGCGTTGGATGGGTGGTATGCTCACCAACTGGTCCACCATGTTCCAGCGTATTCAGGAACTGGAGCGTCTTGAAAAAGTGCGCAATTCGGATGAGATCAATAACCTCACCAAGAAAGAAGGCTTGCTGATCGAACGCGAGATCACCCGCCTGCAAACCCGTCTTTCCGGTGCGCGCACAATGAAGCGCCGCCCCGACCTGCTTTTCATTGTCGATGTCGGTCGTGAAGAAGCTGCGGTCCGCGAAGCCAACCTGCTCAAGATCCCGATCGTTGCGTTGGTTGATACCAATTGCAATCCGCAGAATGTTGATTATGTCATCCCTTCGAACGATGATGCCATCCGCGCCATCAAGCTTTTGGTGGCGAAGGTTGCTGATGCAGTTCTCGAAGGCAAGGCGATGCGCAAGGAAGAAGAACCCGAACAGATCGAAGATGCCAAGTCTGCGGAAGGCAAGTCCAAGACCCGTGGACCTCGCAAGCCGGTTGAGGTCGACCAGGATGAAAGTATGGTCGAGGACGTCCTGTTGGGCGAATCTACATTGGCTAAATTGAATGTCACCCGCAAGACGGATGATGTCGTTCCCCCTGCCGGTGATGCTCCTGCCGCTGCGTAATCAATCATAAACCGAAGAATTCAAGGATAGTGAAATGGAAATAACAACACAGATGATCAAGGAATTGCGCGCCGCGACCAATGCGCCCATGCTGGATTGCCGCAAAGCGCTTCAGGAAGCGAACGGCGATTTTGAGAAGGCTGTTGATTGGCTGCGCGAGAAGGGCATGGCTACGGCTGCCAAGCGCGCCGACCGCGATGCATCCAACGGCGTTGTGGAGATTTACTCCCATGGCGGTGGACGCGTGGGCGTGATGGTTGAACTCAATTGCGAGACCGACTTCGTCGCCCGCTCTGAACAGTTCCGCCACCTTGCGCATGAACTTGCCCTTCAAATTGCAGCCAGCGCGCCGAAATACATTGTTGCTGATACCATCCCTGCAGCAGAACTCGAACACGAGGCTGGGATCGCTCGCGCCCGCGCTGTGGAAGAAGGCAAGCCCGAGAAGATGCTCGAAAAGATCGTGGAAGGACGTATCGAGAAGTATAAGGATGAAGTCTGCCTTATGCGCCAATCGTACATCCGCGACGAATCCATGACGATCGAAAAGCTTGTGCTGCAAAACATTGCCGCCATTGGCGAGAATGTGATCGTCCGCCGCTTCCAGCGATGGGAACTTGGCGAAAGCACAAAGGAATAGTTTCTTAAAGCCAGCCTTCGGGTTGGCTTTTTTTATAATTGGGTAGATCCAACTTTAGGAGGCATGAATGGCAGATCTGAAATACAAACGCATACTTCTTAAGCTGAGCGGAGAAGCGCTGGGTGGCTCATCGGGTTTTGGCATCGATGTGACCGAAGCCGAGTCGATCGCCAGCCGTATCAAGGAAGTCCGTGAAATGGGCGTGGAGGTGGCTGTGGTCATCGGTGCGGGAAACCTATGGCGCGGCAAGCAGGGATTGGAACGCGGCATGGACCGCTCAACCGCCGACTACATGGGAATGCTCGCGACCGTTATGAATGCCATGGCTCTAATGGATGCCTTGGAACGCCAGAATGTGTACACAAGGGTGATGTCTGCCATTGAAATGCGCGCCATCGCTGAACCCTATATCCGCCGCCGCGCGGTACGTCACCTGGAGAAGGGGCGTGTTGTGGTCTTTGGAGCGGGAACGGGAAATCCGTTCTTCTCCACAGATACCGCTGCAGCGTTGCGCGCGACCGAGGTCGAAGCGGAAGTGGTCATCAAGGCGACCAAAGTGGACGGCGTGTATGATGCCGACCCGAAGAAGAATCCGAACGCAAAGAAGTTCGATCAGCTCAGTTATATTGAGGTATTGAATCGCCGGCTCGAAGTGATGGACAGTACTGCCATTACTTTGTGTATGGAAAACAATTTACCCATTCTGGTATTGAACTTGTGGGACTCGAATGCCTTGCTTGGTGCGCTGCGCGGTGAAGCTGTAGGCACTTTGGTCAGTGGGGACTGATCTCAACCGATCTGACATATCGCCGGTCGTTATTTCATTTTCAAGGAATGGCGACCGGTTTATGAAAATATCCCTGAGAGTCTCTCAAAAATTTACATTTCCTATCGTTTAATTGTGCTCCCATAGCATAAATTCTTGTTTTAAGGTATCCTTGTGTTGTAAACATTTTTTACAGAGAACCGCTTAATTAACCAGACCTGAACCTTTCTACGCAAGATAGTTTTCGATGGTCTGGTAATTTATTCAAGAGGCGGCAGGAGGAAGATAGTGAGTACCGACGAAGTCAAAGACCTATTGAAAGATGCAGAATCCCGTATGCGCGGCGCGATCCAATCCCTTTCGGAAGATCTGGCTGCCATTCGCACAGGACGCGCCAGCCCCGCGCTGGTGGAAAAACTTCACGTGGATTATTACGGCGTGCCGACACACTTGATGCAGTTGGCCTCCATAAGCGTTCCCGAACCGCGATCCATTATGATCAAACCCTTCGATGCCTCCTCGGTCAAAGATATCGAGCGGGCGATTCGCGCTTCGAACATCGGCTTGAATCCCAATTCAGACGGCAAGGTCATTCATTTAAATCTGCCTCCACTCGATGAAGAGCGCCGCCGCGATCTGGTAAAGCAGATGCATCATCGTCTTGAAGAAGCGCGCGTTGCGGTGCGCAACATCCGCCGCGACCTGCATAATGACATCCGCGATTACGAGAAGGAAAAACTGATCACCGAAGATGACCTCAAGCGTGGTGAGGACGATCTGCAAAAACTGACAGACAAGTATGTGGAAGAGATCGCAAAGCACGGCCACACCAAAGAAGCCGAGATCATGGAAGTGTAGTTATCAATCTTTTTTTGAATCCATTCACGGAATCAAAAAAGGGACAACCTTATGTCTGAAACCCCAATTGCCCCTCCACTTGAAAAAGTTCCCCAACATGTTGCCATGATCATGGATGGCAACGGAAGATGGGCGCTTCAACGCGGATTGCCGCGTTTGGCGGGTCACAAGGCAGGGACCGAAAATCTGCGCCGTGTGATCCGATCCTCTGTTGAATTTGGCGTCAAGTACCTGACGATCTATGCCTTCTCAACCGAAAACTGGGGACGCCCGCCTGAGGAGGTTAAGGGTTTGATGTTGATCCTTCAAGACGTGATCGACCGTGAACTGGGCGAGCTTCACAAGGAAGGCGTTCAGTTGCGCCATATTGGACGCCTGGAAGGGCTGGATCCACGCATTCAGAAAAAGGTTTTAAAAGCCATAGATTTGACAAAGAACAACGATCGCCTTGTTTTGAACGTGGCGTTCAATTACGGCGGGCGGGATGAGATCGTGTGTGCCATTCAGAAGATCATCAAAGACGGTATTCCCGCGGACGAGGTCACAGATGAATTGGTTGGCAAATATCTGTTCACAGCCAATGTGCCCGACCCAGACCTGATCATTCGCACATCGGGCGAACTGCGCGTGAGCAATTTTCTGATCTGGCAGGCAGCCTACTCTGAGTGGTATATCACACCCACCTTCTGGCCTGATTTCGACAAGGAAGAATATCGCCTTGCGCTGGAATCATTTGCTCAGCGTGACAGGCGTTATGGTAAGGTGTCTTCGGGAGAACTTCAGGGGTCCAATGCGTAGACGTCTGATCACCGCCCTAGGACTTGCTTTGATCGGGGTGCCCGCCATTGTTCTTGGCGGCATCTTTTATTATCTGTTGATCGGCACCTTTGTGATTGGCGCCGCATGGGAATATGTCCATCTTTTCAGGGCGGTGAAGTTCGAGCCGCAGATGCACATTACTGTGGGTGGGGTGGCGCTAATCACTTTCATGCGCACTTTCTTCCCCGCGTATGCCCAGCCCGCATTTACGGCAACCATCCTTGCCGCCATGGCTTACCATCTTTATGCTTATGAGCGCGGACGTGACCAGTCCGCGCTTGATTTTGGAGTCACGATCGGCGGACTCACCTACATCGGCTGGCTTGGTTCCTATCTTTTCGACCTGCGCAATCTACCCGAAGGCGGGTGGTGGTTCATGCTGGTCATGTTCTGTGTTTGGGCCGGCGACTCGGGCGCTTACTCGATCGGCCGGGCTTATGGTAAACACAAAATGGCTCCGCGCCTCAGCCCCAAGAAAAGCTGGGAAGGCTATGCCGCGAGTGTCTTCACCGGCTTTGTCACAGGTGGTTTTTATGTTTGGGTATTTAAAACATTCGGCAGCCTGACGAGCGACATCACGATCTTGCAGGGCGCGCTCATGGGACTTTTGCTTGGAGCATTGCCCACCTTGGGTGACCTCGGCGAGAGCATGATCAAGCGTCAGTCGGGCATCAAAGACTCGAGCGATATCATCCCCGGTCACGGCGGATTTTTTGACCGCATCGACTCATGGTTGTGGGGCGCAGCGATCGGTTATTATTTCCTCATCTGGTTCATTATTTAAAATCGGAGGCATTATGGATGTGCTTGGCGCAACACCCACTCGTAACCTCGCGCTCGAACTTGCGCGCGTCACGGAGGCAGCGGCGATGTTGGCTGGTCGCTACATGGGGCGGGGAGATAAAGAAGGGGCTGATCAGGCCGCGGTCAACGCGATGCGTCTGGTCCTGAGTACAGTGGATATGAACGGCGTGATCGTCATCGGAGAAGGGGAGAAGGATAAGGCTCCGATGTTGTTCAATGGCGAGAAGGTGGGGAACGGGTCGGCTCCCGACGTGGATGTGGCTGTGGACCCAATTGACGGAACCCGCCCTTTGGCATTCGGCCGCTCAAACTCACTGGCGATGGTGGCACTTGCCCCGCGTGGAACGATGTTTGACCCGGGTCCGTTTTTGTACATGAATAAAATGGCGGTTGGTCCGGAAGCAAAGGGTGTGATCAATATTGAGAAACCCATTACCGAAAATCTCCAAGCCATTGCGAAGGCCAAGGGAAAACACATTGAAGACCTGACCACCATTATCCTTGACCGTCCGCGTCACGACGACATGGTGGCTGAGATCCGTAAATGTGGCGCGCGCATTCGGCAGATTCCAGATGGCGACGTCGCTGCAGCATTGATGACCTCCTGGCCCGACTCCGGCGTGGACGTTTTGCTTGGAATTGGCGGTACTCCTGAGGGCGTTTTGACCGCCTGCGCTCTTCGCGCAATGGGCGGCGAGATCCAGGGTAAATTGTTCGCGCGTGATGAAGATGAATTACGCCGCGGCCGCGAAGCCGGCTATGACTTCGACAAAGTGCTGACGATGTATGATCTGGTTTCATCGGAAGATGTTTTCTTTGCCACCACAGGCATCACTGACGGCGAACTGCTGAAGGGCGTTCGCTACTATGGCGATCACATTACGACTGAAAGTCTTGTGGTTCGCGGGCTGACAGGTACCATCCGCAGGATCAATGCTACGCACAGCACCGATAAACTGGATAACCTGAGCGCTCTGCATTATTGATCTTTCGCGCTGCAAAATAAATAACCTAAAGAACCTTGTTCATGCGGATCAAACCGTTTTGAACAAGGTTCTTTTATTACCCTGAGTTCTTGAAATAAACTCACTCTTCGATTGAAGCACCGCATTGAGCATGCATCCAGCCGGCTCAGGCGGTGCTTTTTGATTTCTGCCGAAGGGGGGATCACACTTGGGTGGCGGGTCGATAAAAAGGCGTGCGTGTAGTTTAGAGGGAGAAGGTCTTAAGACTAAAGTTGGAATAATAAAGACCAAAGTAGCATACAGAATGATACCTACGCCCATTTCAGCAAAGGAAAGGGATTAGTACTATTAGGGTAATAAGATAGATAATGTCTGATTTATGGCGAGTCCACTCTCTATCCCTCATCATTCTGGATGAAGTACTCATCTTTTTCATCGTAGCTTGAACTTTTTGTTCCCAGGGCTTTCCAAAACAATTTCGAGAAGGAGGCTGCAATATGACTCTGAGGTTTGAAATTTTCAACGAAACATAAAAGGATTTTTTTGATGGAAGTTTTGTCAAATAAAGAAAAGGAAAAAATTATGTCAAATTTCAATATGATCACCCAAAAGACCGCCTCACTCTCCGATAAGATCTATCGGAGAGTCAAGCCTTCTGTCCGTATCGTGTGGACTGTGCTTATGACACTCTCCATATTGATGACGAGTATCGGTGTAGTCCCTTCACAGGCTGCGCCAGATGCCAACATCGTCGGGCAGGGATTTGTGGTCACTCCGTCTGACCTGGCTTTTATTCTCAAGCAGATCAAGATCGCTGAGCGACACGCGCGCGCCCTGGCGGCGACAGATATTAATATCCCGATCAACCCCGACCCGATCAATGACCCGTACTATTGTCAATCGATGATCGGTTTGGAGGAAGATCAGATCTCCAGCCCATTGCTGGCCTTTGGCTTGCGCACCGTGGATGGTTACTGTAACAACCTGGTGCCCAACCAAAGTAAATTCGGCGCTGTAGATCAAACCTTCCCGCGTCTCGCGACTCCCGAATTCCGCAACGCTGAAGATGCCCTCTTTGGCGCTCCCGGACCAACGAGCTACGAGCAGACCTCCGGTCTCGTTTTTGATTCCGAGCCGCGCCTCATCAGCAACCTGATCGTTGATCAGACTTCGTCCAATCCGGCTGCCGTTGCAGCTGCGGGTTACCCCGTCCGCACCCAGGGGAACGAAGGTGTTGTTCCCTGCGTAGTGGAACCGACCGAAACCGATCCCGGTCAACCTCTTGGTTGTGTGCCGAAGTATGAAACATTGTTCATTCCGAACGTAACCACCGATGTGGGTCTCTCCCCCCCGTTCAACGGCCTGTTCACCATTTTCGGACAGTTCTTTGATCACGGTATCGACAAGATCACCAACGGCGGTAACGGCTCTGTCTTCGTGCCTCTTAACGCGGATGATCCTCTCGTAGCCGGCCCCGACCATATTTTTGGAAATAGCGATGACCTTCCGCCCAATTTGCGCTTCATGGTCGTCACCCGCGGCAAGATCGTTATGGGTGCTGATGGCTATCGCAACGCGCTCAATACGAACTCCCCGTTCGTAGATCAAAGCCAGACTTACACTTCACATTCTTCTCATCAGGTCTTCCTGCGCGAATATGTGAACAACATCCTTGGTCGCCCGGTTTCCACCGGCAAATTCCTGAGCAGCCCCGATGGCGGTCTTGCCAGTTGGGCAATGATCAAGGCTCAGTCTGCCAACCTGCTTGGCTTGCAGCTTGTGGATGAGAACATTCACAACATCCCGATGATCGCCACTGATCCTTATGGCAAGTTCATTCCCGGACCTGCTCGTGGGCTTCCCCAGTATGTGACCACCAGTGGTCTCGTAGAGGGTAACACTGCCGCTCCGGTGCTTGTCCCTGCCGACGCGATCTTCATTGACACTGCATTCCTCAATGATATTGCCCATAGCGCTGTTCCCAGCGCTGGCGGACCGGATTCAGACACAACCGCTGGCGGCAGCCTCGACACGCCGGTGCCTGCTGGTTCCTACGACAACGAACTTCTCGACCTGCACTTCATCTGTGGTGATGGTCGCTGTAATGAGAACATTGCCCTCTCGGCTGTGCATCAGGTCTTCCACAATGAGCACGACCGCCTGGTGGATGACATCAAGAATACCCTGCTTACCGATACCACCGGCATTACGAACCTTGCCGACTGGGAATTGGCGAGCGGCGCTACGGGTTGGAATGGCGAGCGTCTCTTCCAGGCTGCCCGTTTCGTGACCGAAATGGAATATCAGCACCTTGTGTTTGAGGAATTTGCCCGCAAGGTTCAACCTGCCATCAATCCCTTCCAGATCTTTGCCTTCAACCAGACCGACATTGATCCGGCTATTTCCGCTGAATTTGCGCACGCGGTGTATCGCTTTGGTCACTCCATGCTGACCGAGGATATTGCCCGTACCAATGAGGATGGATCCAAGAACGACATCCCGCTATTTGATGCGTTCCTAAATCCTGCCGAGTATTACAACGGCGGTCCTGCTGGAACTTTGAGCTCTCGTGAAGCAGCCGGCGCTATTTTTATGGGTATGTCCGATCAGACCGGCAACGAGATCGATGAATTCGTCACTGATGTGCTTCGCAATCATCTGGTGGGTCTGCCGCTCGATCTGGCAGCCATCAACATGACCCGCGCCCGCAGTGAAGGCGTTCCCTCCTTGAACAACTTCCGCAAGCAGGTTTACGCGGCCACCAACGACAGCCAGTTGATGCCCTACACAGACTGGGTGGATTTTGGGCTCGCGCTCAAACACCCCGAGTCTCTTGTGAACTTTGTCGCTGCTTATGGCAAACATCCCACCATTATTGCCGAGACCACGATCGAAGGACGTCGCACAGCGGCTGATCAGATCGTGAATGGAACGGTTCTTCCCGGGCCAGACCTGGCGTATGGTGCCGACTGCGGTCTGGAAACCGCCACGGCTGAGTGCGCCGACAATATCAACCCGCCTGCTGATAGCTCCGACTTCATGTTCAGCACTGGTGAATGGTCCAATGCCGGCGATGTTTCACTCACAGGTCTTGATGACATTGATATGTGGATGGGCGGTCTTGCTGAACGCACCAACCTGTTCGGTGGACTGCTTGGCAGCACCTTCAACTTCGTGTTCGAGCAGCAATTAACCGACCTGCAAAATGGCGACCGCTTCTACTATCTCGCCCGCACCTTGGGTATGAATCTGCGTGATCAATTGGAAGGCAACTCCTTCGCTGAATTGGTCATGCGTAACACCAACGCGCACACCCTCAAGGCTGATCCTTTCGCGGTTGCTGACTGCAAATTTGAATTGGGACGGCTGACCTTCGGGGCTTCCGGCTCGGTGAACGATGATCCGCTCTCAGATTGTAACGAGAACGCTCTTCTCATCCGCATGTCCAACGGCACCATCCGCTATCGCACTTCCAATAGTGTCGACCCGGCTGGCATCAACGGACAGGCTGTCTATAACGGCGCCTCAGGCAACGTTGTGGATCGCATCTGGGGTGGTGTGGATAATGACACCTTCTGGGGCGGCGAAGGCAACGACATCATCGAAGGCAACGATGGATCTGATATTGCCCTTGGTGGTGAAGGTAACGACATCATTACAGACTCGCATGGCGATGACGTCCACAAGGGTGGACCCGGTCATGACGCCATCGACGGTGGACCCGGTCTCGACATCCTCATGGGTGGCGAAGGCAACGACATGATGAACGGCGGCGACAACGACAACGAACTGCTCGGCGGTGAAGGTAATGACTTTCTTTACGGCGGTCAAGGCAGTGACGGCGTTGTCGGTGATGCCGGCGATGACTGGCTGCAGGGCGGACCGATGCTCGACCTGCTGATTGGCGACAGCTCCACCTTCTTCTTCGACGATCACAATGTTCCTGGCCACGACATCTTCATTGGTCAGGGTGGTGACGATGACTACGACGCTGAAGGCGGCGATGACATCATGGTGGCAGGACCCGGTCTTGAAAAGAACGCCGGCGCCTCGGGTTGGGACTGGGCCATTGGCCAGGGTGACCCCCAACCGCAAAACATGGACCTCCGTATTCGTATTCTGCCTGGTCCTCAGCCTGTGAACGAAGTCATTGAACGCTTCAACGAAGTGGAAGCTCTCTCTGGCTGGAATTTGAACGACGTTCTCCGTGGTGATGATTTCATCCCTGCAGAAATTACAGGGGCGGGCGTGGCTGGCTTTATTGGGTGTGACGCCCTTGATGCCAACGGCGTGGCGAGAATCAAAGGACTGGATGCGATCCTTCCTTCCACCTTGCTTACCCGCGACCCGGCTCCCATTTTCGCAGGTACAACCACACACTTCTGTCTATTGACCGGCAATGTTTGGGGTGAAGGTAATATTCTGCTCGGTGGTTCCGGCAGCGACCAACTTGAAGGTCGCGGCGCGAACGATATCATCGACGGTGACCGCTATATCAGCGTCCGTTTGAGCGTGCGCACCAATCCGAACGATCCGAACACAGAGATCGGCAGCACTTTCCTGCTTGAAGAAGTAGCCGCCTCTGGTAACTTCGGCCCCGGAACGACCAACATGACCCTGCAACAGGCGATCTTCGCCGGGTTGGTTAACCCTGCTAACGTTGTGATCGTGCGTGAAGTCCTTTCCAACCCGAACCCGGGCGATGTGGATACAGCGATCTTCTCAGGCGATAGCGCTGACTACCTTATTACCCTGAACCCCAACGGCAGCCTTACCATTGACCACACTGGCGCCATTGGTGGTGGTGGTGGGGGAGGCGGTGGCGGCGGTGGTGGTGGCATCAGCGACGGCATTGATACACTTTGGAATATCGAACAGTTAGCCTTCACTGATGGTACTTACGCTGCACCCGCTTTAACTTGTGGCACTTTGTCAATTGGGCATACCGGATCTGGTAATAACCCGGTCGCGACCCCTGCAAATTCAGCTGGATGCCCCGTGGGATTGTATTCCGCTGGTGAGAACATCTCCTTGGCCGGAGCTGCTCCTTCCGCTGGCTTCCAAATTGGCAGTTGGACTGGCACAAGCAATGATGCCAGCACAGCTTCAACCAACAGCTTTGTCATGCCGGCCGGCAACCATAGCGTAAGCGTAAATTATGCTGACTCTGCCCCGACCGTTGTGTCGAGCGTCCGCATCAATGCCAACCCAACCACACTCTCGTCGGTAAAATTCGTAGTCACCTTCTCTGAAGCAGTGACGGGTGTGAATGCTTCCGATTTCAGTCTGACGACCACCGGGTCCGTAAGCGGCGCGTCGATCACAAGCGTGACAGGCACTGGCTCCGTCCGAACAGTAAGCGTCAACACTGGAACAGGGCCTGGTACTCTGCGGCTAAATGTTGTTGATGACAATACCATCAAGGATTCTGCTACGAACTCTCTAGGTGGGGTTGGGATTCAAAGTTATGTGACTGGCCAGGCGTATACAGTGCGAACTGGGAGTTTCCAAAAACTTAGCCCCACAAACGGACTAACAGGAGTAAGCGCAAGCCCGACACTGCAGTGGAATACTAGTGACACCGCTACTTCATACGAGTATTGTATTGACACGACTGCGGGCAGTACTTGTGATAGTGTTGCGGGTTGGGTTAGTACTGGAACGTCTCAAACCGTGAACTTGAGCGGATTAAACCTGAGCACTACCTACTATTGGCAAGTCCGATCAGTATTAAGCACCGGCGCGATCGTTTATGCGAATAATGCATGGTGGTCCTTCACAACAAGCGCACCGGTTATGCCAGGAGCATTTGGCAAGACGAGTCCTGCTGATGGTGTCGGTGGACAAAGCACATCACAGTCCCTTACCTGGTCTGCGGCTAGCGATGCCACATCGTATGAATATTGTATCGACGCCACACCTGGAACGACATGCGATAGTGTCGCGGGTTGGGTAAGCACTGGTACTAACTTGAGTGTGAATACGTCCGGCTTGCTGCGTGGAACGACCTACTATTGGCAGGTGCGTGCGGTGAATCTCTATGGCTCAACCGATGCTAACAGCGGAACTTGGTGGTCATTTGCCACTACTCCGGGTAACTTCCAAAAGATGAGCCCGGCAAATCTAAGCACCAATGTCTCGATCAATCCGACCTTGTCATGGAACACGAGCAGTGGTGCGACATCATACGAGTATTGTATCGACACAACAGCTGGCAGCACCTGTGATAGCGTTGCGGGTTGGGTGAGTACTGGCACAGCCCTGAACGTGGCGTTGAGCGGGTTGAGTCCTAGCACCACCTATTATTGGCAGGTGAGATCGGTACTGGCAGGTGGAAATGCCTATGCAAATAATGTCTGGTGGTCCTTCACAACCGGGTCGCCGGTCCTGCCAGGAACTTTTGGTAAGACGAGTCCTGCTGATGGGGTTGGCGGGCGCGCAACAAACCAATCTCTTTCCTGGGCCGCGTCTGGCAATGCCACATCGTATGAATATTGTATCGACACCACACCTGGAACGACATGCGATAGTGTTGCGGGTTGGGTAAGTACTGGCACCAGCCGAAGCGTGACCCCGTCTGGCATGCTGCGTGGAACTACCTACTATTGGCAGGTGCGTGCAGTGAACGCTTTTGGCTCAACAGATGCTAACAGCGGAACCTGGTGGTCATTTGCCACTACCCCGGGTAACTTCCAAAAGTTGAGCCCTGCGAATGCAAGTACGAATGTCTCGATCAATCCGACATTGTCGTGGAATACGAGCAGCGGCGCGACTTCGTATGAGTATTGTATCGACACGACAGCGGGCAGCACCTGTGATAGCCCCGCTGGCTGGGTGAGCACCGGAACAACACTGAATGTGGCGTTGAGCGGGTTGAGCCCAAGCACTACCTACTATTGGCAGGTGAGATCAGTATTGGCAGGTGGAAATACCTTTGCAAATAATGCATGGTGGTCCTTCACCACGGCGCCGTAGTGAAATAGTGATCTAAAGATTAGTAACAAACACACCCTGAGACCGAGGTTTTGGGGTGTGTTTGTTCATTGGATGTGTGTAACTT
>Ga0268298_10003431_pt1 | contig 16226 bp, 16 predicted proteins | sample WWTPWeurt_MetaG_FD_194462 | JGI IMG/M metagenome (GOLD analysis project Ga0268298, IMG submission 194462) | Activated sludge microbial communities from WWTP in Nijmegen, Gelderland, Netherland - WWTP Weurt | ecosystem: Engineered > WWTP > Aerobic digester > Activated sludge | place... | reverse complement strand
AGGTTTCCTGCTGGTGGCAGCCCTGGTCACCTTCATCCCCATGCTGCAAGCAGCTGGGCACGTCGTCGCCAGTTCAGCCCGGCGGGTGCTGGTGCTGACCCTCTTTCTCATCGGGGCCGGGCTGAGCGGCGAGGCGCTGGAGAGGGTGGGGCTCCGCCCGTTCCTGCAAGGCCTGGCCCTCTGGGTGATCGTCGCGGCACTGGGCCTCGCCGCGGTGAAGCTGGGCATGCTCACCGTGGGGTAGACTCTCGGGCTGGAGAGCGCCCATGATCCGTCCCTTCCAAGGCATGGTCCCGAACATCGGCAGCCGGGTCTTCATCCCGGACAGCGCGCTGGTGCTGGGCGACGTGAGCATCGGCGACGATGCCAGCGTCTGGTTCAACTGCGTCATCCGGGGCGACGTGAACTGGATCCGCATCGGCGCCCGTACCAACATCCAGGACGCCTGCTGTCTGCACGTGACCAACCAGAAGCGGCCCCTGCTCATCGAGGACGAGGTGAGCATAGCCCACAACGTGATGCTGCACGGCTGCATCATCCGCCGGAACGCGCTCATCGGCATGAGCACCACCATCATGGATGGCGCCGAGATTGGCGAGGGCTGCCTCGTGGCCGCGGGGAGCCTGGTGCGCGAAGGCTTCCAGGCCCCGCCTCACAGCCTGGTGGCCGGCTGGCCGGCGGTGGTGAAGGGCCCTCTAAGTGAGGACCAGCGCCAGCTGGTGGGCAGCGTCTGGGCCCGTTACGTGCGCTACAAGGAGGCCTACTTCGCGGACGGCTGGCCCCTCGCCGAGACTCCGAAGGTCGATGCCCCGCAACCCGGCTTCGCCGAGGGTCATCCCTACCCCTGACCAGCATAAGGCGTCAGTCTTGCGCTGGTCGCTTCTCCGGTAGCGCCAGGTAGAGAACCATCGGCAGCAGACCCATCACGTAGCCCGTCAAACCCAGCCAGGGGGAGTGGCCGATGCGTTTCAGGGCCAGTCCGCCCAGCAGATTGTAGAGGCTGTTCAGCGCAAGGAAGGACACCAGGGCCGGACCCCGGAGAGCGGCCAGCTCCACCCACATATAGGTCAAGGTCAGACCCAGCACCGCCGCAACCATGGCCACCAGTGCCACCACGTGGGCCTTGAAGACGGGGGCAGAGGTCCGTGGGGATCTCATCGGCGGATCAGGTGGCGAAGGGCGTCAGGCAGTAGGGGCAGATCTTGGCATGGGCCTTGACCTTCTCCGCGCACTGGCTGCACTCCTTGAGCGGGGGCAGCGAGGCCAGGACCGCGAAGGCGATCCAGCCCAGCATCGGATGGACGCCAAACCACATCCACTGGGCCGAGCGGTTCTTCCGCCGGGCCACTCGCACCCCCAGGATGATCGGAGGCACCCACAGCGCCAGCACGATCAGAACGATGATGACGCCAGTGGCCGTGTCTGACATGGGCGCCTCAGTTGGGGGTCGGGGCTGGCGTGGCCGAGGCAGGTACCTCCGCCGGCGGGTTGACAACCTCCCAGCCATCCTCGGTGCGGCCGTGGACCTTCTCCTGGGTGTGGGTGATGACCTCGGCCTCGATCAAGTGGTCCTGGCCGCCGCGCCGGGCGGTCCCCCGGAACTTGATGGACCAGGTGGTGACGCCGCCCACCTCTTCCATGTCCGGATAGACCGTGACGGTGCCGAGGAGACCTTCCTTCCCCCGCTTGAAGGCCGGCGCCGAGGGCGTGTAAGGGTTCTTGAAGGCCAGGATGCCGGGATCCCGCGACAGGGCCTGGATTACCGCATCCTGGGAGGGGACCTGGCCCGGGGCCTTGGCGTGCAGCTCCGACACGATGACCTCCGCCTGCCGGCGGGCCGACTCGACCATGGTCTGCACGGCCATTTCACGGGCCCTGTCCCGCTGGCCCAGGAACGCCGGAATGGCGATGGCGCTGACGATGCCGACGAGGGGCAGCATCAACAGTGGAAGCACCAGTCCGATGATGCCCGTGACCAGCCCCGTGACCGGCACGGGCAAGTAGGTTTGCGGCTCCGCCTTGGCGAGGCGCTTGGCCTTGGCCTGCTGCACCAGCGCGACGATGCCCAGCACGATGGCGACGGGAAAGCCGACGCAGGTCAGGGCGAAGACGATGGCCAGGATGCCGCAGAGCTTGGCGGCCTTGGCGCCGGGGGCGGGCGTCAGGAAAGCATCGGACATGGCGATCTCCAGTGGCTGCCTCCAGCATTCCATGAAGAAGACCTCAGAGCATCCCCTTCCCCCTCCACGAGAAGGACGGGTAGACTCTCCGGATCATGTCCCCCCTGCTGATCCTCCGCGTCCACGCCGATCTGCGCCTTGGGCTGGGCCATGTGGCCCGGGCGCTGGCCCTGCAGGAGGCTTGGCGCGGTCTCGGTGGCCAGGTCTGTATTGCCATCACCGGCGACGACCGCGCCCGCCGGGTGGGCGGCGGCACCCACCCCTTCCTGGACCAGCCCCTCGCCTGCGAGGCGAGCTACCTCGGCGAGGCGCTCCACGCGCCCCTGCCAGAAGTGCTCAAGGGCCGCGCCGCCGTGGTTCTCGTCGATCAGTGGGACACCACGCCAGCCTTCCTCCAGGCCCTACGGCCCCTGCGGGTGGCCGTCATGGAGGACGACACCGACGCCCACGAGTCGGCGGACCTCCTCTTCCAGCCCTTCCTCGAGGGCGTGCGCTGGCCAGACCATCCCGTGAAGGTGGTGGATGGCCGCAAGATCCGGCCCTTCGAGACGCGCTCCGCGGCCTGCCGCGTGCTGCGCGGCTCCCACTTCATCGTGGTTGACAGGGCGGCCCTGGGCCTGCGGCCGAAACGAATGCCGCTGCAGCCCTTGGCCGTCCACAAGCTGCTGGTCACCTTCGGCGGCAGCGACGGCCCAAACCTGGCCCAAAAGGCCTACGACACCCTGGCCCAGCTCGCCGCCGAGGACCGCTGGCGTGGCGCCTGCACCGTGCTCGCCCCCAATGGCATCCAGGGGGATCCCTTCCCCGGCTGCACGGTGGTCCGGGGCCTGCCGGGCCTCACCCAGCTTATCCCGGGCTTTGACGCCATCTGGTGCTCTGCCGGCGTCACCCTGGCGGAATCGCTCTGCATGGGCATTCCGGCCGCCGTCTGGGGCCAGAACGAACGCCAGCACGGCATCCTGTCCGATCTGGCCATGGCCAATGGCTGCTTCGACCTGGGCGTGGGCCCCGAGGCGGACCTGGCCATCGTGCGTGAGGCCCTGGCCCAGTGGCTGGGCCCCGAGGGCCAGGACAACCGCCAGGAGCAGGTCCGGGACGGCATGGCCCTGGTGGACGGCATGGCCGCCTCCCGAATCGCCCAAGAGCTGTGGCAGCTCGCGGGAAGCTCTGCCTAGAAATCCCGGCTTGACCCTCCGGGCTGTCAACGATAAGCTTTCCCTTCTGTGAATTCTCCACCCATGGGGTGGTGTGTTTGCGGATCGATCGTGATTCCGGAGCAGGCCATGAGCACGTACTTCCCGAAAGCCAATGATCTCAAGCGTCAGTGGTTCCTGGTGGACGCCACCGGGATCGCCGTGGGCCGTCTGAGCACCGCCGTGGCGGATGTCCTGTCCGGCAAGAACAAGCCGACCTGGACCCCCTTCCTCGACACCGGCGACCACGTGATCGTCATCAATGCCGAGAAGGCCGTCCTGACCGGCAAGAAGGGCGTTCAGAAGATCTACCGCCGCACCACCACCCAGCCCGGCTCCATGAAGGAAGTCCGCGCCGAGGTGCTGAAGGCGACCTTCCCCGAGCGCATCATCGAGAGCGCCGTCAAGGGCATGCTGCCCAAGGGCCCCCTCGGCCGGGCGATGTATCGCAAGCTCAAGGTCTACGCAGGCCCCGAGCACGATCAGTCCGCCCAGCAGCCCCAGCTCATGACCATCCAGAAGTAGAGGCGAGGACCCCATGGCCATTTCCCAGAACTACGGAACCGGTCGCCGCAAGAGCGCGGCCGCACGCGCCTTCCTGCGCCCCGGCACCGGCAAGATCACCGTCAACGGCCGCACCCTGGAGAACTATTTCCCCAATGCCGTGCTCCGCATGATGGTCCACCAGCCCCTGGTGCTGGCCGACCTCGACGGCAAGTTCGACATGATCATCAGCGTGTGCGGCGGTGGCCCTGCCGGCCAGGCTTCGGCCATCCGCATGGGCATCTCCCGCGCCCTGCTCGGCTACAACGACCAGCTTAAGTCCCTCCTGCGCGGCGCCGGCCTCCTGACCCGCGATCCCCGCATGAAGGAGCGCAAGAAGCCCGGTCGCAAGGCCGCCCGTCGCCGCTTCCAGTTCAGCAAGCGCTAGTCCGTCTCTGGAAGGGGGATCCTCGGATCCCCCTTCTGTTTTTCCGGCCCGCGAAAGCGGGCGATTCGGGCCGAGGGATCCAACCCAAAGCCTTTCATCCCACCCGCGGCGCCTTCGCCGCTTGACCAGGGAGGCCAGCATGGCTGCCATCCAGATGAAGGAACTCCTCGAGGCCGGTGCCCATTTCGGACACCAGACCAAGCGCTGGAATCCCAAGATGAAGAAGTACATCTTCGGGGCCCGCAACAGCATCTACATCATCGACCTCCAGAAGACCCTGCGCCTCTGGAACACCGCGGCGAACTTCCTCACCAAGTCCGCCTCCGAGGGGAAGAACTTCCTCTTCGTGGCCACCAAGCCCCAGGCCCAGGAACTCATCGCCGAGCAGGCCGCCCGCTGCGGCGCCTTCTACGTGAACAACCGCTGGCTGGGCGGCATGCTCACCAATTTCGCCACCATCAAGAAGAGCCTGGAGAAGTTCCGCGAGATCGAGGCCACCCTGGCCGATCCCGCCCGCACGGCCCTGCTCTCCAAGAAGGAACTGCTCACCCTGAACCGCACCCGCCTGAAGCTGGAGGCTTCCTTCCACGGCATCCGCGACATGCGCTCGCTGCCCGACGTCATCTTCGTCATCGATCCGCACCGCGAGGACATCGCCGTCACCGAGGCCAAGAAGATCGGCATCAAGGTCGTGGGCATCGTGGACACCAACTGCGATCCCGACATGGTGGACTACGTGATCCCCGCCAATGACGATGCGATCCGCTCCATCCTGCTCTTCTCCGAGCGCGTGGCCGACTCCATCCTCGAGGGCCGCCACTCCTTCAAGGACAAGAGCGACAGCGACGAGATGAAGAAGATGATGGCCGAAAAGATGGAAGTCGAGGGCTAGACCCAACCCACCCATTCCTCAGCCATCGGTGGTTCCCCCGCTGATGGCTGAAGCTCTGAATCCCCAACGATCAGGAGATGACATGGCATTCACCGCCCTAGACGTGAAGGCACTGCGCGAGAAGACCGGCCTCGGCATGATGGACTGCAAGAAGGCCCTGGAAGAGAGCAACGGCGACATGGAGCAGGCCAACGAGTGGCTGCGCAAGAAGGGCCTGGCCGCCTCCGCCAAGAAGGCCGATCGCATCGCCGCTGAAGGCATCGTGGAGGCCTACATCCACCCCGGTGGCCGTGTGGGCGTGCTGGTGGAAGTGAACTCCGAGACCGACTTCGTGGCCCGCAACGAGGCCTTTCAGCGCCTCGTGAAGGAGATCGCGATGCACATTGCGGCTGCCGACCCCGCGCCCCGCTTCGTCACCAAGGAGGAGGTCACCGCCGAATTCCTGGAAACCGAGAAGCGCATCGCCACCGAGCAGGCCCTGGCCACCGGCAAGCCTGCCAACATCATCGAGCGCATCGTCGAGGGCAAGATGAACAGCATCTTCAAGGAGGTCTGCCTCCTGGAGCAGCCGTTCATCATGAACCCCGACCTCACCATCCAGCAGTACCTGTCCCAGCGCACCGCGGAGATCGGCGAGAAGCTCAGCATCCGCCGCTTCACCAAGTACGTCATGGGCGAGGGCCTGGAGAAGCGTAGCGAGAACTTCGCCGCCGAAGTCGCTGCCGCCAAGTAAGGTTTCCATCAACCGGAAAAGGGGCGGCATTCGTGCCGCCCCTTTTTTTGGGCTAGGCTTTATCCAACCTCCGGGGTCCCCATGAAGTTCAAGCGCATCCTCCTCAAGCTCTCCGGCGAGGCCCTCATGGGCGAGCAGAAGGGCGGCATCGACCCCGCCGTGGTGTCCATGATCGCGGACCAGGTGAAGACCATCCGCGAGATGGGCGTGGAGGTGGCCCTGGTCATCGGCGGCGGCAACATCTTCCGCGGCGTGGCGGGCGCCACCAAGGGCATGGACCGCACCACCGCCGATCACATGGGCATGCTGGCCACCATGATTAATGCCCTGGCCCTGCAGGACGCCCTGGAGCACAAGGGCGTGCACACCCGCACCCTGTCGGGCCTGGAGATGCCCAAGGTGACGGAGACCTACATCCGCCGCCGCGCCACCCGGCATCTGGAGAAGGGCCGCGTGGTCATCTTCGGCGCCGGCACCGGCAACCCCTACTTCAGCACCGACACCGCCGCCGCGCTGCGCGGCAACGAGATCAACGCCCAGGTGGTCATGAAGGCCACCAACGTGGACGGCATCTACACCGCCGACCCCAAGAAGGACCCCACCGCCACCCGCTTCGACCACATCAGCTTCCAGGACGTGCTCGAGAAGGGGCTCAAGGTCATGGACGCGCCCGCCATCGCCCTGTGCATGGACAACAAGCTGCCCATCCTCGTTTTCGACATGAACAAGCCCGGCAATTTGGTGGCAGCGGTCAATGGCGAGCCGGTGGGAACGCTCGTCAACTGACAGTCGCCCCCAGCTAAGCCAGGACCTTCCCCACCGCTGCCAGCAGTTCATCCGCGCTGAAGGGCTTCCGCAGGAAGGGAGCCTTGGGATCCGGGGTGGCTTCGTTGAAGGCGTAGCCGCTCCAGCGGATGACAGGGCCGGAGAACCCCAGAGCCCGCATGTTCAGCAGGGCCTCTTCGCCCCCCAGCCTAGGCATGGTCAGATCCAGCAGCACGAGACGCAACTCCTGCTGATGGGCCCGGACGTGCTCGACGGCCTCCACCCCATCTTTCGCGACGAGGACTTCGAACCCGGAGCGAGTCATGACCCGCAGGGCGAAGTCGCGGATGCCCGGTTCGTCGTCGGCCACCAGCACGAGCCCCGCTCCAGCCAGCTTCACGCGTGCCGCGATGGGTTCAGCGGCTTCGACCGGTTGGACCGTCCCAGTCTGCGCGGGGAGGTAGACCCGGAAGAGGGTGCCGGTCCCAGGTCGGCTCTGGATGTCCACGCCGCCGCCGTGCCCCCGCACGATGCCCTGCATGGCCGCCAGGCCGAGTCCGCGGCCCGTGAACTTGGTGGTGAAGAAGGGGTCGAAGATCCTGGCCTGGGTCTCCCCATCCATCCCTGAACCCGTGTCCACCACCTCGAGGAAGACGAACGGCCCGGGATTCAAGGCCTCGGCCACACGCAGGCCGGGTATGTCGGACTCGCCGAGCTCCCGAACCCCGGAGCGCAGGGTCACGGTGCCCTCCATCTCGCCGATGGCCTCTGCCGCATTGGTGACCAGGTTCATGACCACCTGCTGCAGCTGGGCGGCATCCGCCGACACCAGGGGCAACGCCTCCGCCAGTTCGTACTTCAGGGTGATCGCTTTCGGGATGGACACGCTAAGCAGCTGGGCGATGTCCTGGACGAGTCGATTCAGGTCCAGTAACTGGAACTGGACGGTCCCCCGCCCGGAGTAGGCAAGCATCTGCCGAACGAGGTCTGAGGCACGCCGACAGGTCTCCTCGATGTTGAGGAGGCAGGTCTGGGCCAGTTCCGGCTCGTTCACCGCCTCGCGCACCATGCCCGCGTTGCCCTGAATGACCGTCAGCAGGTTGTTGAAGTCGTGGGCCACCCCACCGGCCAACAGGCCGAGACTCTCCAGCCGCTGTGCCTCCAGCAGCTTGCGTTCGACCTTGAGGCGGGCATCGTTGGCCCTCACCCGCTCCGTGACATCGAAGGCCGTGCCCAGGCCATACACCCGATCCCCGAGGGTCACGGTACCGGCGGCGAAATCGATCCAACGGGTCTCGCCCTGCTTCGTCTGAAGCCGGAACTCGTACCGGAGGGGCACGGAATCACCCCGGAGTCGGGACTTTGCGCGGGCGGCCACCAGCTCCTGGTCCAGGGGATGGATCAGCTTGGAAAAGGGCAGACCCACGATCTCCCCCAGGGAGAAGCCCGTGATTCTGGCGCCGGCCTCGTTCATGTACTCGATGCGGTCGGAGTAGATGAAAATCGCGCAGGAGGCGGTCTCTGCCACGGACCGGAAGCGGGCTTCGCTCTCCTGGAGCTGATGGGTCAGCCCTTCCAGCTTCGAGCGGCCATAGGCCAGGAACAGAGTCAGCCCGAAGGCCAGGAGGCTCGCCGTGGCTCCCCCGATGGCCACCATGATGGAGCGGTCGCCGTGGAAGCTGGACACTGCGGGAATGAACCCGACCACCAGGGTCCACTGCCGGCCCCCGACTGAGAGGGGCACTGACCTGGAGCCCGGGCGCTGCACGATGCTGTCGCCGCCACTGGAGACACAGAGATCCCGGTCGTAGAGCAGGCCACCCTTCCGGCAGGAGGGATCGTCATAGATCTCCACGTCCAGGTCCGGGATCGGACTGGAGCCGTACATGGGACTGAACATGTCACCACTGTCGGCCAGGCAGACCACCAGCCCCTGGAAGCCGACGCGACGGGCCTCGGTGCCCCTTGGCACGCTGAAATCCCTGAACACCGGGAGCAGGAGTGCCAGGAACCCCCTTGGCTCCCCGGGCAGGTCCAACCGCCCGGTGACGGCCAGCTCACCGGAATCGCGGGCCCGGCTGGCTGCCTCCTGGAAGCCGGGAAGCCGCAGCAGACCGGCACCATCGGCGCCCGAGGTGGTCCCCAGGCCCGGCGGCTCCAGGAGGGTCGCGGCGCCCCGCCGGCCTTCCAGGACTTCTCGCGGGACATAACACATGAGCCGCGTCCCCGGAGACAGCCGCCGGGGTTCCAAACTCGTCACGAAAGCTCGCCAGTCCGCGGCACTGAGCCGGGGCCGACCCACCACCAGACCCCGGGAGGCATGCAGCAGCTTGGTTTGTTCCTCGATGCGATGGTCCACGGCTTCCATGGTCTGGGCCACGGCGGATTCCAACCGGCCAGCCTGGAATCCGGCCTCCTGCAGCCTCAGGGCGCGCCAAGCCCACGTCGTCCCTCCAAGACCCAGCAACAGCACAAGCCAAGGCGACACATGGCCCAGGATCTGCAAATACCGGCCCCGGTGGGCCCGGGGGGACGGCGCGTATGACGGCGACATGAGGGCCAGCTTACCTGGGGCCAGGCAAATCCGTCAGACTGAAGCATGAACAGATTCAAGGCACTGCCCGAGGCCAGGGTCATCTCGGAACCGAGCGATCTGGCGCCCTTTCTCCAGGACGAGTCGCACCTCCGCGGAGTCATGCCCCTGGCGGTGGTGAAGCCCCATGGCCCTGCGGCCCTCCGCGAGCTGGTCCGCCGGGCCAAGGCCGACGGCTTCGGGCTGGTGCCCAGGGGCGCCGGCACCGGCAAGGCCGGAGGCTGCCTGCCCACCGAGCGGACCGTGGTGGTGGACTTCTCCGAGTGGCCCGGCGAGATCCAGGTGTCGCCCCAGGACCTCAGCCTCCGCGCCCCGGCCAGCGCGCCCCTGCGCGACGTGAAGGCCGCGGCCGAGGCCCGGGGGCTCTTCTACCCGCCGGATCCGAACTCCTGGGAGAGCTGCGCCCTCGGCGGCACCCTGGCCACCAACGCCGGCGGGCCCAATGCCTGCAAGTACGGGATGACCCGCCACTGGGTGCTCGCCGTGGAGGCCCTGCTCGAGGACGGCGAGCTCCACACCTTCGGCATCAGCAGCGTGAAGGCAAACGCCGGTCCCAACCTCAGCCAGCTGCTCATCGGCAGCGAGGGCCTCTTCGGCTTCATCACGGGCGCCACCCTGCGGCTCACGCCCCTGCCCCGGGAATACACGACCCTGCTGCTCCCGGTGAAGCGCTGGGAGGACCTGCTGGAGCTGCCGGGACGCCTCTGCGGCGCGGGCTATCTGCCCAGCGCCTTCGAGTTCTTCGACCCCGCCGTGCTGGCGGAGCTCCGCGCCCATGGCCCCGAGGAGGCACGGCGCCTGCCTGGCGAGGCCCTGGCCATCCTGGAGTTCGATGACCGCGGCAACACCTCGGACGCCTTCCTGGAGGGCCTGCTGGATCTGCTGGGTCCGGTGGCCGACCAGCTGGAGGTCGCCTCGGACGCGCGCCAGCGCCAGGGCATCTGGGCGGTGCGCCGCATGACCAGCGTCTTCCTGAAAGAACGCCACCCGAGAAAGGTCAGCGAGGACATCGTGGTGCCCCGTAGCCGGCTGCGCGAGTTCTTCGCGGGCGTCGAGCGCCTGGGCATTCCCGCCGTCACCTACGGCCACCTGGGCGATGGCAACCTGCACGTGAACCTGCTGGCGGCTGGGGAGACCGACCCCGCCCTGCTGGACCGCCAGCTCATGGACCTCTTCAGCCTCGCCATCAGCCTGGGCGGCACCCTCAGCGGTGAGCACGGCATCGGCCTGGCCAAACGCGACGCCTTCCTCGCCCTGAGCGACCCAGGCCACATTCGAACGCTGCGGGCCCTCAAGCAGGCCCTGGATCCCCAGGGGATCTTCAACCCCGGGAAGATGCTCTAGGTGGAATTGCCGCCATCCATGGCCAGGCAGGTCTTCCACCGGGCGAAGCGCTCGGGATCAGTCAGCACGTGCGGGTGCAGGCCCCACCGGCCATCGGCGAAGATGCCCGCGGTCTTGCCGCCGCCGTGGCGGGCGTCGGCCAGGTGGAGCGCAGCCGAAAGGGGGAATCCTTCTCCATCCGGGGGCGGGGCATGGTGTTCGCGCACCGGCCGGCAGAAGGCGGGCGGCAGGCCCCAGAGGTTGAGCAGGTGGGCGCCGACCTGGGCGTGGTCCACGCCGTAGGTGTCGTGCTCCAGCACGGCCAGCGGCGTCCGGCTGGTCTGGGCCTGCTCCAGGATGGCGCGGTAGCGGCCCGCCGGGTCCGTGGCCAGCACCACCAGGCCGATGTCGTGGAGCAACCCCGCGGAGAAGGCGAGGTCGGCAAGCTGCGTCTCGCCCTCCAGGATCACCAGTTTGCGGACCCCGGTGGCCACCTCGAAGGAGTGGAACCACAGCTTCTCCAGATCGAGGCCCTGGGGGCGTGGAGAGTCCATGCTGGAGATGAGCCCCCGGAACAGCACCAGGGATCTCAGGGAGTCCACGCCGAGCATGGCCACCGCCCGACCCAGCTCCGCCACGGGGCGGTCCGAGGCGCAGTGGACCGAGTTGGCCAGCTTCAGCACCTGGCTCGCCACGCCGAGATCCTTGCGGATGAGGCGGGCCACCTCGTTCATGCCGGCATCCTCGCGCTGCAGGAGTGCCACCAGCTCGGAATAGAGGCTCGGCAGGCTCGGAATGCGCCCCAGGCCGCCCACGAAGGCGCGGACCGCCCGGACGCTGGTCTCGTCGTCCTCAATGTCCAGACTCTCCACCACGCCGATGAGGAAGTCCGGCTCCAGCGGCTTGATGAAGAGCCGGTGCAGGTCGCCCTCCGCCTTCTCCAGCCACTCGGCCAGGGGGTGCTCGGCCAAGGCGATGCGCACCGCCCCGGGCTGCGCCACGCGCACGCGGTGGAGCAGGTCGGCGCCCTCCATGTCCGGCAGCCCCATATCGGAAATGACGATGTCCACCGGATCACGGGCCAGCACCTGGACGGCCTCGGCGCCGGTCTGGGCCAGGAGAACCTCCCAGGTCCGATGGCGCTTCCAGAAGGCGCGCCGAAGCGCCTGGAGCACGTCTCCATCACCATCCACCAGCAGGATCCGCATCCTAGATTCCTCTCAGGCACCCTTCATCGGCTGGGCCGGGCCAAAGGTGGAATCCCGTGCGGGATCCCCCCAGACCAGTGGGTTTCCAGGCAGAATCAACCTCTGCCCCGGGAGTCGCCATGCCCTCCACCCGTCCCCTCCTCCTCGGCCACCGGGGCCTGTCCTCGAAGCACCTGGAGAACAGCCTCGAGGCCTTCCGCGCCGCCCTGGCCGCGGGCATGGACGGCTTCGAACTGGACGTGCAGCCCACCCGCGACGGCGTCAGCCTGGTGCTCCACGACGAGGACCTCTCCCGCACCACCAAGGGCTCAGGCCTGCTGCGGCAGATGAAGGTGGCCGAGCTGCCCCTCCTGAAGAACGGTGAGCCCGTGCCCCACCTGGCGGATGCCCTGGAATTGCCGGCGAGGCTCATCAACGTCGAGCTGAAGGGTGAGCCCGGCTGGCAACAGGCCCTGGCCACCGTAGAGGCCGCGGAGGCCCTGGACCGCGTGCTGTTCAGCAGCTTCGAACACAGTGAGATCCTGCAGCTGTGGGCCGCCTGCGAGACCGCCCGCTGCGGCTTCCTCTGGGAGACCGACGAGGCACAAGACCTCACGGCGGAGGAGCTGGCCGACCTGCCCGGGGCCCTGTGGTTCCACCCGCCCCTGAAGGCCGTAAAGGCCCGGCCCGAGCTGTGGGCGCCCTATGCCGACCGCTTGGCCCTGTGGGGGATGAAGACTCCCTCTGAAGCCAGGGACCTGTCCTTCACACCGGCGGTGCTCATCGCGGACGGGCTCTGAAGACGGCCGGCCCGGCGATGAACCTGCTGGAGCGTCCCCTCGCCACCCTGCTGCTGCTCGGCCTCATCACGGCCGGCGTGGTCCTCCTCCAGGCGCCACCGGAGCCGGTCCCAGCCAGCGCACCTGCGGAACGGTTCTCCGCGGAGCGGGCCATGCGCCATGTGCGCGAGCTCGCCCGGGCACCACACCCGCTCGGCACGGCGGAACATGACCGCCTCCGGGACCACCTGGTCGGGGCTTTCCGCCAGCTCGGGTTCACCACCACGGTCCAGAAGCGGGTCGCCCATCGCCTGGAGAGGGGCCAGGACCTGGTCATGGCAACCGTCGAGAACATCGTCGCCGAGAAGCCCGGCAGCGCAGCCACCGGCACGCTGCTGCTGGTCGCGCACTACGACTCGCACGGTACCGGTCCCGGCGCCGGCGACGATGCCGCCGGGGTGGCCGCCCTGCTGGAAACAGCAAGAGCCCTCACTCCGGGCCGGAACACGCTCCGCATCCTCATCACCGATGGCGAGGAGGTGGGCCTCCTCGGCGCCCAGGCCCATGTGGATGCCCTCGGGGAGAAGGCCCCCACCCTCGCGCTCAACTTCGAGGCACGGGGCGGCGGCGGCCCGGTCTTCATGTTCGAGACCAGCGAGGGCAACCTGCCCCTGCTGCGGGAGTTCGCGGTGGCCGCCCCCAGGCCCCACGCCTCCTCGCTGATGTACGCCCTCTACAGGCTGCTGCCCAACGACACGGACCTGACTGTGCTCAAGCAGGCAGGCATGGCCGGACTCAACTTCGCCTTCGTGGGCCGCTGGCAGCACTACCACACGGCGCTCGACACGCCGGACGGTCTGGACCAAGGCAGCCTCCAGCAGCATGGAGACACCGCCCTCGCCCTGGGCCGCCGCTTCCTCGCCGCCGATCTCGGGGCACTCACCCGGCCCGGCCAGGGCGAGGCCATCTACTTCGACCTACTGGGCCGGGTCCTCCTGCTGTATCCCGCCACCCTGGCCTGGCCCCTGACTGTGCTGGCCCTGGGCGCCTTCGCCGCTCTGCTCTGGCGCCTCCGCCGCGAGCCCGGGATGTTGAAGGGTTTCCTGGTCGGCACGGGCCTGGCGCTTGGCAGCCTAGCCATGGGCGCCCTCGCCGGCCAGGCCCTGGGCCTGCTGGTGAAGCCCTTCCGTCAGGGGATCCCGAATCAGGATCCCTACGGCGTACGCTGGTTCGAGGCGGCCCTGCTGGCCACCGCGCTGGCCGCCCTGGTGACCCTGTGGGGGTGGGCGCTCCGCCGCTTCGAGGGGCGGGGTCTCGCGCTGGGCGCCCTGCTTTGGTGGCTGCTGGCCCTCGCGATCGCCACCGCCCTCCTGCCTGGCGCCACCTACCTCCTGCTCTGGCCCCTGCTCTTCACCCTGCTGGGGCTCTGGTGGGAGCAGCCCTGGGTCGCCGCCCTGCCGTTGCTGCTGCTCTTACCCCCCGTCTGGCACAACCTCGCCCTCCTGCTGGGCTTCGGCCTGCCGATCTTCCTTGGCCTGCTGGTGGCCTTCGGGCTGCTGCCATTGCTCCCGCTCCTGCGGCGACTGTTCCAGACGCGTATCTGGGCTCTGCCCGTCGCTGGTCTGGGCGCCGCTCTGGTCTGTTTCGCGGTCGGAGCCACCAGGACAGGGCCGCGGCTCAGCACCCTGGCTTACCTGGAGGACGCAGATTCGGGGAAGGCGCAGTGGGTGAGCTTCCACGCGCCTGATGCCTGGACCCGGCCGGTGATGGCCGCGCCGGCCCGGGAAGTCCGCTTCGGGGGCAGGCGCGCCTTTGCCAGCCCCGCCCCCAGCCTTCGCCTCGCAGCGCCGCAGGTAGTCCAGGTGGGGCCCGAGCTGACCATCTGTCCATCTGAGCGGGCCCTGGCCGTGGTCCTCGCGGCAGATGGTCCCTTCACGGGGCTGAGCCTGGACGGGAAACCGCTCCCGGCTTTCCGGCGGCTGCAGTGGTTTGCCCCGCCCGGGAGTCTCACCCTCGGGCTGGCACCTCAGGCGGGATCTCGCCTGACCGTGGAGGTCATCCTGCCCGGCCTGCCACCCGGGACGCCGAGCCGCCCCGCAGGCCTGATTCCGGCCCCCGTGGATCCCTACACGGATACGAGGGTGATTCGCCGGGTCCTGCTCTTCTAGGGGCTGTTCGGGATCCGTGCCGCGTGTGCTCGGCCCCCACGACGGCGGATCAACCACTGCGCCAGTGGGTACCAGGTAACCACGGCCTGGGTAGGGGCTTCTCAGGGCACCGCGGGCGTTGGCCAGAGGGTGCGCTCCTCGCCCTTCTGCGTCGCATTCGTCGCGCGCCTCAGCTCAAGCGGCGTCGGAGCGCCGCCTGATCCGGGGCCAGCGGCTCGCTGAGCAGCGGCAGCTCCAGCAGATCGCGGAGCGACTTCGGCAGCGGGAGCTCGCGGCCCAGGGCCGGGGCCAGGGCCTCCATGAACTTCGCGGGGTGGGCCGTGGCAAGGAAGATGCCCTGTTCGCCTTCGCGCAAGTTGGCCAGCAGGACGCGGTACGCCACGGCGCCGTGGGGATCCGCCAGGTAGCCCGCACGATCCAGGTCGATGACGATCCGTTCCGTCTCCGCATCGGTGCAGCTGCCCCAGCGAAAGGCGGCGGCCATGGCCTGGTGATCGCCGCCGAACAGCGCGAAGATGCGCTCCCAGTTGCTGGGCGAGCCCACGTCCATGGCATTGGACAGCGTGGCCACGGAAGCCTTTGGCTGATACACACCGGTGTCGAGGTAGTCCGGTACCACACGGTTGGCATTGGTGGCGGCCACGAAGGCGGAGATGGGAGCGCCCATCCGCTGCGCCCAGAGGCCCGCCGTCAGGTTGCCGAAGTTACCACTGGGCACAGAGGCCACCAGGGGGGCGTCGCCCTTCACCTGGGCCGTGCCCTCGAAGTAGTAGAGCGTCTGCGCCAGGAGCCGCGCGATGTTGATGCTGTTGGCCGAGGTGAGCCCCAAGCGCGCCACCAGCTCCGCATCCTCGAAGGCGCCCTTCACCAGCCGCTGGCAGTCGTCGAAGGTGCCGTCCACGGCCAGCGCCAGCACGTTGCCGCCGCAGGTGGCGAACTGGCGCTCCTGCAGAGGCGACACGCGGCCCGCCGGATAGAGCACCACCACCTGCACGCCGGGCAGGCCGTGGAAGGCCTGGGCCACGGCGGCGCCGGTATCGCCGGAGGTGGCCGTCAGCACCGTGCGGCGGTGGCCCTCCGCGCCCAGGGCCAGCACCCGGGCCAGGAAGCGCGCGCCGAAGTCCTTGAAGGCCAGCGTGGGCCCGTGGAAGAGCTCCAGCGCGGAGATGCCTTCGCTGACCTTGACCAGCGGCGCCGGGAAGGAGAAGGCGGAACGCGATAGCGTCTCGACCACCGAGCGGGGAAACTCGTCGCCCAGCAGTCGGTGGAGGATCTCCGTGGCGCGGGAAGGAAAGTCCAGCTTGAGCAGTTCGGGGACGTCCACGAAACGCGGAATCTCCACAGGCACGAAGAGGCCGCCATCGGGGGCGAGACCTGCCTGGGCGGCCTCCACAAACGTGGCGTGCAGGGAGGGCGTGCGGGTGCTGACCAGTCTCATGGGTGGGCCTCGCGCGACGGATGATGCGAACCAGGGGTGATGAC